>Ga0307515_10011902_pt1 | contig 16431 bp, 8 predicted proteins | sample 17_EM_MG_FD_194513 | JGI IMG/M metagenome (GOLD analysis project Ga0307515, IMG submission 194513) | Populus trichocarpa ectomycorrhiza microbial communities from riparian zone in the Pacific Northwest, United States - 17_EM | ecosystem: Host-associated > Plants > Roots > Unclassified | place...
GGTGAGATTATTAACATATATAACCTATTTGGTGTGTGGAAAAACTACTATAGAGATGTCTTAATTCACAATTAATTGATATTTCTGAGCTTTAAAGAAATCACTCAAGACTATTTTTCAGGGTTAAAATGGTTTTTTCACAAAGTTTATTTGTTATTTTAGATTTGTTGGGCGAGTATCTCATTCTTTCCATATTAATTTAACATGCAATTAAAAAGCATTAGTGTTTTACTTGGATTGTTCACGGTGCAATTCACAGTAAAACAACTTATTTGCCCTTCAAAGATACTAAAAGTTAGAGTACACATAGAGGTGACATAGTATTTTTACATTTTGTTGCATAGTATAATTACACCCATGACCTTAGAAAAAAATAGAAAAGTCTCAGGTCTGAAGGGTATTTTTTAATTTTTATATTTTTTCACAGTATAATTACCAAATAGTCCTTGGGGTCAAATTTGTTTTTCTAAGTGCAAAGGGTATTTTTGTTTTTTCAAACCTCATTTTTTTGCAATTATCACATGGGATAAAGGGTTTTCTGGTCTTTGTAACATGTTTATGCACTGTAATTATCAAATAACCCTTGGAATCAACTTTTTCTTGCCTAAGGTCAAGGGGTATTTTTTATTTTTTAACCTCAGTTTTTTTGGAATTATCATGTGGGGTTAGGGTATTCTGGTCTTTTTGTAATTAAAAAAAATAGTTAATGTGTGCAAAGCACCCGCTAACAAGTGGGAGGCGCCTCTCAATGATCGTTGGTGGTCTTTAATGATGTCGTCCAAAGTGCGTGCCGCAATTTGCATTATGGGTCGGCGCGTGTCAACATTCGTGGCACGGCGGAGCTCTGACAAAATTTTTCTCCCCCCCTTTCTCTCTCCTCCACCTCAAAAGATGTGTTGGCTTTGCAAAGTTGCAAAGTGGTCATCTATATTTTAATTGTATCGAGTTTGATTTATTTATTTTTTAATTTCATCATTTGACATTTGATTTTTTATATTTTTTTTATTAAATTTGATCATCATTCTTTTGATTCCTATTTATTTTGCTTTTAATCTTTTTTTCTAATTGGAATTTATTTTTTATTTAATCCCCAATCATTTTATTTTAATTCTTTTTTTGTTGAATTTGATCATTATTCTCATGGTTTCAATTCCTTTTATTTTCAATTCTCTTCTCGATTAATTTTTTTTTGGCGAATTAATTACTCATTCTTTAATTTCATTGGATTTTTCTTTCATATTTGATATTTATTTTTTTATCATGCTTTTAAAAGCCGGTCCGGGAGACAACCCTCATCATTTTCCAAGTCACAAGTTAGGTCGAGTGATTGACGTTACCAGGGGTCAATCGGGTTTTGTATTGTGTAAGAAGTTAAAATGACATTATTTTGATAACAAAAAATAATGGCAAAAAAAAAAAATCAATAGGTGTTGACATGATTTTCTCCTAACCAATCACTTGATTTTTTATTTAGCTAAAAATTAAAAATTTTATTATTTTGATAAAAGAAATAATGGAGAAAAAATTCAATTATGATCCTCTTTCTTTTGATTGTTATTTATTTTTTTGAATTGTTTTTTAGTTTTTTTCCATTTTCATCCCTTTCCATTTGATTTTGTTTTTTTATATATATCAAATATGGTACCTATTCTCTTGATTGGTTTTTTTTTATCCTTTTCTCTGTTTGTTTTATTTCTTTCAATTTTGTCCCTGAACATTTCATTTAATTTTTTTTTTCTAGATTTAGTCCTTATTTCATTTCAATTTTGCTCCTTTTTTTATCCTTTTCTTAATTTTTTTTTCAATTTTGTCCTACCATTTTATTTCTTTTGTTTTTTTATCCAATCTTGGTTGTCATTCTTTTAATTGCACTTCTTTTATCCTTTTTTTCTTTTTTTATTATATTTTTCGATTAAGTCCCTCATTATTTTTTATACCAGATTTGGTCCTCGTTGTTTTAATTACTATTTGTTTTCCTTTTTTTATGGTTAAGAAGTTTGCTTAAGATTTTTTTTAGTCTTTTGTATGGTCATCTCGGTCTCATGACCAGAGTTGCTGATTTCAAAGATTAAAAAAATTAACCTTCCCCACGGCGTAACGCAGGCAAAAAAATGTAGTACAACCTTTTTGGTGTGGGGAAACCACTGAAAAGATGTCTTAATTCATTGTGGATTACAATAATTAATTGATGTTTTTGACCTTTTAAAAAAATCACTCAATGCTGTCTTTCATAGGTAAAATGGTCTTTTCACTAAGTTCATTTATCATTTTATATTTGTTCGATGGTATCTCAGTCTTGTCATAACCTATTTTTAGGTTATTCCCCAAATTCACTTTTTCTCTTTCAAAAAATAAAAAAATATTCGAATTAAAAACCAAATAAAAAAATCCAAAAAAACAATAGCAGTGAGAAGAGGATGCCGGAACACCCTGAAAATGGCTAGAATTTGGTTAAGGATGTTCAAAAATACAAAAATTAAAATTTGACAGTATTTTGTTGACTGGTGAAAGCCTTGTTGATGAAGAAAATTCATTTTTTAGAAAAAAAAGTTCAAAATCAAATGTTTATGGACTCAATTAAATTTTATTGAAGGTTTAATTGAATTTATGGAGGGTTAATTGCAAGAAAAATTGATTTTTAAGTCAATTTGGGCTTTAATTGGAAGAAATTAAAGTTTTGAGATCGAATTATAATTTTTAAAAGTTGATTTGGTCAAATCAAGAGCTTGATTGCATAAATATTGAAGTTTGATAGCCAATTAGGGACTGCCCAGTGGCCGCCCGACCACCCCCTACCCCAGTACCATGACTAGATAGGGGTAGTGGCCCTCTCTCCCCCTTTTTCCTCCTTATAAATACCAGGGGAGAGAGATGAAGAAGGGGACCGAAAAAAAGAAAAAAAAACAGAGGCAGAGGCAGAGACAGAGAGGGGAGAGGACGAGAGAAAAAAAAGAACGAAAATAGAAAGAACAAAGAAGAGAAAGAAAAGAGGGGGAAATGACAGAACAAAAGAGAGTAGAATAAATTTTGAAAGAGAAGAATATAGAAGAGAATGAAACAGGGGAGACTGAGGAGAGAAAAGAACAGAAAACAGAAGCAAAAAAGAAAAAGAAGAAAAAGAAAGAAAACAGGGGCGAACAGAGGAGAGAGAGAGGAGAGGAAGTAAAACAGACCAGAAGGAGATATGACATAGGAACAAGGGGGACGAAACAAAGACAGTGATAGAGAGTAGAACAGAAGCAAACGATAAAAGGAAAAAATCAAAGGTTGGTGCCTCTGCACAAGGAAGAAGAAGAAAAAATAGCAGTGCCAACGGGCTTCCCAGCCACTGCCACAGCAATACCACCAAGAACGGCCACCAGCATCACCGTCAGCTCATCTATCCGAGCTCATCATCCCAGGTAATTCTCTTCCCTTCATCTTCGTTCACTGTTCATCTTCTTGCATGCAAAACGTGCACTGTGCATGTTCTGCAAGCAATAAAATAATTACCCGGTTACTGTGCATGTGCACAGTAACCGGCTAATTAATTAACTGGTTACTGTGCTCATGCACAGTAACCAGTCCATGGTTACTACGGGTTGGATCATCAGCCCAGCCCATGCGGCTGGGCTGAGTCCTGCCCTGTAGAAAGTTGTGCTGATTTCGGCTCAGTCCAAAAAAAAAGTTAAAAAACATTTTTAAAAATTTGTGATTTTCCCGCGTATTTTTCCACTGAATTTTGCTTAATATTGGTTTGTATTTTTATACCGTAAAGATACAAATCCGATATTAAAATACCCAATTTTCATAAAACAAAAATAAAAATATTTTTGTTTCATGCATACGACCAATTCTCTCAAAGCTAAAAAAATCATATCATGTTTTCATATAACAAAGAAAACTTTAAAAAATATGTTTTAGCATGTATTTTGGCATTAATAACCAATTTATTAAAGTCACGAGAACTTGGCTAATATTTCAAAAAAATCTAAAAAATATTTTGTTTTAGTATCCGGGATTACGAATTTATACGTAAAACGTATTCTTGATATTAAAAGGGTATTTGTTTTACAGACATTTGAACGGATAGGTTTTCACCTGATAAGATAAGGACCTCCTTACTAAGAAGAACTTTTTTTCAATTTAGAGTGACCAACAATTAGAAAGCACAAGAACTTAGATTTTTCGGACAATTAAACAATACAGCTTACCTTAGGTAGGGCGTATTTGGGGTGCTAATACATTCTCTTTACGTAACCAGTCCTCATACCCAATCTTTGAGACCAGTTAGGGTTCCCAGTGACCAAAATACTAGGTGGCGACTCCCATTTTATTTTTCCACTGATAAGAGACAAGAATTCTTTGTCTCTCCACAGATGCTAGATAGACATACATATACCTGAGGGTGGACAATCGTCGCGACGCCGCACACGTGCGATAAGTCTTTTCATAAATATTTTTGTACAGTGCAATTACTTGGTTACTCTTAAAAAAAGATAATAATAATAACAAAACAACTTCTTTCATCTAGGCGCTTTATCATAATTTCCTTTAACCATGTACGATGTAACTACTCCAATGCCCTTGAATAAAAAGCATCTTAGGCTTTGCTGTAAGGGCATATTTGTGACTTCACATTGGTTTTTTATGCAATACTCGTGTGATTTCACGGATGATTTGGCAATTTAATTAATAACAAAATACAAAATACAAAAATATTGTTGGCGTAGTCATGGAATGCATCAGCGAGTGAGCCACCCAGTCGTCTCTAGGAAGCACTAGTGGCGGCTCACAAATGTGAAAAACTAGCTTTCTTGGTGTTTTCTGATTCGTAATGACATGGTCTACCTTCCTAAACGGTGTGTGTGGCTTAATTACGGACGACTCGGCAGTGGTTGGCTTTCTTTTTTATTCTTTTTTTCTCTTTTTTCCTTGATTTTCATGTTTGTCTTTGCAATATTTCACACCAACCCTTCAGTTTTGTTTTCCTTAGGATTTGGTCCCTGTTTTTTTAGTTGATTTTTAAAAAATTTGAATTAGTTTATAGAATTGAGTATATATTTTTTTGATTTCATCATCCATCAATTTTTTTTCATTTTTGATTTGGTTTTATTCTTTTTATTGCTATTTATTTTATTTTAGATGGTTTTTAGAATTTCATCCTTCTTCATTATATTTACATATCAAATTTTATCCTCATTCATTTGATTGCTATTTTTAAAACTTGGCGAGTTTTTAAGATTGATTTTTTTTTCAACATTAAATTGACCTTCTTGATTGAACCTAAGTCTAGGTTTAACAGGTTGCTTATTTAAGATATTAACCCAAGTTTAAGAGATTCACTTAGTTTCATTTGTCATTTTTTATTTCTTTTTTTAAACACATATTTTTCAATTTTATCATGTGGCATTTGATTTAATTGAATATTGGGCTTCGTAATTTAATTTTTTTCTTTGAATAGGATTTTTCACTGCTTTTAAAATTACTTAGGTTATCTCAGGTCTTTTGAATTTTTTTCTTTATTGTATTTAGCTTCTTTTTAAACAATTTCTTTTAGTTAAATTAAATTAATTGTTCAATATTTATTCTTAAAAATATATCATCCAGTATGTCATCGTCTCCATTTGTTTTAACATTTTTTTAAGGTTATAAAAAATATTTAACCCTTAGTGTAGCATGAGGTAAAAGATTTCTTTTTTTTTTTAATTTTATCCTTCAGTATTTAATTTATGTAGATATTGAGCTCTCTTTTTTTTTATGACTTTTCACTAATTTTTAAAATGACATGGGTTATCTCGGGTATTTTTATTTACCGTTCATTATTATTTTTTAATCATATTATTAAATTAACTCGGCTTAATGGATCCAGTCAAATCAATTACCTGAGTCTTAAATTTTTTTTTTCTTCTTTAAAAACATTGGTCTAAGTCGCGTCATAATGCTGGGCACCGTCTTAGTTTTGATCGAGCTATTTTTTATCTTTTTTTAATTCAATGTTTTCTACATTTTAGGCCTCTGATATTTGGTTAATTTGAATTGGGGTTTCTAATTTGTTTTGATTTGGATTTCATGGTGTTGTCACCGGCTTATGCCCTAGATCAAGAGTTTCGCAGGTTAAACATGGTTAGCCCTAGTTAATCCAATGTGTTAGTGTCTCAATATTTTTAAAAATAAACAAAAATATCATCTAGTATGTAACCATCTCAATATTTTAAAAATTCTTCATCCATTATACATTGAACTTTTGACTTCCTAGCATTTTTACATTTTTTATAAGGTTATAAGAAAATGATCTGACCCATAGCGTAGCATGGGTCAAAAAACTAGTTTAGATTGATTTCAAGTTGGTTTGACGTTTATTGAAAATCAAATTTCATGAAAAATAATTTATGAAAAAATGGATCATTTTTTGATATTGTGCAGTAACATAGAAATTATGTTTAAAAATATTTTTTTATATAATTTACCATGTTATAAAAAATGAGTTGGAATATAAAATTTTGAGTAGAAGTTTTTAGTTATTAACTTTATTTTAAACTCATTTATTCATTGAAAATGAATTGTGCATAAAAAAGCAAGTTGGGAAACATGATTTAATGTTTTGTGTAAATTGAAAAATCAATTACAAAATTTTACATGTTATATGGAAAAAGTAAATAAAATATATAACTTAAATGAAACATCTAAATATAAAAAAGATTCATAACTCGAGATTGAATACACTACTAGAAAATTAAAAAACACTAAAGGAATATTTTGTTAATATTTAGGCAAAGTTTCATCGATATTTTCATTGTCGATGGAAAATCATCATCGAAAAGTATCTCATTGAGGCATTCTATTCTATCAGCAATTCCATCAGAATTGAAAAATGTTGATGGAATTGCCAGTGGGATTTCCCATTAGCAATTTAGTTGTCATTTAGTCTCCCAATAAAATTTTCCATTGGTAATTTTGTCTGAAATTGTGATGATTTTTTGTATATTATGATCCCCAACCATAAAAATTGCACTACCTAAAGTACTAAACAACAACGTGGAATCAATTGGAATATAAAACTTAACAATAGCATGCTAAAAACAAAGCTACATGTTAATTTCATTTATTCTCAACTAAAATTTAAATGGCACCTCTTAGTAGAATTCATTCACAAAGTTAATAATCTTCCTCAAATAGACCTATTCAAGATTCCAAGGACAAATAAATGCTTGAACAATGTTATTGACATAGAGATAGACACACACAAGACGAGAAAACGTTTGACAAAAAAAAAAGGCATACCCACATAGCAAGCTGAATTTTAGGATCAGTTATGTCCTCTTCAAGAGATGCAAAAATTACAAAACTTACTAAACCCAAAAAAAAAATTTCACATGAGCAATATATCGAACAGTTGGTTCCTAAAAAAAATGGTAACAAAAAAGAAGGCACAAAGTGATTGATACCTTGATCATGTGGGAGAGATTTAGTTTCCTTGTTAAATTGATTGGTTTTGCTAGATTGGCCACGTTTGTTGGGAGGCATGATATCTTTAAAAGAAGTGAATCACCTACTATGTTTATCAAACACAAAACTCATTATAAATAATCTAAAAGCAATTTCACACCAATTTGTCTAATAATCAAACAAAAAAATAACATTTATCCTCTAAATTATTTTAAACTGCTATACACAAAATCCTCACGTAGCCTAGGAAATCCAAAGAACCCAAATTTACAACTTAACCATAAAATTAACAAAACAATATATCATTTTTTCAATTCTAACACATCCAAGTTACAAAATTACACTTAATTTCATCAAGTGACAAATCAAATCCATTTCTCCCAAATTTCAAACAAACTATAAAATACAAATCATTCATTAATACAACAAAATTATTATTATAAAACATGTAAAACAATTAAATATACATGCAAATTACAAATTCAACAAATAAACAAATCACAAATAGATTAACTTTAAACATAAATGGGTGTTATAAAAAAAAATGGATGGGTTGTTTTTACTTGACAGAGTAAAGTTTGACAAGAAATATAACCAAGGGAGGGAGGTTGTGTTGGGGCTAGCGAGTTAGGTGGTTGAATTTTTGAGGGCAGTTGTCAAAAATTTGAAAAAATTGGAGTTAGGGTTTGAATTGAATTGACGAAGAAGAAGAAGAAGAAGAAGAAAAGGAGGAAGAGAGAACTATCAGGTTATACTTCCTTTTAAAATCACCAATGGAAATTTTGTGACCATTCCATTAGAAATTTGATACTTTGAAAATGCTGACAAAATTTATTTTAATTTTTTTATTCCTTCCCTATTTTTTTCAGAAATTACTGATGAAAATTTTTCATCGTAATTTTCATTGGTAAATAACGAAAAAATATTATTCGTCGACAATGCCATTACTTTTTTTTCAATTTTATAGTAGTGATATAACTCAAGTGTATAGTTATCTTAAAATTAATATTTTATTTTTATTTTTTTAAAAAAATGAAAATAAGGGTGAGAATTAGTATCTAATGAAAAAAATGAAAAATAAATACAATGAAAAAGGTGATGAACAATAAACTTCAAATATGAATAAAATGTTAACGTATAACATCAAAATGAATTTTTTTTTTCAAATTCAAGAGATAATAAAACATTTTGTTCTTTTACATTTGTCTCCTTACTTGGCGCATGTTACCAATCAAATCATTATTTTAAAGTTTTCTTAACATGATACAGAGTTCAAAAGCAAATCAAATAATTGATATATATGTTGTTAGGTCTAAATATAAATTACTTGGTGACATATTTAAAAAATAAATATTGAATCAATGATTTATTGGATTCATTTGGGTTTTAAGGCCTAACACATCAAATCAAAGATCTAGATCATAAACTCTATTGGGTTTTAATTTTTTTAGATTATTTTTTTATTTAATCATATAATAAAAAATAATTGACTTGAATAAATCATTTTCATTAACTTGTTTTTTTAAGAGATATGTACATAAATTGGTGTTTATGTCATCTGATAGAGAGAAATTGTTCAATTACTCTCGCTTCTCATAACTTTGTGTAATGTTAGACTAGTGATCACCATGTTTAATTATATTGCATGCATTTTTATAAAATAAGGTATACAACATCAACTTGTAACATGATTAAAATAGAAATTAGTATACTTATTTGTTAAAGACCTTAGAACTATCATCAAATAGTAATGTGTTGTTGTCAATGATTAATTCTTAAGGTTTTATTGCTCCTCTCCTTATATAAACATAATTATGTCAATAAACCTCTTTAAGATTTCAACATCTCTTTGTGTAGTTATATTTTAAACAAGGCCAATAAACTTAAATGAATAGAACTTAAATCTCTCTACAAAAAACAAGAAGCTAAGTTCTATAATAGAGAGAAAACGAGGCAAAAGATAAGCAAAATTAAAGGCAAAATAAAGTTGAGAAAACAATAGAGAAGAAGGTAAATGAGTTGTTGCTTGATGTGAAAACATCTCTCCTTCAATCACTTTTTATATTTAAAAAAACTAAAATTAATGCAAAACTAATGATTGTAATTATCTGAATTAATTCTCATCTTTTTGTCTTAATTACCTGAAATAAGAAAGAATAAAAACATGACATTTTTAGATTGACAAAAAACCAAACTCAAACCCAAGTTGAAGCTAAGTCACCACTGGAACCTAGGGCCTAGTCTCAAACCCGCGCGTGAGCTAAGCTAAGCGAGCGTGCGCATGTGTTTTAGAGAGTGTTTGGAAACGCAGGCCAACCCGCGTTTCCAAAAAATTCAAAATATATTTTTTTTTGCTAAAATTTAATTTTTTTTATGTTTCGGATCGTTTTGATACGCTAATCTCAAAATTAATTTTTTAAAAATAAAAAAACATCATTTTGGTGCATTTAGAATGAAAATCACTTTAAAAAGCAACCGCAACCACACTCCCAAATGATAAAGCCACTTTATTTAGGCTCATTTATGAATTTTTAATTTTTCACTTTAATTATAAACTACAAGAAAAAAAAAATTCCATGTGGGACAATGGGTTTTGAGTTTCACAAAAACATGTCAACCAATGGTTCTTTGAGATCAATTTTTCATTCACCTATAATATATTTTAATCATGTTTCATATTAAAAAAATCTTTGTTAGAAAATAATTTCCAATAAAATTTTACCTCTAAAAGTGAGTGGGATTTAATTTTTATTTGACTTCAAATGTATCCATTACTACTAATTTGATTAATAGGAACCTCTATATTATTTTTCATATGTTATCAAAACCCTTAATCCATGATGGTATTGAGAATAATTTGATGGGAAAATGCTTGGAAAAATTAATCATTTTTCTTGTTATTTTTATATAATTAACAAATATGAGAAACTATTTAAACCTTAAAACCCTTGGTTGTAACATACCTTTCACAGCCAGAACTAGGTCGACCACCACTGAATTTATCTAACAGAAGGAACTTACAATGCATGGCAGCAGCAACTAAACAAGCCCATCGCTTCTTCCGTTTGGCTAGAGAGATGAGAAGGAGAGGAGTGAAGCCCACATTGTTTGAATTTAGGTGTGTTTTATATGGGTAAGGAAGATTTTAATACTTCGCAATTATAATTCTTATTTTTCTTATTAATCTATTTTTCTCAACTGAAAATCATAGTTTTTTTTTCATTTAATGAAACTTCGCTCATTTAATAAAACTCGTTAATATCAAGATTTGTTTATTTTTTATTTTTTACTGAAATATAATCAATTGACAAGTTAACAACCATGTAAGTTTTCAGTAACCCTGAAATCTATGAAACTCGAACTAAACATACATGACCAGTTGAGCTACACCTCTCAGAATTAATATTTTTTTTTATATTAATCTAAACATACGTGTTAATTTAATTAAAACGTCACATATTATTTGACAGAATTCAACCGAATTTTTCATTAAAAAGAATTAAAAACTTACATATTTGACAAATAGCACAGATAGAGATATTCAAATATAACAATTCAAAGAATTTACTCAACAAAAGAGAGTTGCAATTTTCAATTAATTCATGAGAATGAATCATTCTGCATGTTTACCATTTAGAAGTAAAGGGCCATGGAAATTGAATACAACTACATTTGCCAAAGGGTGTTTAAAGTATACATTCTGCTATTGTCTCTTTTATTGTCTCTTGGGTTCATAAGGCCTTAATTTGGGCTGCATAAATGAAATTAACCTTCTTCATTATGGGGCTGCTGCACACAAAACAATTCATCCACGCATGTTACCAGTCAAATCATTATTTTGAAGTTTTCTTAACATGACACAGAGTTCAAAAGCAAGTTTCAAAAGCAAGTCAAATAATTGATATAAATGGGGTTAGGTTTAAATATAAAAATTTCTCGGTGACATATTTAAAAAATAAATATTGAATCAATGATTTATTGGATTTATTCGGGTTTTAGAACCTAACTCATCAAATCAGAGATCTAGATTATAAACTCTATTAGATTTTAATTTTTTTTAATTATTTTTTATTTAATTATATGATAAAAAATAATTGTTCATAAAATTAAGGACTAACTCAGAGTTAGGATGTTTGTTTAAGACCTCAAAAACTTCATATAACACATATCAAAATTATGAAGCTCGATTTCTAATCAACTGAAGCTAACCATCAAAACTCATGATCCAAGTTATAAACTTAATCGAGTTTAATAATTTAAAAATAATTATATGATAATAAAAATAGACGCTTGTAAAAGATATAACTAACTAAATATTGAGACATTGGTTTAAGATCGTGATAAACTTACAAATATAAAACTGAAACAAATTACGTTGTCTAATTAAAAATCAATAAAATATTAAAGAATAAATTTTTTTAAAAAAAAAGCAAGGAAAACCAATAAAAGTCATACTGTAAATGATCAAATTGGAAACAAAAAAACAATCCAAAAAACATAAAGAAAAAAAGAAAAAAGACCCACATGTCTAGGCCTACTAATTGTTTTATAGGGTAGATAGTATTTTTTTAAAAAAAATCTCATGCTCTACCTTATTTTTGATGACCGGAGGTTGCTAGAAAGTCGAGTCATGGGTTTATACACCAAAACAAATCCATTTTTAACCATTTTATGACCTAAAATAGCTATAAAAAAACACCTTAAAGATCTAAATAAACATGTTTATTCCTTCAAATAACCCAGGAAATATGAAAAAAAATAACAAAATCATCCCAAAACCTAAAAATTTTCCAAGGTCGGATCTTATTTTTTTTCCAGACAATTTGAAGGTGAAAAAACAACTTAGTGGAACTTTACTCATCAAATGAAATATAAAGAGTTCAAAATCGACTATTTTGATGGTCAAAATCATTGTCAATCGATATATTTTTTTTCCATCAATGGAATCCAGTGACTTTCTTTCTTCTACTTCAAATTAATGACCAAAAAATAAAAGAAATGAGGTTATGGACTAAAAATGAATTGTGAAAAAATTAAAGGGATGAAAAATGGGTATATTACAAACTAAAAAGATCAAAGTAAACTTGTTTAGGCAATTTTGGAATGCCCTATAGTTCTTCGTGTTTTTTATATTCGTCCTCTGTTTTTTAATTTTGTGATTCCTTAACAAAATCAAAACAATTGGCTTTCAATTTAGCCAAAGGTGCAATCAATGAGGAAAAAAAATAGTTTGATTAAATAATAATAATAATAATATAATGTGGAAATTTACAAAAATTAGGAGAGAGTAAATAGCAATATGAGGTACACTATTTCCCCCACCCTATTTAGATTATAGTTAACTAATAATACAATGCCATGTTGCTAAACTAAATACATCTCCCCAACTTTACTTTATTTAGGGTCACGGACAACTATAAAAAAATTTAAAAATGTTTAGAATTACAGTATAAATTATATTTTTTTTAAATTTAATTATTTTTTTAAATAATTTTTTTTAATTTTCAGATATTTTAATGAACTGGTATTAAAAATAATTTTTTAAAAATAAAAAAAAAATATTTAATTTATTTTTAAATAAAAAATATTTTAAACCATTACCTTCTATTTCTACTGTATTCATGTGATACCAAAACAAAGATATTTTCCGAAGAAAAGATAGGGAATGCTGCTCTGCGCACTGCTGAAAAACTTAGATATGTAAACTTTTCTGGCTACATAAAATATTGGATGTCTTATCATTGCAGGAGGATACAATTAATGAAATTTGTTCTTCCTTGTGACTTTTTTTAACTTCATTTATGTTTTTGCTAAATAGGGATGGCATTTGACAATAGATTGGGTGGGAGTTTCAACTCCTGCTGGATAGTCACGAGTGTTGGTAATATTTCTAAAGTTTAGCATTTGTTTGTATAAAATATTTTACAATCAAGATTTTTCCGTGTTTGTTTTCAAAAATTATTATTTTTTGCATATTTTTGTATATTTGTTTCTTATAATATATTTTATAAAAAACATTATCAATGAAAAATATTTGATAATCAACCTTCAAACTTAGTTAATTTGCTGAAAAATATTTTCAATTCATAAAATTCCGTTAAATATTTTACAAATAGTAATCCATATATATATTTTATTTGTAAAATATTTTACGCAAAACAAATAGACCCTTAATATGATGTGATCTAGATAAACTAGTTTTTGGCCCCACTATCCTGTAGTCATATAAAAAAAATTGAATGTAAAAATATTGTTCATGTTGCAAGAAACTATTTGACATTGTTATTAAATCTAATATAACAGGTCATCCTTAAATTCTCTAGAGTGACCTAATTGACTAATTGGCAGGTACAAAATCAACCTAGAAAGTTAGCAAAAAGTGTGGTTTGGCTGTAAAAAAATTTCACAATGACATTGTGTTTTTAATATTGAGACGGTAATATATTAAATCGACCCGAGTTTTGCGGCTTAACTCGCTAGACCTGCGATCCGGATCATGGACTTCACTAGGTTTAATAACTTTTTTTTAACTATTTTTTACTTAATGATATGATAATAAAAATAAACACTTATAAAATTGAGCATCAACCAAATACCGATATATTTATTTGAGATTATGATAACCTCATAGAAAGCAAACCGGAATAAATTATAAAAACTAATTCAAAATCAACAGAATGTTAAAGGATAAAAACATAAAAAAAAAAAATTACTCAATCAAAAGAAAAGAAAATTAGAAGATGGAATTTAAAAACAAAGGGACTATTTGGTATTGGTATTAAACATGACTTAGCTGGTATTGGTATCAAATTATGACGACCAATTTAAAATCAACAAAATATTAAAAGATAAAATTAAAAAAAAAAGTAAAAAAACATTCAATCAAAAAAAATTGAAAGATAGAACTTAAATAATAATAATAATAATAATAATAATAATAAGAGAAGATAGAATTAAAAAAAATAGTGAAAAGGTGGCAATCTTTTACTATTCATGTGAACAGTGAAGTAGGTAGAGAAAACCTTAAATTCTTTTGTATAGTAGTTAATTTCTAATTAAATTAGAAACTTTATCTCATACAATTAGGCCAAAAAAGAATCAAACTAAAAAGAGAAAAAAGTCCAAGGACCAATTTAAAAAAAAAACAGAGAGAGAGAGAGAAAAGAGATAGAAAATTACCAAATTAAAAAGAGAAAAAATATCTAAGAACCAATTTAAAGAAAAACAAAAAATGAAAAAAGAAATAGAAAAAGAAGTGAGGTTCTTCACTATTTATATAAACAGTAAAACACCATTATAGAATCTAAATTCTTATAATTTTTTAGCCCATATAAATTTATTAATTAAATTGTAGAAAAATAACTATGTTAATTTTATAATATCATATTAAAATAAAAAAAATAAACTAACACAATAAAATCTACAGACTTAAAAGACAAAGAATACAATAATGGAATTAGTATTTCAAAAAAAAATAAGTAAGCACTAAAGCTTAGAATATATATATATATATATATATATATATAGCATACTTATATATTGATGAACTTGGAATGAATAAATAGAAAACATAACATGTAATTATAAAGATAATATCCTTTATCATTAAGGCTCTGTTGTCTATCACTCGATGCAAAATAATTTGTACATAAATAAAATCATAGGAAGAGAACAAATATAAGAAAATAGAGGCATAAGAGTTGATTGTTGATGTATAAAACAACCCTCTTAAACTTGTTGCTTGGTAGACCATTGCATTATGATAGGAGAGTTATGCATGATAGAGTGACAAATAAGTATTCTTTTAAGATGAATGGAAGACCTATATCTCTTGTATCTTGGGTTTTAATTGAAGAGAATTGAGAAAATGAGATGAAACTGGTCATAATTGGAAAAATCAAAAGACCTAGGATCAAATAGAAAAAGATGGCAAAGTTTAGAAGTCTAATTCATTCAATTAGATGCCTAATTGCTGAGAAAATTGTAATGAAGGTCAAAGTTGGCTAAATTTGCAAGCCAAAAATCAAAATGAAAGAGATGAAAAGGTTTAGAGGTTCAATTAATTCAATCAGGGTTTTAATTGAAAAAAAGAAGTTAAATTGGAGTCAATTTGACTACGATTAAAAGAATTAGATGATCAAAGACCAAAATAGAAAAGACGTCAAAATTTAGGGATCAATTAATTCAATTAGGGATTTAATTGAATATAAAAATTGACATTTGAAGTCAATTTGACTGAAATTTAAAGAATTAAAAGATCAAGGACCAAAATAAAATAGACGTTGAATTAAGGACTCTATTAATTCAATTAAGAGCTGAATTAAAAAGAAAAGTTGAGATTTGGGGTCAATTTGACCAAAATTGTATAAATTAGAAATCCAAGGACTGAAGTGCAAAAGGTGTCAATATTGAAGGATTGTTTTGAATGTTATGAGAGGCTTAATTTAAACAAATCTTGAAAAATTTTCATCCAAAGACTCATTTCATTGTCTTCCTGTGGTGGTAAAAAACGTGTGCCAATAAAGCCAGCCCAAGTATATTGTACAAAGTATTCAACAATTTAGGATGACTAAGATTGATCCAAGGAGATTAACGAACAATATTAGTCTATCTAAAGGGGCATGAGGAGAAAAATAACAATAAGGCCTAAAGAGAGAAAAACTCAAATTTAAAAAGAAATAGTGAGGATTATGGTATAGGCTTAAACCAAATTATCTAGAGGGTTGAGGGAAGTAAGGAGAGAAAGAAAAAGAGAGAAAACCATATCAAAACACCAAAAATTCAAATTGTAAGGAAGAGTGAAAGGTTGGTTTTTGAGTCACCAAACTAGTTCATTTTAAACCAAAGAGTTCTAGAGCACGATAGGAAAAAAAAAAAAGAAATCAAAGAAAAAGATGCATTAACCAAAGAGAAAGAAGGAAACCTATTCTAGAGAGAGAAAACAATCATAATCCTCTCCACCACTAGGCAACCACTATGACAGTCATTAAGGGCCTCCACATT
>Ga0307515_10011903_pt1 | contig 16431 bp, 2 predicted proteins | sample 17_EM_MG_FD_194513 | JGI IMG/M metagenome (GOLD analysis project Ga0307515, IMG submission 194513) | Populus trichocarpa ectomycorrhiza microbial communities from riparian zone in the Pacific Northwest, United States - 17_EM | ecosystem: Host-associated > Plants > Roots > Unclassified | place...
AGGAAATTATAAAAATAAGAGGGTAGCGCTTTACGGGCTTCTTCTATTATATAGTTGCCCTCTACTAGCCGGCGGAAAGACTTTTCTAATAGGTTCGGTACTTCTATTAGGCCTATAGGCAGCTCTTTAAGCAGCTATTAGTGTTCTTCTTATTTAACCAGTTCTACTAGCTCCACTATATAGATCCTTATTACCTTTACGCCTTTTTATTTATAGAACTAGGTAAAATTAACGGTACAAGTATATTTAATATCGTCTAGTTTAGGGCGTGTTTGGTTCTCTAGTGCTATAGCTAGGCTAACGCGGCTTAGTTGGCCCTAGGGGGCGGAAACGCGGCGGCGGCCCTATATGGTATGCGCGGGAGATGGATATAAGGTTAGGCGTTATAGGGGGAAGGTCTTAATTACTCTGGTTTTAGTCTTAGCTATAACGCCTTTAGCTATTATACACGCGGTCATATATATATATGGTAAATAACTTAAAGTTAGGTATCTTATTAGCTGGCTTAGGTTAAGCGGGTGTATATAGGGGACTTATAGTTCTAACGGTGTTTATATTCTTAGGGGCGGGGCGGTATTTCTTAGGGGTAGGGCGGTAGTCCAGTCTTCTAGAATCTCTGTTTTGTTTACTATGTATATTAGCTTACTAGTATTAGGTACCTCTTTTACTATTAGCTAACGGTATCTAAGTGTTAGCCGTGCAATACGTTTATATAGTACTACTTAGTTATAATTAGGGATATGCTATAGGAGACAGTTATAGATATAGTAATTAGAGTTAAACTTAAGCCCTAGAACGGGGAAGTTTATACTTAGGTTATGCTTTTTAAGCTAGGGTATTCTAAGAATTACTAGTATTAAGAGTGATAACTTTATAACGTAGAAAAGCATAAATTCTATATAGTGGCCAATTGTTATTTTTACTATAAAGTAATAGGTAATAAAGCTGGATCGGAGTCCGTTAGTAAGGCGGAGTGGTTTTAGGACTAGGAGTCTTTTTATTATAATATTATACTTCTTTATAAGCGAGTCTTCGTCTATAAACACTAGTGCTATACTACTACTATTAATAAGGCTTACTATTTCGATAAGAACTTCTAGAAGTGGGTTATGTAGTAAGGAGAGGTAAGTCTAAATAAGGATGGAATTTCTATTATTATTTACTATTCTAAGATTAAATAGCAGCTAGCTTAGAATAAGGTCTAACTAATCTAGTAGTATAAATCTAATCCTTTTATCCTCCTCTCCGTATAGTTCTAACCCTTAAAGGCGACTTAGTCTAAGGGTTAGCCTTTTAATAGCTGCGTTATAGGGCTTGGCTAGTAGCTATAGTCTTAGCTAGTATATCCTAATGTGTTGGTCTCTAATGGTATATATATGCTAGGGGGTACTTCGCCAATAATATGGCCGGTCTCGCGGTTAGTAGTGACATAAAGTACTTATCCGTAGTTCGCGTATAGGACCATTAGCTAGGGCTGCGTTGGGGAAGGGAATTGTAGGGGTGGGTTTCTATATCCGAACCCACGTCCTCGTCTATAGTTACCGCCTTAATTACTATCCCCTCTATTAAAGAATCCGCCGCAGCTAGGGGGGGGGTCGGCGCGGTAGTATTGGAAGGGGATTTAGGTTTTACTAGGGGTTATAAATATCTTTCTAGTGGCTAGGTTAGCCACACGCTATATAGAGTCTATTATTTATCTAATATCTTTAGACGTTGTTAGGGAGGCTATTACTACTACTACTAAACTTAACGGCGTCTAGGTCTATTAGGTCATTCTACAGTAATATAGGTTAATAGCCGCTAGCGGCACTTAGCTTAGTGGTGTTTAACTTAATATAATAGGTATGGTTCTATAGGTTATAAGCAAATATATCTATCTGCTTACTTTAGCCTTTATAGTTAGCATTACCGATCTTATAGCTAAGGGTAAGGGCTAAGTCCTTTATCTTAGAGGAAATATTCTTCTTAAGCAAATCCACTTTTTATTCCTCGGTCTTATTTGCTTTAATTATTAACTTATTAAGCTCTGCTTTTCAGGACTAGTAATTATACTTACCTTAGCTTAAGGTATCCAACTTATTTTTAGCCGCTTGGGTTATATCTATAGTCTTATAGTGTCCTCTTATATATGTAAATATAGACTCTCGGTTAGAAAAGGTCTATTTACTTAGGTTATTCGGGTATATACGTAGCGTATTAAGGCCATATTTAACATAGTTATAAGCCCTATCTATCAGCATGTCTAACATATAGAGAATTTCGTCTATTAGGGTCTTAAAGCACTTTATATCCCTCTAGAAAACGCCTTAGAGTTTTATTTCCTATATTTTAAAATTTTCTTACTTTTTAATTAGTGATCCCTTGCCATTAAACGGGGTTGGATCTTTTACTTCACGCTTTTTTCTATAGGCTTAGTTAAGAGAGGGGAGCTAGTAGTAGGGTTCTTATTAGCAATGGTCTTAGTAAGTGTAGTAATCTAGGAGCTTAAGTTTTATATAGTCTTAGTATATGCGAGGGCTTGCTATTTGTATTGCTTAATATATAGTTTAAGTATCTTAAGGGAGTTAATTCTATATTAAGCTTTTTTAAGTTAGGACTTTATAGCTTAGCCTTCGCTATAGACGGCTTAAAGGCTATTCTTAATATTAGTTAAGAAAGCTGCACATATAGAGAGTTGCTAAAAGGTTCCTGCCACATTAAGGTCCTTTAGGTATTTAGGACCGTTTCTAATCGCCTAGGCGATATTGGTATAGGAGGTGTTAAGGAGGCGGGCGAGCGCTTCGCGAGGGTTCGTTAGCGGGACGTCGTCTATATTGTGGTCGCCTATTCTAGGGGATCTGGGTAAGGCAATCGGAATCTTATAAGGCTGACTGTAATACTAAGGTTGCTAAGACTATACTAAGGCTATACTAAGACTGTGCTAAGATTATCTAGGACTATAGTATAGTATTATCGGTCGTGCCGGGTCGCGATTATACTAGGAAAACGAAGACAGTGGACTGGGAAAAATAAAGATCGCAATAGGGTGTAATTAGAGATACTACAAACTGTCACAGTGCTATAATAAAGTAGACTAAATAACTACGTTGTAGTATAAAGAGGAGAAGAGGGTAGAAATGGGGTATTATATACAAATAGTAGGGCCGGCTGCTAAGGTACTAGTGGTGGACTAGCCAATAGTAGGAAACAGTACAAGACAGTATAAAACAGTATGCGTTAGGTCAGTGCCGTGACATCTTAATACCTATTAAGCGCTATATATAGAGCCTACTAAGCGCTTTTTACTCGTATAAGAATGGTAAGAATTGGCTATAGGTTAATAAAGATATTCGCGTTTTAAGTTGCGCGCCGCCATTATATAAGCACCCTAAAGTACCCTATTAAACTTATATGGCATAAAAATAAGCCCCTAAGGGTTATAGATAAAGGCATTAATAAAGGACCTCTTAGTATCTTATTAGAAGTTAGATACAGATAATATATATAACTATTTTAAAGCCCTTTTACCCGGTTAAAGCCATTTATAAAGCTAATTTAGTAAGTACTATATCTACTTCTACCGTATATAAACCTACTATATAGCCGCTTCCTTACTAACCTTTTAAACCTATATAACCCGCTTAATCTCCTTAATAACCTTAAGTTATAGAGAGTATTATTAAACCTCCTTTTACTAGCCAGCCTACTATTTACTACCTTATTTAGATTTTAGCGCTACTATAGAAGGATTACCTCCTATCCCTTTAGTCTACTTATGCTAAAGGGCCTATATAAAGTTTACCGCCCGGCTTATATAGTATATAGGTAGAGACCTAGATCTAGGCTCTAGCTAGGGCTATAGCTTTAGCTATAGCTACGGCTACGGCTATAGTAGCGGCGGTAGCGGTGGTGGTGGTAAAGCTATATAGGAAGAAGAGCTTATAGCGCTTACCTAGGCGGATATATATCTGCTAGATCCCGTAATAAATAGAGCTAAAAAAAGGCCGCTTCTATAGGTAGACGTAGGGAGTTAGTAAACTAGCCCTAAGGCTATACTATTACTGCTACAGCTACCGCTATAGCTATAGCTAAAGGGGCTTTTAGTTAAAATATATGTAATAGGACTAGCCCAGTTATAGTAGGAATGTCTCGGTAAAACACTTAACAGATAAATTCCGACACTTTAACTAAATTCTGCCGAATTCTGCTAGCTTAATCAACTTCTGCCAAGTTCTACTAGATTAATTAAATTTTACTAAAGTCTGTTAAAGACCGCGTATATACATATATATATATCGACCACTAAGCCCCTAACTATTTAATTATATAATTATCTTATTATTCCTTTTTCTTCTTTACGCAACGTCTTATTTCCTACAAAAGCTATACCTATAGATTTAAATAGAATTTATATTATTCCCTTAAATCTACCCCAAAGCCTCTTTACGCCCTTATATTACATTACGTTAATACTAATACCCTTAAAATAGTAAACGAACTTAAATCCGCTACGTTAACTATTATAGCCCTAGTTAGGAAACAAATAACTATAATATAACAGTCCTTTATAGATGCCTTGGCCTAGCAATAAGCTATACTAGAAGCTTAGCATTAGCAATTAATTAAAGCAATACGTAAAGAACTCTATAACGCTAAAGTACTCGCGTTAGAAACCCTAGTACTAATACCCTCTATAAATAAGATTAAAATAACTATACCTAAGCCTAACCTGTTAAATATAAACCCTAAACTAGCAGTAGTAGCTTAACCTATATCTATAATAAATCTAATACCTATTATAAAATCTAAAAAGCTCCCTAACCTTCTAATGTTTAATAGAAATTAAAATAACCTATAACCTTTTATAACTAAGCTCCGCCTTAAACTTTTAACAAACTATAACTAATACCCTACTAAAGCTAGTAAAATTAGCTATGGAATATTTTATTTAAGTAAAAACGCTATATAAACTATAGACCTATTCTTCCGTAATATCACCTTTATTAGCTTTAAAATCTTTATCTCTTTACTAGAACGAATATATAATAACGCTAGCCGCAAATATATAGCTATTATAGAACTTAAAAACCTATAATAACGGAACTAAGACTTTACAAGCTTTTTTTTTGAATTTTTAGGTCTTATTAGTAAGCTAGATTAGAATAAAGCCGCTAAAGTTACTGCTCATTAATAAGCTATTTTAGATAAGATTAGAGCCTAGTTAGTGTTACGGGGTGAGTATAAGTGGTGATAATATATAACGAAGTAGATATTATTAAGCTATGTATATAAACTGTATAATAAGGTCAAGACGTTACGTAAGAAGAGAAGGCAGGAAAATGGGAAGAAAGGGTATATATTGTTAGCTTGGTTGCTTAGTTAATACGTATATAGAGCAGAATAGGATTTAGGTAATAGTCCTGGCAGAACTTGGTAGGATTTAGTAGAACTTAGCGGAATATGGCAGAATATGGCAGATTGCCGTCAGATTGCCGCAAATTGCTATCTTGTGGTTAGTCTTTAGTTACTAAGTTGGTGGAAACAGGTGGATGTGTATAAGGTGTTACGGGGGTGTCCCATAATAGTACCCCCCCTTTAAACTCAAGCTTCTGCGAGATGGGGCTATAGTAGCTCTAGATAGAGTTTGTAAAAGTCTTCTGCGGCTTATATAAGTCCTATAGAGTTAATAGGTTCCCATAAGGGCTTAGTAAAGCCTCTCCATTTTGTAAGATATATATATTAATATTTCCGTTTATTATACTTAATATTATTAATTCTTTTAATAAAGTACTTATTCTTACTATCTACTTTAACTAATAAGGGAGGGTCTTATATCTGTTTAGGCAGGGCGTCTAATACGGGAGTAGTGGGGTAAAGGACCAATGTGTGGAATACGGGGTGGATTTTAACCGTATTAGGGAGCTTTAGTTAGTAGGCGTAGGAGGAGATAACCTTCTTAACCTTATAAGGGCCAGCGTTCTTCTAATTAAGCTTCTTAGCAGGTCGTTTTATGTTTAGATTTCTTATATCTAGCCAAATAAAGTTACCAATTTAGTAGGCCGGTGCCAGGGTTTGTTTCTTATTTACTGCGGCTTTATAGACAGATTAAGCTTATATTATTTTATCAGCAAGGAACTATTATAGTTCCTCTATTTTCTCTATGAATTTATTTACTTCTATAACTTGCAAGGCGTGGCGAGTAGGGTAAGGAATACTACTAAAGGGTTTAAAACCTATTTGTAGATGCTAGCTATAGTTGGCTAGGAACGGGGAGACCTTTATAGTTTCCAAGACGGAATTATTTGTGGTAGACTTGGCAAATACAAGCTAGTTAATCTAGTTATCTTATAAGTACAACGTATATATCCGAATGTACTGTTCTATTATAGCGTTTACACGTTCTATTTAACTATCTATTTTTAGGTAGTATGCTATAGATAACAGTGCTTTAATATAGAGTTAGGTAGTTAGTTCTTTCTAAAATATAGAGATAAACTGGCTGCCTTTATTAGAGATAATTATTTTAAGGAGTCCGTGGAGTTTCTATACGTGGTCCAGAAATAGTTAGGCGACGGTAGGTGTTAATATATTAGGGCAGGCGATTAAGTGTCTTATCTTAGATAGCTGGTCTACAACTACTATAATATTTATATAGCCCTTACTTACGGGGAGGTTAATAATAAAGTCGATTAAGACGTCCTTTTATCTTTAGTCTGAAATAGGTAGCGGCTTTAAAAGACCGTTATATGTTTTATGTAAGGCTTTAGCTTATCGGTAGGTATAGTAGCTAGAGATGTACCTTTATATTATATTATATATATTTAGCTAATAATACTCCCATTAAAGTAGTTTTAGGGTCTTTTCTTAGCCTAGGTAGCTAGCGACAGGTAGATTATATATGTGTTTAAGGAGTTTAAGCTTAAGCTTATTGTGATTAGGGATAACTAGATAGTTCTAGTAATATAAGCAGTTTCCATAGGTTTTATATTTACTTAGAGAAATCTTTTTTAAGCGTCTAATGCTATCTTGTATTAGCTTAAGCGTCTCTTAAATAAACTCGTTATTTAGGTATTTATTAACTATAATCTGTTTAATTAATTAATTAGTTATTTTAAGGACATATACTATAAGATCTTTAGTGGAAGGGTTAAATAGTTTAGGGCGAAGTAGGGTCTGATTTCGGTAAGAGCGTGTTTCCTCTAGGGCTAGCGCGTCTTGCGAGCGTTGGGTTAGGGCATTAGGCTTCTGACCTTGGACGCCTAGGCGGTATATAATTAAGAATTGGAAGCGTAATAGATATTCTAACCAGCGGGCCTAGCGATAACTTAGCTGTTTTATGGTTGTAAAGTACTATAGGTTCTTATAGTTGCTAAGAACCTTAATCGGAAATCCGGCGCCTTTTAGTTTAGGTTGCTATTGCTTAAAGTATTTAATAATAGCTAATAATTCCTTATTATAGATCTTGTAGTTATATTCGGCTAGGCTTAGTCGTTTTAAGAAGTATGCTATAGGGTATAATACTCTATCCTCGTTATATTAAGACAGGATGCCTTTAGTAACGTAGTTAGATAAGTTGGCTTCTATAACACTTATTTAGTTTAGGTTAAAGTATTAGAGTATAGGCGTAGTAGTAAACATAACCTTTAGATAGGTAAAGGCCTTCTTGCATTTTTTATTAAAGGTAAAAACTTTATCCTTTTGGGTTAGAGCTATAAGGGGTGAAACTAGGGCGGAGAAGTTATTAATAAACCGTTGGTAGAAATTAGCGAATCCTATAAAGGCTCTTACGTCCTTAATATCCTTGGGTTCTTACTAGTTTATAATTGCTTTAACTTTCTTTAGGTTTATTTATATACCGTTTATAGAAATGAGGAGTTTAAGGTATAGGACTTCTATTTTATAAAACTTGTATTTATCTACATCTAATTATAGACTAGCTCTGTGTAGGGCTTATAGGATAAAGTTAACGTGTTTCTAATATTCGGTTAGGTTATTACTATATATTAGGATATTGTTAATATAAGTAGTATAGAAGATGTCTAGGTAAGGGCGTAGGGTGTTATTTATATAATGTTAAAATAAGCTCGGAGTGTTTATAAGGCTAAAGGGTATTACTAAGTATTTAAATAGTCCATATCGGGTACGAAATACAGTAAGCTATTTATCCCCTTTTGTAATACGGAGACGGTTAAATGCAGAGATAATATTAAGCTTTGTGTAGTAATAAGCCTTACTTAGTTAGTTTAGCGTCTCTTATATTAACGGGATCGGATATTAGTTCTTAATAGTAACGGTATTAAGAGCTTAGTAGTCTATATAGAAGCGCAGACCGCCGCTAGGTTTCTTAACGAAGATTACTAGTACGGTTATAGGCGACGAGCTTACTCTAATAAATCCTTTACTTAGGTTCTCGTCTAAATACTTTTATAGCACTTAAAGTTTATTTTAGGACATCCCGTATAAGGGTCCAAATCCGGGCTACTTTCCTTCTTTAAGTATAATCTTATAGTTGTATAGTCGGTATTCTAGTAGCTTATTGGCTTCCTTTTATAAAAACGCATCTAGGCGATAATAATACTCTATTAGTACCTTCGTGGCAGGGTTAGTGTGCTTCCTTAGTGCTAAGGCCTTCTTAATATTGGCCATCGTAACAGCGAAGATTATATGCTCGGGTTTCTTAGCAAGTTGCGCTAACGGGGTAGCTCCAATCATGCGGATATTTAGGGTGCTAAGCTCGCTCAGATTGCTTATAGTTTCTTACTTAGGTTTAGGTTCGGTATTAGGTACGGAGTTAGTATTAAATTTAGGTTCAGGTTCTTTAAGAATCCTTTTTATAGTAGAATACTAGTCCTTCTAGTATTTTTGTGTATTAAGCTTAAGCTTCTGCTTGGCTTGGGGCGGTGTAGTACTTAGGGTCTGTTTATAGGGTTTAGTGGAATTTTTAGATCCTTAATAAATATTGGTGGAAATCTTATATCGGTAGAATTCGGTAAAATTCCTGGGTTAGTAGAATCTAGTAGAATCTTTAGGCGCGGGGTGGACGGTCGTGGAAATTTTAGACTAGTGGATCCTAGTAGATTTTTCAGATTTTAGTTCTAGGTCTAAGCAGTAAGTTATAAGGCACTTCTGCTTATAACGGGAGGCAGTAAATAGAAGCTTAAGGTTGTTTTAATTAATAGTTACTTTATATAGCTTTATCTAGGGTTATCTAAGGATTACCGAGTGACCTAGGGTGGTAATAAAAAGTTTGATTAATTCTTTGTAGTTTAGGTATTAGAGTCTTAGGAATACTATATAGGTAATACGGCCTAAGATAGTGCGTTTGCTATTAAATTTAAATATGTTAATATGCCAATTAAGGGGGGTTAGGGTAAAACTATTATCTTATATAAAGATCTTGTTAATAAATCCTGTGCCGCTAGCTCCTATATTAATTAGGATTTAAGCGTTAGCCTATTAACTATTCTACTAAAGACGGTAGTTGATGGTTATACTACGGTCCTAAGAGTTAGAGTTTATAACGTTAAATGCGTTTAACGAGATCCTATGGTAAAGCCGTCCTAAAGAGCGACTTAGCTCTAGGACCTTCCTTTTAGAGGTAATTAGGGTAGGGTTCTTATAGGACGTTAGCTGTAGCTTTGTCCTTATAAATGGTGCTTATTAGATATAGAGCTAGAACTAGGTAGAGATTAGAGATAGTAACCAGAAGATTAATGCGGTAAACGGCTGCTGGTATTAGCCGTTTATAAATTGTTTTGGGGCGTAGGTAAGGGGATAAGATAATATTTTAAGATATGGTCCTTACTTCCGCACTTAAAGTAAAGGCCTAGTTTAATGCGTCTTTCTTATTTAGGGGACTCTAGTAGGGCGTACTTTAGGGTTCTAGTGTTAATATCTATGGCGTTAGGGTGCTTAGGCTAAGACGACTTAGTAGATATTTATGGGGCTGTTGTATTATATTAAGGGGCGTGTTTCGGTATCAGGCGTAGTATATTATTATACCGTTTATTAACGATATTTACGCAGGCGTTAAGGGCTCCTAGTAGGTCTACGCCTATTAGGGAGGTTTTTAGTTTAGGGCTTAGAGATTTAATAAGGCTGTTAATTAGTGCGGAGTCGTTCTAGCCTATTTCCCTTACGTAACAGTTGAATTTGGAGAAGTATATTAGGAAACTTTTCGTTTCTTAAGCTATGTAGTTTATTTTTCTCTAGGTAGTAGCTTAGCGGTTTAGGTTACTGTATAAGGCTTTAAGAAGTACAACTAGGCTTTATACTAAGGTTGGCTAAAGAGGTTTAATAAGGTTAGCTACCTTTCCTTCTAGTTAACTTAGAGCGTAATAGAGTTGGTTAGCTTTGGTTAGGTAACGGTTGGCATTACCAGTTAGCTTATTTTTTAGCTAGCTTAGGAATAATTAGAGCTCTTATTATTTACTAGTAAATACTAGGGGGTCGGGTAACCGCTTAGATCGTTATAGTGTGGTAGTTAGTTTAAGGTAAATATCTGCTATAGGTTTAGGACTCGCGTTTTGTGTGTTTATCTCTAGAGATAGTGTTCGGTCTTAGGGTTTTAGCGTAGGTATCTTAAGGGTACGGACTTCTTCTTAGAGGGCTTCTATTGTTTTCTAATATCGTACTTCTTATTCGGCTTATTATTAAGTTAGGGTAACTTATTATTGTTTAAGGGCCTCTATAAAGGACTTCTATATACTTGCTATTTGTTCTTAGAGGATAGATATAATATTAGCGGCTATTATGGGGGCTTTAGGTACGTTTTCCATTTTGGGTAGTAGTATAAGTAGTTAACGCAATATAGTGTTATAGGGTAAGTATAAGTGGTAATAATATATAACGAAGTAGATATTATTAAGCTATATATATAAACTGTGTAATAAGGTTAAGACGTTACGTAAGGAGAGAAGGCAGGAAAACGGAAAGAAAGGGTATATATTGTTAGCTTGGTTACTTAGTTAATATATACACGAAGTAGAATAGGATTTAGGTAATAGTCCTAGTAGAACTTAGCGGAATATGGCAGAATATGGCAGATTGCCGTTAGATTGCCACAAATTGCCGTCTTGTAGTTAGTCTCTAGTTACTAAGTTAGTAGAAATAGGTAGATGTGTATAAGGTGTTACGGGGGTGTCCTATAATAGTTAGTAGGTAGGGAACTACTAAAAGACCTACCTAAATTTACTATAATATATTAATAAATTAATAAGAACCTTTAATATAACAAATAGACTTATTTTCTAAAGCTAACTATACCTTACGTCTAAAGCTTTATAAAACCGGTATATACCCTAAAGCGCAACCTATCTTTAAAACCTAAAAGTCTTATATATAACCCTATGGACTTTAACGCCACTTAATTCTATACACCCTTAAAAACCAATAAATAAAGAATATAAGCTATAAATAGAGAATACTTTAAATATAGTAAAAAGGGATATATTTAAAGGAATTGCCAAACTTACTCCTTTAAAAAGGTCCACTATAGTTCCTCTTAATCCTTAAATTATACTTATTTTATAAATTATACTTAATCGCTATAAAGTATCCTACCTTTAGTTAACTTAAAAAATAAATTATTCTAGGGCCAAGTTGCGCCTTAGGATAGAAAGTAGAAGAGTATAAGTGTCTAGGCTTTTCTAGCGCTAATATATAATATAACTCCCTTAATATACTTAGCGAAATTTAAATACTTAAAAAATAAACGGAAGTATAAATCCTAATAAATAGCGGAGTTACTAGTATAGGCTTTATTAATATAAACTATACAAAAACTTAACGCCTAAATTTAAAGAAACTTAATAAGCCTTAAGGCCTATAAGGCTTTAACGGTAAACCCTTAATATATAATAAACTAACGCGCCGTCGCCTCCCTTTCGTCTCTGCCGTCGCCTCCCTTTACTCCTCCGCCGTCGTCGCAGGGGCGCCGCCGATTATATACCCCCTAAGGACGCGTTACACAACGCGTCACTATAACAACTAACCACCTTTATTATAACTAGTCTGCCACAGAGCAGATAACCCCCTTTATAATTAATCTGCTATAGAGCAGACGACCCCCTCTATAATTAGTCTGCTACAGAGCAAACAACCCTCTCTATAATTAGTCTGCTATAGAGTAGACGACCTTCTTCCCTATAAATAGTCTGCTATAGAGTAGACGACCTCCTCTATAACGAATTTACTATAAAGTAGACGACCTCCTCCCCTATAATGAATCTGCCATAGAGTAGACGACCTCCTCCCCTATAACCAGTCTACCACAGAGTAAACGACTTCCTCTCCTATAATTAGTCTGCTATAAAGTAAACGACTTTCTCCCCTATAACTAGTCTGCTATAGAGTAGACAACCTCCTTTATAACTAGTCTGCCACAGAGTAGATAACCTTATCCCCTATAACTAGTCTATAGCTATCGCGCTGTAGGCAATTACTATACTATAGGTGTATAGTAGAGGTACCACAGGCGCACAGTAGACGCACTGCAGACGATATACTGCTAGGGTAGCTATAGTAGGGGGAAAGGGGCCGGCCTGTATTACTTTAGTACGTAAAATATAAGGTATATAGGCGAATTGGTGTTTATAACCTATACAAGACAACCTTATAAAAAAATTTCCTTCTAGGGTGGGTTTATATAGTAAGGTTCGCCCTTATAAAATACCCGTTTTCTAGAACGTAAATCTAGGATTAATAGCCTACTTTTAGGGAGAGTAGCTATTAATTACTAATTCCCTACCTATTCTTAAGTAAGGAGAAGAAATAGGTTATATTACCGAAAAAAGTCGTATAGGAATAACTAGTAGTTGTCTCTAAGCTAGCAAACTATATAGAGCCCTTTGTTTTTATATGCAAAAATATTACTAAATCTATCTTTTAGAGCGCTTTTTCTACTCTAGGAACGGCAGAATATAGTAGAAATAGATAAAAGAGCTAGGATTTCTTTATTTCCTTAGTGCAAACTAAATATTAATGTCGGGAATGAGGCAAGTTGCCATTACGTGTCGCCGCGGCACTAGCGTGGCGAGGAGCCTTAGGTTCCTCGCCCTCCCTCATTCCAATTAAGAAGCTTTATTAACTAATATCACTATAACCTTACTTAAGTAGTCTTTATTAGTGAGTCACCCTATATAACTAACACTAATTAGTGGTTGAATATATAGTCAACCACAGAGCAGCTAGGTTTTTAAATAGAAGAGACAGTCTTATATAGGGGTGCTATATACGCTTATATGGAATAGATCCCGGCAATACTATACTACCTTAAACTTACGGAAAACTAATAATAGAAGTGTTACTAAGTACTAGGAGATACTAAGTTGCGTCTATTATGTAGAACAACCGCGTTTACAAAGATTTAGTTAAGTACTTTAGGTCAGAAGTGTTACTAAACTTAGGGTCTTAAGTTAACATCTAAAACGTATTAAACGATGTCCAAAATACGTTAAATAATATCTCGAATTGCCTACCTCTTAATAGCAAACCTACGAGATCCTACAAAACCGAAAATCCTACCTACCTTTAACGTATAACACCCCGTTAATCCTATACTTACTATAGCGTTAACCTACCTAAAGAAGTATAAGGAAGATATTAACCTAAAAATATAAAATAAAGCCATAATTAACCTTATAAACGCTAATAAATAAGACTTAAATAGATTTTTATTACACTATATAGTATATTACAAGGATAGTAAATATAACGATACCGCGCTATAGGAATGTATAAAGGAGGACTTTATTAAATGGATAAAGAAAATATAGGCCCCTATAAACAAGGATATTATATAGGACTTCTATAACTTCCTTTAGAAGAATAAAGTATTTGTCCCTAAGGACGGGGGTATTATTAAAGATAACATTTAGGAGTAGGTTATTAACGCAAAAGAAGAGCATAAATAGACTCTATAAGAGATTAAGCACTAACTACGTACTATAAGGAAGCTTAACTTATAATAGAACCTAAGTAATACACCTCTAGAGACGAACCTACCTCTGCCTTTAACTCCTCTATATCTAATTTAACCTATAACCTTAATATTAGATACTATACCCTAATAAGAGCAGGTATAGGATCCTATTACTTCGCGATTTAATAACCTTTAGACTCCACTAACTAGACCTACGTCCCTACTACAGCCTATAATATAACCCCTACCTCCTCTATCTTAATCTTAAATTAGAGGTAGTTTAAAATTGCTTACAAAGCTTACGAAGCTCTATTTAGATTAGGAGAAGAAGTTTAGCAGGGAATTATATAATATTCTTAATTCGAAACTACGTATCTTCTATAACTATTACCAGAAGGTAAGAATAAAGTCTAATTAATACCATAACGCCTATTCTGTTATGCTTAAGGGCCGAGCTAGTACCTTTTATTATAATTATTTAGTAGGAAAAGGATATAATTTTAACTATATAATATATAAGTTAAGATACCACTTTAAAACAGAAGAGAATAAGTAGCAGTATATATTAGAATGGAGAGAGACTACCTTTTTAAGGATTATTAATATAAACCCAGGCGTCCCTTAGCTTAATTATCTTTAAAAGCTCTTTAATTAACTTTAGATAATTTAGCGTGGTTTATCTAAATTATATTAAGAGAACTTTAGCCTACGTAATTAAGCCATTAGCGTATACTAAGGTGTTAAAGAATATAACCTTACTCTCTTTAATCCTATAAATACTTACGAAGGAGTATATACTTAATTAAGATCTTCTATTAGCACCGCTCTACGCTCTTAAAAAGTATAGCAATTTAACGCCTAACTTTAACCTACTTTAATTAACCCGCCTAACTAATATAATTATAACTAGACTAATCAAATATATAGTGGCTAGGGTAGGCAATATAGTAGAGGGTATAATTAACGACTATAAGGCAAAGGTAGAGGTCCTTATAGAGGTTTATTTTAAAGTAATCGCTAGAAAAAGTGCTATATTTATAAAAAACCAAATTACTAGTTAACTAGGCATTCTCTTAATAAGCAAAAGAAGGCATATAATAAGTTTCGCTAAAGTATAAGAAACGTCGGAAATTATAAAGTTACTACGGCTTACTTTTAAAGCTTCCTAGTTTAATATAAAGGTGTAAAAGATCTTAAGGGTAAGGTTAATAAGGCCGAATAGCTCCTTATAGATATAGAAATTAAAGAGTACTTACCTAACTAATACTTTACTAAGTATAGTAAGGTAGATGGTATATAAACCGTCACTATTCTTAATAACTAATCTACGCTCCATTTTACTATAAAGTTAGATATCTTTAATAAGCTAAAGGAGAATTCCGCGTTTTCCTTTAATAACAAATACTTAGCAAACATCTTTTATAGTATTATACTAGATACTAGAGCCGCAGGAGTATCTACAGTAGGAGAACCTTAAGTTTAAGCCCTTTAGCAGCTTAATAGCTCTATTTAGATTAACTATTTAACGGCAGGCTAATACACAATTCGTTTTAATAAGGGTACTATAATCTCTCTTAGCATAATTAGGGTCTAAACCCCCTTAGGGTATATTACCTTTTACGTCGTTCCTATAAACACCCTATTTTTATTTTGCATTAGAGATATAGATAAATTAGGCGTTAAGCTTAATAACCTTAAGAATATACTTATTTAGGGAGATAATTAAGTGCCTGTTGTGCGCAAATAGGGTTACCCCTAGTTACTCCTTTATTAACTAAAAAAGAGTATTACTTAAAGCCATTTAACTAAGTTAGAGTTACGCCAACTATACTATTATTTTGGCCACCTATCCATTTATTAATTATTTAGGGTTCTTTAGCGAGTAGGCTATAAAGTTAAGGTTAAGGCAATTAAGTATCTTATAAAGTACTACTATTACTACTAAATAAACCAGAAGTCCCCTAGCCGATTTAAGTTTACCCTTAAAGATAACTATAACTTTAACTTCTGTATTATTATTAACGTTATATATCTTAGCGGTAAGCCAGTACTTTAAGTTATTAACTTCTTAACCTCCTTCTAAGCCGCATAATTCTTAAAGGATATATTAGCTAGGAACGCATAGGATACCCTTTAATTATACTAGATTAATATCTACCTAGGACCCCCTAATTAAATTGTCTATAATATAAAAAAGAACTTCTTATCTATAGAGTTTTAATAATAAATAAAAGTAATGGCAATTAAGGTTAAGGAAGTCCCTATTAAGGCATATAATAGTATTAAAAAAGTAGAGCGATATTACGCGCTATTATACCACATATATAAGATTATCTCTTTAGAACTAGAGAATACTAGCGAAGAACTTACCTTATAAATGGCTATTAAAGCCATTAACAATTCCGCTAGCCCGGATAGACTTATACCTATATTACTAGTCTTTAGCGCCTACCCTTAAATAACTAACAATTCTCTACTGTCTCCCTCTATTATATAATAAGCTAAGGCTATTCGTAAGGTAACGAAGGAGG
>Ga0307515_10011904_pt1 | contig 16430 bp, 17 predicted proteins | sample 17_EM_MG_FD_194513 | JGI IMG/M metagenome (GOLD analysis project Ga0307515, IMG submission 194513) | Populus trichocarpa ectomycorrhiza microbial communities from riparian zone in the Pacific Northwest, United States - 17_EM | ecosystem: Host-associated > Plants > Roots > Unclassified | place...
CTCCATGCCCCCCTATACAGAGCGAAGGCTAAGGCTGACATGGAATGGAATGGTGTGAATAGCAACCATCCGTTGAATTCGGCCGCCACAGGAGTGTATCCACAGGCCCGAGACTCTGATCAGGCCTCGGCGGAGACCGGTGATCAAGTCCTGGGCATTCATTTTGGTCTGATCAAACAGGCCTTGGCTCCTGCTGCTCGTCCCATAGATAGCGCTGGGATGTTCAAAAATAATAAAGTATTTTATAGAACTACTTAGAAGCAGTTAGATGCCGGATTTCTGCTCTGGCTCGTATGCCACTGACTTTTCTATGATACTTCGGTGCTCCTCTGGGACGGCGTTTGAGAGGGTTCGGTTGGTCCTCTGCTAGTCTACATACCAAGTAATGAATCTTTTATGATGACAGCAGACGCCAGCACCGCGCGTGAGCGCACATGACGAACCACTCAACGTTGGACTCGACCACTGCGACCGCAATCCTTCAACTCGCTCTCTTCACCCTCCTTTGGGCGTCTTTATTCAAGATTTCGAACCTAATACTTAGGAAGATACAAGAATTGTTCTCCTTGCGGTGATCGGCAAGGTCCCAATTATTGTTGCTTTTTTTATTAACGAGTCGCTTTGTGATATGTACATTCATCCGAGCATCGTTGACGATAATGATTTACTGTTTGTGGTATTTTTACTGTCAGTTCGGGCCTCTTTGGCTGGGGGACCTCTAATTTCATAAGGTGTGACTTTCCACCCCCCGATGCTCGAAGGCATTGAACAGGTACGTTTGAGCGCATAAACGGCGCGTCATTCACCCGTGTTTGACGCGTCGGGCGCGTCGGTTTTACAGGCGCAGATGAGAGGCGCATACCTGCTACCTGAGGACAACTTTTTTGCAACGGCACGGTTTGTCTCACGGATTGTATTTGTGCCCTCCTTTAACCGCCGCGTTCTTAGCGCGTCTTGTCGTGGGCGATTCTGAGAGCGCTCCGGGCTTGGCCTGCTCGCAGTTTACCATCGACGGTGGTCGCGTCTCCAACCTCAAGATCATGGCCGCCCGTTGTGGGTTCTTGTTTGAGGGCGACCTACTCCTGGACAATCTGGAGAAGGGCGTCTTCCATGCGTTGGAGAAGCAATACCTGAAAAGGTTTATTCTTGCGTTGTAGTTGGTACGCGTCCGCTCGCTTCCTCCATCTCCACCTCTCTCGGTGCTTGTTTGACTGTTCCCATAGGACAGGGAGGGCACGAATAATATGTTCGAAGCGTAGACGTTTTCGATTCATTACCACAAACTCGCCGATTCGTCCGTCCGAATCCCTATGCTTTCCATAACGGACCACCAACAACGTCTGAGGGAGGATTCGAAGGTCTACTTGTTAAGGCGATTACTTCCAACCGTGCACCAAAGCTCAGTGAAGCTTAGGGTCCGAGTACTACGTCTTGTGGTCTATTGCCCTCTTTTGAACGTCACTTATCTGTCTTTTGAACATCGTAAGGAACCTAATAGGTATCACCCAGCAGTTGGAGTCACTCCCAAGTACGTCCATATTGTCTTCTAAAAGTAACCTGTGCTGAACTGTTTCGCAGAACGCAAGCTCGTGACCTTCAAGTTGGCATATAACGAGAGTTGTTCCGACGATCATCTTCATCCTAGCTCCCTCAGAACGGCAGCGGGGAGTCTAACCGCCTCGTATTCACCACCTGAATGTAAATCTATTGGCACTGTGGATACTCGTCATCTCGGGTTAGTAGCTCTCTCCAACTGCACGATTATAGCTGCTAGGACTGATTTGCCGCCGTAGCGTTGTGGTCCAAATCGAAACCATCGCTAGCTAGCTTCCCAGCTCAGAGCCGGAGGACAGTACTATTTCAAAGGACCTCTCATGGAGGCAACCCTAACGGTATCCGAAAGACGTCCGAACCGCACTCGACGAACAACATGAAATTCAAAGGGTGGGTGGACTGCAGGGAAAGGTTGCTTGGGCCGCTGAGGACTCTATTCCAGAGGGTATGAATGACTCCTGTGCTCACAGGAGCATCCACCTTGTTCAACCCTTTATTGGAGAGCGCCAGCCGGATGGTACATTCGCGCCTATTGGCAGGCTATAAGAGGGCCGCCCGAACATCGTACCCGACGGCGTTCCCCCAGTAGCGAACTCTATGCCTGGTTGCAAGTCGCGCCCCCGTTTGGCACCATGTCCCACTCACGACCGACTCTTGTGTCTGGTGAAGTCACGCCGACCGCGCACACCAAACCGTCAGAAGTCCAGTATTGGTAAAACTGCCGCGATGGACCAGCTCTCCGTTTCCTCGATTCGCGGTAATGAAACATCGGTGAAACAGAACCTCTAATCCTAAGCTATTGGCCAACTCAGGTACGACTTTCGGAATCATTGTCCCTCCTTCCTCCCATCAGCATTGTTCACTTAGGACAGGGTATTGCTACTTGGTGTTGGGTGTATGCGCGAAACGGGCTATCCAAATCAATTGAACGCTTCGTTTCCTATAAAGCTCATTAGCTCAAAGGGCAGTTACATCGTTTCTAGTGTTAATGGTATCACTGCGATCGGGAGTCGCTAGTCTCGTACACTATTCCTAGGAGCATCCATACCTTCGATCTGGTTTGTCCGCAATTTCCACAAGTATATCTCACTCACGCAACTCAGCCGCTGAACGCGGCACAGCTACCCCCCAACCTTGCTCAGATAAAACACTGGTCGACTTCAAAGGCCTACATTGACCCTTTTTCCGAAAACGATACATACCTCATTGGCAACAGGGTCCCGCCAACAAGACTATCGCCGTTGGCCGCTGATTTAAGGATGGTTGTTTAAACGGCACCCACCGGTGCATTCTCATCTTCCCTGTCGTGGAACAACTCTATCCTTGGCCGTTCACACACGGAACACCTTCAACTCTGGGATTGAAGTCACCGCAAATCTCCCTCCCTTCTCTCACGTACACCAATACCATCACTACTGGATCTGGTGACTATAGGGGAGTCACAAATCCGGTCAGGGCGTTTGCGAGTGGCTTCGAACCTTCGTAGTGGCTAAAGTACACGCCAGCCGATGGAAACCTTGATAGTAAATTCTCAAAAGGGACTGATGCACCGCTGAGTGCTGTGAACCTGACGTGGGGCCGTGCATCTGCTCTCATCACCGTTCATGCAAGGGTGAATGCTCTGGTCGAATGCCGGGATGCAGAAGGGCTGGTGGGTCCTGATTGTCTGCTATACTAACCTCGATTCGGGACCTCCGCTGTGATTACAGTTGTGTACCAAAGCGATTTCTGGGGGAAGGTATGAATTTCTCCCTCTTGACTCATACCAGACCGCTTATTGGCGTTTGAGGGAGAGAATCTATTCGTCACTGGTCACATAGATGCTATTGGTTCCTTGAACCGTGCCAAGGCGATCGCTCTACCCAAACCGGAAGTCCACCGCCCTATACCCGCCCAGTACCCCCAAGTACAACGTTCCAGTATAAGTGTGTCAAAGAATGGACCAAGTATCATTTGGGAGTCGGACCCCAATCGTCAAGGTACGACTGATCAAAGGAACAAGAGTAGCACTGGCCAAAACAGCTGAGAGGATCACCCGTGTGGTGAAAGGTTTGTGATTTACATTCCTTAATCTTTCTTGGAATATTTGGGCTTCTCTGGTTTACTGCAAGGTGTCATGATGCTCAAGTGCAGTCGAATATATTACTATAAACGCGCTGCTCATTGCAATGATTATGTGGCTAAATATGGCCGTCCTTGTACTAGTTTGATTATTGAGAACTGAAAGTGAAGCCCTATATGGAGATTGCGTGAAGCCTGCGTGAGCGCTAATATCCAGCGTGCAGTCTCCGAGTTGGAATTCACAGCATAACGCATCGCATCTATAACGCATCACATCACGACGCCACGTGCCAGCAGCTACACTCTGTTTATCTTGTGTTTTTCTCTAAAACGACTGTGAATGAGGTTCTTCGAGGGCATCGAGCGGACAGAACGGTTCAGATCTTCAGCACCGGCAGAATTCGACACGGCTAAGACGTGTTAGTATTGAGTTGAAGGCGAGAGATGTTAGGAGCCCTAACGAGGAGGGAAGATCTCCCCCTCGCGCCAGCAAAACGGCGAGGAAAAGGTACTTTTCAGAACTGGCGATTTGCTATTCGAGCGAAGTGGGAAAATCGCCTTGACTATATATTAGGAGATTAAGGTAGAGAGGGGATGTTAACAGTTGGAAATCTCACCGCTCCAAACAATTTCCAACAAAGACTCTGATTTGAAGGATTCAAACCACCGGGTTTATGGGTTTTTTCATTGAGGTGGGTGTCCCGGTTGAAATATGGGCGTCCTAAACTCCCCAGAACCTGGATTTTCGAGGTGAATTGTTCGGGATGATCAATATAGACCGAATATTAAATTCCTGAAAATAAATGGACTCCAGCTTTGGTAGTTTGTTGCTGTCACATCCCAGTAACCCCGACTTGTGCTCGAACCTTCACCACACCGGGCCACGAAAGCCGCAGAGATTCTGAGAGCGTGCAAACTTGAACGCTTCGAAGACACACTAATGGATAACCAACCCAATAATGTCAATTTTTATGACGATATGGAAAAGTGGTTGGAACTTCCTACCCAAGACGAGCCTCGTAGCAAATCGGCAGCGAACGGTGGGGGTTTTGAGGCGACAGAGGAGCAGAAGTATGCATGGGAATCCATACCAGGAACAGAGAGTGAGCGCATGGCCATTCGTATTACTGGCGAGCTATGAGTAGCTCGGCAACCGTTGGAGGCATATGCTGACGGTGACATGAACGTGTAGGTATAACCACGGTAGACAGCAGCGGCATGGATGTCTCGACGACGAATCTTCCTGGCCAATTTCCTGGGTCGCTGAGCGGTGCTGCCAGTGATATGGTGAACACTCAACTGGGAGCGGCACTTCAGTGGAGCACAAAGAGTAACCAAGGCAGCAGGGGAGTTGCGTCATACTCGTCTTTGTCCGTGGGACTAGGAGGTTCGTGGGCCGACCTCGAAATTATGTCGAATACGTCAGGACTGGGAGCAAATATGCCCACTGATCCATATGTTGTGAACAGAGCCAGTGATGGAGAGCAGGTAAATCTCTCCCTGCTTCCTCCCGTACCGTGTAGTGATCGACCGATCGAGCATAGGCAGTGCCCTGGACCCAAACCTCGACCAACAGCGCCTTCGTCCACCACCCCAAAGCAATGAAACACACCAACGGTTTGTTTGGAGTTACAACCCTTGCGGGGATCGGCAGACCTACGACCGATGCCGAAAGGATAGGTGGCGGCGCGATTATGGTGCCACCTTCTTCGCCTAACGACCTATTCACGACATACCCTACGGTGGGTGGGATACCGACCATGTCAGGTCCAATTTTTGCGAATGGTGCTGGCTTCACCTCCGGTGACCCGGAGCCCGTCATACCCCAAGATGGGAGCCATATGGAGAGGGGAGCCACCGCGGGAGTATACGAGGGAGGTTCCCAACATGCTACGAGCGGGGTCTTGGCGAATGAGCCAAGTCACGAGTTGCCAACAACGACTGCCCGTTGGCTTGGGCCTCGGCTACCTGTGGAGGCCGAGGGTGATCTTACCAGATTGAAAGAGGAGCTGGTGGAGAATGGCGCAGATGTGGAAGCTGTGGATTTGTGTGACGAGGTCTTCAAAGACGGCATCAATAAAGAGGCGCTTCAAAAGCGCTTGACGCGCAAACAATGCAAAGGACTTCACCTTCAAGACGGGAAGCAGTTCCAGAGATTTCTTGAGAAGGTTCAGGTGGCTGGCGGGACGAAGAACCGTTGTCGTCTCTGTCCAGGAAATGATGCGGTGCTGTATAAGAACCACCGAGACGCTTTGCGTCATTTTCTCAAAGATCATTTCGGGCTGTGTTACGAGTGCACACATTGGTGAGTCTCGTCCAAGGTGTCTAAACCATCACGTGCTTACCGGGGTTCACCAGCGACCACAAGGCCTTCACAAATCCAGAGCTAACGAGGCATGTCAAGACCGCGCACGGTGTGATCAGAAATGTGTAATGGATATCACATATCGAGGGACTTTTCGTAGCCGGTCAATTGGCGCGGTGTCTGCGTGAATAGTGCTGGTAGTTAACGACGAGATACTAGATATTTTACCTTGCCTTCAATATGCATATGCCTTTTCATGTATGACATTAACCTACGCGGTACTAGGTTTTCTGGAGTGGCTTTGAGCGGTAGTCCGAGGGTGATAGGAAGACGTGGGCGCATCCGCCGGTAAATAGGTAAGGACACGAGAAGGAGAGAAGGACCTGTGGTTAAGGGTGAGTGGCGAACACGAAGGGAACCAAGAAGATAGGCAAGCGGAGGACAGCGGAAATACATTCACTCTGGCATGCGGTAGCGACGAGCTTTTCTGTCGAGATCGCGCCCGTTGGGCCCAGGGATATTCTTCTGATAAGCCAGCAAAGAAAGGAGCAAGAGAGCATCGAGGACTGTTGACATGATTGAAGAGGAAGCTGCCTATGACTGGAATCTCTGGCCTCTAACTTAAATCAGTCATCGACTAGGGCAAATTAGAGGACAGGCTCACCACTGGCTGCCTTTCGAGGAGAAGAAATAGTGACTTCAAGGGGAACCCCTGCACCTTCCCTGTAGCAGAGTTCGCGGCAAGAGTTGTACGTCTTATATGGGAGAAGACTATGAAGTGCGATCTGTGCGTTCACCGCATGCTTCGGCGTGTTTATCGAGGTCTCCGGTGCGAAGCTCTGGCGGTTTTTGCACGCGCTATGACGCCTTCTTGAGTCGCCTTCTTGAGTCCCTTGAACACACAACACACATCAACGATAATAGGATCTAAGTGCTTGGTCTTGAGGTGGCCAAAAGAGCGGTTCTAAGGGGCGGCCGACATAGCGTTATCGATTGGCTGGGTAAATGGAGATGTTGTGGGAGGGGTATTAGGACGAGGCCAAGATGGGAGCCACCTTTGACGCTTTGTTGCGATGGTTGACCCCGAGAGGGCTAACCTGCTGCTACCATCAAACGACGTTGGGTTGGGTAGACAAAGAATGACGGGATGGGCTAGGTGGGGTACTACACGGATGAAGTCAGTATGATACCAGAGGCCCTAGTAAACCTGTATACATTACTGGTGAGTCAGGTGTGTGGCTCAACGTGGTCGTGGTGGACGCTACATTTTTCCCAGCGGCGGGTTCACTCCTATGAGATAACCGTGAGTTAAAAGGAAGCGAGGTACGGGGATGGCTTGGACGCCGATGTTAGACGCCGAAAGGAGGGAACATACCTAGTTGGAGGGAGGGTACGGAGAGGCGTCAGATTCGAGGATGCCATAGTCGCTTGACAATGACTGGCTGCTCGTCGCGGCTTCATGTATTGAGATACGCCTTTTGAATCGCGGCGCGGACGTTTTCAGGCCCGCAGGTACCACGATTCCAGCTGTCCTTGGGCACAAAGACGCGCACAGTGATGGGCGGGTGAAAGGTTAATTCGAAAGCGACGGCGGACTGGCTCTCGTTGTAACCGACGAGGATCATAGGGCGGTGGCCCTTTAAAGTTCGTCTATGAGGCATCGGGACACCTGGTCGGGCCTCTGCATAAAGGTGCTCGTGGGCGGTGCAATGGAATTGGGTAAAGATTGCATGACTGCTGGAGGGCGTCGCGTGGGACGATCATGAAACGGCGGGGGGCTCGTTCTTCTTCAGTGACAGTGTAAACACTACGGTCTGGGTCGGCGTCTGGAAGGACGGTCAGGGGATGTCAATGGATATGGGAATACGGAGGGCGCGAGGGCCGGGAATGGACGTCGTACAGGACGTCGTTGGCGAATAATAAAAGAGTAGAAAAGAGACCAGGGAATAGTGAGGAGATGGAGGAATCCAAGGGCTGGAGGCGCGTGCAAGCTCCTGAGCCGGCTCCCTTTGTACTACTCTATCGGGTCGGGGGAAACAGGCTGGAGGGTTAGAAGCCGGGTTCTGGTCAGGCTGCCGGGCCCAGCCTGTGTGCTATCCGTCTGTCAACGCCGAGGGTGTGAACCGGGAACGAGCGAGCGAGCGAGCGAGAACGGAGGGGTGAGTGGGAGAGTGGGAGGGAGGGCCGGAATGCGTCATGCACCTAACGCCTACATGTGTGGGACTCCAACAGGGCTCGCCATTGGACCTTAAAGCCCTTTTGGACGATATGCTCTGTTGTCCTACCCACTAAACCATCTTGGACCCTCGCAAAGCACCGCCACCAAGGGCGAATGTCACGACAGACCCAAAACCAAGGCTAAGGTGGCCACAGGTTCACGCGGCAATGGATCGCCCAAGTACACAGAAGGCAACGCCTCTCGTCCCCATCGACGTTCGAGATCCACCGCCGTATCATCTCATCTCTAAATACACTGCACTATGACATGATCAAGACCTCAAAACCGCAAATAATGGACCGCTCATCGGCGACCGAGATGGCCAGAAGCTCGCCGAAGGGTACGGTGAACGCGGAAGGTCGTTCTATACCGCCTTCGTTACCAAAATCTCAGTCGGTGAGAAAACCGGTCCGTCAAACGAAAGAATGTAGTATATTTAAGCATAAATATACATTATATGAGGTTCTTGTGAGAGGGCTACAAAGCCTTAGGGTCCACAAAATTTCGACCTGACATTCCGATGACAACTTCCGTCCCCGACCCTAGGAGGAGCAACGGGGTGTATAGCTTCGGTTGTAAAGCCTGCCTCCTCCGGGGAAATGCACCAAGGACGGTTTTCGACTGGTTTGGCTGGGTGAGGAGGTGACTCGTCACCAGCGGTACCACCATCTCTATCATCCATTCGTATCTGTCCCCTCGAACAAACCTGGTGGGGAGCTTGTGTCCTCTAACACTCGACTAGCCGGTAACTGATTTGGGATGGCAGGCAGAGATTCCACTTACGGGCAAACCTCGACCCGGTACCACCACCACCACCTTGAGTAGTCTCTCTCCCTGTTCAATGACGTATGCTAGGCCTACCCGAACGCCGACGTCCAGAGCCCGATCTGACAGTGTCTAACGGTTTTACGACTTTACATTTCCCCCATACAAGACTTACACCTTGACATCGCCTATTTCCTGTCTCCTACTAACACCATCAACATCGCCTTGTCATTCCCCAATCTCGTCCTTACAACCATTGATTGACCCTCGCCACGCGAGCCAACGTACCGTTGCACACCATCCAACTCACATTCATATGCGACTCCCCCAAATACCCCTGCCGATTAGCACGGAGCCCTGATACAGCTTTTGGGCCACTTACCCATCACGCCGGATTTGGCAACTCGAGAGATGAAGGGCTCGGCTCAACCTTATCATGATCGATCTCGTTATCCTCCTCCATACTGATATTAAGAATGGCAGAAGTCCTTCATCCACCGACTGCTCCCATCCTTGCAACAAATCTGGCACGCCGCCACGTCAAAATTCCGCTGACTGGACAAGTCGATATCACTTTACCTACGGTTTAACGTGACTCAAATGCCTAGTCTCTGCCTCCGGCTCTCCAGTAGAATATTGCGGCCGTGCTTTCACATCACGGCTTAGGCAAATCCACTCAGCGCGGACCCTACCCCTGTGAAGAAGGTGACAAAGGTATACCATAGGAGATGCAGAACCGGTCAGCGGAGGAAGCTATGTCGTAGGTGAATTTGTGCCACGGCAGAGTTTTCTTCTCTAATTAACCTTCTGTCGGAATTTCGGGTGCAGTGTACGATCCTCAACCCTCCGGTTGTTATGGGATTCGCCATGAGCTTGTGGTTGGACTTGCTCCGTCGGGGACTCATCGTGAGCGGCTTTCGAACGCGACGGAACGGGAGACTTTCGTCTGGAGAGAGCGGGAGTTTGTGGTGATACTTGTTCTGATGCATCAGACCGTTTGGCGCGTGTCCTGCTGGATGCAGGTGTCAAGGCTCCTTCGTCAATCTGACTAATCCAGGCTTCGCGGGAGGGCACAGGAGAAGTCCATGTGTCCTAAAGGCTTTCTTCGATGCTTCCGGGAGCTTATGGCCAGCGAACTCGGCCAAGAGTTTGCAGTTAAGTTCAAGCGCGTAGTCCTTTGTCGCACCACCTGGAGCGGACGACTGAAAAGCAGGATAAGACCTGGCTTCCATGGCCTAGATACACCGAGAGTGACATAGCCTTCCTTAGCCTTACAAGCATGTCCCGCTGCCCCGCTGCACATGCTCCCCCTGCTGCAATCTGACACCAACCTCGCCGTCGTCGAGAAGCAAGACCAGCGAAAACCAAACACCCAGTCACAAGTGAATCGTATTTACTTATATATAGCAGACATCTCTGCGTCTCGGCCTCTCCGCACACTTGGGACCGCCAACGAATATATCGGTGACTCGAAAGTGCAGGACGGTGAGAGCTCAGCAGTCCTCATACCACACTCGCCACTCCTTGTACCATACTCAAACTATTTCAGGATGCCTCTCTCAATTTCCGACAAAGGCGTCTTCCTGACTGGTGAAGCTCTGACCAAGATCGCCAAAGCCACTATATCCTCCATCAGCCTTCGTATCTCTATTGCGGGTGCTTCGTGCTCCATCGAGCTTCTCTCCTCATCTGAGGTGCACACTTTGACTACCCAAACCGTCAACCTCACGGCTATCGACGAGGCATCCATATTTCCAATTGATATTGGAGGAGACCCAACGCGCGACTTCTACGTCTCTATCACGTGGAACGCTGGTCAACTCATGCCCAAAAAACTTGGCCTTCGTTCTACCCAAGCCGCCTCGTATTTACTTCAACGCCGAACACGGACAACACGATATGGACACACCTCTTCTATACAGCATCCCCCAAAGTGAATTATCCCTCGACGCGCTCGACCATATCGCATTCAGCTACCTTCAGCTTGGAAGGCTGCGGCAAGCGCGAAAGTTGGCTGATGCGCTATGCAAACGCGCACCGGAGTCGGAGAACGGATGGACGAGGCTTGGAGACATCGCTCTGCGGCAGAGGGCGTACAAGCTCGCCATGCTGGCGTTTGGCCGAGGCTTGCACCTAACCATCAAGGAGAAGGTACTCAGATACGTCAAGCGGCGTATGCTGGAATGTGCAGAGCATACAGAATGGGGCATGTATTCCAGAAAGGAGAGGTGGAGCACGTGGAAGCATTCATACTGTGCAAGCTTCAAGGTAGACCGGCTGTAAATGTTGTTGGATTTCACACGCATAACTGATCACCCTGCACAGGTTCAGGAAAATCCTGATTTTGCCGTGCCGTCCGGAGTCGCGATCCCGACGCTTGGAAGAGGGCCAGCTAAGACGAATCTGGAAGTCGCAGCCTCTCGGAGACGGACATCTCCCGCCCGCATGGATGTCGTGTGATCTTCGATCGTTGCAACCCTAGCGCCACAGACAGGCCGCACTGGCTCTCCCTCGCGCACTGGGCAACTACGCCTATGTGCACCTGGCTCGACTACCCCGCTGACTTGTGCACCTCTCGTGTGCAACGATGGCCGGACCACCCTAGTCTCGTCCCCGGCCCGCGCGTTCCAAACGCCGTCCCGTCGATCGTGAAGGAGTTGCAGCCACCCACGCTGCAGGAAGGCTACCAGGGTACCGCAATAGTGAGGTAATTTGAAGCATGCGTCGAGCTGGTCGCACTGTTCTCCCCTCCACTCATGCTCTACAAGTCCCCACGGACGGCGGACCTACTCAACCTCGGCGCCGCAACGGGAGACGATATCGTCCAGCCTACCTCATCTGCCTTCTCCGCATCTATTTTTACCCCTTCGAGCCAGGTCGTGATTACGGAGAAGATCGACGGAGCCAACTTCGGTGTCTCTCTCGACTCCTCCGGACGGATACTGATCCAGAACCGCACACACTGGGTCAACTCGAAAACGCACTTCCAGTTCTAGAAACTTGATATTTGGGTGGAGAAACACCGCGAAACCTTGACACGAGTACTCGGTGTAGACTCTACCCTCCGAGCGGTATATTCTATTCGGAGAATGGATGGTGTGCGTGCACAGCATCAAATACACGCGATCGCCTAACCGGTTTCTCGTGTTTGGTCTATCTGACCGGTCGAGGAGAGTGTTTGCATCAAGGGAAGTACTGGAAGCCAGGCTGGAGGGGTCGGGGATCGCAATCGTACCCACCGTTATGTGCATTGAGGGCCGACCGGAGGGGGGTGCTGGACCCGTTATGCCGAGTGATGAGGAGCTCAAGGGAATGGTTCAGCAGCCATCGCGGTTCCATGACGGGAGGGTGGAGGGAGTATACGTCAAGGTCGAGAAGGATAGGACCTTTGATGACAGGGCGAGTGTTCTTCTCGAAAGCTGAGTGCGGACAGTTTGGTTGTCCCGACACCTTGTGTTACCAACCCCGGCCCTTCTACGCTGATGTCCCAGGTGTGTGTCGACACGAATTTCGAGGAAGTTCTCTGGTTTCTCCCGCTCACCTTATACCAGACCATTCCCTGACGTTTGCTGCAGAGAACATATTCGTCACTTGAAACATGGACGACGGGACCCAGGCAAGGCGAATTAGTCTCTCATCGGCAGACCACCCCAAATTGGAAGGTTAACGTCCCCGCAAGTACGGTTCCAGTTCATGTATATCAAGAAGGACAGGTTGAACGTCGTTTGAGGTCTGACCCCAATTGTTAAGGCACGTCTCCAGCCGAACGACAAAGTTACATATATATACAACCGAGGAAGGAGATGTTATTGTTCATCCCTTTTCAATCATCTGTGTAATTCTGGTTCGCTGCGGGGTGGGGGAAGGAAGACATTTAGGAACAATCTGAATATATTGCAGTAAAGCTTTGCTAATTACAATGGGCGTCTGGCTAAGTGTGGTCGTTTCTGGTACCAACAATGTTCCTCGAGGAGGTTTGATGATTGGAAGCCCCGCTTGAAGATTAGATGAAGCCTGTATGGAGCCTGCGGGGAGCCTGTGTCAAGCCTGCGTCGAGCCCAAGAGTAGTCGAGGCTTATAGAATAGTCGAGGAGTCAGCAGAGCCGGACTGGCACAGCTAGGGCGAGGTGCTGAAATTATCGAGGACAAGCTAAATGTCCCGAGACAATGACGGTGCTACGTGGTTACTAATAAAAATGATGGCGCCGTTGGTGACGGATTGCTTCTTCTGGCGAGCGGAACGAAGGACCTCTTTCGTCCCCATCTCGGAAGCAACGCTCGTGCCGGCAGCCATGCGTCGTGTCAGCTCTTTTATACACGAATACCACGTAGCACGAGCTTCCACGGTCGCCGTACAGCTCAGCATCTACAGGGCATTCGGGGTTGCCGATAATTGGCTCCGCCCCGGGGCGCCACGAGCGCATTTCGAATAAGATTACGAGCTTCTTGAGGTTATCTCGCATCTCATCGGTCATTGGAAGGTCCATTTGCAGTGTTGGACGAGAATGTTTGGTCGATAGAAGAACGCTGCTTCATTAGACGACTGAGGAGCGACTTTTATGGCCCTATTATTGAACAGAGGGGGAACCTCTCTGTTGGAAGTGGGAAGAGGGAGTGCTGCAACTGGCGTGACGGCAACGACGGTGTTTTTGCTTGCCGCAGCCACAAGAATGGGGCAAACCTGTACAGATATCAGATCCTTACCCGTATTCCACTATCAATTTAAGCTCTCTGGGGTTACCCAGGTTCAGCGGGTAGAGGTTGGATGAGTGCCGCTCGTTCGGGCCTCCATCCTAATCAGTCCAGCAACTGAATAAAACTTACGTATTACACAGCCGTAACATCTTCGAAGGACCGCATTCCGCTCCGCGTCCCAGCCCGAAGGCCCACTCCAAGGCACGACGTTGCCCAGAGCTTGAGTTATCCCCTCGAGTGCGACGGCCTCCGGAAATCGCTTTGGTACACAACTGCAATCACAGCGTAGACGCCGAATCGAGGTTAGTACAACAGACAATCAGGACCCACCAGCCCTTCTGTATCCCGGCATTCGACCAGAGTATTCACTCTTGCACCGACGGCGGTGAGAGCAGATACATGGCCCCATGTCAGGTTCATAGCACTCAGCGGTGCATCAGTCCCTTTTGAGAATTTCCTATCGAGGTTTCCATCGACTGGCGCGTACTTTAGCCACTACGAATGTTCGAAGCCACTCCCAAACGCCCTGATCGGGTTTGTGACTCTCTTATAGTCACCAGATCTAGTAGTGATGGTATTTGGTCTCGTGAGAGAAGGGAGGGAGATGTGCGGTGACTTCAATCCCAGGGTTGAAGGAGTTCCGTGGGTGAACGGCAGGATAGAGTTGTTCCGCGACAAGGAAGATGGGAAGGTACCGGTGGGTGTCGTTTAAACAACCATTCTCAAAACTGCGGCCAACGGTGATGGCCTTGTTAGCGGGGACCCTGTTGTCAATGAGGTATGTATCGTTTTGGAAAAAAGGATCAATGGAGGCCTTTGAAGTTGAGCAGTGCTTTATCTGAGCAAGGTTGGGGGGCCGCTGTGCCGCGTTCAGCGGCTGGGTTGCATCAGTGAGAGGTACTTGTGGAAATTGCGGACAAACCAGATCGAAGGTATGGATGCTCCTAGGAATGGTGTTTGAGTCTAGCCAGTCCCGATCGCAGTAACACCGTTGACACCAGAAACGATGTACTGTCCTTCGAGCTAAAGTTCTTTATAGGGGAAAAAAAGTTTGTAATTGGTTTGGATGGCCCTTTTTTCTGACACCAAGTATGTCCCAGTGAACAGAACAATGATTCCGAAGGTCGTGCCAACAGCTTAAAATTAGAGGTTCTGTTTCGCCCATGTTTCATTACCCTGGACCCAGTGATTATCGACTGAACAAGGAAGCGGAGAGCTGATCCGTGATGGATCAATACTAAACTTTGAATTTCGGTTCAGCGTGTTGGTCGGCGTGACTTTAAATTGAATTTGGCCATAGAAGAGTGTGCCAAACGGGGCACGACTTGCAACCAGGTATAGAGGTCCCTTGGGGTGATGGTGCAGTATCCAGTAATCTAGTAATGCTCTCCCAAGTCCTTTGTTTGCGGCGCCGCGGCACTCGACTTGGACTTGTATGACGAACGCCCCGTGGCGGCCGAATTCGACGGCACCAATCCATTCAACTGTCAATCTGTGGGAAGACAGCCTTACCTAATTAGTACCGTTCTGTATAGAATGTTCGCACCAGAGAATGTTCGCACCAGCCTCTCCATTGCATCACATCAACCGCCAGTCGGTCACCTACAAGGTCCGCCGCCCTGCTGCTGTCAATCCAGAGCCAGAGCCCTTTCATCCTTCCTCCTCCTTCGATACTCTCCATTTCACGTCCTCACTCTGGAAGCCAGATACAGATATTGACCCCTTGCTTGAAACCCCAACTCCAGCACCTCCGACTAACCCACCACGAAACACGATTGAAATTCCAAGGTAGCATACTCTTCTATCGACCAACCATCACTCCAACCATCTCATTCTCCCATCTAGTGCGAGCCCTCTTCTCATAGCTCATTCTTGCCAGCTCGCTTTATCCGCTGAACCTCCTCACCCATCGATGACCACGCCATGCTTGATTTTAATGTGTCTATTCAACTCCGGGCGCGTGAAGCAGTGGTGAGCGCTGTCCAACTTCAGTAAGCACGAGAGCACACGTTTCCCAGTCATCAATGTGACTTACCACCGTTCGCATCTAAAGCTTAGTCCAAAGTGATCCTTGAGCAAGTGTCGCAAGGCATCCCGATGATTCTTATACTTCTTGCCGGGGAAGCATAGACGACACCGATGTTGTACGGGCATCTGGCCGTTCCCCCCCACTACCAACTCGAGGAATAACCTAAACTGCTTTCCGTCCCGAACTCCGAGTTCTTCACACTGCTCCCGCGTCATCCGCTCTTCAAGCGCTTCTATCGTGACCCCATTCTTGAAGACGGTGTCACATAGCTCCACAGCCTGATCATTCGCACCTTTCGCAAGCAGCCAAGCTTTCAACTTGGCGACATCGCCTTGGAATTTCGTGGGAAGGACCGGGCCGCGGGATGCCTCGACCACGATCCTGGGTTCGCTATCTTCGTTCGCAATATCGAGCATTCGCTCTTCATTCATCTCCACATCAATATCGATATTCCTTTCGGCATTAAGACTCGTGTCGGGCGACTCGCCGCTCGAAACGACGGCGCCCGCATTGACGGAGGCGTTGATGGACCAAACGCCTTCATCTCCTACTGGAGAATTCTTCGCGGGTATCCCATGGCGAGACGGAGAGTGCTCCCGAGTTGCACAAGAGGCGATCGCTCTCATCGTGGTTTCCACGCCATCGCCACTCTCGATATCCGCACTTAGCTGCATGCTATCAGTGTTGGCCGTATTGTCACCATGATGTGTAGGAGTTATATCGGATGGCGGCGTGACGCAAGGAAGCGCCTGCACTGGCTGCGACTACAGTCAGATCAAGCATCAAGGGAGAAGGGCATAAAC
>Ga0307515_10011905_pt1 | contig 16429 bp, 4 predicted proteins | sample 17_EM_MG_FD_194513 | JGI IMG/M metagenome (GOLD analysis project Ga0307515, IMG submission 194513) | Populus trichocarpa ectomycorrhiza microbial communities from riparian zone in the Pacific Northwest, United States - 17_EM | ecosystem: Host-associated > Plants > Roots > Unclassified | place...
AACGTAGTTATTTAGTCTACTTTATTGCAGCACTATAACACTAGGTATTGCCGCTAGTACGGATAAAAATATAGGCTAGGGTAAGAAAGTGGTCTATATTAACTTTAAGCTTATTCTATAATTAGAGCTTCTAGTTATTAAAGGTAAAATTAGTTCTATTTATAAGTAATAGGGGTCCTATAACCTTTACAGACTATAACGGTGCTATATAGGCTTAAGAGGATCTACTAAGGCGCTAGGATAGGGCCTATAGAACTGTAGTAAGTTTTTAAGTGTCTAATAATAACTTATTATTAGATATAGAGGTATCTCTAGCTTTAAGCAGCTCTTATAGTTATTTAATTTTAGTATTAACTGCCGTAAGCTCTACCTAGGGGTTTAAAATAGTAATTATTTCACTATTAGAAGTATTTAAGGGCCCTATAGCAGCTTTGCCAGCTACTATATTTCTTTGCATAATGGTAAAGGTATTAGGTAATTTTAAGTAATTTCTTTAAAGGTTTTAGTCTATATATATCTAGTAAGTCCTTTCCTTATAGTTCTAATTTTTTCCCTTTAGGTCCTATCCTTATGATCTTAATAATGTCCTTAAGGTCCTATTCTTAGTCTTATAAATATATTTAAATTTCTTTTTAGAAAGAAAGAGTAGATAAGCTTTGGATAATATTAGTAACTTGGTTAATTAAGGTACGAGCACGGCAAGAGGGACGCGTAAGCCTATATAATTGGATTATTTATAAATAAGGATCTAAAGCTAGAGAAAGGAAAGGAGAAAAAGAGTAGCGCCGCTTAATGTTTTATATAATCTTCGCGTTACGTAATCGTACTCTATGGTAATCTATAGCAATTTTCTAGTACTATAATACCTAGTAGGATATACTCTAAGGTTTTAGAGTTAATATCTATAGCGTTAGGGTGCTTAGGCTAGGAAGATAACTTAATAAGAACTTAAGGGCTATTATATTATATTAAAGAGCGGGCTTTAGTATTAGGCGTAGTATATTATTATACCATTTATTAATAACGTTTATATAAGCGTTAAGGGCCCCTAGTAGGTCTACGCCTATTAGGGAAGTTTTTAGTTTAAGGCTTAGGGATTTAATAAGGCTATTAATTAGTATGGAGTTATTCCAGCCTGTTTCCTTTACGTAGTAGTTAAATTTAGAAACGTATACTAGGAAACTTTTCTTTTTCTAAGCTATATAGTTTATTTTCCTTTAAGTAGTAGCTTAGCGGTTTGGGTTACTATAGATAGCTTTAAGAAGTATAACTAGGCTTTATACTAAGTTTAGCTAAAGAGGTTTAATAAGGTTAGCTACCTCTTCTTCTAATTAACTTAGGGTGTAGTAAAGTTAGTTAGCTTTAGTTAGGTAGCGGTTAGTATTACTAATTAGCTTATTTTTAAGCTAGCTTAAGAATAACTAAAGCTCTTATTATTTACTGGTAAATACTAGGAGGTTTAGTAGTTTTTTAAATCGTTATAGTGCAGTAGTTAGTTTGGGGTAAATAACTGCTACTAGCTTAGGGCTCGCGTTCCATATATAGGCCTTTAGGGATAGCGTTTAGTCTTAGGGCCCTAGTATAGATATCTTAAGGATGCGGATTTCATCTTAAAGGGCTTTAATTAATTATTAGTATTAGGCCTTTTATTCTATAAAGGCGCCTATAAAAGACGTTTATAAACTTACTATCTACTCTTTAAGCACGGTAAGTATATCGGCTGCTATTATAGAAGCTTTGGGTACGTTCTGCATTTTAATAATAATATGGATAGTTAACGCAATATAGTGTTATAGAGTAAGTATAAGTAACGATAATATATAACGAGGTAGATATTATTAAGCTATATATATAAACTATATAATAAGTTTTAAACATTATATAAGAAAAAAATGTAAGAGAACGGGAAGAAGGGGTATATATTATTAGCCTAGTTACTTAATTAATATATATATAGAGCAGAATGGGATTTAGGTAGTAGTTCTAGCAGAACTTAGTAGAATTTAATAAAACTTAGCGGAATATAGCAGAATATAGTAGATTACCGTCTTATAGTTAGTCTTTAGTTACTAAGTTAGTAAAAATTAGTAAATGTGTATAAGGTATTATAGGGGTGTTTTGTAATATATAGTTAGTTTAAGGAGAAAATAGAGTAGATCTTTATTAATTCTAATAGCTTAATCTTAAAAAAGTATCCTTTTTTTTAAAGAATCCTATATAGGCCAGCTATTTAGTAGTCTAGTTTATAGCATAGCCTCTAGGTTTTCTAGTTTGTTATTAATACCTATACTTTATCTCCTACTTAGAAGTCTACCTTATAACAATATTCGTTTAGTTTAGATTCTTTCTTCTTTTACGTCTTCTTTATAATTACTTAAGTAGTCTCCTAGATTTTATATATTCTCTTTATAAATATCTAAGCTTTTTATAGCTATAGCGTTTATAGGCCGTAATAGGTTTTATAGGCCTATTCTAATTAAAGGACGTTTATGGTATATATCTATAGAGTAGTTTAAATAGTAATATTCCTATACTATTATAGGGGAGCGTAGGCTACGCGTAGTCTATTATAGGTAGTAGTTCTAACTAGTTATCCTAATAGTATTTTATAAAGGGTCGTAGTTATTAATTAAGGTACTAGTTTATAATCTTAGTTTAGCTATTAGTCTAAGGGTAGAATATAGTAGAGAGTTTAGTCTTAATCCTAAGGATATTATAGAATTTACCCTAGAAATCTGATATAAACTAGGGGCTATAGTTAGAGGCTATTAATTTAAAAGCGCCGTAGATTTAGTAAATATTATTAACGTAGAGGTAGGCTATATTTTTTATAGCTATAGTCTTAAAATAAAAAAGGGAGGAGGATTACTTATATAGTTAGTCAATTGCTATAAAGGCTATATTATAGCCATAGGCGTCCTTTAGGAATAACTTAAAGTCTATTATAATATATTACTAAGGACGTGCTAAAACTAGTAGTAATTATAGCTATTTAGGAGTTTAATCCCTAGGGGTATCTACGTGTTTATAGGCGTAGTAGTTTCTAATAAATTGCTCCATATTAGATAGAGGTCCTTATTAATAGTAATAAGGTATTAATAGTTAGTAAATTTTATTTTAGCTAGGGTATACTATGGAGACTTAATAATAGGATTTACGGATTAGCTTTATCTATAGGTTATTAACGTTTAAAACTATAAGCCGTTTGTAGTATAATAGTAGTCCGTTTTCTATTTCTAAATTAGGGTTACCTTTTATAGCTTAGTTATAAAAGGCCTTAAGAGAGTTAGCTATATAGTTTATAGTTAAAATATAGTTAAATTGTTAGCGACTTAGTCAATTAAGGCATAAGTATGGCAAGAAGGGCGCATACAAGCCTATATAATTGGATTGTTTATAAACGAGGATCTAAAGCTAAAGAAAGGAAAGGGGAAGAACGGGAATACCGCTTAAAGTTATATATAATTATCCAGTTACGTAATGGCAGTTTACCGGTAATCTGCGGTAATTTGCTAGTACTAAGTTCTACCATTTTCTACCAGTGCCGTAATATTACCCCCCCCTCTATAAAAGCCTGCCCTTAGGCTTTATATATCCATTTTATACCTATAAGGCGTTCTTATCTTTATATTCTTCTAGTAGCTTATTATCTTTACTATACTAGCACTCTATCTACTCGTTTAGGTACTTTAGGGGTCCTAGTTTATTAGGGTAACGGCTATAAAACTTTTAAAGCTTATAGGGACTGCTAATAAAGTTCTATATAGGGTACTAAGTAGGATTTAGGTTATAGCCTTTCCAATTAACGCGGTACTTTAGCGTTTTCCTTACTAGTTTATAGGCTAGTACTTCTTTAATTTCCTATTTATTATTGCCATTAACTTAAATTAGTAGGGGAGGTTTGTTCTTTTATCTAGGTAATAGGTCGTTTATAGCCTTCTATAGCTTATCCGGTAAGAAAATAGGGTAAACCTTAATTAAATCTGGGAGCTTTACTTTATATAAGTTACCTATCTTCTTAAGGACCTTATATGGTCCCGCTATTTAATAGTCTAGCTTATAGCTAGGCCGTTCCGTCTTCTAGTTCCTTATTATAACCTAGACTATATCTCCTATAGTAAAGTCGGGCTCGCGCCTATACTTATTTGTCTATTATTCTATTAATCTTTAGGCCTTTTTTAGATTGGTATAGGCTACCATCTAGGCTTCCTCTAAGCGCTTGGCGTACTACTAGGCTTCCTTATAGGACAGTTTCTCGTATACGGTCTATAGTCCTTTAGGCCTATCTTAGTTAAAGCTTATTTAAGGTAAATACCCTATTTCTAGTTAGATAGGTACAAATCCTATAAAGTTATAGGGTAGGGTCGCCTGGGCGTGGTCTATTAGGGGTAGTAGTTTACCCTAGTTGTTTTAGAAGTAGTTAATAAAGGGCTAAGGTCTTTAATCTAAGTATTAATTTATAATCTCCGTCTAGCCGTCTATCTAGAGGTGGTATATTATAAAAAGCTTTAGCCTAATCCCTAGGATCTATGTAAACTTATTTTAGAAAGCTAATATAAACTATAGCCTGTGGTCCAATATAATGGTATCTAATAGTTTATAAATTTAGTAGATATAGTAGATATATAGTTAGGCCGCCTCTTTAGCATTAATATTCTTGTAATAGGGAATTAAAAAAGGGCGTTTACCAAAATAGCTAACTAGGACTATAACTATATCGTACCTATTATAGTCTACTAGTAGTTTATAAAAGTCTATAAAGATATACTACTAGGGGCGTTCTAGTATTAGAAGCGGCTTTAATAGTCCTAGGGTTTTATCTTATAGAATTATAAACCTATAATAGTTATTATAATTCCGTATATAATGGTTAATATCTATAACCATTCCGGGCTAGTAATAGCGGTTACTAATAATTTTACGGGTTTTATTCTTTCTAGGGTAGGCCGTAGAGACCTAGGTATATACTTTAGTAATAAGCTAAGTTTATAAGTTCCGTTTATCTACTACTACTAGCCGTTCCTGGTATTTAAGTAGTCCACTTTTAAGGGACTATAGGCTAGTAACATTCTTTACCTTTTCGCAGTACTCCTATAGAGAAGGGGCTGTATAGTTTACCTATAGTAGTTTATTAATAAGGTCTAGTTCTATAGAGTTAATAGGATATATTTCGGCATCTAAAGAGTCCGTATTAAGTTCTGCCCGTATTTAGGAGTTAAGGTACTTTAGTTATAGTAATATCTAAGTTTATAATAAGATCTTTACCGCTGCCTAGTTATTTAGGTCCTGCTTATACCTTATAAAAGCGTCTACATGGTTAGTAGCGCCTAGCCTATATATAATTAGGAAGTTAAACTAGGATAGAACCTCCGCCTAGCGCGCTTACCGGGCTATAAGGGCCTTTATTATTATAAAATATTCTAGGGCCTTATAATCTAAAACTACCTAAATAGGCTTAGGGGCTCCCTTTACCTGCGTTTACTAGTACTAAAAGCTAGAAATAATAGCTAGCATCTCTTTATTATGGATTAGGTAGTTTAGCTTAGCATCTACTATAGTTTTTAAATAGTAGGCAATAGAGTGCTATTCTCCATCTAGCTGCTTCTAAGAGTAAATACTAGCTATTACACTATCTAAGGCATTAGTTTTTAGTATTAAGGGCTATTCTAGGTAAAAATGGGCGAGTAAAGGAGTAGAGACTAGCCGCTCTTTAAGCTTATTAAAGGCCTATTTATATATAGCGTTAAAATAAAAGGGCCGGTTCTTTCTAGTAAGATAGTTAAAAGGTTAAGTAATCTGGCTATAGTTCTTTATAAAGCGTTAGTAAAAGTTACAGAAACCTAAGAATAACTATACCCCCTTTATGGTCTGTAGGGGTTCCTATTAGTTAATTACGGCCGTCTTTTCTAGGTCTGCCTTAATTCCATCTATACTAATAATAAACCCTAAGTACTTTATATACTTAACACTAAATTCTAATTTCCTAATATTGGCCTAGAGGCTGGCCTCGCGGAGCCGTTATAGGACTTTATAGATATACTCCTTATATTCTAACTTATTCTTAAAGTAGTGTAGGAGGGTACGACCTCTCTAAGATAGGAAAGTCACAGTGCTGTCAGTTAGTCAGTCAGTTGGTCGGTTAGTCAGTCGGTTAGTCGGTCAGTTAGTCAGTTAGTAAGAAAGAAAGAAAAGAGTGTATTTCCGGTAACTAGTAGAGTCGTAATGTATATGTGTATAATAGAGGGAAGAAGGAAGGAAGCCGAAGGCTTTATAAATATAGGAAAATGCTAAGATAGTAGGCGACGTCCAATCTACACCACCACATACCTCCCCTACTAAGAACGTTGTCCCCTAACGTTCTATAATATAGAAGAATAGCAAAATAAGAGTATAGCGAAAGCAGAATAGACAAAGGAAAGCATATCCCTAAACGAACGTAGGTAACTATATCCTTAGCCTCCCTATAGAACTGTTCTACGGTGTCCTTTCATTACCTATAGCTAAGATCTAATCTTCCTATTAGTAGTAACTAGGACAGCGGTAAACCAGAAATAATAACGGTAGCAGTAATGGCAGTAACAGCAGTAACAGCAGTAGTAGTAATGGTAGCAGAAATAGTAATAAAAGCAGATAGTTAGCGCGGCAAGATAAAACAAAATAGTTAGCGGTAGAATAGTTAGCGGTAGAACAGTCGGTAATAGAACAGTTAGTAGAAGAGCTCGGTCCGTATAATAAGCAGTAGGACATCCGGCGGCAGAACTTTTGGTAACAAAAATCTCGGTAGCGGCAAACGGTCGATAGCAGTCGGTCGGCAGCAGTCGGTTAATATAGCAGTGGCAGAATAATTGGAACAGCAGTCGGAACAGTTAGAATAGTAGTAGTAGCAGTAGCAGTAGTGACAGAATGGTCAATAACAGAATGGTCGGTAGCAGTCGGTCGGAGGCAGCTAGTCGGGCGGCGGCGGGGCGATCGAAACGGTAGGGTACGGCAGTCGGTAGAGCAACAGTAGAACAGGTTAAAACAGCATTAGGCCTAGAACAGGTCGGTCGGAACAGCTAGACGACATAGCAGATCTAGCAGATCTAGCAGTAAAATAGATCTAGTAACGGTATAGATCTAGAACAGTAGAGACAGAGCAGTCAATTAAGATAGTAGAGGCCTTGGCTTGATTTAATCGTTCGGTTAGTCGTTTTTAATATTAAGACTCTGTATCGGTCTGCATTGTATATAGCTCTCAATCAAGGCTCTGTCCGTGGCTTTGCATCAGGCCCTATATCTAGCCGTGCGTCTGGCTGTGCGGCTCGCTGTACATCATATACTGATTTCCTATATAGGCCTAGCGTCTGCGTGCGTGCGTGCCTGCGATGATGTATCTTTGGCTGCCGATCGAAGACGTCTAACGGCGACGGTGACTGGTTCGATTTAACTGTGATAACGTACGATCGACCGACGTTCAAATAGGGTATTAGGTCGGCCCGACTGAAGGCTCTAATTTGACGACTTGACTTATACAGGCGGCGTTCGGCTGATCAGGATTTGACTGAGGCTCTGGCTTAACTTAAGGTGTCTTCTACTGCACGTACGACCTGGGTTCTACATCCGTAGGCTCTGTATCTGCGGACAATCGATCAAGACTTTAGCTCTGTAGTCGTTCTGTCAAAGCTTTGTATCTATATAGTCAATCAATTAGAGCTCTGCATCCGTAGTTAATTAAGGCTCTTAGTGTCCACCAGACGTCTAATCCAGAGACCTGTCTTAAGGCTTCCTTCCTTGCGAGTATACGCGGCAGCTTCCAGTAAACCATTTTCGCGGGCCCGGTGCTTTTCTAGGACGTCTTCTGTAGTTGCTTTCTTCTCTTTCTAAGCCACCCTTGCTTAACTCTTTCGGAATATCCTTGGGCTTTTGCGGCTGCTTCTTTGCCCCCGCTGCTGGTAGTATACTTACGTATCTTTGATCTTCTCCTAGCTTAAGAGCCTTCTTGGGGTTGTCTTCTGCTTTTAGTCTCTTTGTTATTGTCCTGCTGGCTTCTATACTTTACCTAAGCCGTTATTTATATCTTTAAGGTCATCCGGTAACAGCTTCTCGGCTGTTATAACTACTTTTGTCGCATATCCCTTGCCCTTGTGTCTATAATCAGTGTGGTTTTCAATAAGTCGATAAGGTTTCAATCGATATTGCTTATTAAACGTCGATATCAATCAATATTGACAATGCTTGTTAATAATGCTTAATATTAACCGTATTACGCTTTACAGTCTATCTTAAGCTTATTTTTTATAATACAGATTAATATTAACGACTCTTCTTATTGTGGTTTTCTTATCTACTGTAACTCGCTTCTAGATAGACGTACGGGCCACCTCGTGCACGCGCCTACCTCGTGTATAGTTTTCCTTACCAAAATATACCCAAATATACCTTTTTATACCACCTATAACTTAATAACCTTTAAATAGAATTTTATAAAAATTTAAATATGGCTTATTAAATACTAAAACTATAAGTTTATATAAAAAATAAAAAAATTATAATATATATATTTTAAAAATAAAGTTAAAAAAGTACTTTTTTTATATAAACTAAAATAATTAATAATATTAATAATAGACCTATTATATAGCTATTATCTGAATAAGTTCGAATAGGAATTTATAGACGCAATTACGTGAGCTAAGCGAGCTTAGGAAACCCCTTAAATTCTACCTCTTTATATATAAATTAAAAGTCAGCCATTATTATCTAAACGAGCATACGATACTATACGTATTTCGTACTCCTAGATATAACTTACCTTGTATTATTAAATTAATATAAATAGCTATATTATATATAAATATATAACTATTATATAAATAATTCTTTTTATATTTATTATAATTTAAAATTATAATTAAACCTTTTATAATATTTTTTTGCTATAGAGTTATAATTTTAGTAATTAATAAGCTATATGTAAATTTTTATAAAATTCTATTTAAAGGCTATTAAGTTATAGGTGGTATAAAAAGGTATGTTTAGGTATATTTTGGTGAGGAAAACCGTATATAAGGTAGGCGCGTACACGAAGTGGCCCGTACGTCTACTGCACCCTATCAAAATAATACACTCCCTATAACCCCACTAATATGGCTCCAAATTATATAAACTAGAGCTTATTTTATAGCCCTACTTTATGGCTATAAATAAGCCGTTATTTATATAATTTAGAGCTATATTAGTGGGGCTATAGGGGTTCTTAGTTTTGGGCTAGTGCCAAAAATTATTAACAATAAATTCAATCGATATTGATCTTATTAATAAGCGATATCGATAATAAGCTTAACAATAAATTATTGACAACTACACTGTCTATAATACAGTCCTTTCGTTAAGACGATCCCTGAGAAGTGCTGGCTCCTATACGTCCAATTCCTGCTCCCCTTGTAATCCTTAATAAAGTCCTTTACTAGCTTAGCTAGATGTGGCTTAATTCTGTCTTTAGTCGCATAAGGACGGCTTGGGTTTATCATAGTCAGTTGTGCCCCGTGTATGACCTCTTACAGAGCATCCTTATCTTCTCTTGTTACAGTGCCTCTTTGTATACTGCTTTGCCGTTTCCGCGGTGCTTGTTTTCCGGTATTATGCTGCTGCCCTTGTACAGGTCCCTTCCTTGCCGCGGTATCCGTTCTCGTCGTGCAGCTAGCGCAGTACTGAATTTAGATGGCAGTGATAGTCGTGCTATGATTAGTTGTCGTTCGAATAAGGAATAAGGTCGGCCCGGTCGAAGGCTCTAATTTGATGATATTCGACTAATTTGATTCAGTGACGACGATGTGCTAATATTGAGGCTCTGGCTTGATTCGATTCCTCAACCAGTCGCGGTTTCTGTGTAGTCACTTAATTCAATCAAGGCTTCCGTGCTGTCAATCAATTAAGGCTCTATATGCAGCTCTACATCTGGCTCTGCATCGTATAATCGGCTCTATATCTATGCAATCAATTAAGGCTCTCGGCGTCGTTCTCATCATATAGCTGCATTATCAAATTCTAGGGGCGGTGTAGAGTTCTGCCGGCTCTATTGCTGAATGGACTAATTAGGATTTTCCGTACCGGGCATGGAAAATCGCTATTGGCTCGGTGACAGGCGGTACAGTCGTTTCAATAATATCGGTAACTCGCTAAGCAGGCGAAAGAGCCGCATCGCCCCCCACCAAAATTTGTATGCGGGGCAGTACAACGGCTTTTTACCCGCCACTACTGCCTATAAAATGGGTCGTCGCCTTCCAGATAAGGTTGTTCATAGAATTCGGATCCGCCTTAAAGCCAGTGAAGAGGCACCAGCTATTGCGAAGGCGGTAGGGGTGGCTAAGAAGACGATCTATAAGCTGCGGTTAAACCTCGATATTTGGGGCGAGCCGTATACACCTGCGACCGTTGTTCTTGGCCAGCCGCGAGCTCTTCTACCTTATCAAGAACTGGTGATATATGACGTCAATAGTATGGTGTTAGGCCTTCTGCTTACTAGTAGTAGAGACTTCTCGACTTTCTCAAAGACCAGCCGACCGCATACCTAGATAAGTTGCAAGACTTCCTCTACGATGAGTTTGATGCTCAAGTCTCTATCGCAACCGTTCATAATATTCTTACAAGAGCTCGTTGGTCGCGGAAGGCAGTAAGAGCTCGGGCAGCGCAAAGAAGTGCACCTCTACGCAACGCCTAGATTGGCATACAAAAGAGCTAGATAGTAGATCAACTTGTCTTCCTTGACAAGTCTGCGTCAAACGAAAGGACGGGCGATAGGAAGTACGGTTGGGCACCTATTGGATCTACTTATAAGGTATCACGTCCGCTTAAAAGATCAGAAAGGTGGAGCGTTTTACCGGCCCTAGCAGTAGACGGATATCTAAGCCACCTTATTTTACAAGGCTCTATTACCTCTACGGTATTTAAAGCTTTTATAGAGGAGCAAGTACTCCCTCACTACTCACTATATCCTGGGCCACGCTCAGTTCTTATTCTTGATAACGCATCTATTCACAAGTCGACACGACTTCGAGAGCTCTGTGAGGAGTACGGCGTTTTACTAAGGTTTCTACCACCGTACTCACCAGATTTCAATCCTATCGAGGCGACGTTTAAGGATATCAAGGCTTAGATCAAAAGGAACCACCGGCTTATAGAGGACTTTGCAAGCTTTAAGGCCTTCCTACAATTTGCAATTAGCTAAGCCTATAGTACGTATGCACGAGAGCACTTCCGAGAGGCAGGGTATGTTGTTACTGAATAGATAGCGGTACAAATAAATAGGCACGCGGGTAGGCACGTAAGCAGCTATATAAAATGCAATACTAAACATTTTATCTATTTTATCTAATTAGGCAAGAATAATAGCCTTATTTTAAGCAATTATATGGACATGTCTATGTGGCCAAGCGAGCACTGCAGCACCCCTGCATCTCAGCAACACCAACATTATCAACATTCACAAAATTGAGCCTTGCTTGCTTGCTTTCCATATTAGTCTCATTTAAGAGCCAATACCTTATTTACTTAATTTCTAATAATTAATTATTGTTGTTAATGACTTAACGACCTATACGCTCGTCTAAACCTTTGCGAATTATCTGTAAAAACCTTAAAAACTTAACCAATGACAACACACTCGACGAGCTAAACTCCTTAGAGGTTACCTACCAGTCTCCCTTACCTTCCCCTACACCTTTAGGCGATACGCCAGCATTATAGTCTCCATCCTCTATAATGGCGCCTCTCTCCGCGGCTTAACGCGAGACTTTAGCCGCTAAAAAAGCCGAAGAACGGCTTTAATAACTACATAAGGAGGACCTAAGAATTAGAAGAGCTTAGGTAAAAGAGGTTAAGGACCAGGCAATTAACCGGAAAATAAGACTCCTTTAGGAACAGGAGGACCGTACCGAAATACTACGCGTTTAAAAAGAATAGGAAAATCGGGCAACTAAACTCTATATATTAAGCCTCGCTATAGTAATAATAAGATCAGCTACGGTAGTGTTATCCTTAACCCCAATTAATAAACTGGGTAAGTTGCTCCCCTCTATAGCCAATATCCTAAATACCCTCCTCCCTAGCGTCCCAAATAAAGAGATACTTAAGGTATTTTAGGGTACTTTCTTGCCTAATAACCTCTCTTGCCTTTGGATATACTAGCTCTGGTCTAAGCCTTAGAATAATATCCTTATTATTAATAGCGTTCTTTCTATAAGACCGAAAGAAGGGATAATAAAGGACTACCTGTTAGTTAAAGTGTGGGTAGAGGGCTTCCTTAACTATATAATAATTTTAATTATTATATATAAGAATCTTTTGGTAGATCTTATTCCCCAAATACTTACCTTCTATAATTAAGTTATTTGGCTATCTGCCACCTACTAAATTGCTCCCTTAATAACTATGGCCTTAGAGTACCACTTTATAGTTATTTAAAAGAACTAGTTAGAGCTAGCCAACTAGAAGATCTCTAGTAACTTCCTAGATATCTATTACAATCCTAGTACTTATAAATCTGCATCTATCTTAAAACGCGCGCAAGTAAGCACTAATATCTTAAGGACCTGTTACAGCTTTAATAGAGGGAAGTATAACCTAGGCAAGGATTATAAGTTCCCATATACTTATAGTAAGTATAGTAGCCCGTATGCTGCGAGAAATTATAAGTAGTAATTACTAGAGGAAAGTGTTAATAAGGAAAAAGAAGAGGAGGAAGAGGATTTCATTAAGCTATACCTATACTCTGCCGAAACTATGCTCCACCCTTACAGTATAGGTAGGCCGAATACTATATTATCATTTCCAGTCTTCCTACCCTCCTCTCCTCTACAGAACTCTCTATCCTCCTTAATTATTTAAGTATAGGGGCGTTATCTATCCCTGTACCCCAGCAACCTCTAACGCAATATTATTAGTATCTTAAAGTTCGGATGCCAGATTAGGGCAGACCTAAAAATTAAGCTCCTCTTTTAGAAAAACTAAGCCTTAATAGCCGCAAATACGGTCCTAATCTTAGAGAAGATTAGCGCCGATCTAGATATAGGCAGGATTGTAATAGCAATATCTCCCGTTATATCCTTACTACTAGGTTTAGTACCTAAAGCAGATAGGGGATGGCGCCGTATTTATAACTTATCCTTACTATCTAGCCAATCTATTAACGACTTAATTTTTATAGCATTCGCCACACTATAATATTTAACAGTTAATTAGGTTCTCTAATACGTTATATATATAGGCCGTAGTTACATAATTGTTAAAAGGGATATTAAGGACGCCTTTCGGAATATCTCACTTTCTATTAAAGCTTAACACCTTATAGGGTTCTCCTAGAAGGGTATAGTGTATTTTAAACGTTGCCTCTTATTTAGCCTTTAAACTACACCCTTTTTATTTAATCTTTTTGCGGAGGGATTTTACTAGATACTTATCTAATATATCCTAAACGCCGCCTTAGAGCACTATTTAGATAACTTTATCTTTATACTCTTTAACGCTTCTATCCTCCCTTAATTGCTTAGTATATATAACTAATTAAGCAACGAATTAGGCATCCTATAAAACGAATTAAAGAATATTAAAGGTACCACGGCTAAAGTTCTAGGTTATATTATAGATACTCTAAAGTTTAAGCTACGTCTTTCTCCTTTAAAACAGGCCACTATAATTAAGGAAATTAATAAAGCTTTAAGTAGTAGATCCCTAACACTGGTTTAGAGTTAAAAACTAGCTAGTAGACTCGCTTAGAGCGCCCGGGTAATTAAGCTTAGGTATTTATATAACCGCTCTATCTAGAAGTTTATCTCTACTTTTATAAAGGTAGGTAGTTATCCTTACTAACGGCTAACAGCTAAACTTCGCCAAGACTTATTATAGTAGAGGGATGCTCTTACCCTTTTAAATAGTATCCTCTTCTTTAACGATATAAATTAAAAATAATTCCATCTCTTTTTAGACGTATCTGGGATTCTTAGTTACGGGGCCTTCTTTTTTCTTAAGGACTCTTAAGGGACAATATGGCCGCCCTATTCGGTATCTCTACCCTAAGACAATTCTTTAAGCTGTTACCCTAATATAGAACACCGCCTTGCCCTAATTAATAAGCGGGAGGTCTAAGCAATTACGACTTTATTCCAGCTCTAGGCAACGCGGTAGAAGTATAGCTTAGTTTATATCTATATAGATAATATAGTAACACTTTTAGGATTTTAAAATACGGTGGTAAAAGGACTGGGTAATTACCCGCTCCGTAAGATCCTCTAACTAGCCGTAGCCTATAATATTACGCTCTACGCGGAGTAGGTTTCCTCTATAGAAAACGGGCTAGCTAATACTCTATCTCGTTTTAATTATAATAGGGTGTTATTACTATACCCGCATTAGGATACTTCTAATTTACCGTTACTATATGCTTCTTTATTATATTTAATCTAACGCTAAAATAGGAGACCTAGTCCCTCTTAAAGACCCCTTACCTAATTTTTAGATTAAGGTAAAAGCCCCCTTAAAATGCTTTGGCTAACTATTATAGCACAGCCTCTCTAAGGGAACGAGAGATTTATACCGTCCCGTAATTAAGAGTTAGGAGGGCTATTGCGACCTTTATAGAGCGGTAAAGTATTTAGCGCCCCTCTACTACCTAGAAGAATGGATTACTTAATAGATCTTTGGCAATACTAGTCTAGGAATAAGCCGTATTAAGCCTACTATAGTTAGAGCCTACGTCTCCGCAATTTAATCCCACTATATTAACGCTAATTATAACACCTCCGTCTTTAATAATCCTATTATTAAGAGGATTCTAAACGGTGTAACATCCATAAATCCCTTTACTACAGCTAAAAGATTGCTAATTACTAAAGACATCCTCGCCTAATTAGTTACCCTAAATACCTAATCTATTAAAGATCTTAACTTTAACGCCGCTGTTACCACGGCCTTTGCGGGATTCCTTTATCTAGGCGAGATTACCTATACCAAGGCGCAGAAAGATAGCTACGCCTTCTCTACTATAAAATATACCAGAAACGATATAACGCTAGCAGAGGACTATATAATATTACGTCTAAAGCGTAGTAAAACGGACGTTAATCACTAAGGAGTTTTAATTATAATTGCCGCTTTAGGGCAACCTAAATGCGCAGTTTGAGCTATAAAATACTTATTTAAAAATAACCCCTAACCTAGAAACGCCCCTCTCTTCCGCTTTAAGAGATTAGCCTTTATAAGCTACGCGGTTAGGAATAAGCTAAAGTATAAAGTTGCCGCTCTCGGCCTCTACTCTAAGCTCTATAACGGACACTCGTTTTAAAAAGGCGCTGCTTAATACGCTTAAGATAATGGTTTTACAAACGGCTAAATATAGTAACTAGGCCGGTGGTCCTTATAAGCGTTCTAGCTTTACTATTTATTATCCCTAAAAGACCTATTTTAGCTAAGTGTAAACTTCTAACGTGGAACGCTAATACCGTTTTTATTGTTACTCGCCCTAAATATAATAGGCGAAGGTATTTAGGCATAACGGTGTGTAGGAGTGCCTATTTTAGCACGCTAATACATTAACTTAAATCTCTCCTTCCCCCCCTTTTTTTTTCTTTTTTTTTTTCCCCCTACTCTATCTTATATAGTACGGGCGCTGCGCTTCTGGGTCTATAGGTATTACGTTTAGTTAAGGCAAGGCAATCCCCTATAAATGGCCTTATAAATATACCCATTTTTAATTAATGCCTTTAAGCCCATACCCACTAATTAAATTAATTCTTAATCCTCTTCTCCGTAAGCGTGTGAATAATAGATAAATATGTCTATGTGGCTAAGCGAGCACTACAGCACCCCTATATCTTAGCAACACTAACATCATTAACATTCACAAAATTAAGCCTTGCTTGCTTGCTTTCCCTCCCACCCGCACCTTTTCTTTAGTTGCATATTTTGGGCTTTATAAATAAATACTGTAGCGATATGCTTGCGCACGGGTCCATAGGCATCACGTTTAGTTAAGGCAGGGCAATCCCCTGCAAATGGCCTTGCGAATATACCCATTCTCAATTAATGCCTTTAAGCCCGTACCCACCAATTAAATTAATTCTTAATCCTCTTCTCCGCAAGCGTGTGAATAATAGAAGAGCTTTTAGGCGCGTTAATAGTAGTAGAAATTAAAAGAATTGCCCATTATACAAATTTTGGTAGGGGGCGATGCGGCTCTTTCGCCTGCTTAGCGAGTTACCGATATTATTGAAACGACTACAGTAATGTGCACGACCAGCTTCCACCCCCCCCCTTAGCGAGTGCTCCAAAATTTTAAATTCGGTACGCGCATCCAATCTCGCCAGTAATTGTAGCGAACGGTTGTGGCTACACGCAAGGACCATTTTAGTTGCCATGGAGAATTATTCTGGTTGGCCGGGAGAATCAAATTCAGAAC
>Ga0307515_10011907_pt1 | contig 16429 bp, 9 predicted proteins | sample 17_EM_MG_FD_194513 | JGI IMG/M metagenome (GOLD analysis project Ga0307515, IMG submission 194513) | Populus trichocarpa ectomycorrhiza microbial communities from riparian zone in the Pacific Northwest, United States - 17_EM | ecosystem: Host-associated > Plants > Roots > Unclassified | place...
CCTCTACTCCTTAATTCTATAATTACTAGATCCTTAACCTCTAGGTTTTTATAGTTTTTTACTTTATCTCTTATAGGCTTCTTTAGTACCACTTAGGTCTATTAGCTTTGCGCTATACTATAGTTTCTAACTTAGCTTTAGTCGTTACGTACTTTGCGTCTTATATAACTATAGAACTCTATCCTAGCCTCTCTTAGCCTATTTCCTTTAGTAGATCCAATTATTAATTTTAATTACTTAATTTATTAGTTCCCTTAGGGTGTCCGTATCTTCTATTAGGATAATTACGTCCTAGACTTTAGCCTTAAGTCCTTGCTTATACTATACCATAAGCGCCTTATTATTCTACTTAACTTATATAGCTAGTGTCTAGAACTACGTTATATACTTAATTATTAAGGTCCGTTACGTAATATCTTAAAGTTTTCTTTCCGCTATAGTTACCGCCTCTAGGTCTCTAAATATTTATATAAGTTGCTCTATAACCCCTTCCTAACTTAAAAATATAAATTATACCTTCTAATTAGTAGTTATTATTCCGTTTACCTATATTTCTATAAGGTAAGGCTTAAACTATTTAAGTGCCCTTTCTAATAAAAATAACCCTATATAGGCTATTCAATCTATAGGTGTTAGTAGTTTCGCCCTTTCTTATGTGACTTTAAAGTGCATTTAGGTAAGAAACCCCTTAAGCTTTAATCTTTCTTCTAAGTACCTCTTAATTAATAGTAACTTAATCTTTACCGCTCCTATTTTATTAACCCTTTCTTCTAGCGCCGTATTATTTGTTATTAACTAGTTAACTATCTCTTATAGTTGTCCAACCGTTATAGGTTATTGCGAATTAGTATCTGCTATACTAGTGTCGCCTTCTAACCTTAAAGTAGTTACCGCCGTTAATGGCGTTGTAGTGGCTGCTTTTAGTGGCATATTATTTAACTTTTTGTATTTAATACTATAACTAGGTAGTAATTATATAACGGAACCTTGTAGTAAGTACTACAATAGGCTTATTATTAGGCTAGGTATATAGGTAATGCAAATTAAAGTTAATAACGTAATAATAACTAGTAAAGTGGTTGCCTAATAGATTAACTTTAATTATATTCTAAGAATTACTATAAGGAAGGAACTATCTAGGTAGGGATTAAGGGTCCTTAAATACACAACCGTACTCCTATAAAATCCTTCTTATATGTAATATACGTGCGCTTTATCTGCTCTGTTGCGGATTATATAAATCCTATAGATTATATAGATTACATTATATAACTTTGGTTACCATTCCTTGTCATATAGCTCTATCGGCTCCATCTTAGACCGTGCCTAAATTAACTAACTAGCTTCTTCCGACTCTTCCCTAAGTAGTTGTAATATTGTACTTAAAGCGTCCGTAATAAAGACGCTGGTAACCTTACTAAGCTCCTATTAGGTCTAAGTATATAAGTTAAACTAGTCTCTAGCGTTTGTAGATGTCTAATAGTCTTAGGGTTTAGAAGGTGGCTTAGATTCTACTAGTGTACTTCTAGTACTAGATTCTAAGGCGCTCTGTGGTCGTGTTTTTAGCGTGTTACTATTAAGTATATATATCGATCTTACCTTTCAAGGCATTGTAGAAAAATTAAACCGGCTATCCTCCTAAGGGGATTAGTAAGGATTTAAATATAAGATAAGGATATAGATAGGGAGTCTAATTAATAGAATAATAGAGTATATTATATAGACAGATAAATCCTTAAGGGAAAGGAGGAGTCTAAGATGCGAGGTAAGGAAGGGTTTTCCCTAGGTATATATAGGGCACGTGCCTCGCAGCTATATAACTATCTGCTTTGGTTTTACCTAACGTAAACCTTCTCTTTTACCTCTGCGAGGTTATTCTATAGGACTTAATAGCCCTCTATAAGATATTCCTAAGCTATATAGTATAGAGCCACCCTATTTTTTAGTATAAGACGTATAAAGCTTTTACGCGAAATCTAAAGCCCTATCTATAGAAAGAGGAGGGAAGCCTAAACTAGCTATTACTTCTTACTAACTAACTAAAGGCTCTATACGCTAAAAACAAATAAATAGCTAGCGAGGTTAAAGGTTTATTAAACTATTTAAATAAGTCCTAGTAGGCCTAGTCTTTATAACTTTAATTACTAACGTCTAGAGACCTTATATTTTAACTAGAAGCCCCTTTAACTATAGCTATAGTAGTGGCAGTAGTAGTAGCGGTATAGCTTTAGGGCCGGTCTACTAATGCGCCTATAAAAGCGGCCTATTTAGCTTTATCTATTATAGGATCTAGTAGATATACATCCGCCTAGGTAAGCGCTATAGGCTCTCCTTCCTATATAGCTTCGCCGCTACTACTACTACCGCTACTACCGCTACCCCTACTGCTGCTAGAGCTATAGTTTTAGCTAAAGCCTAGGTTTAGGTCTCTACCTATATACTATATAAGCTGCGTAGTAAACTCTATATGGGCCCTTTAGCGTAAGCAGACTAAAGGGCTAAGAGGTAAACCTTTTATAATAGTACTAGGTTCTAAATAGAGTAGTAAATAATAGGCTAGTTAGTAAAAAGAGGTCTAATAATACTCCCTATAGCTTAAGGTTATTAAGGAGATTAAAAGGGTTATATAGGCCTAGAATGATAACAACAAAGCGGCTATATAGTAGGTTAATCTATAGTAGGAGTAGATATAGTGCTTACTAAATTAGCTTTATAAACGGCTTTAAGCAGGTAAAAAGGCTTTAAAATAGTTATATATATTATTTATATCTAACTTCTAATAAGACACTAGGGGGTTCTCTATTAAAGCGTTTATCTATAGCTCCCTAGGGGCATATTTTAGTGTAGTATAGTGTGCTTATATAATAGCGGCGCGGAACTTAAAACGCAAATATCTCTATTAACCCGCGGCCAATTCTTACCATTCTAGTATAAGTAGAAAGCGCTTAGTAGGCTCTACGCATAGCGCTTAATGGGTATTAAGAGAGCAACATCGCTGGCAATTAAAAATTAGATATAGGTATAGGGTAATATCTATAGTTGCTAAGTGTATAGGCCCCCTCGCCTACGTAATCGTGACTTAGCCGCTAATTTAGCTATACAAATATAACTATAGATATACTATTGCTAAGATACTCCTAATCTATACCTAATATAAAAAAGCTAAACTAATATAGGTAGACACGGTTATCTAATATATATAAATTTTAAAGATCTAGCTAATATAAAACCCCACGGTAAAATTTCCTTTACTAGTATAACTTAAAGGCCACGTTTTAAGGATTCCTACCTATAGATTCTAAGAGATTATATACGACGTAAAGACGCGAGTTATTGCACGGATAAGAAGATTTTTACGTTATAGGATATACTAGCGCCATGGTTTCTACTTGTACAGCAGTATATAGCAGTTAAATATATTACATAGGCTGGTTCGACAAGTATCCCTTGGTTAAATAGGGCTCAATTAAGCTTGATCCAATTTGCCTCGTGGGGTCCGTCTTACAGGCACTTGGGCGTTGATTATCCTTCCGCGTCTTTTTTCTTTCTCCTCATCAAAATTCTGACTTCGATTGTGGCATTGTTCTACCGGGTCCTGCGCCCTTATCCTCTCTAGCCTATCCAACTGCTATCTATCCAACAACGATTGTCGGCAGAGAGTCGAAATCAGTCGTTTAAACTGAACTAAATGGGCAAAATACCGCAATCTAAACTCGGGTCATACGTACATGCATCACGTGATGAGAATCGCAGCCTTACCGGTGGACCGTTGGGCATACTGCTCCTTATCACCAGCGAATTCTCCACCGGAGCTTATGGGCCCAGCTTTATAAATATGAGCCGCTCATCTCCGTTTACCAAAAGTGTATGCGTCTTGGCCTTTTCGGGGGCTTACTTCAGGGCTGAGTTGGGCTGTGTTTGGTTAAGTTAGCATTGGGCCACAATCCAGGGGCACGGTGCCATAGGATCTCTTAGCCTGCACAATCCTAGACGTCGATTGAGTCGGGGAATTTCCGCGGTCCGCCAATGCGGTCATGCTCTCAGGAACAGGATCATTATTGCAATTCAACTCGCCTTCAAAACGATCCTTTAGTATTTTCATCTATGAGAGTAAAGGAAAAAAAAATCTAACCTTACACAGGGTTCCAGCAGCTCTCCGTTAAGGGGCGAATTCTATGAGCTGACAAACACTTCCAAATTACCCTCAAATTACTCCGTGACAATCCTACAGAATAGAATTTACACTTCCCTAGCATCATCCTAGAACGAAAGCATTAAAAGAGGGGGGAATTGTAAGGTTTCTGCTCCTACGGCACGCCTATAATACAGACACGAGCAGGTCGGTGACAAACGGCACCCTATCGTGAGAATACTTGACTGCACATGTTGAATACGAGAACTATGTCGTACCGAGACAGTGCCGTGATACGAGAAGTAAGAGCCAGAAGGATTTCGTGCTCCGTCAAATTCCATACGCAAGACTCTAATGCCTATATAAACTCAGAGCAAACCGTCGAGAACAGCACCATCTTCATTAGAATCACCTTCAGAATTACTCTTAACTTCTGCAAGATCAATCTTTCAACCAGCCGATCAATCATGTTGTTCAATCTTCGCTCCATTGCCGTAATGGCACTCACTATCCTATCTATCTCCGCCTCCCCGGTTAATTCAGAGCTTAATAAGGTTGCCCAACCTCTTGACAGGAGGGCCGACACCTCCCCTCTTATGCGACGAAGTGATTTCCACTGGCGTTTCTGTGAGCCTGCCTCAGGCCCTTCTTCCCTACTACCAGACATCTTCTAATGCAGATCTAGATGATAATGGTGGCTGCGACCACAACTCCAGTCCCGACGATACATGGCCCGAGAACGGCACCGCAGCGTAAGCTTCTCCCTTTTTCACGACCGCTTTGGCTGTCTGGCAAACATGGAACTCTAACCCTGCGTATTAGTGGCGAAGGAACATATGGCGTTTGCTACAGCGCCCCCGTCGGTGTCAACTGGAACCGCGTAGAGATCGACGTTTTCTTCTCCAGCTCCCAGGCTCGTGAGTTTCCCAGCACCTCTCCCTCACCCATCCACTCCTTGCCTAACATACGCAGGTGGCGTCCAAACCTTCTGCAATATTAACTGCCAAGGCGGCGCCTCCGTCAAGCAGCAGGACACCAACTGTTACCTTCCAATTTCCGGCTGCGCTATTGGAAGCTTGTAAGTTTTGGCCCGTGGCATTAAATGCAGAGAAACTTCGAAATCGTGGTGTTAATGAGTTCTAGCATGGTTATTACCTAGGCGATCCGTGGAAGCGTGGCGGCTTCGGCGTGCCATGGTGGAGGAAGAGGGGGGTGGAGAAAGAGTGGCTCGATGGATGGTTCGATGGGGTTGCAAAATACGCTAGGATGGGGGAGAGTTCGTGCTGTAGGGATAACGCTCTTTTGACAGATCACCTAAAACCATAAACAAAACCCCAACTAATCTTTTGTGAACCGTGAACTAGGTATTAGAGACGGGAACCAAGCCATGACTGCATAGGCGTGTTGAACAGGCTTTCTGCATACGCCAAGTGACATTCGAAATAGCGAAGCAAGTGGAATTGAGAAAAATAAGAACGAGGAAGCTGGATTGGATAATGTTGGCCTTGAAGACGCCTTGGTTGACCCACTTTTAACGTGGCCTCTACGTTCAATGAACAACTAACAAAGGTAATGTAGCTATGCACGCTATAAAGGATATTGAAGACGATGGAAGGCGAAGGATCGCGTTTTATTAGCTGTTGTAAGTCTATAACGTAGGCGTAGGCGTAGGCGTAGGCAAAAAGGGGGAGGAAAGAAACTTCAACAAGTCGTTGAAAGGGAGGAGTCGTGCCCGTTCTCCCAGACAACCAAAATAGCCCTTGCGTACAGCCATAGGCGTTCGCTACAATTACTATATACAGTTGGTGGCGATTGAGCTGTAGCGAAATAAATTTTTGCCAGAAGGGGGGTGGAAGCTGGTCGTAAACAAAGCTGTAGATCTTCGTGCAGGGCTTCGTGTAGAGCTTCAAGGGGAAGACCCCCTTGGACATAACTAAGAGACTTTGCTTAATTAGATGCTGCTACTAAATAACCAAGATATATAGGAGTAAAAGTATCTATGGTTTTAAACGTGTTTAAATAGTAGTAGGATTTTAGCATCTTAGTAATAATTAATAAGGAAATACGTATATACCGCTATTATTAACGTCTAATTAATAGGCGGCTAAATTACAGCTAGTTAAGAACGATAGTTTATAGTCTCTACTAGTAGCTAATAAGGCAGAATCCTTAGTATTACCGTCTCTATTACGCTCTTAGGCCTAACAGCTAGTAGCAACTCATCTCCCACCCTTATTATATAAAATTCGCTATTAAGGGAGACTCTACAGCTTTCTACTATATTAATGTTAATATTTCCTCTCTTTTAGAGAGCGGATGCGGTGCTAATATAATCTAAGGAAGCATTTCTCTAGATAATAAAACCAAGGATAATTATATAATTATTCTACCTAGTATATATTACCACCTAGAGTTATAGTAGAAGGATCTTAAGGCGCGAGGATTAACTAAGACTAGACTACTAAAGACGTAGAAAAACATGCAACTAATTAGGTGGCTTAGCTATATAAGAAAGGAGATATATATATAACTATACCTTACCTTCCTTATAGAGCGAAAGGACCTTTAACTAGGGCTTAGCAAATAATACTGCTATAGTTTATTAGTATTTAGGACGGTTATAATAACTTTAAGGTTATAAATAGAGGGACCTAGGTAGAGCTAGTAGATACTTATTAATACTTAAAAGCACTACCCCGTATACTATCCGGATATACTAATCTTTACAGCGCAATCCTATACCGCTTCCCTACTGTAGTTAAGCTTATAGCTACCAGCGCCTTATCTAACGCCCTTTTAAGTAGACGATAATAGGACTCTTTAACGATAATTTAAAATTATAACCTTCTTCTTAATGGCAATAGGAACGAAGTTAGTAAGTAGATATATTTTTACTGTCTTAGGACTGTCGAAAACTATAAGAATGCGTCTTAGCTTATATATACAGCCAAAATAGAGCGCTTTAATAGCCGCTCGTATTTCTACTGCGTTAACAATAGAATTAATCCTTTAACTATTATAGTAGATCTAAGTAGAGTACTCCCTATTATTATAGAAGGATAAAGTTATATAGAGTTACCTAAAGAACTATAGGATAAAACTAAGTAAATAGAAGAATATAAAAGAGCTATATTATCTAAGAGCCGTTAATCTAATACCTCTTATACTACTCTACTAGGTAGACGCGAGCGGTCTTATTTAACTAAAACAGAGTCTCCTCGTTTACTACCTTGGGTTTATAGTAAGGGCAAGGAGTATATATAGTTACCTACTATACCTTTATTTTAAAGATAGGGAGTTTTAAAGTTTTAGGAGTCGTTAGGGGACAATAACTTAGGTAGGAGAGGTATATAGTAGGGTAAATTAGCCTACTAGATTTAATATTTAGATTAGGTATAGTCTAGGGAGTATATAGGCCTTCTATAGATATATAGATTGGTCCGTAGCTCTAGGGTTTCTAATAACTTAAATAGGCTTAACAGGCCGACAGTTTTAAGAGATAATATACTCTTTTCTTCTCTTCTTACTAACTACTTCCCTACTAATTTCTACTAACTACGACCGACCGACAGATTAACGGCACCGTGACTTCTTGTCTGGAGAGAGACCTTCCCTCCTATAATAGAATAGACCTAAGTATATCCTATCCCTTACATTATTACTTACGTCCTATAAATTATGGCCCGTGTGTATTAATTAATAAGCTACATTCCTAGGCGGTTAATTATTCTACTATATTACCAAAGGTCTTAACTAAAGCTATAAATATATTAAAATATTGGTGTATATCACACATAGACACTTATTCTTTAGTATTAAGCTAATTTACGTACTTCTGCCAATACGGGCCGTCTTTACATAGTAGTATTTAATAGAGTCTATAACCATATATTATTCTTAGCGACCTTTAAGGTTTTTAAAACTTCTTACTATCGCGCGATCTCTTTACTATATTTACTAAAAGCTTATAGAGAGGCTTCCTACTTAAAAGCTTCTTAATTTAGCTCTTCCTTTTTACCTCTAAGCATATAGAGCAAGTTATCTGCTTTATATTAATTATAACTGCCTTATATCTATAATATATCGCTAGGTACCACTATATTTAATCTATAGAGACCTATATATAATTACTTTAAGGTATTTAGGTAGAGAGCTTAAAGAGAGAGTTTATAAGTTATTCGAGGAACTTCTTATAGCCATTTTATCTTAGCCAGCCGTTAGTAGCGTAGGAAGATAGCTTATAGCAATTAGTAATAATTGTATTAAGGAGGAAGTAAAGTAGAGACTTTTAAGTCTTACGGTAGCGTTAGAGGAAGCTATAATAAGATCTTATCTAATTAGTAGTATTAACGCCTTTCATTTAGTAATTATAGAGGTTAATAGATAGCGGAATCTATAACTCCTTAACTATATTACTACTAAAGATCTTCTAAGTTATTATAGTACCAGTAGAGGTCTTTATAGGGCGTTATTGTTACCGTTTAATTAATTAAGATTCTATAATAGATAACGTTAGATACTATTTTTGGTAATAGAGCCTTATCTTAAGTTTTATTTAGGTAGTAAACTTACTATTAAAGACCGTACTTATAAATAGCACTATATTTAAATCTTCCTAGGTAAATTAAGTAACCGTAGAGTCTTTAGAAAGCTCTTTATATAAGAAACCCTATAGTATCTAGTTATTAAATACCAATTTAAGTTCTATAAGGGAGGAGCTAATTTACTTAATTAGAGCTTTATACTAGGCCTTAACTTTACCTAAAGCCTCCTCCTACTTCTCCCGCTTTATTTTAGTAGTATATACAGTCCTTAACGCACTAATTCCCACCTCTTAAAGCTAAGAGAGTAGCTTCATGCTTATAAATAAGTTATTAAGCTAAACTATATATTTATTTAGTGGATAAAGTAGCTTATTAGTAAGGTCGTCTCTCTATAATAGTAAGTTAAGTACTACTACCTATGTCTTAGAAAAGCCTTCCTTCTTTATATACACCTTATCTAGATTATATAGACTTTTCTTATTACCGTTAGCGTGGAATATCTAGTTAAGGCTATAACCTTAATTGCCCAAAACCTAGATTTTAAAGCCCTCTGGCGTTAGCTTAGTAGGAATATTAATAATTTTAGGAGCCTGGCTGGTAAACTATTTAATCGTCTCGTTAACGGTAAGGTATATACTAGGGGTGTAGAGCTTCCTATAGAGTACGCGTGAGTACGCGTAGGTACTTACTAAGGTCCTAAATCCTTTTAAAAGTATTTTAGAAAGCTTTGTTATTATCTTCTCGTAGTTTAGTGTAGTAGAAATAGCAGTTAATTTAGCAAAATTTATTAAGTCTAATAAAGTTCTGAATAATGTATATTAAGCCATAACTAAAGTCTTTATACTAATACTCCTTAATACTGCTTTCTATATATAGCCCTATATAAATTAGCACTGCTAAGTATATATACAGCTCTACCCTTAATATTAGCTTCCACTTCCACAGGCGTCCCTTTAGAGTCTTATCCTTTAGGGTTTAACAGAGCTCCGCGTTTCTATTTATATACTCTATAAGTTAATCTAAAATTTTATCTATAAAGAATAGCTTAAATAGCTATAGGGGGTTGCTATTATTAACGTTAAAAGGAAGATTTAGCTTATTATAGGTATTTTCGTTCTTAATAGGAAGAGGTTTAAAATTAGGTAAGGGCTAGGGCTTAGGAGGAGGGTTTTAAGACTTTTAAGACGCGTATCTTAGGTGTTTGGTATAAGGAACAAAGTCTATATTATTACTTTCACGATTACGCACCATAATTGTAGTGTATTTAATTGATGAAGCTATATATTTACAACTTTAACGCGAAGTTTCGATGTTCCTAACCGCGCGCACGGGCCACATTCTATATCACATCGACAATGTAAGGGATAGGCCTTTAGATTTAACGTCAATAAGGTACGTTATATGTTTAGTCTTCTTGTCTATTATTTCGCCGTTAGTGATATAAATCCGGTAGCTATTATCGTGCTTACTAATGCGTATACAAATAATAAATATATATTCGTTATATACGTCCACCTTAAAAGGCACTGTAGAGAATTTATGTACGGTAAATTAGCTAGAGTTATACTTTCGGTTTAGCAAGGACATATATTTTATTAACTGTCTTATGCTCTACCTTCGGGGCTTAGGCTTTCGTTTCTTTAGGTTAGGAGCTTCCGACTGACCCAGAACTTTCCAAGAAAAAACCTTCTTGGGCTCGTTTGTGCCTACGGCTTGCATCGTTTAACGTTATAAGGCACATGGCCACCTTGTTACCTATTGCGGGTTGATACTCACGAATGAAGCAGTAATCAATTCTCTACTCCGCATTAATCTCTTCCGAGAATCTAATTACTGTGGTTATGGAAACTTTCCAATTCAAAGATTCCTAAGCAAGGAGATAAATATCTCCGCGGGATAAGATTCAATCAAGACCACATGCCCTTGCCCGAAAGTGAAGCTTATTGATTTTGTTTCATAGGCTCTCTTTAGACATCCAATACCAATTTTTTGAAAAAGGTACAACGGTGTGTTAATTCTTGAATCTTGGCGTGCATATCTCACAAGAAGCTGTTCCACTAGCCTAATAAGGGAACTTGCTATGGAATCCTGCCAGCTTTTCTCCTGCTGCCATTTAATTTAATTAATAGAGTTAGCAATGCGCACCGCACGAGAGACATAAATCAAGGGTATCTAGCGCCTAAGTTCTGCAACTTGCCGCTTTAACTTTGCAGTGCCTGGGTCGCCTCACATAGTGTTGACGCCCAATTGGCCCAAAAAGACCGGTCCTTTTGGTGATGCCAAATAGAACGTATTTTATCGGTTGACGCATAGCCATCGCTACGCAATTGGTTTCCGAGATCAATTCTTCAAGAACTTTGGAGTATATGAGATTTAGTATAGACCTAAGCATAAAGCCAGACTTGGTAAGGGTCCTGAAACAGCTGTACGGCAGCAAATTCACGCATCGTGCCTCACCTCTACAGTGAATGAAAGTATACAATAATCATGTCACCCTTACCAGCAGAATGGCAGGAGGTAAATCTTATTACTTTCTCATAACCCACCATATTTGAAAATTAGAAACTTGCATACTGACATGAAATGATTCATGTATAGTTTGCAGAAACTAAACCTATCAAGATACCAAAGATTAGAGACATCGCCCAGCTCCGTGAAGAAGTGCGAAAACAAGGAGAAGGATATCAAGCAACCCTCAAGGAACCAGCCTTCGGAAAATTAGTCGGGAATGTCGCCACGAAAGATACCATGATATCCTTTCCCTCTGATCCCTCCATCCAATACCAATCCGTATCTACACACCCACTAACCTCCATTCTAACTCAATACTGCCTGTGATTCTCTATTTCCACGGCGGCTACTGGGTTTCCGGCGACCTCAACTCCGAAGATCTAGGCTGCCGCGCCATAATCGCACACGGCAACGCCGTCCTGCTGATCTCTTTTTCGTACCGGTTCGCCCCGAAAACGCGCTGAAATGGACCGCAGCATACGCGGCCGACTTTGGCGGCGACGTCCCGAAAGGCTTCACCGCCGGTGGGGACGAGCGGTGCGCAGCTCGCCGCCATCTGCGCCATCCGCGTCCGCAACCGTCTCCGCGGCGTTAGGCTCACCGGCCAGATCTTCATCGTGCCAACGGTCCTGTCGTGGCTGGACCCTGAAGGTATCCCGGCCGAGTGGGCTGCGCGGATAAATTCACACGATGAGAATAGGAGTGCTCCTGTGCTGGATGAGGCGTCCTGGCAACGCTTTCCGAACTTGCTGGCGGTGCCGGATAGCGAGAAACGTAAAGGTGAGAATTTTCTTGTTCAGGGCTCGCTGGAAGGACTGCCTCTAGCATATTTGGCCATAAATGGGCTGGATCCAATTAGGGATGAGGGTAGGTTATACGAGGAGCTGCTGCGAAAGGCGGACGTACAAACGAGGACGGATTTCTATGCTGGACTGCCGAATATGTTTGTCTAGTTTCCGCAAATTAAGCGGACAGTAGCGGCAAGGATTGAGCTGGCGGTGGGTATAAGGTGGTTGTTGGGTGCAAGGAAGTAATGGCTACTTTATGGTTTCAAACTGGCGATGGTATAAAAGCTTTGGCTTAACCTGTTTTACGAAACGGTGGGTAACATGTCATTAATGCGGAAAATATCAAGGGCCAATTCTGAATAAGCGGAGCAGAAGTAATAAGTTAAATGATATCGAAGCTATTGACCTCGAAGCCTGAACATAAAAGCTCATCGATACTATTATAACATCCACTGTAACAGCCACACGAACGACGAAGACAAAATGGGAATAAACTTTGAAAAGGTAAGAATTAAAGCCAAGAAACGTAATCCTGAAGCACACTAATAGCTATCGAGCCTCCTCTACACCCTACCTTTCCTTTGCCTTTTCCCTTTGAGTCAGGGCTAGGACTTCAGGCAGAAACCCCCCCCGTCACCTCTATTCTCTTTTCAACTTTCCTCCGCAAGGCTTAGTTGCAACGCAAATTCTAAGTCGGTCATCTCCTTCTGCGTGCTAGAGCCTGCTCCTGCATCTAACTTTGGACTTGTCCTCGAGCGCGAAGTGGGCGATTTGCGGGTCTTCGTATACCTAATCGGAACGTCAAAGGTGTTATTACTCGGTTCAGGGCTTCCGGAGCCATACGTGCTAGAACCGAAACCATCCTGCAAGCTCAGACGGATAGCCTCAGCAATATCGGCATCAAGCTCATCATCATTCTTCAACTGTGGCGAAGATGTAGCTTGGTCTAGGACACTTCCTTCAGGAGTAACGGTGTTGATGCTAAAGGTGCCGCTTGTCGATGTACTGGACGATTTGTTATTTCGGCTCTGCCGCCTCTTTTCGTCGTTTTCCAAGGCTTCCTGAGATAGCATTGCAGCATAGGCCAGAGCTTCTTCCTCACTACCGAGCAAATCAACACCAAAACGTCCAGCGAGCCGATCAGTATGACGACGTCGTTGTTCCTTTTCCTTCTCAAGCTCGAACTTTTCATTGGCGATGTAGTCCTTGAGATTTGGTCTCCCGTAACCAGAAAAGCGTTCGCCACCGTTATTGCTTCCGCGCTCAGAACGTCGAAGCTTGCGTTTGCGACTCTTGTACTGATCTGCTGCAGATGAGTTGTAGCTCCAGTAGCGGAGTTGAGTACCAAGTGAGACCATTCCCCGAAGGACAGTGGAATCCGGGTCGAGAGAGATAGCACCGGCAGCAAAAAGGTTGATGCCAACCCCTTGGGGAGAAGCCTGAGCTTGAACAAGACGGCGACGTGCACGAGACGAAAACCGTGAATTCAAGGTTCGGATTGGTTGTATGCTCGAGGCTAATGGATCCCAAGCCTGTACAAGACCGTCATTGCCACCATGAACAAGATAGAGAGCTGTAAGAGCCAAGCAAGAGATTTCCGGCGACTCAGTATAGATGATACGAACTGGGTCAATGGTATTGACGAATTCTAAGTGGCGGGACACTGGAGCACGAACGTCCCATACTAGGATGCTTCCCGTCTTTGTTCCGGCAGCAAGAAAGCGAGCTCGCTGCCCAGGGATGTCCGATGGAGATGCAGGCTGGCTTGTGGTAGATTGTGGGGAAGCGTAAGGGGAAGAAGCGTTTGATGCGGTCGAGAAACCAAGTGCTGGATCTTCGGATAGAGTAAGGGTAGCAAATATGGATGAGTCAAGAGCGGTTGCGGTGATTTCGGTTGACTTGAGCCCACCAAATGAAAAATGTGAGGAGCGCCATTCTTCGACAAAACTTGCCCTCTCGGGTGATGTATCAGACGAGAGTTGGGATGAACGGCGAGTACGTTCGCTTGAACGTCCATTGAAGGGGAGGTCAGGCGTCACAGATCCACCAAATAATGATGCTCGTTCCTGGGGTTCCGAGGGCCTCGAACTGGGGCCAGATCTATCCTTCTCTTGAATCTTGCACCGGGTAAATCTCTTCACAGAGGCGATATCGCCTTCTTCAATTCCGCATTCGAAGACGACCATGGCCTCTCCCGCGTAATTACCGTCATCACCTGCGAAATCTACCTCAAACTCTCTTCTCATATCCCACCCCAAGCACGATTTTCGGAAATCCTTGGGCTGCTTCCGGAGAAATTGTTCTATTTCCTTTGTTTCTGATTGAATTTGGTCTCTGCTCAAACACATGCCATCCCAAGAAGACCGTGGAGAATAACTTCCATCTACGTCTAAGTCATTGTAAGGATTTACACGTGCTGCACGTCTGCTTGGCTCTACCAGATTCCAATAAACGCTTCGACCTGTTAACCATGCAACACATTCGGTAGCGTCTTCTGTCCCGATGGCATCCTTGGGTACTGCAGCACGATTCGGAAATTTAGTGAGGTAGTATATTTCACCAAGCGCGTTTAAAGCCACTGCCCATATACGGTTTTGAGCACGACGCTTAAACGAATATGATTCATCAACTCTGATTGCAATGATTGGCACACCAGGGCACAAAACCCAACGGGCAGTGAGCTCTCCTCTTTGAAGGCGATGGCTACGCATACCATCAGAACCAAGGCTGCAAGCTGTGATGATACCAGTAGAAGATCCAGTCAAGATACCGATGAGACCTTCAGTGAGGGAAGGTATGGTCGATGTTTTAGCTAACCATACAGAGCAGACAGCACCGTTGATAGAGGGGCGTTTGGGAATTCCGAGTTCTGGTATTGAGATATCCGAAGGCATGGCTATGAAACGTCCACGCATTTCTTCAACAGGCCGATAATAGAGTGAGCCAGCTGGAGAGCCTTCGCCATAGACCATGCCATGCGGTTGGCTAACATCCATAACATTGGGGCAGCCAACTACTTCACCAGGACCCAAACCCCATTGGGCATCCCCAGGGAAGCGCTCTGAAAATTGTAGGAAGAATTGGGGATCCGATAAACCCCAACTGTCCACTTTACCTGTATTTGGGTCACTACTGGATGCGTGACCAATGTCATCTGCACCGTGAATGAAGCGAGGCAGGCGCTTATTCAAGCTGGTACCGAAGGTAGCATGAAGATGGTTGACCGTTGCGAACGTCTGCGCATTGTACGTGATGGTTGGATTGACTGTCTGAGTATAGCCGGATCGTATCGCGGAAGGCGACATAGGAGTTTGGACCGGCTTTCCCCTAGCTAATGACCGCAACAATCGAGTTCGTAGGATGTATTCACTTCTCCATGACGCGAGGGCTGTCAGTCTTGTGAATGAACGCCTCTCAGACCGTAAAGTTTCTCCTTCATCTTCCAGAGCCAGATCGGCCGACAATTCCAGAAGAGACCCAGGGCCAGGAAAATACCGTGCAAATGCAACCCTCCAAGCATGTGGGGTTGTCACTAAGCTATTGAATTGACGAGAAACAAGAGACACTGCAGAAAGGTCGTTTGGTGACAAGTGTGACAAGGCATGGGTCAAGATTTCTGTTGCGACAGTATTTAGCAGCATAACCAACCTAGATATTCCCATTTGGTAGGGCTCAGAAGAGTGAACATTTTGGAAATGCCAACGTACCGTTCGGAAGACTTGCGATGGGCGAACTACTGTCATCCGATTTCCTACTTTTCTTGATAATTTCAAACACAGGACCATCCAATCTCTTTCTCCCTGGTTGCGTCAAAGCATTCTCATATTCTGTGATTCGATTACGTGGCGATGGTGAGGTTTGGCTCAGTCGCGTGGTTTCGTTCGGGTCAATCGCGACGCGTCCGGCAAGAGGTGAGAATATATTATTTTCCTCGTCCAGTGTTTGCTGTGGCACTCTCCGCTCCTCATCATGAGAGAGCGGCGAGGCCGGCTGATCATTAAAGCGGCGTCCATGCTGGGAGGAAGTTGAAAAGTTCGGGGAAAGGGTTTCTTTGGGGGAAGTATTTTGAGTTACTTGAGGAAGCTCTGATTGCATAAAAATCTAGGGAAGACTAAGGTGATATTATGGAGGACTGAGCCAGGGTATCTGGTCAGTCGTATATGGTGAGCGGTTTCGCTACTGATGTTTGTTGCTTGATGTTGTTTGATGACTGAAGAGGTGACGCTCTCTGCGTTAAGAAACTGATCGTGCTTAGTAACGCTCTCTGCGTTAAGAAACTGATCGTGCTTAGTAACGCTCCCCCTTGATTAACGTATTCTATCAGTAAGCTGCGCACATCAGTAAGCTGCGCACCAAAAATCACACCAAAAACCGGAAAATTCGAACCTTAATATCTTAACAACAACTAGGTAATAAATTCTAAAAATTTAATATATTATATGCAGTACCTAAAT
>Ga0307515_10011908_pt1 | contig 16427 bp, 10 predicted proteins | sample 17_EM_MG_FD_194513 | JGI IMG/M metagenome (GOLD analysis project Ga0307515, IMG submission 194513) | Populus trichocarpa ectomycorrhiza microbial communities from riparian zone in the Pacific Northwest, United States - 17_EM | ecosystem: Host-associated > Plants > Roots > Unclassified | place...
TCAAGTTTCTGATCCGAGGTTTTGTTTAGCAGACATGGTTTTGTTGCTGCAAATTTCATGTTCTGATGAGAACCAGGATGGAAGAAGCAAAAGGCAGCAGCAGACATTTCCAGCAAAGTCAGGGAAGCAGAAACATCAGCAAGCACGACAGAATTTCCAGCAGAGTCAGCAGAAGAGTGCTGGTGGGTTTGAGTTTTCCAGCACCTATAAGTCGGTAACCAGAGGGAGTTTTCCATCAGGAATTCTACCGGAAGAAAGAGGAACAATCCTACAAGAAAGATGATAAGAGAAGTCAAGAAATAAGAGGCATTCTATGCGGCAGAATCACTCCTAAAGTCAGCAACTCAACTAGCCAGCTTTAGGTTCCTGAGTTGAGCCCTGAGTTCCAATTTGTATTAACTAGCTTAGACTAGATTATAATGAGTTATTCTTCAGTAAGTAGAATCTTTATTAAGTTAGGATAAAAGTCCCAATCTATCCACACACATGCAACGAAAGCCCATAATTAAGCATGCAAAGAATAATTTACAGCAACACACACACACACACAACATTAAGAAAATCTAGGACTAACAGACAAACACATTACACACACACACTTAATTTTAATCATCATTGGAGAAAATATACATATTATTTGATCTAGTTAGTTTTTAATCATCAGGGAAAATAGACGTCTGTTAAGGTTGCTTAACAAGTGAAGAAGAATGAGGTGAAGAACAAAGGAATTTGTTAGAGAAAATACGAGAGGAAAGAGTTGAGACTGAATTTTCTGTGTGTATATTCTATATCCTTCTGATACCCCTTATGTGTGTTTTATAGTAACAGAAATCACTACTAACTGATTATTCTAACTGACTATAACTGTTGTAACAACTTGCTAACTAACTATTAATAACAAACTAACAGAATTAACAACCATCAAAGGTTGCGTGCTGCAGACGTTATCAACTCTGTAGCCCTTTAGCTTCTTCATCCCATATGTTGCACTCTTCTTAGAGATTAGGTACGTAACAGTACCCCCTCCATGCAAGATTCTTGTCCCAAGAATCGAAAGCTGGATAAGTTTACGTAGCAATATTGAAGTCTGGGAATTGTAACTGCAATTCTGTCAACTCCTCCCATGTAGCATCTTCAGGGAATGAATTTGACCATTGAATTAAGCCTGCCACCACGGCTGTATTACCCTTTTTCATAAGTTTCCTTTCGAGTATTGTAACTGGGTACACCTTTACCCTGCCCTCATCATCTACGATTGGCAGGGTTTGAGAAACAATGGCCACTTCGCCCACCTTCTTTCTTAATAATGAGACATGGAACACAGGGTGCACTGCACTTCCTGGGGGTAACTGAAGCTTATATGCTACTGTACCAATGCGTTCAAGGATTTGGTAGGGACCATAGTACCTGAGATTTAACTTGTAATGCTTCCTGTACATAACACTGCCTTGCCTGTAAGGTTGAAGCTTTAGAAAAACCCAATCTCCTATAAAAAATGTCCTCTCTGATTGTCTTTTGTCTGCCACTTGCCTCATCCGATTTCGTGCCCCTTCCAGCAGCCCTTTGATTAGTTGATCCATATTGATCCTTCTCTGCATCCACTCCTCCACAACAACCACTTGAGTAGCTTCAGTAAGCACCATCTCTCTGGCTGGAGGTTCATATCCATACAAAGCTTGGAATGGGGACTTGCCGATAGTGGAATGGAAGCTGCTATTATACCACAATTGTGCTGTGGATATCCATTGGTGCCACTTCTTCGGACAATGCATAGTAATACATCTCAAGTAAGTCTCTAGGCACTGATTTACCCTCTTAGTCTGCCTATCCGTTTGAGGATGATAGGCTGTACTTAGTAACAACTTGACCCCTAGGTGTTTGAACAATTCCTTCCAGAATAAGCTTGTGAAAACCTTATCCCTGTGGGTCAAGATCGTGGCAGGCAAGCCGTGAAACTTGTAGATGTGATCTAAAAAGTATTTGGCAACATCCTGAGCTGTGAATGGATGTGCTAGGGTGATAAAATGCCCATACTTGGTGAAGCGATCAATAATGACCATGATAGTATCCCTGCTTTCTAATTTTAGAAGCCCTTCTATGAAGTACATGGTAATATCCTGCTAGGAACCATGTGGAGTGGGAAGAGCTTGTAACAACCCCGGATAAGGCACCCTCTCAGCCTTGGCTTGTTTACAAACGTCACAATGCTGCACCAGTTGATAAACCCATTTCTTCATGGAAGGCCAGTAAAAGTGAGCCTTAAGTCGCCTATAGGTATTCTGAATCCCTGCATGCCCTCCAATATAGGAATCATTGGTAGTTTTGACAAGTTCCTCTCTTAATGACCCTGCAGCTCCTATAACAATTCTTCCTTTATACTTCACCACACCGTTAGCATAGGTAAAATTTGGAGCTTGTGTAGCATCTATCATTATGTCTTGTATGATGTCCTGCAACCTGGCATCATCTTTGTAAGAGTTGTAAATCTGGTCATACCAAGAAGGAACCACTTGTGTTATGGCTGTGAGCCATCCCCCTATCGTATCTGTTTCTTGGCAGCCATCTTCACTCTGTATAATCCTTCTTGATAAGGCATCAGCAGCTTTGTTCTCCTTTCCCTTCTTGTACCTGATTCGATAGTTTAATCCTAACAGCTTGGTCAGCCCCTTCTTCTGAATATGACTGTGGATTTTCTGATCAAGTAAGTATGTTAGGCTTTCATGATCAGTTTGTATAATAAACTGATCTTGTTCCAAATAGTGTCGCCACTTGTCCACTGCCATCAGTATAGCCAGGTATTCCTTCTCATAGATAGACAATCCCAAATGTTTGCCTCCCAAGGCCTTGCTCATAAATGCCAACGGCCTTCCTTCTTGGCTAAGCACTGCCCAATTCCAACGTCATAGGCATCTATTTCCAAGACAAATGGTTTGGTAAAGTTAGGTAGGTCGAGGATTGAAGTTTCACATAAAGCTCTCTTCAGATTTTGGAAAGCTTCCAATGCCCCCTCGTGCCACACAAAATTATTCTTCTTGAGTAATTCTGTCAAAGGTTTACTGATGACACCAAACTTCCTGATGAACTTTCGATAATAGCTAGCCAAGCCAAGGAATCCTCTAAGCTCCTTGATAGTCTTTGGAATTGGCCACTCCTGTACAGCCTGTGTCTTCTTAGGATCAGTGGCCACCCCTTCAGCAGAGATTATATGCCCCAAGTACTCTACCTATGGTTCAATAAATGTGCATTTTGATATATTTGAATACAGCTGGTTGGTCTTCAGGATCTCCAGAACTTGTTTCAAATGTCTGAGGTATGCTTCTAAAGAAGAACTATAAATGAGAATGTCGTCAAAGAATACCAGGACAAATTTCCTCAGGAATGGCTCCAGAATGTCATTCATCAAGGCTTGGAATGTTATAGGAGCGTTTGTGAGGCCAAAAGGCATGACTCTAAACTCATAATGCCCTTGGTGAGTGCGGAAGGCTGTTTTCTCTATATCTCCTTTATGCATTCGCACTTGATGATATCCTGATCTTAAATCCAGTTTAGAGAAGAAACTAGACCCTTGCAGCTCATCTAGTAGGTCATCGATCAAGGGAATAAGAAATTTGTTCTTGATAGTGACTTTATTCAGCTGCCTAAAGTCTACACAGAAACGCCAGGTGTTGTCCTTCTTTTTCACTAAAAGTACTGGTGAAGCAAATGGGCTCACACTTGGCTGAATGATGTCGTTGCACAACATCTCTTTGACCATCTTCTCAATCTCTCCTTTTTGGAAGAAGGAGTTCTTATAAGGTCTGCAGTTTACAGGTTGAGCTCCTGTTTGCAGTGGGATTCTGTGATCATGCCTCTTCCTTGGTGTTAATGCAGTAGGTTCCTGGAAAACCTTTGCATAATTTGCTAATAGTTCCCCTACTTCTGCATTAGCCAGAACTGCCACTGATGCTGTGGTTGCCTCTATCAGAAAAAATTGCCCAACGAAGCCCATGATAGAAGTTTTTAAGTTCTTCTAGACCTTTTCTACTGTCATTGACTGGAGGCTGGCTGTTTTGATGATGCCCTTGAGCTCCAACATTCTTCCCTCTTTCTTAAAGGTGATTTTCATCTTGATGAAATCGAATAAGATTGGTGAGAACTTCCTTAACCAATCCACCCCTAACACCATGTCACACCTTCCCAGCTTCAGAATCCTTAAGTCTGCCACAAATTCATAGCTCTGCATAAACCATGTAAATCCTGCTGTGTAGGAATCACATAGCATTACACTGCCATTAGCAACAGTTACTGCTAACACATGGGAGTTTTCTACAGGCATTTGTAGTTCTCCTGCTACATTGGCATCAATGAAGCTGTGGGTGCTGCCACTGTCAATGAGAATGATCAAATCCCTGCCTTGATAGCTTTCTCTAATTCGTATGGTGTTATGAGCGTAATTATCTGTTAATGCATTCAAGGACAGGCCATATTCCTCAATCTTGCTATCAGGTGCCATTTCTGTACTGTTGTTTCCTGTTGCAGCATCCATAAATTCTTCCTCTTCCTGGCCTTCAATCATGTGCAGCCCTTTGACAATGCACTTATGTCCTGGCATAAATTTGTCCCCACACTTAAAACACTGTCCCAACCTGCGCCTTTGCTCATATATGGTTTCCGAGACCTTTGGTGTCTGCAGATTATTGCTCATATAGTTGGATTGTTGATTACCAAACGATCTTCCCTCTTGACTTCCCATTACTGGCTTGGTAGTGAATCTGTTCTTTCTTGCCAAGATATTGTTTGACTCCTCCTGCCACTTAGCTTGATCAAAGGCTGTCATCAACGTGCCTGGCTTCAGTATCTTCAACATTGGCTTGATGTCTTCCTTTAATCCACTAATAAAGCTGGAAATGTAATAAGACTCTGGCAATAGTGGATTTAGTGAATGCATCAATGATTTTAGCTCTTCAAACCTCTCCACATACTCTTCCATACCACCCTCCTGTGTTAGTTTATTGAATTCCTCCACAATATCATCTCTACTACCAAACCGGCTGCATATGGCCCTTGAGAACTCTTCCCATTCTAGACTAACATCCAGTCTGCACATATATCCTTCAAACCATATTTCTGCCTTCCCTTCCAAATACAGGGCTACTATTTCCACCCACTGTTGTAATGGAGTTGCATTGAGTTTGAAAAACTTGTTGCACCTTCTCAGCCATCCTCTGGGATTGTCTCCTTGAAATGTTGTTAGATCCATCCTAGGAAAACCTGCATGAAATGTTGCTCTCTGCGGTTCCTGTCCACAATTTGTATCTCCCCTTGCAGGACCTTTTCCCCTCGAAAACATTCCTTCAGGGCTGCCCCTTGCTGGCGTTTGTAGTATACCTCTGGAAGTACTTCCCATCTCTTTTCCAGTCATGTGGTGAGCAAGGAATGCCTGGAACTGACTTGATAGCGTTTCAATTTGAACACTAATCTGATCAGTCTTCCTACTTTGTTCCCCAAGCTGCTCCTGCCATTTAATCTGTTGATCGTTCAAGGACTCTTGAAATTCTTGTTGAATGATCTGTATTCGTTCCTCTAGTTTCTTGCAGTGTTTCTCCATGCTTTTAACCATGGTGTTAGATCTTAAGGCTCTGATACCAATTGTTAAGGTTGCTTAACAAGTGAAGAAGAATGAGGTGAAGAACAAAGGAATTTGTTAGAAAAAATACGAGAGGAAAGAGTTGAGACTGAATTTTCTGTGTGTATATTCTATATCCTTCTGATACCCCTTATATGTGTTTTATAGTAACAGAAATCACTATTAACTGATTATTCTAACTGACTATAACTGTTGTAACAACTTGCTAACTAACTATTAATAACAAACTAATAGAATTAATAGCCATCAAAGGTTGCGTGCAGCAGACGTTATCAACTCTGTAGCCCTTTAGCTTTTTCATCCCATATGCTGCACTTTTCTTAGAGATTAGGTACGTAACAACGTCTAAGAAATATGAAGATCGAGATTTTCATCATTCCACTCGGGAGAGAGCGAGAGGATGAAGAAAGGGAGCCAACAGATGTCATCCCACTCTAGAGAGGGAGATGGTTGGATGAACAAGGAGGGTTCAAGCTAGAGACTTGAATGAATCCTATAATGATGAATTTACTCTTTTTTTTTTCTAATTATATTGTGTTAATAGTTCTATAATTTTAATAGATTATCTCATGATAACAAAAGAATTATTATCTTTCTTGATTTTTAAATTTAAATTTTAGAGTCAATGTTAAAAAAATATTATTTAATAAATTCTTAAACCATGAAACATAAATTGTTTCAAAGATTTCCTTTCTTATGAAAAATGTTAATTATTATTTTATGATAAATTACCCAAATTTATTGTTAATAATATCATCTAAGTTTATTTTTATGTTTTAAAATTTTTTTATAATTTTTTTTAATGTGTTAATATTAAAAATAAATTTTAATATATTTTAAAAAATAATAACTTGTATTTTTTCCTATTTATTGCAGCAGCAACTCTTTAAATAATTTAGGTCCTTGATAAAGACAACACCTACACAGTACACAGCCATCTTTTAACTTCAACTTAATCACCTTCACATTCTCTTTCTCTCTCCCCCTCGTGGTTTCTGGACCGTTAATATTACCCTAATCAAATCTCTCTCCAAAATTTCTCTTGATTCTCTTTCCGGGTCACGATATTTCTAAAAAATTCAAACTTTCCTGCAATTCCCCTTGTTTTCTCTTCTGGGTTTCTCTCAGATTTCTCAAAATGGGCAAAAATCAAGCTTACAAAGCTATGCAAAGATCCAGGCTTGGCTCCAGCTCTGCTGGTCCTGAAGAGATCGAAGATGGGATGGTTTGTACCTTTTCATACTGTTCTTTAAATTAGAATGTTCAATTTCCACTCTTTTATTACCCTTTTTCTTCTAGTTTTATGTTTTTCTTCTTTGTATTGATTTTTGTTGCTTTGGCTTAATGTTTGTGGTTCTATGTTTATTGTTTATCGAATCTTTTTTGCCAATGGATTGACAGTATTGTTTCTATTGTTGAATTTTTGGTATGGATTTGAGAACATGGTTATTGAAATTAATAAGATGCTACCGAAAAGTTGGATGCTTTGGGGCAGCTAATAATCTGAGTTTTCTAAGCTTCTAGGTTAATTTATTTGTTGTATGTTCCTTTTGGGTTTTGATTTGGTCGTGAATTTATGTGGTCATCACAAATGGTGGGCTCCTTTAACTGTTTTATCCTCTTGGTGGGTTGTTAAGGTTAAAAGTGTGTTTTCGCCATTTTACTTGGAATGGTGTTTGACGGTGATGGATGCTTATCTTGCTGCTGCTGTATAGTTGAGCTTCTTTGATGCAATGCTATACACGTTGCCCTTTGCATGTTGAACAGTGGTTCCAAGTGCTTCATAAACATTTTTGTTTCCTTCTTATTGTAAAATCTTTTATCTTTGCCACTGTTTTATTGCTGTATCGATGAATTTCTTTGGTTTCATTGTTTTTAAGACTTTTTCAAAGATGATCATTAGACTTTGATTTCATTAGACAATAGACATTGGCTATAACTGTTGGAATACGCTTATATGTTGAAGAAAAAAGAATAACTGAGACATGACAGCACAACTAAGCATTTTTTTTTTATCTTGTATCTTTTGCAGCATGAATGCTTATAGTATTAAGTGCAAAATACTTCTCCTTTTGTTTTTGGGCGCTGTAATTGTGTGTGTAAAGAAATATAGAGATATAGATGTAAAGTTAAGTTTAGTTTTTGTATTTTGAATGCTTCATTTTTATTTTCATGGAACATTTCTGATGAGGCGAGTCGCAGGTGGATGGTTCTTTTCATTCACCAGAGTGGCATGCTGCTCGTTTGGCCAGCCTTAATAAATCTCACACGGTAACCTGGGAAGAGTTCAAGAAAAAGCAGAAGGTAATCTGTGGATATGCTACTTTCTTTCATAACTGTCTTGCTATTTGTGCAACTATTAGTTGTGCACATATTTGTTTGTATAACGATTTGATATTTCTAGATTCTATATGAATGCTGAATTTTTTTTCTGCATTTGATGTACTAGGAGGATGAAATGAGAAAGGGGGAACTAGAAGCAGATAAGGACAGAATGATGCGGGAGTACCGAGCTCAATTGGATGCTGAAAGGGCACACAAACTTGCTCATGGCCGGAATCACTCTGGTAGCAAATCTAGTCATAAAAAGGGTATGTATATGGATATCTTGTCTTTGTGTAACCATCCTCTTTTGCACATCTGAATTTGAGATGTGCTCTTGCAGATAGAAAGGACAGGGATTTAAAGAAACGCAGAAGTAAAAAAAGAAAGGTGCCTGAATTTTCTAATAGCTTACTTTTAATTGAATTGCATTGTCTAGAATATTAAATTTTCTGTCACTCAGAACTACAGTGCTAAATTTGATGTTACCAATGTTTTCTTATTGACAAGGAAATCCACGCAACTTCTTTTGGCTAGTTTTTCTTAATGAAACTAAAGATACCATGAAGAATATCCTTGTGAAAAAATAGTTGGTCCTCGTGCTTTGATGACCAGAGTAGATAGCTTCATTTTATCTGGTCTAGGTAAAATGACTCATGGCAGATTAATTATCATTAAGGGATTTTGAATGATCTTCACCTGGAAAGAAGTAGCAATATGAAGCTATCTCATTTCAAAGGAAGTTGCAAGAGAGTTTAGCTCCTGTTTGTCTGTGCTTGTTCTTTTAACCAGTGAAAAAAGGCCACTAAGAAATTGTCATGGTCCTGCCATAGGAGGCTTTTGATAAATTAATCTGGAAATTGTGCCTTTGCTTCTGTCTGAACTCAAATCCTTTACAATTGTATTCCATAAGAACTTGCCGAAGGGGCGATATTAATTTTGTTGAAAAGAAAAAGGCATATTACTTGAAGAGAAGTTAGGGGGCAAGGGTTAGAGAACTTGGGGGGACAAACTCTTGGTATTTTGTGGTTTCACAGGGTGTTTTTTGTAGGGGAGTTATACACCATCTTATGTCTTGTGTTCTCCAAATGAAAACACGGGTTTCCACAGGTAATTCTTAAAGTAACAGTTACTCTTGATAGATTTGCAGAAATAAAGTGAGCATTTTGGGTTGTTGATGCAAGCAACATTAACGGCTTTTATTGGAAAATACCCTTTGTGATAGTGAAGCTAGTGAAAGAAATACTGAAATGGCTCATCTTTTGAAGCTCATAAGATGGTTTGTTTTTCAAGTGGGTTATCTGGGATAGATTTTAGGTGGGTTTCCAGGAGCTCTTACATGTGATCTTGAGATTCTGATGCTATTTGATGTCCACTTTGTAGATCTTGGTTCGTAACCCATTTTGTCCCTGTTTTCTTCTGTTTAAGATTCAATTTTCTTTTGTTTTTTTTTCTTTAAAGTTTTTTGGCATTAGATATGCTGGGTTCTTAGAAATGTATGTCTTATTCATTTGATTGTATGAAAAATTGATGAAAATGAAGGGTAAATTTGGGTTCCAAAAAGGTTCAAGTTCACCTAGATTTCTCCAAAAAGAACTAGTTATAGTTTGGTCCTTAAAGTTGCAATTCCATGCAATATAGTCCTTATGGTTAAAGATAAAAAGCAACTAGTTTAAACATGTTTTCTGATTTTCTAATTTGTAAAACTAATTTTCTGAAGGAGAATGAAAATCTAAAAGGAGTAGAAAATTGGAGATAGAAAATGGAAAACCTTTTCTATTTCCGAACAGGCCCATAGTTTCTTCTGTACTTGTTTTGGATTATACCTCGTTTCTATTCTGTATGCATAAGCCTCGATTACTTTGTTTTAGAATCTTTGAGAATTGCTGTTTTAAATTTCATGTGAATGCATTTGAAAGCCGTGGGTTCACGTCTATACAAAATACAATGCCTCTTGAATGAGACCAAGTGCAATATTGAAGTTTTAAAATCTATGCTAAAGGTGGGGTAATCACAAACTTGCATTGCTCATTTATCAAGTGTCTCCTATATAGTCTTCTCGATTGATAAGCACCATCCTTTTTATTTCCATCTCCATTGCTATGAATACCTCATTCCTTTGGAATATAAAACCGAAACAAATCCTGATCTTGCATTACCTTGCAGCATTCCAGGCGGAGATCTGATGATTCTAGCTCCTCCAGTTCATCTTCGGATTCTTCAAGTAGTGAAGACGAGAGAGAATTGAAAAGATCAAAGTCCAAGCCTAGAAAAACAAAGGAAAAGAAGCACAAGTCAAGACCCAAACACTCCAGTAGTGACGATGAAGAGGCTGGTGGACCTGTGCCACTTTCTAGATTTTTTGGAAGCTTGAAGAACTAATGGCGCAGTCTAAGATGATGCTAGCTTGCTTGGCAGATGTCTCTTATTATAAGAGGATATCAATAATAGCCTTGGTTCTTTCTTGCAATTTTTTCCAGAAATTTGCTGAGCAAATATGTATCCAATTGCACCTTCCTTTGCATGTCACTGAGCTTGTGATGTTATTAGTTTGATTCCAAATTTTCGCGTAAAAATATCAGTTCCATCGTTTTTTCAGAATATTATGGTACACTATTTGGCAAGTATGTGAGCTGTATCATATTAGTTGGAGCAGCGACGCAATAAATCTGAACCAAGAAATTGAGTTTATGCTATAATTTTTCCTGCTGGTAGTTCAAATAAGCAAAGAACTCTAGTTTATTTTACCGTGGCTCTTATTTTTCCTTTATATGTTTGGACTAATGCATTTCACATGAGTTTGACCAGAAAATATACCAGGCAAGTGAATGATTGCACCATGCGGAGACCGCCATAGGGCATCATCCAGGAATCGTAAGATAAGAGGGATGATTTGAAGCTTGCACACTCACCACTGACGCATATTTCATATTTGGAAGTTGCTGAACGGAAAAACGTTGGCTCAATTCAATAGAAAGAACACTACATTGACGCCGATACAAACACCATTTCAATTGTTTTGTTCCCCTGAATTCTGTCCAAAATAAATATTTCAGTTCAGGAACCACCCGGTTTTGGATGGAACATATTTACACCAAGAAAGAAATCACCGGTAAACATATAAATCAAAGAAGCCACGCTGGTCGACTCATTGTCACTGGTTCTGGTATTCGGGGTTGAATGCAAGAGCTTCCCGATAAATAAGCTCCTTCATCTGTTCTTCAGTCAGTGCATGCTGCTCAAAGTCAAAGCTGAATGGGGTCATGCAGACTGGTTCGTCACTGATGTCGTGAAGCGAAGTTAGGTATGGATGAGCAAGTGCATCCTCAACTGAAACAAATTACAAGGAATAAAGATTATCTAGAGTGAACAATTTTACGAGGAATTGGAGAAATAATATGCAGGATATCAAAATAGTGAAACAGAACATGTAACAAATGTCAGGCTCTACATATTTATCACATCATGTTGGATATTCTGTCAAGGGAAAAGCTAACAGCTGTGTTTACAGCACTCGTTAAGATGGTAGTTATTGATGGTTATATGTTATTATAATTAAACATCTTTAATTTTTCTTCTGCTATCATTATCTACACATGAATTATCAGTCAATGAATCTTTGATTCAACAACGATAAACAAGATATTTGCTTAGATATAACTAGATATTCTCTAGTTAATACAATACATAAATAGCATTAACTATTAATAACGAATCTCATTACAGGTGCCCTAGTGCACCCGCTAGCCAGACCCTTCTATTAAAGTCAAGTTTAAATTAGGGGCAAGTTCAGGTTAGTATGGATGATCAATCCAAGTCATATCTAGATTATTGCATATATACCTCATCATCAGAAAAATCTCTTATTCACATGAAAAGAAATGTATCTCTTGTTCACTTAACCTTAAGATCATGGGACTACTGTTATATGTTTCATTTAACCACAGTTTATTTTTTTCTTTTCTTGTGAGTTGGAATAAACGGTGGGCTTTGTTCACTTAAGCTTGTATGTTTCACTTAAGCACAGCGTGAGTTGAAAGCTGCACAGAAGACTTGGACTTGCATTGCATAGTGGACCATGATAGAAAACAAAAGGTAAGTCGACGCAATTGGAATTCCTTTCCTAGACAGGACTTGAAATCGGCAATGAAAACAAAAACTGTACAGCAATTTGAGGTTCAATAAATATTTTCTGCTTCCAATTTAATTGCATGCCACATAAACGATCTCTGCTCTCACAAATGCAGCACAGTAATGCACATAAATTTAATATTCATAGTTTTTGACAGATAATAGTGCAATGATGTTTTCTCCTCCCCACCTCCAAGTCCTACACCCATTTACACGACTCAATAGCTTTGATCTGTCACTTATCTAACTGAGATGAACAATGGATGAAGAGCAACAAAGGTGCAGGGGGAGGGAGGCTTCACCAATTGGTACCAAAACCATTGCAGGCTGGAGTTCCATTGAATACCATGTATCAATGAGTTTGATAGTCAAAACAAAGAAAACTTAAATTACCTAGTGTGTAGTGGATGCAGGACTGTATTTCTCGATACTTATAATTAAAATGAAGCAAAGGATAAAATGTAAAACTAGGGATTTTAATTCTCAAAGTCACACATGACCATTAATTGCTAAATAAGCAGTCAGTGTCTAAACAATCAAAGCACCGCATGATCCCATTTCCAATCTCATAATAGAAAACATAGCAACTAAGCAATGTGAAGCATTTACGCCAGAGCATGTAAGAGAAAAGACAATGAAAACAAGTAATTCAAATTGCGTTTACACTCTGAAGGTCAAGGAAACAAACTCACCAGTAATCCTCTGTCTGGGATCAAAAGTTAACATCTTTTCAACAAGATCAATAGCTGCTGGGTGGACAGTTGGAAACTTTTCAAGGAATGACTGACGACGATGAAGTTGGAGTTGTCGAATGTATCTCTTTGCGTTTTCATTCAAAAACTCCAACTCAGCCTCTGATGGGGTGCCAATCAGCTGCAAGGATTAGAAATGATTAATCATAAATTGAAAAAGTTTGTGCTCAGAAGAGGACACTTTGATACAACATATCCATATGCCTATTTGAAGACATGCAATACTAGTAGCTGCACACATTTGACTAAATTTTTAATAGCATATAATTTTTAAGAACTGAAAAGATATAACCAAAGGACACAATAAGTTGTCTGTCTAAGAAATGCAGCCGAAATAACTTAATTTCAGGTCAAGATTACATTTGGTTTGCACTGCAAATTCTTTTCATGAATGCGACAAAAAATGAAAAAAGAATGCCCCCATTGTTTCCAAAAAAGGATAAAAGGTAAGAGATTTGAAGGATTATCAATAAACTCAATTCAGATGTGATCCTAAAACTTTTTCAGCGGATAGGAAAATACCAACAGAAATTTAACAATTAATTTACCTCCATAAGCAAACGAAGCTGATGCACATGATCTCTGCCAGGAAATAGGGGCTTTCGATCCATCAACTCCATGAATATACAACCCACAGACCATACATCAATAGCTGTAGTGTAATCTGAGGAGTTCAAGAGCAGCTCTGGTGCTCGATACCATCTTGTAACAACATATTCTGTCATGAAATCAGTTTCTGAGGTAACACGAGCCAGACCAAAATCACATATCTTCAAGTCACAATTAGCATTCAGGAGGAGATTGCTAGGTTTTAAATCTCTATGCAGGACGTTTGCAGAATGTATATATTTCAATCCACGGAGTATCTGATACAGGAAATACTGCAGAGAACAAAAATAGAAGAATGTTTGGTTCGCAGCTCTTCAACTTAGTTTGAATAAGTAAAAATTGAAATAGCTCTTCGACTTAGTTTGATGAAAGAAAAAAATTGAACAAAAATTAAAATACAGAGCCAAAAATATGGATGTTATCAAAGTAAGAAGCAGAAAGTAGTTTTCAGTTGAGCTTGCCAAATTATGTTTGACAGCAAACTAACCAACTTGTTCTCGGCATTTATCATTCAAGGCTCAAGGAAAATTCAACGCTTGCTAGACATCCCAAAACTCAGGTCAGCTCTCATATTAACAAAATGCCAAAGAATATGAAAAGTCCATGTTGACCACAGAAAACATTTATTTTGAAAAAGTGTATTGAGTGAAAGAAAAATGCACAATGGGCTCTCAATCAGCCATATGGAGGACCCAAAGGGAGCCATATTAAGACCAATAAGATGAGAAAATTTCAAATAACTAGTGTAGAGCTTTGGGTTGTTTGCTTCCAGTTCTTATCTCTAAACAAAGTAAATATTTAATACTAACCTGACAGTGCTCTTCTGATAATACTTGATTGGAGCGAATGATCTGATGCAGGTCAGTGTCCATCAGCTCATATGCAATGTAAACATCATTAAATGGCACCCTTTGGGGTGGAGGAATTATATCCCTGATTGCCACAACCTGCATGACAAATACAACGGATGTCAGAATATTCACAGCATCAACTTGTTTCTCCCATGAAATTTTCGCTTTTTAGTTATTTTTTTTCAAATTCAAGTAACGAGCAAGGATTTTTATTCAAGGTAAATGTTATACAGAAAGGATGGAGATAGTTTAAAACCCTTTGTCTTAGAGTAACCAATGGTCAAATGACGCTAACTCAGATTGTTTTAAATTACATCTATGTTAATTGCTTAAGAAAATCGTTACCAGCTTCAACCTGAGTCATGGTCTTAACTTCAATTTCAATAACCTGGTTAAGAATATCTAGTCGTGCATTGTCATTGGAGTATCATTGAGATGGGAAAGTTAAAAAAGGAAAAAAAGAAAGAAAGAAGAATGCCATGAACGAGCTACCGGCTATGACTAATTGTGATTCAACAATCATGGTAACTTTCATTCAACATCCTCCCATTCGAAATGGAATTTCTACTGTCTAAATGCCATCCAGACTAATCATATCCACTCTTGCTTCATATCTATAATTGAATCATCCCCATTTGGATACTTTTATTGATGGGTCACCGTATTTACCAAATTCCCACTCTCATCATTTCATCAAAAACCCTGAAACTACAACACATTGACACGAAACAGAACGAATAGCAATAAAATTAATCAATTACTCACTGACGTTTTCATGATCCATGTGGCGAAGCAACTTGATCTCACGAAGTGTCCTCTTCGCATCAATCTTATTATCAAACGCATTTGCTATCTTCTTTATTGCCACATGCTCAGTCGTCTCAGAATTCAAAGCCGAACTAACAAATAAGCAAACAAACAACAACACAAAATCAATAAAAGCTCCAATTCATTCCCTTAAACCCCCCTTCTCCCACACACAGAATCAACCCTTAAACAAACAACAGCTCCAATTTATCCATAAACAAAAACTAAAAACCCTAAGTTCATCACAAACACAATTTTTGCATAAAGAGTCAAACTTTCCCTCAAAACACTCCAAAAAAACACGACTTTTATAAACCAAAAAAGTGGATTTCAACTCTAAAACCAAACAAAAATATAAATGAAGAAACAAAGTGGGTTTTCTTCCAAGAGAAAGATAGTTACCAGACGATGCCATAAGCCCCTTTACCAATAGGCATAATAGGAGGTTTATACTTAGCAGTAACTTCAAATATATTTCCAAATATATTATATTGTATAAACCTCCCTCCATGACTCAACGTTGCCGGTATATTCTCCATCCCTCCTCCTCCTCCTCCTCCTCCCATAAATGGTGGCTGTTGCTGCAGCTGCTGCTGCTGTGGGGCATCAGCCATCTCTGTATCCGCCTGACTTCCACCTTCCATGCCTGGAATTTTGCTGAAAGTACCTGTCTTTTGGGTTTTTGTTACAGTCAAAATAAAAAACAGATCTAATGAAAGTATTTTTTATTGTTATGAAAAAAAAATTTAGACAGAAAGAAAATGGAAATCTGTGCTATGTGCTCTATTTATTTATTTATTAAATTTTTTGTTGCTGTTAATGTTGTCCGTGTCCTTGCTTTTGTTTTTCTGTTATTTTTAATGTTGTTGTCTTGGCTAACAGAAAATCTACACGTGGCGACTATATTTCTTTTACTTTCCTTTTTCCTTTTTTTCTTTTCTTTCTATTTTGGTGTTGTCTTAAAATGAAAATAAATCAAAACTAAGTTATCTATTCGATCATTTAACATATAAGTGTATTTTATAGCCTTTTTTTTCATGCATGTCAAACCTTTAAGATTTAGATTATAAGTGCGATAAGTGAATACAGATTGAATTATATATATCAATTCAAAACAACAATATTATTATTTTTTAATATCAATCTAAATTTTACTTGAATTTTAATCAGATTTATTAAATTTAAAAGGATTAACTCGATTCAATTTTAATATACTTATTAGACCATAACAATAATTTTGGTAATGTTTTTGATATTTTCTTGGTTGGTGCTAATTTGTTTCCTCATAAAAAATGAATTAGATCACATAAACAAGAAAAATTCCTTATT
>Ga0307515_10011909_pt1 | contig 16427 bp, 12 predicted proteins | sample 17_EM_MG_FD_194513 | JGI IMG/M metagenome (GOLD analysis project Ga0307515, IMG submission 194513) | Populus trichocarpa ectomycorrhiza microbial communities from riparian zone in the Pacific Northwest, United States - 17_EM | ecosystem: Host-associated > Plants > Roots > Unclassified | place...
AAAGATTTGCCCTAAATTCATTCTTGAATGAATTAAATGGTTAATGTGTACCAATTATGGATGTGATTATGGTTGGGATGTGATTATAAATGTGTGCAGGGTAAATTGTCGATAACTTGGAACCTCCCGGTATAGGGGAGACTCTGCCGAAATTTCATTAAAAATTTCGGCGAACTCAATGAAAAAAAAAATATGCTCCATTTACCCTTTATGTGGAAGTTTAATGGAAAAAACTAAGTAAACAATTCGGGTTGTTACATTTGTATTTTGAAATTTTTTTGAAAACGAGCAATATCAATGTTGACTCAATTAGGAAAATCAATGATTTTAAAAATTGACACGTTAGAAGTCGAACACGTTCAAAAAAACCCTTTGAAAATTAAATTTTTTTGAGATAACGCTGAAAATGCTAAAAACGATGCAAATATATTAACATTTTTTTTTCGTTGTATTTTTCTATTTTTGGTTTTTTTCAAAATTTTATCAAAAAAAACTGGGTCAAAAATTGGGTAGCAACAATAAGGATTGAAGTTGATTTTCTAGGGTAGGAGGGAGAAATGAAGGGGGGAAAAAAACAGTCGCCGGCAACAAATTGGTCACCTTCAGATTTTATGCACCACCAATAAAGTATAGAGGACACGAAGGAGAACTAAATGAGACAGCGAAAGCTCATTTTCTACCACCAGAAGACATCGCACACGCCGCCTAAAGTGCATGACATCTCCCACGCGCCTACAGCTTTTTTCATTTACAAATTATAAATCAAATGGTAAATTACATTTCTATCCTCAAGCAAACCAACAATTACAATATATATATATATATATATATATATATAATGTCAATACCCCTATTTCAATAGCTTAATGTTTTTTTTCCCTAAGGTCATATATGTAATCTTATTGTATTCTAAAAAAAAAGACAACAACATCCCTACCCTATAGTGTTAGTTTTTTTATCCTAAAGGTATTTTGGTTCTTTTACTACTCATAAATATATTGAATAGACAAAAACACCCCCAAACAAATTTATAATGACTAATGCTTCATATGAAAAGATGAAAATACCCTGGTTCAAAGGCAAGCAATTTTTTTTGTGAATGAAAAAAATGTCATTACACTGTAGTGGAGAATAGGAAAATATAAGGGGGCTACGGTACTTTTGCCTTTTGTTTTAGTTGTTATGTTATTTCTATTTGAAACTTGAAAGCAATTGTCTTTATGTGTTTTTTCCCCGTCGGTGTTGATATTCAGCAGGTTTATTTATTTACTGTGTTTTTCTAAAATTAGTAAATCTTATCCACTATTAGATTTATCCAAGTAAAACACTCTCATCATAGCATGGAACTTTAAAACCAAAATCTAGCTTTGCCACTTTGGTATATGTATTCTACATTGGCAGTATTTGTTATTGTGATAGCAATTGCTTTTCAAAGTGTTTTTTTTTTGGAAATACATCAAAATAATATTTTTTTTATTTTTTTAAAAATTTATTTTTGATATTAGCACGTCAAAACATTTGGGTCAGGTTCTCAAACGGTGCCATCATCTCTCTTCTTGCTTCTAGCAATTAATGTACTATTATGTGTGTTTTATAACATGGTGCAGAGTTTTCTTCAAAAGTATTTTTTTAATTGAAAATTTATCAAAGTAATGTTTTTTAAAAAAAAAATTAATTTTTTTATATTAACATATCAAAATCATAAAAAAAAACATTTAAAAAAGTATCAATTTGATGTTCTTTAAACAAAAAACACTTTTAAAAACAGAAGTTAGCACAATGCTAAACAGACATTACAATAAATCAGGAATGTGTCCAATGTATTGGTAAAAAAAACTAGGCAAGCTAGCATTGGCCCCAGCCAAATGCAATTATAGTTATGTACTAGTTTTGTACTCGTGCTCCGCCACAGAGCGATTAATTTTTCAGTAAAAAATAAATATATAGGCTTTTCCAATATTTTTTAGATATGTAAAAAATTCTTATCACAAATTGAAATGCTTATACACGTATCTAATTAGTTAAATCGATATTTGATCAAGAGATAACTAAGATTCAAATATTTGATATTGCAACATGGATCATATACTTAGTTGTGTTTAACAACTATGTTTCTTAGAATATTATTTTCATTTAATGAAACAACCATCTATCAATAAAAAAGTGAAAAAGTCATAACTCAATATTGAATGATGAAACAAAAAAAAAACAATGAAAAAAAATTAGGTCAACCTGCGTAAACGTGCAAACCTTGCGATCATGAGCACATATTTGGGATAACCCCATAGAAATGAAAGTGAAAAAAAAAAACAAAAACCAATTCTGAAAAAAATAAATAAATGTTAAAGAATGAAATTGAAAAAACACGAGGATATTTTATCTCGCAACACAAGCCATGTACTAAGATGTGTTTAATAACTATGTTTCTTATCATATATTTTTTATATATAATCAATGATTATTTGTGCAAATAAAAGGTAAAAAAATCACTAATAAAAGTAAATTGAATCAAACCATGAAGCTCAACTATATGGAATTATCCTGGTGTGTCTTCCTACTCAACCTTATTATGGAATTTTGTGTTGTTTATACTTATTGTATTTTTAATATTATTTTCATCTGCACCAACACTCTACGTAAAAACATTTAAAAATGTTTGTTAAGTAACTATGTAGAATAATAATGATGTGTTATAATGATGATCTAGAGAAATTAGTGGAAGTGATGGTGGTGTTGATGGATGGTGGTAGAGTAACAAGATTATTAGGGTGGTAGGGGTGGTAGTTGGGTTAATGGCAATAGCGATGGAGGTCGTTGTGGTGGTTGGATGATGGCAGCAAAGATGAATGTCATGGTGATGAGGTGATGGTAATTAAAATTATTAGATAATATTATGAGTAAATTATATATAAAATAATTTACAAAAATTCATTGAAAAGTTTTTTAATAAATAAACCAAGTTTAAACAGTAAATGAACTTAGTTTATAATGTAAAATATTTTATGTTGACTTGTTTTTTTATAAAATATATTTTACAAGAAACAAATACAAAATACCTAGAAAAACATTCTTATAACATATTTTATGTAAAACAAACACCCTCTAAGTATTATTTTCTTTCTTTCTTGTGAAGTAAATTAAATATTCTTTGACTAGTTTTTATTATGTTGGCTATAAAACAAAACAAATAAGTTAATGAATAAATTATTATAGATACAATTGAAATCTTTTTAATAGGTGGTCAACGAGTAAAGAAAAATAATTAATAAATTGAAAGGCTTGTGTATGTCAAGGATGTAAAGTATTCCACATATAAAATGTGTAATTTTAATGTTTTAAATAATTTACATGTAAAATATTATAATGTTTGATAAGTAATGATATAAAATAAAAAATGGTGTTATTATAATTATATAAAAATAATAACAGTTGTGATAATTATAATAATGGGTTGAAGGTGAAAATTATAATACGGGAAGAATAGTGATGATGATGGGAATGCTAAGGTGGCAGTGACAATAGTGGGTGGTGAGGTGGAATGAAAGCTAGATGGTAAATAATTTATGATTTTAAGATGTGTAATTTAAAACCTTATTTATTTTTATGTTTTAAAAGTGTTTTTGAAAAAAATTAAAAATTTTTTATTTTTTTCTTTGCTTTAAATTAATAAATTTTTTTTAGTAATTTTAGATCATTTTGATGCGTTAATATCAAAAATGATTTTTTAAAAATAAAAAAATATTATTTTAATACATTTCTAAGTGAAAATGACTTTGAAAAGCAACCACAACCACATTCCAGACTCTAAAAACTACATGATTCTCATAAAATACACATGACAACTTTATTTATAAATTGTTTGATTAATATTTTAAAAAAGAATAAATAGATATAGAAGAGAGAAAAACATATTTGATTAAAAAGATTAAGAAAAAAATATAAAATAAATCTTTCTATAATAATTTTAAAGAAAATTTTTATACTTTCAAAACATAAAATATAAAATACAGGACATATACTCTGTCTCCATCATCTCCATCTCAATCTCCATCTCCATTTTTTTTTGTTTGGACACAGCAACCAAACAAAAAAACACTACCTAAGAGAATCAAAAAAATGAACTAACTAATTATTAAACTTCTGCCTTTTGCCCCAAAGCTTTCTTCAATGGACTATATTGATAAAAAAAACAGATATTCTATGATCCAAATCTTTCTACCTTTGCAATAAAATAGAATATCTTTTCAAATTTAGTTACAATTGTATAGAACTCTAATTAAAGTTTACTCAAGAACCTCAACAGAGAAGAATCCTCATGAGATGTAAAGATTTGGCAGGGCTAAAGGAAGTTTTGGCAGAGATTCTGCTCATCAATCTTGAGAAAAGCAGGATTTGGCAGCCTTCCACCCTTCACTCTAAGTAGATCCTGACCAAATAATTTCCCTAACCATATATTTATCAGAGAGCATGCAGCAAATGATTGCGTTTGTTCGGGTAAAAATCTTTTGGAAGGCGGAATGGTAACGGGCAAAAATTTAAGAATGGCTTCTGTTGTGGGAGTAGAGGGAGAGAGCATTAGACAATATAGCCCAGTAAAATATGAATTTACTTAAATTTTAGCATTTATTTTGAGAACTATTACAAACACAAACCCCAAAGGATAACAGGGTGCCCTAGTCTTCATCCTCTGTCTCTTCGTCATCGTCCTCGTTCCCTCCATATCTCCATCCATCCTCTGCATTGTCGTGATCCTCTTCCTCGGTTTCTTCACTGTCTTCTTCGTAAGTGTCATCCTTAACTGGCCAAGGTTTTTTCACTACATTTAATGTGGCAGGGGATGAACTTGAACCTTTCCGTTGTCTGATTTTTACAGGAGGCGTCTTCAAGTTTGGCTTGGGCCTGCTGTGTTTCTGACTTTTCCCATTCACACGCTTTCCACCATAAGCATCTTGATCACTGGCTTCATCCATCTCGTTATCAGCATTAGAATTTGCATTCTCAGCATTCTCATCTGCCATGTGGTCAGGATGCTCTCTTCTCAGATGAAGTTTGAGCTTGTATTCATGGATGTAGTCCTTTTCACACCCTTCGTAAGGGCAAATGTATGGTCTATCTGATGAAGCAGAGCCATAAACCCCAGAAGGAGGCTTGGGATTTTTCAGTATCCTCTCTGGAGGTGTAGCATATCTCACCACATCCGGTGTCGGATTCTGTAGAATTAAAGAAGATTCTGAGAATCAGATTGCAATTTTCATATTTCAAAAGTTGTTTTTCATAAATAACTTACGAAAAAATAAGTTAAAATAACTTTAAGTTAGAATTATGATTGATAAAAAAAAATACTAAAAGTAACTTTTTTTAAAAAATGGATGTGGTATAACTTAGAAACCAAAAGTTAAAAGTTAAAAATGTAACTTTTGATTCAATAAAAATTGTGACTTGATTTTGTAACAAACTTTTGTCCAACTTATTTCAAAGGCATAGCCAAATATTGAAAATTGTTTTCCAACTTAATTTCTATGACACTAACAAACATCAGAAAATAATCCACTTTCCAGAAATCCACTTTCCAAGGAAACTACTTCCCGACAAACAAGGGTCCAAGTCAAAAGTTATTTCTAACCCAACACATTTATGGCTTTTCCATGAGTCAACAGTTAAAATACAAAATCAATTTGCAAAATTCATACCAAACAGAACCTGATACTTGGGCCAATCCCCTAACCCACCCCAAAAAAAAAAACATCCTCGCAAGAGTGAATCAATCCCAAACAATAATCTAAATCAATCTGACCTGTATGGTATATGATATAGTTTCAAGGGTTCCAAGACATTCAGCATTTACAATTGAGTAATGATCCATCCTCCATAATCATAGGTTTTGTCATCTCCACATTGTCTTGCATACAATAAGTATTTATTTTAAAAAATTAATGTAAGTCAATGAATGCATCAAGGTGGAAAACTATGCCTTCACCATATGAAAGACATTGCAAATATTATCGGTTTGTTCAAGAGCATCAGAGTGCATAGCATATGTTGATCCCCGCTATAAAAGACTACCAGTTATGAAAGTAAATGAACAGTGGAATGGCACATCAAAAACATTACATGTGAAGGAATGGAACCAACCTTTTCATGATGAGATGCGATGTGGTTCTTCAGCTTGTATTCATGAGCATATCTCTTTCCACATTCTGAGTATGGACAGATATGATAGTTTTCTTGTGAATGTGTTTTCATGTGAGATCTCAAGTTGAAGTCCAAGGAGAATGCCTGCATCAAACAAAATCAAGCTTAGATAGAAGTACTGCACTGAATAATAAGTGGTGCATCCACCACAACACATGTAAAGAAGACATCCGAAGCACATGACATACAATAATGTAAAACAAGTCATCAATCTGTCACGGATGATATCTCTCACAAAGCCTAGAACACTGAACACAACAGTTTTCTGCCTTAGATTCATGCTTAACTTGAAGCAACTGTTTCCTTTGAAGCTCCCAACCATCTGCCAAGGGCAACAATCAACAAACAAACAACCACCCCTTCCCTGTTTTTTAAAAAATAAAAACAAAATAAAAGAGCAGAGGGAAAGAAGGTTTCGTAACCTATCCAGTCTCCAAACCAACCTATCCAGTCTCCAAACCTAGTAGTCCAAGGCATATTAAGTTATGAAAGACTGGAGCTGTTTTATAAAACAATTCTAATTGAAAAAGGAAATCAGGAATTCCTGCACAAATGTGGTATTTCTCCAACTGATTGTTTCCCATGAATTTGGAAAACCCAGTTTCTGATTATAAGTTGTTCACTGCTTTCTGAATGAAAAATAATATGCAAAGATGACAGTCTTTTGTTTTTAGATAAAAACAAATTTTTTATATATATAAATAGATGCATATCCAATTTTCCATTAGAGAATGAAAACCAGAAATGAAGAACAAAACTGAAATTGGAAATGAAATTTTTTTTACAACTTAACTGTCTCCAAATTGCTGAACTTAAAATATAGGTTCAAAGTATAATTGCAGAATTTGGAAAAATCAACAAACTGGTTGTTAAATGAGAATTACAAATAATAAGAAACCTGAATGTAAGACAGTAATGGAAGACTAATTCGGGCACACAAGAAACATAAATAAGTTTTACTTTTATAGAGAACATAACAATCTAACCATCAACTAATTACAAGAAAACAGTTAGTGAAAGATTTATCACCTTACCACAGCCTTCATGAGGACATACAAAATCTCTTTCACCAGTATGAATTAAGAAGTGTCTTTTCAACTTGGAACTATCTAAAAATTTCTGCAGCATATACACACCACGTAAATGCCATAATACAAGTTTAGAAAGAGGAAATAGTAAAAGAAAACTTATGAGAAATATAACATTTGAAAGCTAAACATAGAGTGAAAATAAGCTTTTTGCTAAAAAATTACACTTAAGCATACACTGGCTCAATCATTACAGAAATCTATGCCATATATGCAGGTTCGTTTTTCAACAACAAATAAATTTGACCACTCTTGTTTTGCCCATTTAGTGTTGATGGCAATGGCAAGTCCGATAAAATTTTAATATAAATTTGGTTGTGGCATCTAGGTATAGGAGTCCAATTCTATATCAAGCTAAAAGCCAAAAAAATAACTCAAGTCCTTTGAAAAAGCATTTAAGATTTCCAATCAAAACAGGGATGAGCAGCCAGCCATGAAAGTAATGATCTAAGAAATTCATCTGAATTAATGTCAACAGCATAAAAGCTCTACTGTTCCTCCGACTCCAGTGCACTTGTTCTCCAGCCAAGAATGGGGTACCAAGCCAGGCCAACCTACCCAGATTGTCTTTTCTAGTACCCTTCTCCAACTCTACTAATAAATCTAGTAATTCCATACAAGAAGAAGACAGAGGATGTTGTAGGCACATCAAAAAAAAGAATTCAATAGTTAAACATCAGATCTTCCTGCTTGGACATGCGTCCCAAGGGAATCGAAAGATACTTCATGCTAAACATATTTTTTTGGTCTATAAAATTCCCCTGTGGTCACTAACCAGCCAAAAAAAACACCATGGATTTCCTATAGAGAAAATGAACTTCCAAAGAAAGCACCAATCCTAGTATTATGACACTTTATTTAAGGAATTCTCCTAAAACATATCACTATAAGAAATCCAACACATCCCATCAACCAAGTTCAATCACTTTCAGTACTGGATGAATTCTTAAGAAAGAAACTATTGACCTGAACTCCCTATCCCACAAGGCTCAATGAAAACACGGCTCCCATCGCTCCCCTAACCAATTCTACCAGCAACCATAGAAGATAGCTCTGAAATCAATCTATCTTCCAAACAATTCTTCATATCTGGCAGAAAATATTAGCGCGAAACAAGAACCTTATGTTCAATTACGTCAACAATCCCACCTCCAATGAAGCATGAAGATCTTTCACTCTCAGATTAACAACAATTAATTTGACGAAGCCATTCCAAAAACATAACAAGACCTCAGAATTCATGCACTTAAACATAAAAGTTCAATGGAATAGAAGATCCATATAAAACGAAAATCAGAATATTCTTGACAACAACACTATGATTTCTTGCCTTCATTGTATCTTGAGGAGAAGAATGCTTTTTCGTTGACTGAGAACAAGAGTTATTGCAAAAATACAGATAGGTGGAGTGCAGACAATTAACAATCTCTTACATTAATCACCATGCAAGGTCAACTTAACATCCAAAATAAGCTGCAAAGTAAAAACAGTTGATGTAATGCATTCAGAGTCACTAGAGAGTTTTGTAGGAAGATATCAATCATCTAATTCAAAAGTTCCACAAGAGGATCTGCCCTCTTTTTTAACCTTGGCAGAGTCCCGCTTCATGCCAGCTCATCTATGAACAAAATCTCAGCTGAAATCATAGCGGGTAACATAGACATTGAACCAAGAAAGTAAACACGACATGGTATGCATACAAGGTACAAACACTCAAAGGTTTCACCAAAAAAATCACAATATCTTCAAGAAACAAAATAAAACCTAAAAAGGTTAAGTTAAGCACCTTTCCACATCCCTCATAGTGACAAACATATTGTCTCTCTCCATGGATATGAGAATGCTTCCTCAAAGCACCTGCATCGATAAAGGTCTTTCCACACCCTTCAAAACTGCAAAGGAAAAGAACTTCAGTAGTAGGCTCTGGTTCTGGCTCCGGTGCCGGGGGCTCTTTTGCCTTTTCTTTCAAGACATTCAATTGATTCTCTGTAAGTAACAGATCAAAGAAGAGAGTTAAGTAAAATTAGCATAATCAAACTAATAAATAAAATTTCATTCGACTGAAAAAGCTCTCAAAAAGTTTATCTTCCATGACTGCAAGAAGGCTCTACAAAACAAAACCTCAGCAAAGCAAATCAATTGCCAAGTCTTACATTGTTTACATTGAACTGCTATTAACTCAAGAGACAAGCATATTATTGATGATTTCTCAATAGATTTGTACAAAGAAACATATCAGATTTTAATTATAACAAGAAAAAAAAAGATTCAGACTTGCATAATTTACCTGCAACCCATTTGAAAAGAGAACACTTTCCACCTGTTGCCACCACATCTTGAGGCACCCTGGGACAACAAAAGCAGCATCGATCAGATTGTTGGCTTAACTCTCATCAGCCCAAGTTCCAAAAACAGAACACCTAACCTAGATCTCCAAAGAAACCAAACATAGAAGAGCTAAAAGAAAAGAAAAAATAATTGCTTAACCGAAACAATCGAGTCTTTTGGCTCCTAAATCAGAAACCCAAAACAAATAGCAATGAAAAGAAAGAAATATAATTGTAAAAAAAGTAAAGATAAGAGAATTAGTGAAATTACCATTCTTTGAACCATTTAACAGCAGGAGTCTTTGATTTGATAATGGGGCGTCTCTCGAATATATTGTGAGTGAACTGATGATGGTGATGAGCCTCCATCTTTTTCTTCAAAGAAAGCAATAGGTACTTTGATTTAATTGAGGTTAAGGGTTAGGGTTTGCATGAGAGAGGGGGACAAGGAGATAGAAGGAAGATGAACAGTATAGAGCTTCAACGGTATCCCTGTCTCTCGAGAAAGCCAAGACTCGGCCGGCTCGGTAATCCACTTTTTATATGTTAGTTTGGTTAACTACAAATCAGTAACCTGAATATGATAGAGATTGCAATCCAGTCCTTAATTGATAAGTTCTTGCCATCGTGCTCATCTAATTAATAGATCTAGGTTCATCAACTATAAATTAATATTTGGTAAACTAATAACTTTAATTAAATGATATTTTTATTCTGTTTTTATTAAATGTAAAGTTTAAATAATATCTCAATTAATTAATAAATTTTCATGATTATAAAGGTATTAATTTATAGAATTTTAACTGTAGTTTATTTATAAATAAGTTTGTTTAAAATTTTAAATTATAAGCACCAAATAAATAATTGATAAAAAAATTTAATATTTCACTTGGGTGAGCAAAATAAATGAATTATTTAGAATATTCATAAAAAAAACTTGAATTAACCAAAAAATAGTTATTCAAGAAATTAAATTTAAACTAAAAAAAAAAGAGAAAATTTAAAAAAATAATTTGGTTTTGGTTTCAGATTTTATAAACTAAAAAAAACCCTACTGAAAATCAAACTAAAAAAGTGAGACTATATATAATCAAATCTGACCAAAGAGCTAGTTTTTGTCTCACAAAAATCAAGACTTAAATGAAAAATGCTCAACTTTATTTATGTATTTATTTATAGCTCATTTTAATTATAAAACTTTGGCAAAATCAAACTGTTTAGTTTGGTTCTTTCATTTGGTCAATTCAAAAAAAAATTATAATCAATTTGGTTGAATTTTTTTATTCAAACCCAATTGTTTAAATTGATGTTTAAAACTAATCTGAGTTATTATTAAAAAAAATTCTAATTAATCTAGGAATTCTTGATAAAAAAAAGAATTTATAATAGATTAATTTATTAGAATTCTTATTTAATTAGAATGTTAGATTTCTTATTAGAGTTTAATAGGATTTAGAGTTTATAAGAGTTTTTAATATTAACTAAAAGAGAAATCCTAGTTAATGTAGGAATCATTGATGAAAAATAATTTGTAATAGACTAATTTATTAGAATCCTTGTTTAATTAGAATGTTAGATTCCTTATTAAATTAGAATTTACTTTAAGTAGTTTAATTCATTTATTATCTAGGACTTGGGACCTATAAATAGACTTATTATAATCTTAAACATTATATACAGTATAGAGAGATATAGAGAAGAGCTATAAAGGTGTATCTTTTGAAAAAACTCTTAATGAAATATCATTCTTCTTCTTGTTTTTTAACTTTATTCTTATAAATTAGCTACCACACCCTATCCTTCTTTTCCAACAAGTGATTTCAGAGCTTAGGTTTAATTATTTAACATGACCAATTCAAACTTTCCACTTTAATATCCTAGGTTGACAAAGGACAACTATGAAACTTGGAGTATTCGAGTAGAAACTTGGCTAGATTCCCAAGATGCATGGGATATGATTGAAAAAGGCTTTGAGGAGCCTATAGATATAGCAACATTGACTTTATCCCAAAGGGAGGTCATGCAAAAGGCATGAAGGAAGGATCAACTAGCACTAACAATCATCTACCAATGTCTGGATGACATCACTTTTGAGATAGTGGTCAATGTAACCACCACGAAGCAAGCATGGAAAGTTTTGCAAGAATCAAACCAATGAGCTGATAATGTGAAAAAGGTACGTCCACAAAAACTACGTGGTGACTTTGAAAAGTTACATATGCTTGAATCAGGGAATATTTCAAAATACTTTGCAAGAATTTTGGCCATATACAATCAAATAAAGAGATATGAGAAGAAGATAGAAGAGACATGTGTGGTAGAGAAGTTCCTACGCTTGCTGCAAAAGAAGTTATATTATATAGTGGTCGTAATAGAGTAGTTGTAAAATATGAATATTTTTTCAATATAAGGTCTCATGGGAAAATTACAAGCCCATGAGGAAAGAGTCGATAAGATTCAAGAGGATGTAGGTGCACAAGCACTTTTTTCAAAGCAAGATGGTTTTGAATAATTCCAAGGAGAAAGAGGAAGATTTGGAAGAGAAATCCGAGACAGCCTTAATAGATCAAATGGTCGACCGAATGAAGGGAACCGATTGACCAGTTTAACTAGCAGCAGCAATCCGAGATCTAGATTTGACAGCAGGTTTGACAAATCAAAAGTTAAATGCTATAATTATCAAAATACAGGTCATTATGTTAGGGATTGCTAGTGTCCAACCAAGAGGGTTGGAGAGAATGCAAATCTTGTGATAAAAGAATAAAAATAAGCCACTATACTACTAGTGCATAATGAGAAAATGCAAGACAAAGAGAACATGTGGTACCTAGACAATAAAGCCAGTAACCACATGTGTAGAGATAAACACAAGTACATGGAGCTTGATAAAGCTGTAAATTGTGTTATCTACTTATCAAATAGATGTCCTACTAAAAGCTTGAATAGCATGACTCCAGTACAAGAAGCATGAAGTAGAAGAAAACCAAGTGTCTCTCAATTGAAAGTTTTTGGAAGCATTGTCTATGTGCATATAAATGATCAAGTAAGGACCAAGCTAGATATCAAAAAAAAAAAAGGACCAAGCTAGATGACAAGAGCAAAAAGATGATCTTTGTAGGTTATGACCAGAAGTCCAAATGATACAAACTTTACGACCCTAATGAAGGAAAGATGGTGATTAGTATAAATATTGAGTTTAATGAAGAAAAAGCATGAGATTGGAAGGTAAATGATGGTGAGAAATATGACTTCTTATCGACTCTTGATGAAAAGGAGAAGATCATCAAGAACATATAGTTATACCTCCACAAACACCAATCAACGTAATTTCTTTTTCTTCTAGTAAAAGCTCAAATAGTGGCACTCCACCAAGAAAAATAAGGAGCCTTGATAACTTATATGAGGTAACTAATCATATTGATAATGATGTAACATTATATTATTATCTTGCTACTTGTGATACTATAGTTTTTGAAAAAGCGATAAATGATACAAAATGAAGAATTGATATGGATGAAGAGATTGCATCAATTGAGAATAATAACATATGGAAAATTGGTTCATATATCAAAAGAAAAGAAGTCAATAGGTGTTAAGTGGATCTACAAAGAAAAGAAAAGGAAGTCAATAGGTGTTAAGTTGATCTACAAAGAAAAAAAAAATGTCAAAAGAGAAGAAGAGAGGTACAAGGTGAGATTGGAAGAAAAAAAAACTATAGTAAAAAATAAGGAATTAATTACAATGAAGTTTTTGCTTTAATTGATAACATTAAAGGTAAGCTACAAGAAATTGAAGATGTATAAGCCTGAAAGTTAAACTCATTTGTAAAAGTTATGAATCTAGTTGAAGGTTTAGAAACACAAACATGGTTTGAAAAAATAAAATTAATGTTGAGTATAATGATGAAACTACCTTCATTAATTTTTGATAATGATGAAATACGAAAAATATCAATGCTATTAAGGCAAGATATCATGAAGAGAAAGAAAAGATAAAAGAATTATGACAGTTGATATAAAAAAGAGCTATAAAAGTGTATTTTTTGATAAAACTCTTAATAAAATATCATTTCTCTTATTCTTCTTCTTGTTCTTTAATTTTGTTCTTATAAATTAGCTATCATACCATATTCTTCTTTTCCAGCAGCTTGAACTTTTTTATAATTTATTTAATGCACATTTACAGACTTAGAAAGACATAACTAGTTAAGCTCTAGGGGGTGATAATTCATCAAATGCTTCGTGTATGGAATCCATCAATTGTTGTAGGAGCTAGCTTCATGTTGTTGTGCAGATATTGAATGACAGAAAACCCCCCGAGAGCTTAGGATTAACCTTTGAGCCAAGACTACTGGGAGGTTTAAAGAAAGGTCGAACATCAAACTCGCCTTTGATTGCTGCTTCAAGAAATCCCTTGGCAAATGGATCAATATATGGCTTTGCATTATCTTGTTGGCTGTGCTGTTATAGCATCTTGACCACTTCTCTCAAACAGTCTTGGAAGAACCTCCTGAATTATCTTTATCGAACAGTATCTTTTGTCTCTAATGCTCGCTGCATGCATCACGATTTTTGCTAGTTAATTTCTTGTATATAGATCGAAAAATACGAATTTTTCCTCAAAATTCTCCATTGTATCATATCAATGGCGCGCTACAGCAGCTAGAAACATGACGGTAATGAGTCTTTTGCTTTTGTTTGTTTGTAGGGTAGCATTTGATCAATATTTCGTGAGGAAAAAAAGAAGACAGAGTGCTAAGATAGAGAGTGCAGACAGATTTGTGTTGAAACAAAACAAAACGCAAAAAAACTATATTTTACTCTTACGATGTATGTCATCAAGCTTGTAATCGACAGAGAGCACGAGACAGAGTTGTGTTTGGTTGATGAATTGACAAAACAAAACAAAATACAACTATGTTTCACGAAACAATTTTTCATCAATGTAAACAAAATCAAACATGTCACAGAACATTAATACATGGGCGATATTGGCACATTCAAGGCTTAATTTCAAGATATCGAGAGTGTATAATATTTGATCAGCGACGCAAAGGAATTTCGTGAACATTCAATTCATTTGCTTGCGTCCCACTCTTCCTGGTTTCCTGGACGATGCATCAGCTAGCTATTAATAATAACCCTTCGGGCTTGGGCAGACAAAGGGTTACACAACTGGGTGCAACCCATCTTCATCAATGAAAAGATGGCAAAGAAAGTAGAAACATAACCTCTGATGCTGTATCCTTTGGGCACCCACTTTCAGGAATTTTCTGTTTGGAGACTACGTGCACTGCAGGTTGATTTTACACGCAAATTATATATAAACAGAAAAGAGCTGTGGCCAACCCCCTGACTGGTCATTGGCCAAAATGTATCAATAGTTAATTAGTCTTTTTTAAAAAAATAAAAAATAAAATAGCAAACTAACACAATAAAAGAAAAAATTAGGGAAATAGCACTTTTTTTTTGTTGCGCTACTAGGATTAACGCAACCAAGTCGTGCTGCTGGGAGTTGGTTGCGCTATTTTCAATAGCTGATTTCCTGCATTTTTTTTCGTAGTTGTGTTAGTTTGCAAAAAAACTATTGTTGAATGTGGTATTTTGAAAGGAAAAAAGAAAAAAAGTCCAACATTTAAATAATTATTCGAGTGTAGTAATATAAGCCAATATCTCCCATAAATATGCCTTCATCCCTTTAGAAATGTCACAATTTGCATCATCACATTTTGCCTGCTGCCATTGCTCAGCCAATTCTCTTGGCCTTCTCGTTAGTATCACGCTCCTCATGAGACTTGTCCAACTGGGCATTTGTACTCTTTCAACCAAACAATTCTTATCCATCCCCTTTACAATTTCAGTAATGGATGGACGATTTTCTTCCCTGCAAGACACACAACGTGCTGCCACATATAACAAGTGCTTAATCGTGCCCTCCATGAATGTTGGCAGTGCAATTCTTGTGTCGCATATCTCCATCAATCTTTGCTCTTCAATCAATGGCACTGCCCACTCAACAATTGAAGATGGCGACCTCGAGATATCAATCACTTTCTGACAACTAATGATCTCTAACAAAACAACTCCATAGCTGAAGACATCAATCTTAGTGCTTAGTTTGCTTGGAGTGGTGTAAGAAGGGTCCAAGTACCCAATAGTGCCAGCCGGTTGAGTTGCATGATCATGACTTGATGAGTCTGCTAGCAACACTGAGAGTCCGAAATCTGCCAACTTAGCCTTCCAATTTATGTCAAACAAAATATTAGCAGATTTGATGTCTCTATGAATAACCAAAGGCTTGCCTTCATGAAGGAATTGGACTGCCCTTGCAATTTGAATAGCGATTTCTACACGTTTAGGCCATGGTGGTGGAGTGGCATCAACATGGAGCAAGTCATGGAGAGAACCATTAGGCATAAACTCCAAAACCAAAACCCTGTTCTTCTCCTTGAAATTTGAGTTGTGATGATAATGACTCGTTCCAAGAAAGTTTATGACATATGGACTTTCACGTAGGGAAGATAGCACAGATATTTCGTTCTCAAGTTTCTTGGAGTTGTCAGCAGAGACATGATCAGTACCAAGAGATGAAGATTTCTTGATTGCAACAAGCTTATTTTCTTCAAGTATGCCTTTGTAGATTGATCCATGGCTTCCTTTGCCTAAAAGTCTCGAAGGAGAGAAACTCCCAGTTGCCTTTACAAGTTGTTGATAGTCAAACACATCCATCTTTCTTGTTCTTAGCAACTTGCTGTGTTTGACAGAAAAGTGAAAGAAAGATGAGTAGCACTACTGGCTCTGGCTTCTAGGGCTTGCAAAAT
>Ga0307515_10011911_pt1 | contig 16426 bp, 19 predicted proteins | sample 17_EM_MG_FD_194513 | JGI IMG/M metagenome (GOLD analysis project Ga0307515, IMG submission 194513) | Populus trichocarpa ectomycorrhiza microbial communities from riparian zone in the Pacific Northwest, United States - 17_EM | ecosystem: Host-associated > Plants > Roots > Unclassified | place...
GCGATCTGAAGGGTTGCGGGTGTTGGATAATATCTGGAAATGCGAAAAGCCCGCCTTCATTGGCGGGCTTTTCGAAACTCTCGGCAAGTTCAGCCGTGGCATCCCTGCATTATGCGGGATGCGGAACACCGACGGCTGGAATGCCGGGTGGTATCAGGCGCTTTCTGCGAGATCGCCTTCCGGTTCGCGCAGCACATAGCCGCGGCCCCAGACCGTCTCGATATAGTTGGCACCACCGGCTGCATTTGCAAGTTTCTTGCGCAGCTTGCAGATGAACACGTCGATGATCTTCAGTTCCGGTTCGTCCATGCCGCCGTAGAGGTGGTTGAGGAACATTTCCTTGGTGAGCGTCGTACCCTTGCGGAGCGAAAGCAGCTCCAGCATCTGGTATTCCTTGCCCGTCAGGTGCACGCGCTGGCCGCCGACTTCGACGGTCTTTGCATCCAGGTTGACAATGAGTTCGCCCGTCGAAATGACCGACTGCGCATGGCCCTTGGAACGGCGGACGATCGCGTGGATGCGAGCAACCAGTTCGTCCTTATGAAAAGGCTTGGTCATGTAGTCGTCGGCGCCGAAGCCGAGGCCCCGAACCTTGTCCTCAATGCCGGCCATGCCGGAAAGGATCAGGATCGGTGTCTTGACCTTGGACAGACGGAGCGTTCTCAAAACTTCATAACCGGACATGTCCGGCAGGTTGAGATCGAGCAGAATGATGTCGTAATCATAGAGCTTGCCGAGATCGACACCCTCTTCACCAAGGTCGGTGGTATAGACGTTAAAACTTTCCGACTTGAGCATCAGTTCGATGCTCTGCGCTGTCGCGCTGTCGTCTTCAATTAATAGAACCCGCATATTTGTCCCCTTTTCCGCCGCCGAAAGGTCGTTGTGGCCCCCTTACGCGATACGGATCCAGTCGTTGCCTGATTTGGAGGCTGCCAGTAAATGGTTAACAAATTCTGATTCACTCTGGCAAGGTGTATCGGAAATGTTAAATATTTTTTGCAGTCCTCTGATTTTACATGTGAATCTAGAATGACATCCTTAATGCACAACGTTAAGAAAATCAGCTATCTGACTCATCTGACTCAATCTATGCCGACCACCAAATTTAATGTCCGGCATTTACTGACCCTTAAATGATCGTCCCTATGATTAACGATGCCCGTAAACGAAAGGTTACCAGCGGTAGGATTTTGTTAAGATCGCTGTAAATTTTTTTGTTTCCGACGCCGTAAGGTCGGTTAAACGGGCCAAATCCAGTAACCGGGGTCTCGCATCACGGGAGTATTGCGTATGAAGTCACGTGAGAGCCTTGTTCGCCTGAAGGAATTTCAGGTGAAGGAGAAACAGCGTCAGTTGAGCCAGCTGCAACTGATGATGTCCGAATTTGAGCGGATGACCAAGGAATTGGAAAACCAGATCACGTTCGAGGAAAAGAAATCGGGGATTTCCGATCCCGCCCATTTTGCCTATCCGACGTTTGCCAAGGCTGCGCGGCAGCGGGCCGACAACCTCCAGGTCTCGGTTCGGGAACTGAAGGTACAGCAGGATGCGGCGGAACTGGCGCTGGAAGAGGTTCAGGCGGAATTCGCCAAGGCCGCGGCGCTCGAAGAGCGGGATAGCGGCGCTCGCATGCGCGCCTAACGCGCTTGAGAATTGCTCAAGGCCAAAAGGCCCTTCTCACGGACTTACCTCAAGTCCGTGAGAAGGGCCTTGTGCATTTTCGGGTCAGGTTTCGTTCATACCGGCTTTCGCTAAGCCGGCTTTTGCTAAGCCTGGATGACATCCTGCCATTCGGGATGGCGCTGGACCTGGGCGTGCATGAAGGGGCAGAGGGGAATGATCTTCCAGCCGCCTTTGCGGGCTTCCTCGATCGCATGGGCTGCGAGCGCCTGGCCGACGCCTTTGCCGCGTAGCGCGTCTGGAACGGCGGTATGATCGATGATGATCAGGTTCGGCGATGACCGGGAATAGGTCATTTCGCCGGTGTGGCCCTCGACCGTCGCACTGTAGCGGCCGTGTGAGCCGGTTTCTTCAACCTGTATGTCCATGATCCACCCGTCAAATTGCTGGCTGCTCCTTATATGGCATGGGGCGGAGCCGGCGCGAAGGGTAGGGCACTTTAAAAATGCTTCGGGCGGCTGCCCAGTTCATGGCCGCCGCCCGAAAAAATATTCTCCTGATAGGTGCCGATCAGTGACGGTACTGCTGAATGCGCGTCGTCCGCAGGCCGGCAAGGCCATGGTCGCTGATCGAGGACTGCCAGGACAGGAATTCTTCGACGGTCAGGGTATAGCGTTCACAGGCTTCTTCCAAGCTGAGAAGCCCGCCACGCACGGCGGCGACGACTTCTGCCTTTCTGCGGATCACCCAGCGGCGGGTATTGGCCGGAGGCAAATCTGCAATTGTCAAAGGGCTGCCATCGGGTCCGATGACATATTTCACGCGGGGTCGTATCATTTCGGTCATTGGACTCTCTACACATACTCAAGACCATATGCGTTCAACTTACCCTGCCACATTTAACATTTGCCTAAGCGCCCGGTAACAATTTGCTAATAATTTTAGAGACTTCGAGGACCTGCCATCGATAGGCAGGCAATTTGCGTGCTCGCATGGTGGTGGTGCGCAGGCGGCTATCGGCGGGTTGCCGCGCGTGGCGTCAAATGCCTCTCGTCGTTATCTTTTTCCCGTCTATCAAGGTGAACAAGGCTACAAAATGAGCTTCCGCATGGGAGCCATGCAAATATATCGGTTCAATTTGCCTAAAGTTGTTGCTATGATCGCCTTGTAATTGAGCATAAGCGTCATTTTATGATGCTCCGGAATGCTCTCTGCATCATTTTATTTCCAAGCCTCGGCCTGTTGCTTCGATCGCGCCTCATTCTGGCGCCTTCGGAGTTTTGTCGGTGGCTGGTTTGACTTGGCAGATTCAAAAAAATTCCGGATTGAGAATTTTTTGAGGCGCCGGCGCTGTAGGCCGGCAAATTGGTGATCAAAATTATGAGAGACCCTGACAAGCTGGCCTTGCGAAGCGAGGCCTATGCTGATTTCCTTTCGGGCATGACCACTTCCACAGTTCAGACGGAGTATGAAGTGCTCCACCTGATGCGCCAGTGCACGGCGCAGTTCGGCTTCAGCCACTTCATGATAGCGCGCATTCCCTTCGGCGAGCAGCAGCGCTTTGCCGAGCGTCTCGCATTGAGCAGCTGGCCGTCCGAGCTTGTGCGGGATTATGACACCGCCACGGTTTTCCACGCCAGCGCGCTGATCGAGCGGTTGCGCCATACCAAGCTGCCCGTCTTCGGCGAAACCGCATCCCTGCTCAACGCCCACGGCTCGAATGCGCTTGATGCCATCCATGCGCTGTTTGCCGGGCCAGCGATGCGCAACACCTTTGCCGTCATGCTGCACACCACCCATGGCGAAGCGTTCGCGGTCCTGCTCTCCGGTTCCCGCGGCGAGCCTGACAGGGTCGAGATTGCCGATCTCTATCTCACCTTGCTGCAGCTTTTCGAGACCCTCGAGCGTACCTTCGAGGTCGGCGCCTCTGCGCGTGACAAGCTGTCGGCGCGCGAGATCGAATGTCTGCGCTGGGCGGCGGCTGGCAAGAGCAGTGATGAGATCGCCATCATCCTGGGCATCTCCGTCTATACGGTCTCCAGCTATTTCAAGACGTCGACGCGCAAGCTCGATTCCGTCAACCGGATGCAGGCGATCGCCCGTGCCATGCGGATGAAGCTGATCTGAGCGGCCGCAAGGGCATTCACCCATGCCCTTGTTCAATTCCCCGCGACTTTCTATATAGCGGCCTTGCGGCACGGTCCCTTTGAGCCGGCGTCGCTTCGCTGCGGCGTTGGCCGTTTGCAGGAAACAGGGTATGGTCGCGCGAAATTGCCCGATGAACCCGCCGATGGACCGGAATGCCGGATTGGATGCCGTGAACAGTCTCGATTTTGATCGCAAGCCCGAAGATACGCGCGTCGTCGTTGCCATGTCCGGCGGCGTCGACAGTTCCGTGGTGGCCGGCATCCTGAAACGCCAGGGCTATGACGTTCTCGGCATCACGCTGCAGCTCTACGACCATGGCGCGGCCGTGCATCGCGCCGGCTCTTGCTGCGCCGGCCAGGATATCGACGATGCCCGCCGCGTCTGCGACGTTCTCGGCATTCCGCATTACGTGCTCGACTACGAGCAGCGTTTTCGCGAAACGGTGATCAATCCCTTCGCCGAAAGCTATGTCGCCGGCGAAACGCCGATCCCCTGCGTTGCCTGCAATCAGACCGTCAAGTTCGCCGATCTTCTGGCAACCGCGCGCGAGCTTGGCGCCGATGCGCTGGCGACCGGCCATTACATCCGCTCGAAAGCCAATCCGCAGCCCGGCGCTCCCGGTCGTCGCGCGCTGTTTCGCCCGACGGATGCCGACCGCGACCAGAGCTATTTCCTCTTTGCCACCACGCAGGAGCAGATTGACTACCTGCGCTTCCCGCTCGGCAGCCTCACCAAGGCGGAAACCCGCGCTCTTGCCGAAGACATGGGCCTCGTCGTCGCCAAGAAGGCCGACAGCCAGGACATCTGTTTCGTGCCGCAGGGCAAATATGCGGATATTATCAACAAGCTGAAGCCGAATGCGGCGCTTGCGGGCGATATCGTCCATCTGGACGGCCGCGTTCTGGGCGGCCATGACGGCATCCTGCATTATACGATCGGCCAGCGCCGCGGCATCGGCGTTGCCACCGGCGAGCCGCTCTATGTCGTCCATCTCGACGCTCGCTCGCGCCGCGTCATCGTCGGCCCGAAGGAAGCGCTGGAAACCCGCCGGGTCTACCTGCGCGACGTCAACTGGCTCGGCGACGGCGATATTCACGATGTCGCCGCCGAAGGTTTTGCCTGCTTCGCCAAAGTGCGCTCCACCCGCCAGCCGGCGCCGGCCGTCCTGCGCGCCGACGAAAGCGGCATCTCGGTCGAGCTTCTGGAAGGCGAGGCGGGCGTTGCCCCAGGCCAAGCCTGCGCGCTCTATTCCGGCATCGGCGAGGACGCCCGCGTCTACGGCGGCGGTTTCATTCTGCGCTCCGAACGCGAAGCCGCGGCCGAAGCGGCCCTCAAGGACCTGCTGCAGAGCGTTGCCGCTGCCTAATCGCGGGCAGGGGCCGTTTCAGCACCTCGCTCAACGCCTGGTTCTGCCGGCTTTGGAAAACTTCCGTTTTTTTGAAACGGCTCGGCTTGACACCGGCATGAACCGCACCTTATAAGCCGCCATCTGATGACGGCGACGCGGCCAAACCCGCTGTTTCCGTCCCGGCGGCGGGGTAGCTCAGTTGGTTAGAGCACGGGAATCATAATCCTGGGGTCGGGGGTTCGAGTCCCTCTCCCGCTACCAGCAACCTTTGACGTTGCTGAATTTGCAGAAAATATTTGATTTTGAAGACTTGCGCGTTTCCCATGGTGTGCTTGGGTGGTACATCTGGAGGGTGAAAGCCTTGCCAAAAATCCAGTATCTTGCTCGCGACAATAAGGGCTTTAAGCTTCGCCGAAACGTGCCGAAAGAGCTGCAACGCCTTATTGGGAAAACTGCCTGGGTCGAGAGAATGGCAGGTTGTACCTTTAACGAGCGGAAGGTCCGTACAGCGCGTTTCGCTGTCTTTACAGATAACGAGTTGCAAGTGCGCGCTAAAGCGGCGCGGGTTTACGGACCAATTCATATCAAGAAGAAAATGCGCCCGAGTTCTTTCCGTCCCTCGCGGAAACAGGTTGAACAGATAGCTCCGGCTTATTCTAGAGGCCGACCCTGCGGTAGGCGTGAACGCTTCCGACTACCTCCATACCGCTGCCGACGCGAACTACATATTATCCGGGTTTTTCAAATTCCAAGCAATTACGCCAAATATCGAGGACGTATTCCTGTGGTTTGTGGAGATAGCCATTGTGTACAAGATATTGGATAGTGACATTGCCGGGTAAAGTGGCGACAGCTGTTTCCTTATCACATGTTTAATGTGCCAGATTGTTGCCGCACACGACCACTTTAAGAGCGCGACTCGTTACATTTTTTAGTTGTGTTGTCAGCTTGTTTTAACTATGTCGGTGTTTCCATCAGTGGGTGCCTCACCGGGAGGGGCTTGCAGCGGGTTCGAACCCCGCCACCCACACCAAATTTTGGCGGGACGATGAAGTATTCTTGGGTGGTGATTGCGTGGACTGATCCCGAGTTAGAGGATCGGATTACGCGTAGCGACTACTTTAAGGTGAAAGAAAATCCTGGCTTTTTGAAACCGTTGGGCATTCCGTCGCCAAGAGCTTATCGGCCGTGGGTTATCAATCCGGCGATTGACGTTTGGCAGGAGATCCAACGAAAGATTAATCGAGAAACCAAGGGGAGTGCAAAAGGGCGCAGCTCTGTTTTGGATCTCAAAGACGAAGACGGCCAAGCTGAGCGCCGTTACGTTTTCACATTACGGTTTTACAGGCCAGGCACGATTTGTATAGAGGTGAGCCTACAAAACGATATCGGAGCTACCGTAGAAGAATGGTTCCGATATCGAAACCTGAGTGAACACAAATCGGCGGCAGTTGTAGTCGATTGCCTTATCGGCATCGTTAGGACAGGAGACATAAAGGAATACCCTGTTAACAATTCCTTTTTTTCCAAAACTGCGATGCTTATTCCGGTTGAAATGTCCAGTGAGGAATTCGCGACTTGGAAAAACGAAAATAGGCCGCAGATTGCCGGTCTATTGATTAATAATCATAATTACGATGTTGCAAGTCCCGAATTAACTGAAAAGATCTTCGCAAGAAATAAAGAGCTCGATATAAAATATGCTAAGTCAGCATTCTCGATGATCAGTAAGCAAGGTGTTTTAACCTCATTCGCGGTGAGTAGTCCCCAATTTATAAATGATATATCGCGCGAACACCTTAAACGGTTTCGTTTTCTCGAATATGCTTCAGTTCTTCAAAAGCTTGTCGAGCAGGTCCCACTCATCCGCAGACATGACGAAGATGTTGCGGATTTCCTGCTTTATTTGAGCATACCATTCCTTGATGAAAAAGCTAACCTCGCAAAAACGGTTACTGGTACAAACACTTGGCAAATTCTTGCCCAAGAATTCGGTCTTCAAAGGTCGTTTGAATCATTAGAAAAGCCACTTATTGAGGCAGTTGAGGCTAAAACGAAATATTTCCTGACCATTCCTCAATCCGCTTTCGACGCCCTTGACTACAGTGGTCATATTAAAAGTGCGACAAAAGCGCATACCAAAGGATGGATCTCAAAGGATTTTGCAGGAAATAAGATTATTGTTTTTGTCGTGACAACGGCTTTGACAATTGTCGGCTTGATTATTGCCGCCGTTAGATTTTGGCCGAAGATTTGATCTCAATGCGAACCCTACGTGCTGACGCTCATGTTCGTATAAATAAATGACTTCTTCTGGGTGGAGACGTTTCCTTTTCCCTCTACCATACGTCCCTCCCCCAACTCGTTATCGTTTAACGTTGTAGATCGTTGAAGCTGTCTAGAAGTGCAGTGCGATCGGGCAAGCCGCTTCAGCGTGTGGCGAAGTAAATCACCGCGCCCCAGAAGGACACGCCGACGAACACGGCCGCGGCGATGGCTTTTATGCGCAGCGTCGGCGAGAAGGCACCCTTCGATGCGCCGAGTTCCCGGTGATCTTCTGAGAACGCTGAGTAAGCATCTCTTCGGTGTTCCGACATGGCACGATCCTCCGCTTGTGTAGAATAAGGATACGCAAACGCTGTTAAGGAAGCATCCGAAAAAAAGCTAAAATTCTAACCACGGGAAAAATCGCAGGTGGGGCTGCCATGGAAAGCATTGTTTGCAGCGAGCTCACGAAATACGCATCGCCCTTCGGCGATGCTCACCCCTCGCTCAACATTTCCATACTGCCGGTGAGCCTGCCCATCAGGCTGCGGCGGACGCGGCCGACATCGCGCAGCGGCGGTTCGCCGAACTGGCGGGCATATTCGCGGCTGAACTGCGACTGGCTTTCATAGCCGACCTGATGGCCCGCCGATCCGGCGTCCAACATGTCCTCTAGCATCAGCCGGCGTGCCTCCTGCAGCCGGAGCTGTTTCTGGTACTGCATCGGGCTCATGGCGGTGATCGCCTTGAAATGATGATGCAGCGAGGAAACGCTCATGCTGACCCGGTTGGCAAGATCCTCGATCCTCAGCGGCAGCGCGTAGTGTTCTTTCAGCCAGACGCAGGCGCGGCTTACCTGGTGCGATTGGCTCTCGGTTATCGCCATCTGGCGCAGCCGTCCGCTCTGTGGTCCGGTCAAGATCCGGTAGATGATTTCCTGCTCGATGAGCGGCAGCAGCGCCGCGGTGTCGCCGGGCCGGTCCAGCAGCCGCAGCAGCCGGATCGCGGCATCCTCGAGTTCGGGCGTTACGCTGCTCACCGCCATGCCGCGGGCAGCCGGGACAGGGGCACTGTCCTGATGGCCGGCATGTTCCAACAGCCCGGCAATCCGCGTCGTATCGATCTGGAACATCACGCTCAGATAGGGTTTCTCCGCCGATGCTTCGACGACCTGGGTCGTGACCGGCAGGTCGATCGAGGTGAGCAGATAATCCGCGCCGCCATAGCGGTAAATCTCGTCTGCGAGCACCACCTGTTTTGCGCCTTGCGCGATCAGAGCGAAGCTCGGCTTGTAGGAGCCGCAGACTTTTGTGCCCGTTGTCGAGCGCATATGCACGCTCAATCCGGGGATAGGGGTTTGATGATCGCCATCCTTCTGGGCGAAACGGGCAATAAGATCAATCAGTTCCTGACTACGCTCAGTTCTTGAATCTGTCATAATCAAAAGTCTTTCCAGTGATTTAGGATCTGTGGTGCATTCCGGAAGTTAGTCTTTTACCTCACGTTTGCAAAACTCCGGCGACATCTTTTGCAGGATCGTACAATAATTTTGCAGGATTGCTCTAACGCCTGTTCGCCACTCCCTGCATAGTAGGCTTCCGGGGAGAGGCCATTCGTGCCTTCATGACAATCCCCGCTTCACAGAATAAAGGAGTGACCCATGGCCCTGGCAAGAGGATATGCGGCGACGGATGCGTCGAAACCGCTTGAGCCCTTTACCTTCGAACGGCGCGAACCCAATGATGACGACATCGTCATCGACATCAAGTTCTCCGGCATTTGCCATTCCGACATCCACCAGGCGCGCAACGAATGGGGCAATTCCAGCTTCCCCATGGTGCCCGGCCATGAGATTGCCGGCATCGTCACGGCGGTCGGAGCCAAGGTAACGAAGTTCAAGGTCGGCGATCGTGCCGGCGTCGGCTGCTTCGTCAACAGCTGCACCCAGTGCGCAACGCGCGATCTTGACCTCGAACACTACATGCCCGGCCTGATCGGGACATATAACGGGTTCGAGGCTGATGGCGTCACCCCGACCTATGGTGGCTATTCCGATCATGTCGTCGTCAAGGAAGGCTATGCGCTATCCATTCCGGAAAGCCTGCCGCTCGACGCCGCCGCACCGCTCCTCTGCGCCGGCATCACGCTCTACTCGCCGCTGATGCACTGGAAGGCCGGTCCCGGCAAGAAGGTCGCCATTGTCGGCATGGGTGGGCTTGGCCATATGGGCGTCAAGATCGGCTCGGCGCTCGGTGCCGAGATCACCGTACTCAGCCAGTCGCTTTCCAAGCAGGAAGACGGCCTGAAGCTCGGCGCCAGCCACTATTATGCCACCAAGGATCCGGAAACCTTCACAAAGCTCGCCGGCACGTTCGATCTGATCATCAGCACCGTCGGTGCCGATATGGATCTCGCCCCGTATCTGAACCTCCTGAAGCTGGACGGCACGATGGTGCTGGTCGGCGTGCCGGAAGTTCCGGCCTCGATCCATGCCTTCTCCCTGATCGGCGGTCGCCGCAGCCTCGCCGGTTCCATGATCGGTTCGATCAAGGAAACCCAGGAAATGCTGGATTTCTGCGGCAAGCACAACATCGTCTCGGAAATCGAACTGATCCGCATGGACCAGGTCAACGAAGCCTACGAGCGCGTCATCAAGAGCGACGTGCGCTATCGCTTCGTCATCGACATGGCGACGCTGTAAGTCTTTTGGATGTCCAGGCAGACCGGCACGTTCGAACGTGCCGGTCTGCCGATTGCACGAACCGGTTGCCGGTGATCGGCTCGCCCACACGGTATCGCGGTCGCGGTCGCCTGTTGAGCAAACATACCCGTATGGGGCAGAAACTCACTGATACAAAATCGCAATTGTGAAAATCGGATACCAAGGTACACTCACGGCCGATTTCCTCGGTATATTTGGGTCGCTGGATGAGCTTGAAAGACGATTTTGCAGACTCTGCGTTGATGTTGCTCAGGCTCAGGCGCATTCGGGTTGAAATGAACAAGGGCACGCCGCCGGCGGAATCCTTGAAGATGCTGACGCAAATGATCAGCGACCAGCAGGTTTGCGACCGGGCCGAAACAACCCTCCCGCGTGAGGATGCCGCTATCCTCGGGGCACGGTTGGCGTAGCACGCGCGGCGACAGATATTGCCGCTATAGCCTTTCAGAGGCGATCACGCTTTTTTCTTTTCGGCATTTGCGTTCTGGTTTTTTGAACGCTCGATGGCCATGTCGATCAGGTAGACCAGCAAAGCATCGTCTTCCAAAAGCGCTGCGCTGCGCGAAGCATAAAGAAGTTCAACCACGTCTCGATCTTTGGGCACAAGTAATCCTCCTGCAGCATCCAATGATACATGCAGTCTGATCCGCGTCTTCTTTTTTACAACTCCGATTTATTGTCGTTAATTTTTCGCATTTTGAATGGCGTTATATATCAGCACAGTTTTTGCTGGCTGAAATTCTGCAGTTGCCCGTAAAATCGAAATCCGGCAAGACGACGAGAGCCTCTCGCAAAGTCCTCCCGGCCGCTCCCAAGCGACATCAATTGGCTTCCGTCAGGGTTTCCGTACCTGAGCCATCCTTGCCGGTGATGGTCCACTTGCCGTCGAGCGAACCATCGCCGTTCACTTTGTAGACGATGAGCCCGAGCGCGTCGCCGAGCACATAGGCCGCCGCGAAGGCATTGCCGTTGAGCATGCAGACGCCAGTCGATTTCACGCCCGCCGTGTCCCATTCGATGACGCAGGTCGTCTCGCTTGCCAGCGTGATTTCAGCCGTGCCGGTATAGGCCGACCCGTCCAGATTGGTGCCCTCGACGGTGTATTTGCCGGCATTGACGGTTTGCGCATTCGCAGTGGATGCGGCCGCAAGCATGAGCGCAGCGGCGATTATGATCTTCTTCATCGGACCCCTCCAAAAAACTCGCTGATCGAGCGGCATGGAGCGTATGCGCAATCCCGGCGGTTTGAAAGGGGAGGCTGATATACAGATCAGAATGCGGAGTGTCGTCGTGGCATTGCAAAATTGAGGAGATTGGCTAGCATTTGGCAGGCAGGGGGTGGTTGTGGATAAATTTCTGAAAATAACAGGCATGCTGATGGTCGCGTTGCCTGTGGGCTGGATCGTGGCAGCGATCGCTTTCGGCGAACGCCTTGGGATCGATGGTTTCGTCATGATGGGCGTGATACCCACTGCTCTACTGTGCATCATTGTGGGCGCGGTGCTGGCAGTTTTCGGCCATATAGTCGGGCGGGCGATGGCGCGCAGGTCTGATGAATGACGACTTCCAACAGATTCTTTTTGCCGTTCAAACCAACGGCAATGGCCCGTCGTTCTTGATCTCTTCCATTACCGCATAGGTCCGCGTTTCCTTGACGCCCGGCAGCGTCCAGAGCACCTGTCCCAGGAAATTGCGGTAGGCGTTCATATCCTCGAAGCGGGTCTTGACCAGATAGTCGAAACCGCCGGCGACCATGTGGCACTCAAGCACGGCGGGGGCCTGTTTGACGGCGGCGGCGAATTTGTCGAAGACTTCGGGCGTCGTTTTGTCGAGCATGACCTCGATGAAGACGAGGAGCCCGAAACCGAGCTTGTGCGGATCGAGCCGGGCACCAAAACCGGAGACATAGCCTTCCTTGAGCAGGCGGCGCAGCCGCTCGCTTGTCGCTGTCGGCGAAAGCCCGATGCGGTCGGCCAGTTCCAGATTGGTGATCCGGCCGTCTGCCTGCAGGATGTTGAGGATCCGCCGGTCGATCTTGTCTATCTCGTGCATCGGCGCGATCCCCCAATACTTCAGTCTTGTGCAGGCTCAGGCCGCCAGCCGCATTTCCGCGAGCTTGACCCAGTAGGAGATGCCGTGCGGGATCGCCTCGTCGTTGAAGTCGTAGCCGGGGTTGTGCAGGCCGGCCGTGTCGCCGTTACCGATGAAGATGAAGGCGCCGGGGCGGGCCAGTAGCATGTAGGAGAAATCCTCGCCGCCCATCATCGGGTCGAGATCGCCCGACACCTGGCTTTCGCCGGCGACATTGGCCGCGGCTGCCAGGGCATGGGCGGTTTCCTGACGATGATTGACGGTGACCGGATAGTTGCGGCCATAGGAAACCCTGATCTTGGCGCCGTAGGCCGACCCAAGGCTTTCGGCGATCTGCTTGATGCGCTGCTCGGCGAGATCGCGCACTTCCGGCATCAGCGTGCGCACGGTGCCTGCGAGGATCGCCTGTTCCGGAATGATGTTGTGGGCAAAGCCGGCATTGAATTTCGTCACCGAAACGACGACGGACGCGAGTGGATCGACGGTGCGCGACGCGATGGTCTGCAACGCACCCACGATCTGCGAGCCGATGACGATCGGGTCTATCGTCTTGTGCGGCTGGGCCGCATGGCCGCCGCGGCCGTCGATGGTGATGATGAATTCGTCGGTCGAGGCCATGATCGGGCCGGGACGGCTGCCGAACTGGCCGAGCGGCATGCCCGGCATGTTGTGCATGCCATAAACTTCCTCGATGGAAAACCGCTCCATCATGCCGTCCTTGACCATCTCGTGGCCGCCGGCGCCGCCTTCTTCGGCGGGCTGGAAGATCACCGCGACCGCGCCCTTGAAGTTGCGGGTCTCGGCAAGGTACTTTGCCGCGCCCAGAAGCATGGCGGTGTGGCCGTCATGGCCGCAGGCGTGCATCTTTCCCGCAGTCGTCGAGGCCCATGGCTTGCCGCTGGTTTCCGTCATCGGCAGGGCGTCCATGTCGGCGCGCAGGCCGATGGTGCGGCCTTCGCCCAGATTGCCCCTGATCAGGCCGACGACACCGGTGCGGCCAAGACCGGTCACGATTTCGTCAACGCCGAATTCCCTCAGTTTGTTTTCGACGAAAGCTGCCGTATTTTCCACGGCGAACAGCAGTTCCGGCTTCGTGTGAAGGTGGCGCCGCCATTCGGTGACTTCGTTCTGGAGCTCTGCTGCGCGGTTCAGAATAGGCATTTTTGCTTCCTGTTGGTCCATTGCGGGGCATGGGTACGGGATTTTTGGCATCGACGCTGAAGAATGGTCTTTGCCATCACCTCGCCATATAGGTTAAATAGCCGGACGATACGAGGCAATTCCCGAAATTTCGAGGTTTGATTGTGGTGACAACTGGAATTTTCAACAGCGGCACGGCGAAGCTATTGGCAGTCCTTGCGGGCGCCGGTGCATCGCTTCTGGCGGCCGCGCTCCCCAGCGCCGCCAATCCGCAGCTGGTTGTCGACGTCAATTCGCTGAAGGTCTACGAGCAGCGGGAAATCTACCAGAAATGGTATCCGGCATCGCTGACCAAGCTGATGACGGCCTATACCACCTTCCGCGCGTTGAAGTCCGGTCAGCTGACGCTTGAATCACCGGTGGTGATGACGAAGAACGCCGCCGGAGAGCCGCCGAGCAAGATGTTCTACAAGCCCGGTCAGGCTTTGACGCTCGACAGTGCGCTGAAGATGATGCTGATCAAGTCGGCCAACGACATCGCGGTCGCGATCGGCGAGACGGTTGCCGGTTCCGAGCCCGCTTTCGTCAACATGATGAATGCCGAGGCGCAGCGAATTGGCATGTCTTCCTCGCATTTCATCAATCCGAATGGCCTGCCGGGCGCCGGTCAATATACGACAGCGCGCGACCTCGCCGTTCTGGCGATCACCATCAAGCGCGAGTTTCCGCAATATTCGCCTTATTTCGCCTATGAAGGCTTCACGACCGGCAAGAAGAACTATCCGAACCTCAACATGCTGATCGGCCGTTTCGACGGTGCCGACGGTATGAAGACCGGCTTCATCTGCGCTTCCGGTTTCAACCAGGTGTCATCCGCGACGCGCAACGGCAAAGCCGTCGTTTCCGTCGTGCTGGGCGCTGAAAGCCTTGGCGGCAGGGCGGATGAATCGGCGCGGCTGCTGCAACTCGGCCTGACGTCGAACGGTGCTGGCAAGCCCGGTCTCGGCCAGATCGCGCCTTATGGCGAGACCCGGGATGTGGTGGCCGATGTCAGCAAGGAAATCTGCAATCCGAAGGCTGCCAAGGTTCGCTCGGAAAACCGCGATGAAGTCGGGCGGCAGAAGCTGCAGTCGCCGTATATTCACGAAATCAACCGGCCGCTGAACCTTGTCGCCGCAGGCCTGATTGCCGGCAGCGACGCCAAGGCGGTCGATGCCAAGGGGCAGGTGGCCGAGGGCGATGTCGCCAACGTGCCTATCCCGGTTCCTCGCCCCGTCTTCTGAGCCTCCCGTATACCGATCGGATAAACCATGAGCCCTGTTCTGAACGCCGTGCCGGTGTCGATCCTCACCGGTTTTCTCGGTGCCGGAAAGACCTCGCTTCTCAACCGACTGCTGAAGGACCCTGATCTGACGGATACCGCCGTGATCATCAACGAATTCGGCGATGTGTCGCTGGATCATCTGCTGGTCGAGGCGTCGAGCGACGGCATTATCGAGCTGTCCGACGGCTGCCTCTGCTGCACGGTGCGCGGCGAGCTGGTCGATACGCTGGCCGACCTGATGGACCGGATGCAGACCGGCAAGATCAAGCCGCTGAAGCGTGTCGTCATCGAAACCACCGGCTTGGCCGATCCGGCGCCGGTTCTGCAATCGGTGATGGGCAACCCCGTCATCGCCCAGAGCTACCGGCTCGACGGCGTCGTCACCGTCGTCGATGCGGTCAACGGCCTATCGACGCTCGACAATCACGAGGAAGCGGTCAAGCAGGTCGCCATGGCCGACAGGCTGGTGATCAGCAAGATGTCGCTGGCGACGCCGGATGCGGTCATTTCGCTGAAAGCGCGGCTGAGAGACTTAAACCCGCGCGCAGCGATGATCGACGGCGACCTGCCCGAGGCAGGCAAGGCGGAACTTTTCCATTGCGGGCTGTATGATCCGGCGACCAAGATTGCCGATGTCGGCCGCTGGCTCCAGGACGAGGCAGCAGCGGATCACGACCATCATCATGATCACGATCACGATCACGAGCACTGTGATCATGACCACCATGATCACAGCCACCACCATCATGATGAAAATCGCCACGGCGCGGACATCCGCTCCTTCAGCATCGTCCATGACCGGCCGATCGATCCGATGGCGCTGGAAATGTTCATCGACCTTTTGCGCTCGGCCCATGGTGAAAAGCTGCTGAGGATGAAGGCGATCGTCTCCATGTCCGACAATCCTGACCGGCCGCTGATCCTGCACGGCGTGCAGACCGTCTTCCACACGCCGCAGCGCATGGCCGCCTGGCCGGATCCGTCCGATCGGCGCACGCGGATGGTGCTGATCACCAAGGATCTGCCGGAAGCCTTCGTGCGCGATCTCTTCGATGCCTTCACCGGCAAGCCCAGCATCGACCGTCCGGACCGGCAGGCGCTGGAGGATAATCCTTTGGCGGTCCCGGGGCTCCGGATGTAGCTTCATCGGCAAAGGATCGGCATGGTTTTCGCGGCGGATGAAGGTATCGGCACCATGCCGGCGCATCCGCGAAGCCGGAGCGGTTCGTGGAGCCTTGGCGCCTCCTTCGCCGTCCATCTTGCGATCGGGCTGACACTGCTGCTTGTCGTGGCGCCAAACAAGCAGGTTTTGGCACCGGAAGACAGCGTCACTGTCGATGTTCTGTCACCCCAGGAATTCGACGCCGCGAGCGGACCATCTGTGTCTGAAACACTCGTTCAAAAATCGGCGGAAGCGTCTGTGCCGCCGCAGGCCGAGCAGAAAACACCCGATTTCGCCGAGCTGCCGACGGACCGGCCGAAGAACAAGGCCGCCGGCATGATCCGGGCGACCCGCCTCATGTCCGCAAAGGTGCTCGCCGATCCGCGCAGCGCCAAGGCACGAAAGACGATGAAGGAACTCGCCGCGTCGGAGCGCATCGTCCAGCTGTGCAATATCGAGGCGATGGAGCAGATCCACGTGTGGAAGGCCGGCCTTCAGCCTGATTTTATCGTGGCCTATGCGATGGCGGATGTGGCTCTATCTGGAAACAGGCTGGAGGCTGACGGAGCCGCGTTCCGCAGCAAGAGCCGGTGGTACAATGTT
>Ga0307515_10011912_pt1 | contig 16426 bp, 12 predicted proteins | sample 17_EM_MG_FD_194513 | JGI IMG/M metagenome (GOLD analysis project Ga0307515, IMG submission 194513) | Populus trichocarpa ectomycorrhiza microbial communities from riparian zone in the Pacific Northwest, United States - 17_EM | ecosystem: Host-associated > Plants > Roots > Unclassified | place...
TTTTTTTACCCAAATGATGTTAATAGTCAAGTGACTACTAAGTGAGGATTTTCGAACTTCATTGTCATCCATTAGAATCAATTAATTATCAAGACGTTCGATATTGGATGAATCTATTGATAAACCAGGAATTAATCACGACGTAACATCGTACTTTATGCCGACTAAACAGGGTCCATGAATTGGTTGCTTTCCAGACATGTAAAAGATGGACATGGCTGAATTTCTGGAGCTCTAAATCCTTATCCATGGCCGTACAATAGATGGTGGGTCTTGCGTGCTATTTGGAATGTATTTGGATAAACACTGTTTCAAATTAATATCTCACACGATTGATCGACCTCCTGTTACATAATTTGTTTTACTGGTTAAGGCATCATTTTGATACTTGTTAATTTCTCGAATCAAGATTATGTGATTCTATTGTTTCTTTCGGAAACTGGACTTATGTGTTCAAGAACAATTTATTTCTACAGCCTTCCTTGAATTTTAAATCAAAATCATAACATAAAGAACAAGTTCTTCCACCACTCGAGTCAAGCTTTAAGAGTATTTAACCCGTGTCATTATTTTGCTACCATATTGACGGAGTAGAAAGATATGTAAAATGATATTTATGATCGAGCTAGATTCATTCATAACAATGGTTCATGCTGATCGATCGAAATTCTTGGAAGATCACTTGTCGGGACTTGGAAGATTTTATGAGCAAATGATTTGGCAGTTTATATAATAAAGTTTTTCCTTTGTAAAATTAATGAAACAAATTAAATCCTATTAGTTTAGGTTATTTATTTCTTGCAAGGGGCAGATTCTTAGTCATTGTCCGAGTTATTTATTCGCTAATGTATAGAAAACGACTCTAGGTTGATCATTCATTCTATCCTAAACAACACGACTTAGGTTTTAAAATTAATCTTTAAAAGAACATACTTCGTCATAATTCCTTGACTTGTCGTAATATATAATGTTAATTCAAGATTTCTGAAGTTTAAGCAATTTATGTATATTTTTCCTGCAATTTCTTTTTTGTGAGTTTATTTATAACTTCATGTTTTAACTTTTTTACTGCTTTATTTGCATGTTTTAATTTGATTTATTTATTTCTTTTATTGTTATGCAATTTAACTTTTTATCTTTTTTTACACCAGCTTATTCTATGTGAAGTTGTGTAGTCTAATTATTGCAATAAATCTTTGTGATTTTCCACTCAATGAACTAATGAACAGTTTCCAATAATTAGTAAGTCATATGAACGGTTATAGTTTTATCATGATTAATATTTATCTTGATGAGTATGATTTATTACTCATATTAATATTACTTGAATCTGCAGGTTTTAATATAAACCTAATTTAAGATTAATTTATTGCTTGATCCGAACATACTTGTTTAAATCTCAACTTAACCTTATGGTTTAATATTTAAATTGATTTTATAGTTTAATAAACACAGTTATAAGTTGATCGATCGGTCTATCTTACCATTTATAGAATAGGTATCATTACTTGATATCTTTCCCAAGTTTTGTTTTTCCTTTGTTCCTTCATGGTTGTGTCTATTTTCTCTCCTTTTTATTCTTGGCGTCTGGAACGAAAGAGAGACTATTATTTGCATTTGATGAGGAGCTTGTAACTACATTGTAATAATTGGATTTGGCGTGCCTCCCCGGCCCGTTCATGCCAAAAAATCCCATTATTCATGGTAATAAAAGAATATAATGGGAGTAATTCTCTATTTTTAGAGAACTACAGCCTTGATGGCCAAGTAAATTCAAAGAAAAAACTAGACTAAATAGAAAAAAAATACTCACAAAGAATATAAATCTTACTAGAATAGTTTTTGAATAACTTTGGACAGTAAAAGAAATAAACTGGATAAAAAAAAATTGCTAAGATATTTAAGTTTAAGAAAATACAGTTCAACAAAAGAACAGATTAGAGTTCTAAAAGTAGCAGTGAGTCAAAATAGATAACTAAGAAATAAGTTGAGGTTCTTAGAAAAAAAAACCTAAGAATATCAGGTATTACATAAGAAAGATTGTAAGAAAGTAGTTAATAATGCAATAAATAAAGCATAATTAAAAAGTATAAAGGTGAAAAGAAAAATAAAGTATCGAGATTGAAATATAAATTTGCATAGAAAAAATATATGTATTGGAGAAAGGCTAGAAAATTACAATGAGAGTAATTCTCTATTTATGAAAAAACTATTGCATTAATGGCCGAGTAGATTCAGAGAAAAACCTAGACTGCATTGAAAAAGGGGACTCAGATCGGAAAAAAATAATATTAAAAACATGTTTGGGAACGTGTTTTTTAAAAAATTGAATTTTTATTTTATTAAAATTTAATATAATTTATATGTTTTGGATCGTTTTGATGTGTTGATGTCAAAAATAATTTTAAAAAAATAAAAAAAATATTATTAACATATATTTCAGTATAAAATATTATTTAAAAAGCAATCACTATCATAATATTAATTACTTATATATAAAAAAAAAAAAACCTAGTTATCGTGGAGTTAGGGTAGACAAAAGCAGGTCCAAGAATATGGACTGTTCTCTGTAATTAATAGTCCATCCAGGTAATAAATATCGTAATGATTGAGAATTGACGATGTGTACAACGTTGATGGAGATCAAAGAGACATTTCTCCAACCATAGCCAATAGACACAGGAAGAGGGTGTGAAAAGACACGAGACGAATAGAGTCTTGACACACCCGAGTTGAGTTGAACTGAGCTGAAGGAGTAAACGAAGACGAAATAGTAGTTGTGTTCTTATTACAGCGAGTGGGGGCAACAGACACGGCTTGTGTGGGGCTTATTAGATTCCAAAATCAAACGTGGTGGCATCATAAAATTAATGAAAAAGTGTACTAGCTCCCTCTCTCTCTCTCTCTCTCTCTCACGCACACACTCAAGAGAAACCCGCATTTACATCACACATATACCACTCTCTTTCCTAACCTTTTCCTAATTTCCCTCTCTCTCTTTCCTCCCTAAATTCTCTCTTTCAGGCAATCTTGATCTGGAACCTTAACAAACCACCATTTCTTGTCAAGTTATTCTGTACCTTTTTTTACAAAGTAATTTAAGGGCTGCTATTGTTTTTGATTTTTAGGTTATCAGAGCTGTAATTGAGGGGTTTTGGCCATGTATGTGACCTTTTTTTCCGGATCCATGGATGTCTTTGGGATTTCTGGGGGGGCATAGAGAGGATGACTAGGACCAAGTTTTTGGGGTTTGATTTTAGTGAGAATTTAAGTTGAAGCGGTACTGATATGTGTATGGGATTGGAATTTCATTTCTGTCCTGTTCTTTACTTGGTTAATTTTTGTGCAAGTTGTGCTTCTTTATTTGGTTGAATTGGGTTCTAGTTGCTTTTGTTTTTTGGGTTTTGATAATTTAAAGGGATGGAGGCTACAATTGGTGGAAAGTCTCGTCATTTCTATGGTCCAGTGGTGTCGGATTTAAAGGCAGTTGGGAAAAGGAGTTTAGAATGGGATTTGAATGACTGGAAATGGGACGGTGATCTTTTTAAAGCTAGTCCATTGAATTCTGCACCATCTGATTGCAGGAGTAGGCAGTTGTTCCCAACTGGACCTGTACTTCATGAGAATGCGGGTTTGTGGAACAGTTCATCTTCTTGTTCCGATGACAATGACAACTTGGGGGATGAGAAAGGAAAGAGAGAATTGGAGAAGAGGAGGAGGGTTGTTTTTGTTGAAGATGAAAACTTGAATAATGAAGTTGGGTCCCTTAATTTGAAGCTAGGAGAGCAAGTCTACCCCTTAATGGATGAAGATGCAAAGAGTGGAAAGAAGACAAAGGTTACTATGACTGCTTCAAATCGTGCAGTTTGTCAGGTGGAGGATTGTAGGGCTGATCTGAGCAATGCCAAGGATTATCACCGACGACATAAGGTTTGCAATGCGCACTCTAAGGCCAGCAAGGCATTGGTGGGGAATGTTATGCAGCGGTTTTGCCAGCAATGTAGCAGGTCAGTTTGGGTTGCAGTTTCTTTGTGCGAAGAAACATTTCAGATTGTTGCCAACTTTGATCATGATCATTGTAGTACCTTCTTTACAAGCTGTGTTATAAAAACTGCAGTACACCATTGAATTTGTTTGCATCAAGCTATTGTAGTTAATAATATGCAGCCTCATTTTTGGGGCATGAGCATATTATGTAAAGATGTATTTCTTTAAACTAGTTAGACCCAACATGGTTATACTTATGGGCAGGTTTCATGTTCTTCAAGAGTTTGATGAAGGGAAAAGAAGCTGTCGCAGGCGTTTGGCAGGGCATAACAAGCGGAGGAGGAAGACGCATCCTGAAAATTTAGTCAATGAAGGTTCATTGAATGATGAAAAGGGTAGCAGCTATCTGCTGATAAGTTTACTGAGGATTCTCTCCAATTTGCACTGTAAGCACATCAAGTTTTTGTACTCTGTTGCTTTTTGCCCATGCTGGGTGGAACTGTTATAAATTAATTGCTGGAAATGGCCTACAAAGTCTTGACTAAATCAAACCAACTACTTGCAAAAAAAATTTCAATTATGCCAAAACTGTAAATATAACTCAAAGACCCTTCAAACAGGATCAAAGCATGGGATAGCGATATTTATCTGGCTGTTCATGTATAAAAGCTTTGGGAAAGTGGGTTGTAGCCGACTCTTCACTTGTTGGGGTGAGTTGGGTTGGGGGTTGAAGTTTTGTAGTTATAGGAAAAATTGTTTCATAGGCTTAGTCTACACAGGCTTGACCAATCATTGAGATATGCAATGGACATAGATAATTCGATTGATCTGGTTTGCAAAGACCGATTCTATGCAGCAACTACTAGGATTAGAGGCCTTCTCTTATTTATCATTTTACTTTATGTGGAACAAGGGTATTGCTTACAATTTCCATGATTATTAGCTGGTCCAATTGTCTTACAAGTTTCAAAATGTTAAAATTCTCAATTGTCTACCCTGTCTATTATGGTTGGTTTGAAAGAGAAATTATCAGGTACTCCTGTTGTATTGCTACCCCGCCGCATTAACTACCTATAGGGTTCCATTTTTGGGAGTCAGGAGCAATACAATACAGCAGAAGTACTTAATGATCTCTCTGTTCGAAAATTACAATAAAAGAGAAAGACAAGTGCCTTTTCTTTCCAACTAAAATTTTAAGTGGGTATCATTCTTTTGTGCACTTCAAAAAAAAAAACAGTTGTACACTTCAAAAAAAAAAAAAAAGTCAAAAGTATTTTCTTGTACACATTAGCTTCAAGGCATATTCTTATAGCTAATAATTTTATGTGCCTGGTTATGTCAAACTATCTGTGATCTCTTTCCCCGAAGGTAGGTACACGTACACGCTTAATAAAAGAAAGCTTTGACAGATCCAACAAAGACCTGGGAATTAGATCCTGGTACTTTTCTCTCTCTCCTTCGTCGGGCTTGGTCGTTTAACTCCCGTCTCCAAGCATGGGATGCTATTTTTTTGAAGTGTAAGAACTGTCAATGTTGGTACAAAGCGGGTACCAATTATTGACAGAAAGAACCATCTAAGTTCATTGACTATATTATGGACTAGTTACAAATAAGCAATCCATTATGGTTTTTGACTCGCCTTCATCACAACGAACTTGTCCGTTATGCCAAAAGTGTGAAATCTTAACATACAAGTCCTTCAAAGGAGACAATTTTTCTTTAAAGGGAAGTTTATAAAAAATATGTAGGTGGAATAAATGTTTCATAGACTTAGTTCATGTAGGTTTGATCTATCAAGTTAGTCAGTGCATTTGATTCACTGTTACAATTGGCTAGTGCAATAGGTCCTGATCTGGTTTACGTAGACTAAGTCTATGCCACAACTGAACTTCCTGACCTAGTTCAATGACTTGCCATAACTGTGACTTTTTCTCATTCTCCAGAAGTAATTTTCAGGATAAATCAGGAATCTCATTTTAATATAATCAGTTGATATCTGTGTGAGTTTTCATTTCCTTTTCATTTGTTGTCATTATTGTCAAACTCTCTCTCCTTTGATTCTACAGCCTCTGACTTCTATAAATTGCAGCAAATGGCTCTGATCAAACAAAGGATCAGGATCTGCTTTCTCATATATTGAGGAGCCTGGCGGATCTAGCTGGTGCAACTAATGGAAGGAGCCTATCTGAATCACTGCAAGGATCTCAAGGTTTGGCTAATGCCAGAGCAATCGTCGGGAATCTTGATAAAGCACATGATGCTCTTACAAATGGCCCTGAATCTGCTAGACCTTCTAGCTCAGCTTCTAAGAAAGATGATTGCATTATTTCTCAGGATCTTCTACGGCCTTTGGGTCAATGTGGGACTGTACCTATTTCTGACTTGGTGCAAAAAAGAATATTGGATAATGATGCTCAGGTTGGAACACTTCAAGCTCCTTCAGGTTCACAGTCTATAACATTGTTCCCATCAAGAAACAACCTTCCAGCCAAAACAAATGAACCAGAGGCTACTGTTGGAAGGATCAAATTAAATAACTTTGACTTGAATAATGCTTATGATGATTCCCAACACTCCGTAGAGAACCTAGAGAGGTCTCATGCACCTGTAGATACAGGTATGGGCTCTTTCAGTTGCCCGTTATGGGTTTGGTCAGACTCACAAAAAACAAGCCCGCCGCATACTAGTGGGAAATCTGATTCAACTTTTAGCCAGTCGCCTTCTAGTTCAAGTGGAGAAGCTCAGGTGTAGTTTTAATCCTTGGATTATAATATGGGCTTGCAGCTTACAAACCCAATAGTTACTGGCACAGTGCTTGCACACACATTTCACTTGACTTTTCTTTCTTATCATTTTTCAGATTCGTACAGACAGAATTGTTTTTAAACTCTTTGGAAAAGACCCAAACGATTTCCCAGTTGCGCTGCGAACACAGGTATGTTCTGAACTGCTATTTAGGTGGATTTTCTGTCAGACAGTTTTCCACTAAACATTCTAATACTTTAAATTGTGGTGCATCTCCAGATCCTTGATTGGCTATCTCACAGTCCCACGGACATCGAGAGCTATATAAGGCCCGGATGTATTGTATTGACAATATATCTTTGCCTCGAAAAATCAAAATGGGAAGAGGTATGCCTTATGCTGACTCAGAAATTTTAGTTAACCTACACTTACTGAAGAAAGGAATTATTGATTTACTTTATCTTCATTGCTACATACAGGTTTGTCTTGATCTAGGAGCAAGTTTAAGTAGGCTTCTTAATACATCTAGTGACTCTTTTTGGCAAACTGGATGGGTGTATGTTAGGGTGCAAAATTGTGTATCCTTTATTTATAATGGTTGGTTGCCCTCTCTCTTGTGATCACAAGTGCTCATGTTTACGCTCGAGGAAAGAAGAGCAGGATTTTGACTGGCTATTTGTGCTGCAGGTAGAGTTGTTTTAGACACACCATTACCTATAAAGAGCCATAAGAACTGCAGGATCTCAAGCATCACACCTATTGCTGTCTCTTTGTCTGAGAGAACTCAATTTGTAGTCAGAGGCTTTGACATTGCTCAGCCTATGACAAGGTGATTTTATCTTCGCTGTTGGTCAACATTTTATCTGAGAATTGAGAAATAAATTTGATGTTGACCATCTTTGGAAAGTGGGAAGGACAAGTCTCAGGAGTTTTTGTAGAAAATTTTGAAACTAATAGTGATTAGTGTGAATTGAATCATACTACCTTTCTATTCCAGGCTGCTTTGTGCTGTTGAAGGAAAATATCTAGTCCAGGAAACTTGTTATGACTTGATGGATGGTGCTGATACAATGAATGAGCTTGACAAACCCCAGTACTTGAACTTTCAGTGCTCTGTACCAAATTTTGTTGGAAGAGGCTTTATTGAGGTGCTATAATCTGCTCATTCTCTCTCATGATGTTGTTGTCGTCTTTACTTTTGCAACATGGATGGTTCTGTATTAAAGTTCATAGTTTTTGTCCTTGGAACATGTACATGTTCATATTGTCGTACAGCAGCTTCTTTGCTTTAGTTCTTGAAGTCTCAACTTGTGGTATATTTTGGCTCCAATTTGTACGATTTCATGGTATGCAATAGGTTGAAAGCTTGATACGGTCTTTGTCAAAAGTTTATAGCTTTTTGATGGCCAAACATGCATGAATTATGAAGTCTAGGATATGAGAGGGCTGTTTCCCTTGGTATTAACGACTTAGAACCTTTTCTGTCATTGACCTTGAGGCCCTCAGCCACTTCTCTAAGAAGGAAAGGGGATTCCTTATTTATAACTAGCATAATCTCTTTCTCTCTGTGTGTGTGAAATATTATTATTAAACAACAAAAGTTGTCCAGCAGACTCTTGTGCTGTCCTAAAATAAGGCATTGGAGCTATAATTATCTCTGGAGATGACTATCCTCTTAGGGATCATTTGAATAAGGTTCGAACATAATGGGAAAACTAGAGATAAGGTCTGCTGTGATTTTCTACCTTGCTGAATTTTCATTTTGTACAGCTATTTTGAGAATTTTGGGTATTTGTATCTGTCAGGTTGAAGACCATGGTCTCAGCAGCAGCTTTTTCCCATTCATTGTTGCTGAGCCAGAAGTATGTTCAGAAATCCGTATGCTGGAGGATGCAATTCAGGTGGCTGAGACTGCTACTGACATGCATACAATAGCTGAAAGAATGGACATCAAGAATCAAGCGCTGGACTTCATACATGAAATGGGCTGGCTTCTACATAGAAGTCGCTTGAAATTTAGACTGGGCCAGTTGGATCCCAACTTGGATCTCTTCCCTTTCAAACGCTTCAAATGGCTTATACAATTCTCCATGGACCATGATTGGTGTGCTGTGGTGAGAAAACTCTTGGCCGTTGTGTTTGATGGAACAGTAGATGCGGGGGAGCATTCCTCAATTGAGCTTGCCCTGTTAGATATGGGTCTTCTCCACAGAGCTGTGCGAAGAAACTGCAGGCCCATGGTGGAACTACTATTAAGATACATCCCAGATAAAAAATTCGGTGGAACAGGCACTCAGCAGAATCAACTGGTTGATGGGCGCAACAGCAGATTCATGTTTAAACCTGATGTTGTTGGACCAGCTGGATTGACTCCTCTTCATGTGGCAGCTTGTAGGGATGGTGCTGAGAATGTGTTGGATGCCTTGACTGATGACCCTGGATTGGTATCTATTTCTCTCTGATATCTTCTTTCAAATATTTTAATGGATAGCACATTCAAATCGGTTATGCTATAACAATTGAATGAAGATCACTCGTGATCTGTTTGGCAAGCATTTAAAACCATCTTTGACCATGCCCATTCCTTAGATGATTGGGCCACGAGCTGCACAGATATTCTATTTCTGATCAGTGGCTTAGAAATCTCTGTTTGTCCCTCTCATAATATCTCTGTATATGGTAACAATTATTGCATCACATCCCCTCCCCTTCCTTGGAGTTCATTTTACTGATATCTGTGTACCTTGTGCAGGTGGGAATAGATGCATGGAAGAGGGCTCGTGACAGCACAGGTCTGACACCTTATGATTATGCATGCCTGCGAGGTCATTACTCTTACATTCATCTAATCCAGAGGAAAATCAATAAGAAATCAGAAAGTGGGAACGTGGTGCTTGACATCCCTAGTTCCCTTGTGGATTGCAATTCCAAGCAAAAAGATGGGAATGAATTACCAAAAGTGACCAGCTTGCACACTGAGAAGATCAAAATGAAAGCAACACATCAGCACTGCAAGTTATGTGAGCAGAAGCTGGTTTGTGGTGCAGCAAGAACATCTCTGGTATACCGGCCAGCAATGCTCTCAATGGTGGCCATTGCAGCCGTCTGTGTATGTGTAGCTCTGCTCTTCAAGAGTTCTCCTGAAGTTCTTTACGTGTTCCAGCCTTTCAGATGGGAATTGCTGAAGTATGGATCAAGCTAAGCTAGATCTACTTGTTAGTATTGCTGGTACAAGGTCTAATATTCTTTTTTTCCCTTCCCGTTTCTCCAAAAAAACAAAAAAAAAAATTCACCTGACAACGTGTATGAATTTAGTGGAAAATATGATGTATATGTAATAATAATAGCTAATTTAATTTATAAAACTATAATAGGGAAATGTGTACTTCTACATAGACATGCATATAAAGTAGACACCACTGTTTTTTTTTTTTTCCTGGTGGGTTGGGTCGGGGGGCAGAGGGTGAAAGAATAATTTATTTTCTGGAGTCTCGACTCTTGAGGCTCTTGTACTTTGAACAGGCTTAAACTTCTAGCAGTGAATTATGAGCTTCATAGCTTGCTATTATTTCTTCAGATTATGGGGTTATACATTGTAAGAATTCCAAAGAAGGTTTCAATGAATCCATGAATGAAGTGGTTTAGCAAATCCTTACTATGTCAACCTGGCTGCAAGTTCAAAGGGCAGCTCATGAGAATATATTTGTTTATCGTCTTTTTTAAGTTTCATGATCGATGATTTGCTTTTGATTGAATTGAGAAGTTTAGCATAGTTTGTGTGTGTAGAAAAAAAAGAGAGTTGTTTGGAAGAAGTTCACCTCGTGTAAAGGTTCTATGGAATGGAATGATAATTGTAGAGCAGTTTATTATTGAATTAAAGAAGAAGAAGATGTGGTATTCCATTGGTATTCTTCTTTTTTCTTTGTTTTTTCGCTTTTTAAGGTTCAAGAGTGTTTGTTTGAGCAAACGAACGCAGTCAAACATAGGTTTTATTTCAATTCCTAAACAGGGACGAATTAAACCCTGAGAAAAAGTGGTATGAAATTGTCTTCTAATTGGAGCTATCGTTACAGTATTCTAACATAATTTTTGCCCCTCCATGTCGTCTAATATCGTATTTGAGTCAGATTTCTAAACTTAAATTCAAGAGTCTCTGTTTCTAGATAATCTCATAAAAAAATATAGATTAAAAAAAAAACTAGCAAAAAAAAAAAAGTATTTTTGCAATATAGGTAAGAATAACATTTTTTATTTTTAGTTTTACATTTAGTAGACGCTCTTATTCTCCTATTATAGTTTGTACCTTTCCTGAGCAGGTCCCAATTGAGATTTTATACTTATATTTTTCTTAACAAACAGTTGAGACGTCAGCACTGAGATTTTTTTTTGCAGATATGTTAAGCGTTTGAATTTAGTTTAGATTTAAAAACATGGGACAAATAAATATTAATAATCCACTGTAAATCAATCAAGTTATGGTCTCCGCTGCTGTATTCAAGTCCAACACAGACAGTAAGAGAAGAGTCACAAGAAACCGAAGCAAATAATGTCTCTCTCCTTCTCCCCTCCCCTCTCCCTCACAACAAAAACACCCCTAAACACAAAACCCATCAACAACTGCAACAAAGCCAAAACCCTCTTCACACTCACAAACTTCTTCTCCGATGTGCATTTACCTCTGCTGCTACTGCACTACCTTCTTCATCTTCTCCTAAAAAGAAGCATTGGAAACAAGGTGAATTCCCTGGAATAACTGACACTTCAGTTCCCAGGAGAACCGCAATAAAAAACATCAAGAAGAAATTAGACCGCAAGAACAAAGCCAAGGCTTGGGTCAATACTGTAGCTGAAGCTTTAACTGATTGCGTTCTCAAGAAACAATGGCTCCAAGCACTTCAGGTTACCTACTAACCCTCTTCTTTTACTAGTTTAATTCAAAGTCACCAACTGGGTTTTCTTATTTTTTTTTTATTTAATTATGTTGTCATTGGCAGCCAAACCCATAATTTTACTTAAAGTTTGGATCTTTATCTGTTTGAGAATGTTAAAGGAACAACCCTTTACCTGCATGAAACCAATTTTACTAGAAAATTAGCAAATTGGTGATCTTTTTTTTGTGTGTTTAATTATGCTGTGGTTGGCCGCCAAACCAATAGTTTTCATAAATCTTGGATCTCTAGATGTTTGAGATGCTAAAGGAACAACCTTTTTATCAACCAAAGGAAGCTACATACATGAAACTCTTGGTACTCTTGGGGAGATGTGGTCAGCCTCAACGTGCCCACCAAATTTTCGACGAAATGATTGAAGAAGGAATAGAACCCACATCTGAATTTTACACTGCGTTGCTTGCAGCTTATTGTCGAAACAATCTTATCGAGGAGGGTTTCTCAATTATAAACCAGATGAAGACTGTCCCTCGTTGCCAGCCTGATGTTTACACTTACAGTACTTTACTTAAAGCTTGTGTTGATGCTTCGAGATTTGAGTTAATTGACATTTTGTATCAAGAAATGGATGAAAGATTGATAAGTCCAAACACAGTCACGCAGAATATAGTTTTGAGCGGATTTGGGAAGGTGGGGATGTATGATCAGATGGAGAGAGTGTTATCTGGGATGTTAGAGAGCAAGACATGTAAACCAGATGTTTGGACTATGAATATAATTCTTAGTGTGTTTGGTAATAAGGGTCATGTTGATTTGATGGAGAGATGGTATGAAAAGTTTAGAAATTTTGGAATTGAGCCAGAAACTCGCACTTTCAATATTTTGATTGGTGCATATGGGAAGAAACGGATGTATGATAACATGTCATCAGTGATGGAATACATGCGCAAGCTTCAGTTTCCGTGGACGACTTCTACTTACAATAATGTTATTGAGGCTTTTGCAGATGTGGGGGATGCAAAAAACATGGAGTATACATTTGATCAAATGCGTGCAGAGGATATGAAAGCAGATACAAAGACATTCTGTTGCCTTATTAATGGATATGCCAATGCGGGTCTATTCCATAAGGTCATTAGCAGTGTCCAGTTGGCTGCAAAGTTTGAGATACCGGAGAATACATCATTGTATAAGGCAGTTATATCTGCGTGTGCAAAGGCAGATGATTTGGTAGAGATGGAGAGAGTTTTTAAGCAGATGAAAGATAAGCAATGCCTACCTGATTCCAGAACCTACTCTATCATGGTTGAAGCATATAGAAAGGAAGGTATGAACGACAAGATCTACTATTTGGAGCAGGAGAAACAAAAGATGATTGCCAATGGTGCTTTAAGTGATTAGATCATCTTGTGGAATCCATGGTTGATTTCTGACCAGAACGCTGCTACTTCTCACCTCTCAGCAATGTGAAATTTTCTCTGGGGAGTGGCTGAAATGTTCTGCTCAGGCATTTCTGTTCCTGATTCCTGGGACAATCAAAGCTTTTGTTTACTGGACGGGGGAATATCCTTTGTTCCCCCTTGGGCTGCAACAAACTCTTGTAAATTGCTTCAGCAATCCTCTAAGCATATGTAAGATGAACAATACTGTTGTGATCAATTTGATTACTGTTTCTGTGCAAGCTTTAGGACATCAATTGGTTGATTTTAAGTACAACATTTTGTTTCCTTCACTTTTTCCTTGTAAAATGCCATGTTTCCTGCAAATTTTTTTCTCATTAGAGAGGTGAAATAAATGGATAGAACTGCTGTCGAGAAAAATGCAATACAGGTAGGATGGACTGCATCCTCAGTTTCTTAGCTGGAACTTTTAAGTGTTCACAGGAATTCACAATGGCTATGTCAATACTGCTTGCTGGGTTGGGTTTTTGTAGCCTACGGTTCCATTTGGACCCTTAATTTGAGCTGAATTCGCTTCACTTAGGATTAGGTCCCCTTTTTTTTCGGCAAAAAATAAAACGAGGATGTAGGGGTAATATGACATCATCTTACCACCAAAACAAAAAGCTTATTACTTGGGCCTTTAGGCGTGGCTTTTTTTATTTTTATTTTATGGTGTTTAGAAATGTATTAATAATTATTTTTTTAAATACTTTTTTGTTTTAAAAATATATTAAAATAATATATATTTTTTATTTTTAAAAATTACTTTTAATGACGTTTCCAACAGAAGCAAAGAAAGGGAGAAGAGGTTTGGCATCCCCGAAGCAACAAAACCAAAGTCTCATTGCTGGGGCCTCTTTGATTGATGAGCAAAGCCTTTTTTTTCATGGTGATGAGTTCATGCGTCGATGTCAGCAGAAAACATGCAAATCAATTAAAGCGGAGGCTATGCACTTATTTGCTTAAAAGATGCCAATCATCTAAAAGCATAAAGATCCAATTATCCCAATTGCATCTTCAGGGGTCCCATTTACTTTTCCTCTTCCTTGTACGTTTACGTTGTAGGCAAGTGCGCTGAATAATGGCATATTTGCCGGTAATGAGTTTTCATTTAACCTGACACACTGACAAATTGTGTGGATTCCATCGAATGAAATGAGCTTATAACTGCTTTAAACAAGGATCTTTCTTTTAATCTAACACTTATACGAAGTGTGTAGATTCCATCGAATGAAATGAACTTTTTTAAGTGATTTAAACAAGAGATAATGTTTTTAGGAAAAGTATAATAAAGTTGGAAGATAATGTTTTTTGCATTATTATATTCAAAATATCAAACCAGCTGTGGTGTGTGTAATCATATACGGAAGATGAGCATGCCCACACTTTGTGGCTGCTACTGAAGGTTGGAGCATTGCGGTGTACCCATCAATGAATAGCCAGATGAGTAGCACTGTTAAGATAGAGTACTTACAGGATATTGAGTTAACAGAGTCTGGTAGAAGCACCGTATCCTCAGCAAGTGGGAGCCAAGTGCCAAGTTTTCATGGTGTTTCAATTGGGAATTCTGATCATTATGTTAGCAATGGGGTTGTCGAGAATGACTTGCAACAAAGGGATACCATTGAGAGATTACCAACCTTTGAACGGATTACTACTGCTTTACTGGATGAAGTTGACGATGGCAAAACAGGAAATAAACAAGCAGATGTTAAAGGTAAAAGAATAGTTAATGTTGCAAAGCTTGGAGCTCAAGACCGGCATATGTTGATTGAGAAGCTCATCAAGCATATTGAAAATGATAATCTCCAATTGCTGCAGAAGCTTAGAGAAAGACTTGACCAGTAACACATCTTTTCGCCTTTTCAAAGAGTTAGTAGTACTAGTAACACAATAATGTTTCTAGCTATGTAAGCTTTTTATCTTTGTTATTCAGGGTTGGTGTAGAGTTTCCCACGGTGGAAGTGAGATACAGAAGTCTCTGTGTTGAAGCAGAATGTGAGGTGGTTCATGGCAAGCCTCTCCCTACTCTTTGGAGCACTGCCAAGGGCATGCTTTCTGTAAGTGCTAGCATACAATAGCGAGAACAAGTAGAACTTCAAGTGAATATCTTTTTTGTTTTTCCCATTTAAGCTTTTTGTTTGTGACAGGGGATTGCCAATCTGTCTTGTTTGAGACAAAGAGCCAAGATAAGCATACTAAAAGATGTCAGAGGCATCATTAAGCCAAGAACGTAACTAACCTTCAAACCTGCCCAAGTTTGAGTCTTTCTGGAAAGTGAATTAGCACATGTACAACATGTTAATTTCAAGTTCACTAGTTTCAATTCATCTTTTTGGCAGGATGACTTTACTGCTTGGCCCTCCAGGGTGTGGCAAAACCACATTGTTGTTGGCGCTCGCTGGGAAACTGAGCCATTCCCTCGAAGTATTTTTACGATTTCTAGTTGTATAAGATGTCACTTGTTTTTATGTTTCTAAGTTGTCTTACATAAATTGTTCCACAGCTTTCAGGGGAATTATCTTACAATGGTTATGGATTGGGAGAGTTTGTTCCTCAGAAAACTTCAGCTTATGTAAGCCAATATGATCTGCACATTCCAGAGATGACAGTGAGGGAAACAATTGATTTTTCTGCATGTTGTCAGGGCATAGGAAGCCGAGCAGGTAATCTTTAGGAAAAAAACTGGAAATTGTTTATATTAATCTGTGCGTTCCCATAAATCTCTTGCCAGATCAATGTCTCAAATTAGTGCTGTTCAGGATAGTCTATTTTTTTTTCCAAATAAAATTGAATAACTTGCTGTCGTTGCATTAAAGAAATCTTGATGGAAGTCATTAGAAGGGAGAAGCAAGCAGGGATACACCCAGACTCTGATGTGGATACTTACATGAAGGTAAACTGTGACGCATGTCTCAGGCACTCTCAAAAGATCGGACTACACATCGTAGAAGTATTATGCCAAAAAAAAATTCATGTTTCAGAAGCACGAGGTTTTTTTGTTTTTTTTCAAATTGACCTACAACGAAAATTATCTTATCTCATTTGTATGTTTAAGTATGCTACCGCAAACATTTTTATTCACCCACCAATCAGCTCTGATTCAGTCAATGTACTTCTAACATGAGTGGGGTGTTTTTCATTTGACTCTGAAATGAAATAACGATATGCTTCATACAGTGTAATCTGGCATAATTTATTTTAATGGAAGCATAATATTGACCACCAAGCAAAACGATATTGTAGCAGACGATTTGTTCCAACAAACTTATCCTGACTACTTCTCCAGAAATGTTTTTCCACGCATAATCTCCTGCCCTGGATATTTATGATGTTCTATATTTATTGGCCTAATTAGAACCT
>Ga0307515_10011913_pt1 | contig 16425 bp, 22 predicted proteins | sample 17_EM_MG_FD_194513 | JGI IMG/M metagenome (GOLD analysis project Ga0307515, IMG submission 194513) | Populus trichocarpa ectomycorrhiza microbial communities from riparian zone in the Pacific Northwest, United States - 17_EM | ecosystem: Host-associated > Plants > Roots > Unclassified | place...
TTGATTTCTGGGATCTCTCCATCAACAGGCACAATACTCCTCATCCCTTCGTACTCCTCTTCGGTGATCTTTCCAATCTCATCCAACATCCGTATCACAGGAGTTGCCATTCTCTTGGAGAGCTCAAGAGATCCGAGCCAAGGCGTCTCATACAGGTGTGGCCAGTATGGCAGGAACCCGTAGGTCGCTTGATCTGTTCTCTTCAACCTGTGATGCTCCAACAGCACCTGGCCAAGTGGAGAAAGCATAGCATATGCCTCTCCCTCGGGTACCGAGTGACGGTCTAAAAGCTGTATGCGTGCTTTTAGTGTTCGGGAAATCAACTCGCCAAGGGAATTGTGATAATGGGTCAAAGCGTTGGCATCAGGTCCCCCTTGCGACTTCCGTAGGTTCTCTAGCAATAAAAGGAGGACCTTGTCTCCATCTCGGGCCGACTGCACGAGGTTTGGTTTACTCCCTGCTAGACATGCCAGGTCGTGGAACCCGATCAGTGATTCTTGCACATTGCGATCCTAAACCAAATGCCTCGGTGAACATTCAAGATTCTAAATGGTGGTGTTTACCTTCTCAAAGCGCTCCAACACCCACTCGTATGCCTCCAACACAAGTTTTGAATCGCCAGAAAGGTCGGCGATTCGTATCACAAGCACAGCCGCCGTGGCTCGTTTACTAGCATCTGGCTCCCGGTGAGCAGACACTTTCCAATGCGCTATTAAATCCAAAAACGCTTCTCTCGCGCTTTCGTCGTCTTTATTCCACGAATGACGGAGGGCGGTTTCGTAGATTACTGTCCTGCTCTGGTCGTTCTGAAAGGCCATACGCGAAAGTGCAGTGTATTGATTGATTACGGGTGAAATCGTACTTGGCCACATTTCTGTGCTGAACGGTTGCTCTGGGAAATTGTGGCGGATATTCGCAAGGACTTTGATTCCATCGGCCGCTGGGAGCATGTAAAGCAATTGTGGTGGACATCGGAATGTCTTAGATGTCTCGAGGGGCTCTCCATATAACAAGCTCAGGACGAGAAGCCGACGATCGGGGGGGACCCGACTGAGAATGAAGTGCAACGCGAAACTATCGAGGGCTTGGTTAGGTAAAATGCTTATCTTGCCGAGTCGCCTGATGTAGTCTTCGTAGACTTTTCCAGTCGTAGATTCAGCAAACAGTTCGAGGACAAGACGTTGGAGTGTGTTGAGGCCTGTACTTGCAGGAGATTCATTGTGAGCTCTCTGCAATGCCTTGCAGACCGGGACGAGGATTCGATGGCGCTGATCCTCATTACTTGATGCCCTGAGTGCGATCACGGCAGCCGAACAGACGAGCGAAGGGAGGGGTATGAATTGAATGCTATCGTTATCCGCCTTTTCGAGAAGACTAAGGAACGCTTCAGTACCCCAATGGCTTCCTGAACCTTCATCTACCTCCATGGCTGAGATTGGCATGCTCGGCGGCTTCCGAGTAGCGAAGATGTAACAGAGCTTTTCATCGGATAGTTCTATTTTTGTCGTGGCACCGCGTTCACGAGGTAAACTGAGAAAGGTGACGACGATTTCGGGCCGTAGTTTGATGAGGTTGCGTAGGCTGCTCGATGGAATGGTACCGTACGCGCCAATGACCCGCGACGCAGTTGATAAAGAGAGTGCATGGAGGAACCGTGGCACGATGACCGAAGCCAAGCGGCACGCTGGATGAGCAGTGACACTCTTGCCAGGGAAAAGTGACGGAGCGACGAGAGCGACTAGTTCTTCCAGTACTGCTGTTCGTGGGTCTCCCTCCCCGTGGTGCCGCGAAAGACGAGAGGCGAGCTTCTTTGCATCGTCGAAGGGGATGGAGTCGAAAATATCAGCCAACTGGACGGCACCACCGATTTCTTGGACCGCTCGACTGCTCTCGTTCCATTGGCGAGCCAGGGCCTTAACTGCCCACGAACGAGTCGATTGCCATGGAGAGTGGAGCGCGGCAAGAGTTCTCTCTTCAACGCGGACATGGAAGAGGAGCTCGCCGTAGTCTTGTGGGTGAATTTTCGACTGGTGTGTTCGTAATACTTGGTTCACAATGTCCTTAGGAGCATCGCGAGCAAATACTGCGAGTTGCTTGTGTCTCTTGGACGGAGGAAGCCCGTCCAGCTTCGGGGCGAAGAGATCGTCCGCTGTAACCACCATAATCGGAGAGGTAAGGGGAGGACTCCAACCTACGACACGACGGGCGTTTACGGCCCTGAATGCCCGATTCTATCCCCAAGTATGTTAGTCCCTAATAAATACGTGGGTTCTAGGGTTCAAGTAAATACCATGTACCCGTGGGAATGCAGAGGTTGTGGCAAGACTTGATAAAGAGTATCAATCAACACAATCGGGCTTCCGTCACCAAACACATTTCGTCATCGTGTGGCAAAAAGGAATAAGGAAGAAGTCACATTTCACCAAATGGAGAAGCTCTATTTTCCCTAAGTGGAGATTTAGAGGAATCATCCTATTCGCACTGGGTTTTCATTTGGCGAGTTATTATTGCCGGGTTCAGCGGAGACAAGCGAGACGGCTCCAGATCACGTATTGAGCGGGTTACTATCCCCGTACCCTCACCACCTTTCTTTTTCCTTTTCCGACTCCGGAAGGACCAGCGGTTTGCTGGGCTTCGACTTGTTGTTGCTTCATGGCATCAAGCCCAGCCTTGACTGCGTCGATCAACAGGCCACTCTCAAGAGCAGGTGATACTTCAGGTAACCGATCCCTGATCTCTGGCCAAGGTTGTGGTGGCTGTGGTCGCCGCCGACTCCGCCGCTTTTTGGTGGGCACCTTCTTAGATGTCGAAGCTTGTTGGGAAGATTCAGCGGTCTCTTCAGCGTGAGGCGCCCTTTGTATGGGTCTCGGAATCAGGTCTGGTTGTGTTGTGTGTAGAATCGCCGCAATTGCTTCTAGTAAACGTTTTTCTGGAAGGACATTAGACGGAGCGGCTGCACGCAGGTTCGCTTACATACTGGTCTTTATCATGGCTTGCTGAGGTTTGCCATCCCTCTTGAGTAATACACGCACCCGACCTGGGTTATCCCAATCTCGAGGATGGAAGGCTTGCGGCTGTTCTTTAATCAGCACATACAATCAGATTGAGTGCTTAGACTCGTACATCATGTGCAACTTCGTAACCCAGAGCTGCAGCAGCCTGAGCAATGTCTCGACTGAGTGGCCACCATACGGCCTTTTCGAATGCGATACGGCGAGCACCCGTCTTGAATGGCCGCTTGGCGTCTATGTATATAGGATATACGACTTGCCAGCTACAGCGGTGGGACCTGAGCTGGACTCTAAGATCGTGGACGATATCAACTACCTCTTCATCCTCTCAAATTCTGGGCTCTGCTTTGAAATGGCAGGTCTAGTTTCTGGTAGTTTGCTCCTGCTAGGGGGTTTCTGAGTCGGCTCGGTTGGAATCTCCATCTCCTCGTCAGATGCGACCTCTTCGAGCAGAGCGCCGCGCGTGCCAGTGTTCGGCAGTGCACGCGACGGCAGCGGAAGGTCCGTTTCGTCATCAAAGGCGTCCTCGACAGTTGGCGGACGCAGTGGCATAGTGATGGGGGTTGTACATTCAACTTTGTATTGAGGCTGGAGGATAATTTGCGATTTGTCCCCTCCCAAGTCGCGGCCTGCTCTTGTTGTTGCCGATCGCTGCGTGTTTCAATCGTAAAATGAAGTACATTCTCGTCTCTGGAGGCGTCGTCAGTGGCATCGGCAAGGGCGTCATCGGTGCGCGTCTAACTAGCCCCGAGACGCGTTTTTCGTCTCTAATAAGCCGCTTGCAGCGTCCTCCACCGGTCTTCTGCTCAAAATGACCGGTATGAACGTCACTTCCATCAAAATCGATCCATACATGAACATCGATGCCGGAACGATGCGCCCGCAAGAGCATGGTGAACACCATCTGAAGCAGCTCTAGATGAAAGTCGCCGATCTCACCCCGTTCGTTTAGGCGAGGTTTATGTCCTCAATGACGGTGGGGAAGTCGACCTCGATCTCGGAAATTATGAACGCTATCTGGATGTAACTTTGTCGCGCGACCATAATATTACCACAGGAAAGATTTATAAAGAAGTCATAGAAAAAGAGGTGAGGTCCCCCTTCTTCTCCAACCCTCTGTCTCATGCGTCCTCCACAGCGCCGTGGAGACTACCTCGGGAAAACAGTCCAGGTATCTACAATCTTAAAATGTACCCATCACCTGAAAATCAGTTTTTAGATCGTGCCTCATGTTACGAATGCTATACAAGACTGGATCGAACGAGTTGCCAAGGTCCCTGTGGACGAAACGAATCAAGAACCGGATGTCTGTATTATTGAGGTACTGCCCTTTACTTTCGTCTTAGTTTCTCATGCATTAACATTGCCATAGCTTGGTGGAACTGTAGGAGATATCGAATCAGCACCTTTCGTCGAAGCAATGCGTCAGTTCCAATTCCGTGTCGGACCAGAGAACTTCGCCCTTATACACGTCTCACTCGTCCCCGATATGCACGGTGAACAAAAGACCAAACCAACCCAGGCCACCGTCCGCGACCTACGTGGTCTGGGCTTGATGCCCGACCTTATCGCATGCCGCGTCCTAATTCCACAACCTCTCGGCCCTGAAACAAAAGCCAAAATATCTATGTTCTGTCATGTCTCCCAAGGGCAAGTCATTGGCATCCATGACGTCTCTTCTGTTTATCATGTTCCTTTGCTCCTGCGTGAGCAAGGAATTGTCCAATACTTGCAAAAGCGGCTGTCGCTGACACCTGTGGAGAAGCCAACAATCATGGTCGAGCGGGGAGAAGATATTCAAAGACGTTGGAAGGACATGACGGACGTGATTGGGTGCGTGCCTTCGATAGCGAGACGATTAAATTTTTTGAGGTCCGCCACAGAAAAGATCGCTACCTCGATGTAGTCGATATCGTCTTAGTCGGGAAGTACACAGATATGAAGGACTCGTATATGTCAGTTATAAAGTCCCTGGAGCATTCCGCGTCACGTTGTCGACGAAGGCTGCAAATCACAGTAAGGTATTTCTGAAATTGAACACTCCGCGACTGATAGTTTGTCAGTGGGTGAATGCAGGCCATCTTGAACATTCATATGCCCAGGAGAATGCCATCGAGTATCATGACGCTTGGAAGGCAGTGGTTGGAGCTCAGTACGTCCGCTTACATTGTTAAGGAGTAAAATGCTGACTAGAATTGCAGAGGAATTCTCGTGCCGGGTGGATTTGGTCAGCGCGGCACGGAAGGAATGGTGCTCGCTGCAAAACGTGCGAGAGAGAACAAAATACCATTCCTTGGGATCTGTCTTGGCTTCCAGATTGCGGTTACTGAGTATGCAAGGAACGTCTGTGGCCTTGAAGGTGAATATCATATCCATATCGCTACACACCCAATAATCATTTATTTCAGGAGCAATTTCGACCGAATTTGAGGGGGCCACAGAGCACCCAATCATCATCTACATGCCCGAAATCTCCAAAACGCATATGGGTGGCACTATGCGCCTCGGCTTGCGACCGACTGTCTTCATACCTGGTTCCGAAGAGTGGTCCATCGCCCGCAAGTTGTATGGTGGTCACGAGAAGATCTGGGAGAGGCATCGCCATCGCTATGAAGTGAATCCTCAGTATATTGAACAATTGCGTGCTGGGGGTCAACTCGAATTTGTGGGACGGGATGAAAAGGGCGAGCGAATGCAGGTTTTGGAACTTCGCGGTACGGGTCGTTCCGAACATGAACCATAAGCTGCCCTGACATCTGTCATAGATCATCCTTTTTTCCTTGGTTTCCAAGCCCACCCAGAATTCTGCACTCGCCCTCTCAATCCATCACCACCCTTCCTGGGTTTCGTTGCCGCAGCGTCAGGACAGAAGGTTCTCTCTCAGCAGCTCGGAGTGCAACTCACATCCTTTAAGCCGCCCCACCCCGAAGGTGTGATGGTCAGCGAGGTCGAATTGCAGGCGTTGGGAAAGGCAGCGAAAGCTATCGGGACGGAGGTCATCGTGAATGGGAAAGAGTAAAGACGTTACTCATGTGTGAGGTTGTCCTTATTGATCTAGCCGCTATTACTCTTGCATTTGTCTGTATCCTTAGCGCACACAAACCGAAGGATGTAGCCTTTTTGCTCAGGAGTCTTGCTTACTATATAGGTTGCAGATACACTACTTACTTTGTATTTGAGTGCTGGTGTGTTCCTGTCATTGAGTTGGTCATCGTTCACTCCAAACCAGACCTGGACCTTGACGCGTCTTTCATGATGTATACGCCGGCTGGCGCAGCGACGCGGCCACTAATACCATTTGTTAGCTGTTCCACGTCGTTCGTCGCGTCGACTAGCTACGGCCCACGACTGAGCACAGTTCAAAAAACTTTGTTGGGTGTGTGTCTCGTGTATGTTAGGCGGCAAGTGCTAACAAAACGTACAATAGCTGGTTCACGTAGCTGTGCTAGACGATGGGCGGCCGCAAAATCTGACCCCCCAGCGTCCGTACTCGAGGACGATCTTCCATCTTCCGTTACTGCCGCGTCTTTTGGAAAACCGCATCCCAGAGGACACGATGGAGGTAAGAGTGCTCCTTCCAACAAGAGGGAGTCTCTTGCGCGATTGGGACCTGCGGTCCGCGGGGGTTCTGCAAAATATAAGAGATTCGGCCACAACGCTGAGGAGACCTTGAAAACTTGGGGATCGCTGAAGTCCAAACTCAATCCGGCTATAACCAAGGTCGTAGCACTGGATCACATTCGGTGGTCCCACATGACTCCTGTGCAATCGCAAGTCCTGGAACTTCTTCCGAACCTTGCGAATCCCCACACGCCTGGCATCCCGAACGAAGGCCGAAAGGATCTTCTGATTCGCTCCTCAATCGGAACAGGAAAGACAGCAGCTTTTCTCATCCCAGTTATCGAGGCACGTCAGCGAGCAATACGCGCCGCGGCGACCAAAGCGGTAGCCAAAGCAGGCTTAATCTCCAGTAGAGGGCAAGAGAATTCATTGATGCGAGTGTATTCTCGAACACGTGTTGGTGCCTTCATATTATGCCCAACCCGCGAAGCTGCCACCCAAGTTGCGAATGATGCTATTCGACTCTCGCACTTTTATCAGGGGTTTGAAGTCAGGCTACTCGTTGGTGGCATGAGCAAGAAGCAGCAAATGAGAGATTGGATGCTGGGGCGACGGGATATCGTAGTCTCCACTCCTGGTCGTCTTCGGGATCTACTGTATAGCGAGCCCGATATAGTTGAAGGATTGAAGACTGCCCAGAACGTACGTCCCTTCCTTAGGTGAATTATTCCTTAATTTAACCTTCTCACAGCTCATCATCGACGACGCGGACACTATGTTCGAAATGGGCTTCCGAGACGACATTGACGCCATTGCAGAGTACTTACCCAAAACTCCTGAGCTACAAACCTTCTTTGCCACAGCAACAGTCTCTCCAGCGGTCAACCAGGCTGTAGAGCGCTTGATGTCGTCCAACCGCGAAATCATCAATTCCACCATAGAGCAGGACAATACCCATTCAGCCGTTTCTCAGTATCACACCGTTGTACCATCAGCAGCCGATCTTCTCCCTCACATTCTGAGACTCATTGCCCGTTCACAGTTGGGGGACAGGTCCAGCAAAGTAATCATCTTCTGTCAAACTACCCGAATGGCCCAGTTGCTCTCCACGATGCTACGAGCGCTGGCACCTAAAAGTTTACCTGGAGGGGAGGATACCCAAGTATTTGAAGTCCATAGCATGCGCCCTCAGGAAGCCCGGAGTACCGAGCTCTTCGACTTCCGCAAGCAGCGTGGGAAACCGTCCATCCTTGTCACTACCGATTTGACCGTCCGAAACAACGATGTCGGCAATCCTGCTCATGTTATCCACATTGGAATACCCAGTTCTAGTACGGCTTACTTCAATCGTGTTGGAAAAGCACTCCAAGTTCCTCGGGGGCGATCTGACCTTGTTCTCCTCCCTTGGGAGATCGGCTTTATGACCTGGCAGTTGACAGAGGTCGAAATCCAGCCATTGACTCTCAATGAACTAAAAAGAGATGTGGTCGAGCTTGCGACGACAACGGATGCCAAACTCGGTTCAAATTCGAAGGATGCTCCAATTGAGCCCTCTCTCCCTCTTATCAAGAACATTGAAACTGAAATCGACGCTTTGAAGTCTCGTCTAGATGAGGACGCTATCAAGGAAACATTTTCTTCTCTCCTCGGCTACTACATTCCCAAGTCTCCCGAACTCCGCTGCCAAAGGCCTATTATCGTTCAAGGCCTGAAAGATTGGACAACCGATGCATGCGGGATGTTTGCAGCGCCATACGTCTCTGACGCATTCTTGAACAGACTGGGTATGCGGGACGGTCGTACCAAGCACTTTGGAAAGCAGGTTGTGGATCGCAGCGAGATATACGCCTCTCGCAGGCAGGGAGCGCATTGGACCGGCCGTGGTCACCATGACAGCAAGAACAAGAAGAAAGGGCTACCAGGTTGGTCGACGGAGAGCACTGCGTTGGACGAGCGAGACCCGTCAACGTCGCCAGAAAACTACCGCACGAACCGTTATGGCAGACGCGATACTTCGGTGCAACGTTCGCTGGAGTCGGTGCCACGCCCGACGATGGCTTGGGATCACGCAGGAGCAGCTGCAGTCGACCCTCCAGCCAATGCGAATACCACCCGACCCCACAGGATCCGTACGTGGGGCTCTGAAGAGCAGGCAACGGTTACTCCAGAGCTAAGCCCAGAAGCCAGAGCTGCAAGAGCTGCTCTTGGCAACTGGGGAAGCGATGCAACCGCTTCGACGGAACTGGATCCTTGGCAGTTACCCCCAGCACCTCGAACAGCCGGCACGCGCTCGTCCTGGGGACAGCGGGACCATGCCGATTCAAGTTCGAAGTCTTAATAAGGAAGGACGTTGGTCACCGTGCCCGTTATGTATATCCGTGTATATCTTGACTTAGTCATGTATTTTATCATGGTTAAAGAAAACGTGCAGCAGTAGGCTGTGATGTGATTTACTTGTTGTGTGAAGTAGGATACACGCGGAAGCAATTACAACGTAACGCAGTCGCTACTCTGAAGTGCGGATGGTCCATCATGCGTCAAAAGTCCCTGTTTTGAGAAAGAAAGGAGAAATTGAGGGGGTAGGTCACGCGCTTATAATGCGTTATAAGCGGGAGGCGGTGCTTCGGGAGCTGCACCACTGCCAGAGCCTTCACCCAACACACCCAACAAATCATCCCCAGGGGTCTGTGATCCACCCGAGCCAGGTGTTGCTTCAGGCTGAGGGTTCCTCGAGTAGGTTGCCTTCTCAGGTGCGAGCACGGGGGAGGTCGTTACGCCTGGTGCAGGCGTTGGAAGAGTGGCAGTACGCTGAACAGGGGCCGGTGTCCCGCTAGCTACGATTGGAGTGAACCCTGTTCCTGTGATAGTTTCCCCAGAGGCCCAAACGGGTTGTACAGCATGTTGAGTGGGTTGGTTATATTGTGGGTGTTGCTGGGGGGGTTGCTGTGGATACTGCTGTGGATGCCCTTGTGGATACTGCTGTGGATGCTCCTGTGGATACTGCTGTGGATACTGCTGTGAAAACTGCTGTGGATACTGCTGTTGAGGGGGTTGCTGAGAGTACTCTTGAGGGTAATGCAGTGGCTGTGGCTGCTGGTAATACTCAAAGCCACTGCTTGCCTGCGAAAGTGGACGGACGTGACCTGGGAGGTATGTCGACGCATGAGAAGGCTCCGGGCTACGGGGAGGAGAAGAGACGTGGGAAGAGTAGATCGAGGCGCTAGAGCTCATGGGTTGGGGGACGGGCTGACCAAATTGGTTGGACACTTGCTGATGCTGTTGGGGATGTGGAGACAGAGGCTGGGGGAATCCATGTTGCGGTTGTGCGGGATTAACTCCAACACCAGCGCCATACCCAAATCCTGCCTTCTCTTCGTTGTTTGCCGGAGCCGGAGGCGGAATAGCAGCCTTCACATCCCTACGGACGGAAGATCCGGTGGAGGAGCCTCGGACGTGGCGGGCGTTGCGGGCGTTGTGGACGTTGCGAGAACGCTTTCTCCTCTTACCGCCACCCAACCAGCACCAGAGCCCAAGAAGTATCAGGACAAGGAGGACAGCGCCGCCGATGGCGCCGCCAATGATCGCCCAAGGAGGCTCCGCGGTAGTGGTTGAAGGGGCAGCCGTCGCAGTGTTCGAAGCAGAGGAATTGACGATGGTGGAGGTGATGACCCGGGTGCTAGTCGGACGGGCACCATTAACTATGGTTGTATTGCTTATGCTAAAGTAGTTGTCAATGTGATTATACATCCCAGCCTATGCGGCGGACGTACACAAAGCGGTCAAGCTCGCAGACGTTGGGCGGCGACGAATTAACGACGGTGATTTTGATGGTGTGGAGTCCCTTTGTGAGGTCCTCTTTTTTGAACAAGGATTTTGGAACATCGTCCCTCGCGGCATAGGAGTTGACTGACCCTTGGTCGGCGCCATCTGTGCCAACCCTTTCAGCACAGCACGGGAAAAAGGGAAAACTTTTGCAACCTACCGAGATTCACGAGACATGGACCATGGGCGGGCCCTTGATTGCCATAGTATTCAATAGCCTACAGAGGGCGCCGTCCTCAGCCTGAATTCGCTACGGGAAGCAGCGGGGGACTGACATCTCCGAAGAAGGTATACTGGATAGATGCCCCTTGATGGTCACTATGGTACGTTTAGTAATAGTTTAGCCAGCTCTATAGCCTGATGGCTGACCTGAACGTGTCTGTGTTGCCGTGGAGCTGAAATTGGGCACCCACTTGCGTGTGCACCGTCCAGTCCGACGCATCGGGCAAGTAGAGTATACTAGGATCACGATCGTCGATTATCGTGCTCACTACCTGTGATTCGGACATACAGGCTGTCTGCAGAGGGTCGAGGAGGGACAAGGCAAGCGCCGGCCCTCGGGGAAGCTGGTTCTTTTAAAGCTGGTGCCCGAGCGCTCGAACGCAAACGCTCGTTCACTGCCAAGCACCGCACGAGTGCAATGAGCCAGGCGGGTGCCTGGCTGGACCATTATGCGCTTAATACGCCTGCTTATCTAGCATCCGTGCCTCCGTGCAACCGTGCCAGCAGGTCGGAAATGTCGAACCATTTGCATTGGACCATTCCCACCAACAAACTCGTAAAATAACAGATAGATCTACCGAGGAACTCGCTCATCCAAGCGAACATCCCAAATTTACGAAACCAGGCCAGAGATGCGAGAGCGTGTACGAAAGGACATTTATGTCCTTTATGATTCTTCAGTGGCTGCAGTAGCATCGGCAGTCTCAGCCTCGACTGGGATGGGTTCACCCTGCAGGGTGTTATCAAAAGGCCTATGAACTGCAAGACAGCCTGGATACGCACATACTGCTTCAATTTTGCTCGGATTTCTTCCTTCTTCTCATCAGATGTGTTGGGATTCTTCAACGAAGCCTGGTCGGCAAGAGAAGTAGGGGTCAGGCGCAAATCCGCGAGCAGGGCGACCGCACCCTTCATTTCATGATAGCGATGTTTAGGAGTGTGTCCATACCTTCAGGCCTGCGATGATTCGCCTAGGGTTCTTCTCCCCGGCGAGATAAGCCGATGCGGCATTCGCGCTGGCAGACCCAGGACCGCCAGCTGAGACGCGACCACGGGCCCTCACTCGATCCCCAACGGTCTCATAGGTTTCGTCCTTCTTTTCCTGCTCCTCGTTTCTCTCCCGTGTCCTTATACGATCACCGATGGTTTCCTAAACGAAAAGGCGATGAGCTGAGGTTGAAATTGATGAGGTTGCGATTGGGGAGTATCTCCGTGGTTGTGACAGGTTGATCTGGACAGGCCTGCGGCTCGCCCGACGGTCGGCGAGGATAAGCGCGATACTCACATACTTCTCATCCGTCTGAAGGGCCTTGAGTTTTTTCTCCGCGGCCTGGAAGAGCGGTGAAAGGAGCAAGACAAGCGAAAGAAATGGTAAGTCGGGGTACGGAAGCTTTGGGGAGGTGGCCGTACCGCTTTGGCCTCGGGTGTCGCCTTGCTGTTGTGAATCGTGGCTTTGTAGCCCGCAGCCTCGCGCTTTTGAGCCAACTGACTGTTTGGAGAGGGATGGAAGTGCGTTTGGGGATGCGGGCGAGAGATGTTTCCGGGGCAGGTTGTGGGGCTGTGAGTGGCAAACGAAGGGAGGATCGAGCGCAACGGGCGACGTACAATTCGCTGTCTGTCTTAGGCATCAGTGGGGACGAGGAGGGGGTATTGGGAGAGCGCAGGCAGCGGTTGGGAGCAAGAGGGATCGAGGTAATTAAGGGTTTATGTGCTGCCTGTCAAGAACGCAGAGCGCGAGCGACGCGTTCTCTCACTTGTTCATTTTCATTTTCATCTTATATAATTAAGGTGACGCTCACTGTCACCCGTGACTGACGCACCGCCCAACTCGGTTTTTTTTTTCCTTTCCCTGCCCGTTGCCCGCTCGAGCGTCTGAGCGTCTGAGCGCTAGCCAAGTTGCCTATTATTCGTCGGAAATCCTATCGCGTCTCGTTTCCCGTTTCCATGCCATTGACCTGCTCGCCCTGGTCGCTCGCCGTCTCCCCTTTCCCCCCTCGCGCTAGCCCAAGTTGATATGTACTCTCACGCTCCGCTCCCATCGTCCATCGTCGGCCTTTTCTTCCTTCCGGTCTCATATTCAGGGGTGTTTGGGTCCGTTGACACCCAAATAAAGCCAAACACCAATTCAATTTCAATTTTCAATTTACTTTATTTACTTTTTATTTATTTTATTTTTACCTCGATCCCCTCCTCCTCTTCCCCTCCTCACCTTCGTATGGTGCGTGCTTGTCCCTGTGAATACGCAGCGTACTCCCTCTTCCTGATGACTTTATTCTCTTCCCCGTCTTACACGACCATGCCGAGGAACAGAGCTCGCACCCCGTCGCTGGGGTGCACGCGTCTTTCGGCGCACAGTACGCTTGCCAGCGTCATTTCGTCTGATCCATTCTCTTTTTCATTCAACCCTTCTTTTTTTTCTCCCCCACAATACGCTGACCCCGTTTGCAATGTGTATTAGCCTTTTTTATTACCCCGATCTACCCATCAGGAACCCTGCGATGTTGCAGCATAGATGTAAGTGTAACTTTGAATGCCAATCTCGTGATGAAAACCATCCGTCGCATTCGCAGTTTCCTCTCTAGCGCCCTCCCAAGGAGTACTCCCTGACTACTCACGTCTATATTCCCCCTTCCAATGCACGCCTGAACCCATCTGGTGTGCGGGAGTCGTGGGCCGGCTCTGCTGCGCTGGATGCGAGGTCATGGTCGGCACGATGAGAGCTGGATGTCCTTCCTTGGAAGTCTGACACTCTACCCATGTTCTTTCACATGAACCAATTGCTGACAATCTCCTTTTCAGGACATATTACGGCGTTCGATCTGGACTTTGACAATTAAAAAAATGAAAAGGAAACATTCTTGCATTCTCGCTCGCTGTCCTCTTCCTCCAGTATTGACCTCGGCGTTCGTAAGTGCTTGTACTTTCCCAAATGTCTTTGCACGATAGCCGAGCCCCAATAACTATTTACCGTGTCACCACGCCACAAAAACCACCTTCTCTGTCGACGTCGACGAACTCGTTTAGTCGTTCGACTCCCAATGTACTCAAAATAGCATAGTTTCTCATCAATCCGTATTGGTCGTACCCACGAAGGGAAGGTTTCCCAGTGTGCCCCGTCTCTACCATCAAGGGTCGACTGTTTCTACCAAGTTGCAAATACGAACACAGAGGATCACTGGATAATCTCCTTTGCGGCATCTTGTCAAGCTGAGAAAGGGTGATACCGCATGACCCGCGGGATTTGTGTACTGGCAGGCGCAAGCGCAAGGGTCGCGGGAGCGAAGTCCTGAGCTCTCAAGAAGGGATAGGGCATGTGAACTAAGTGGGACATAGTTGCACTATGTACGTCTGGGCAGCGTCGATCGAGATGTTGCGTTGTGTTAGCTTGCTGCTGACTGCTGAACATTGGTTTAGCCTTTTCGACGTCAAGCGTTCTCTGCGTTGCCAGCGTTATCAGCGTTGCCAACGTTGCCCACGTTGCCAACAAGGGGGTCGAGTTGATGTTCGGGAGATCGCGCGATGATTTGCCGTGCGGACGAGAGGAAGAAGACGAGAAGGAGTGCAAGGGTCAAGACGGAAGTGTTTGATGAACAAAAGAAGCGTGATATACCATGAGATATGACGACGACATGAGACATAGGCGGCAAATCTTATCTCACTCGTCTCTCTTTTTATTCTCCCGCGACCGGTCCTTGTCCTCTTATTAACTGGGCCCGTCGCGTTTGAACTGAGCTGTACCAGAACTCTTCCCTTCGTTGCTTCGGGCTCGACGCGGTCCCGGTATCCTATCGCAGCTATCGAAGTAGTCGCAGCAGAGGCCTCCCTCCCTCCCACTCCCGTAAGCCGCCCAATTTGTTCACCAGTATGCAATTCTAACAATCTCGGCTTATTTTTAGTCTGGACGACCATGTCCCCCACGCTCATTTCCACTCTTGCACTCCTTTTCGTCTCCTACACGCACAATGTCAAGGCCAGCTGGAGTATGCGGGCTGACACCTTGATCAATGCTCGGATGGACCCACTTGTTAACCCAGGTGTTGTCGGGGCGGTGAGTCTCAGCATAGCTTATTCTTTCATCAAATCACGCACGCCCTGACTGGATTTATCCGATCCTTCCTAGCATGTTCACAGCATAGTCGGCGCCAGCAACTTTGCTGCCACTTACGATTATAATAAGCTTCGCCAAAGCTCTTGCTCAAGCGTCGAGGTCCAAGATGACAAGTCCAACTACTGGGCCCCATCTCTCTACTACAAGCATAGGGACACCGGCAAGTTCGAGCTCGTGGAATCACACTGGGCTGTCTACTACTTGCATCGTGGCGAAGAGAAGGAGATCAAGCAATTTCCTGAGGGTTTCCACATGATCGCTGGTTCGGCTAACAAGCAATCCAACAACTCTACCGACGACGACGCATTCAACTACCATTGTCTCGGTACCGACCTCCCAGAGGGGTTAGAACTCCCCAAGCGTCATTGTCCCGGCGGGCTTCGCATCCAAGTCATGTTCCAGTCGTGCTGGAATGGCAAGGACGTAGCGAGCGCCAACCACAAGGACCATGTCTCTTACCCTGTTGGCACGCATGAAGGAGGCAAATGCCCAACCACCCACCCCGTCCGGTTTATCACCATCTTCCTCGAGCAAATCGCCGATACCTTCAAGTACGAGTATTATGACGGCGCCTTCGTCCTGTCTACCGGCGACAACGTAGGATATTCCAACCATGCTGACTTCCAGAACGGTTGGGATGCCTCCCCCAACTCGGTCCTCCAGCAAGCCATCAACACCTGTTTAAGCCCTTCGGCTGGTCTGGACGGGTGCGACGTCCTCAAGGCGTCCATCGGCAAATCATTCAACGTCTGTCGCCCCACTACCAAGCTGCCTATCGAGGACGTCGGCTTCTATGGCGGTATCGATAAGCTCCCAGGCGACAACCAGATTTGGGGCGGCAGCGTCCCGAAGAAAAAGTCCACTGAACCTATCAACGTCCCTCCATTTGGATCGGCTGTCTCTACTCTGCCTGCGGGCTGGGTGTACCATGGCTGCATCGACGAAGGTGAGCCATCTTCGCGAGTCTGATCCTTCATTCTCATAGTCCCCTAGGAGACCCCGGTGCCCACTCTCTTGAGGGTGAGATATTTGAAGATGCAGTAAATATGTACCCGGGCCTTTGTGTTGAGCATTGTGACAAGAAAGGTGTGTCCGGCGTTCGAACGGGCAAAGGTAGACAACTGACCGCCTTCCTAGGATTCAAATTGGCTGGTCTTCAATCTGGTAGGCGAACCGGTCGTTCTAACGAACTTGGCCTGACTATTTTCAAGGAAAGGAATGCAATTGCGCTAATGAGCTCACGCACCATGGTAGCATGACACTTATGGAGCCGAGTGCATGCAATTCGATCTGCCCAGGAAGCCGTAGGTTATTGCATTGCGAACTTGGACGTCTTTGCTGACTGGTCATTGAAGATTACGAACTCTGTGGACAGTCCCGCAAGATCAACCTCTACAAGAAGACGGGTGACACTACGAGCAAAAACGACGGTCCCGTCTACCCACCTGCCGGTGCGAGGCTCACTCAGGTGTTCACCAGCACCGGAACGACGCCTGTCCTCGCCGTCGCCAACCCCCCGATGGACGACTCGCCAGCTAATGCTACGGCTCCAACTACCACCACTTCTGGTACACCCCAGAGCCCTGACTCACCACCTATGGCTCCAACTACCACTACTTCTGGTACACCCCAAAGCCCCGACGCACCGGCTACCGCCCCAACTACCACTACTCCTGGTACACCGCAGATCCCCGACTCACC
>Ga0307515_10011914_pt1 | contig 16425 bp, 13 predicted proteins | sample 17_EM_MG_FD_194513 | JGI IMG/M metagenome (GOLD analysis project Ga0307515, IMG submission 194513) | Populus trichocarpa ectomycorrhiza microbial communities from riparian zone in the Pacific Northwest, United States - 17_EM | ecosystem: Host-associated > Plants > Roots > Unclassified | place...
ATTTTGGGAACATAGTTCACTAAATGGTGCTCATGTTCTCCACCTCTATCACTTTTTATTACCTTTATCGTTTCGTTAAATTGATTTTCAACTTTATTTTTGTAATGTTTAAATATTTCAAGAGCTTCATCTTTGTTCCTAAACAAATAAATATAACAATACTTTGTACAATCATGATAAAAAGGAAAGAAAAAAAAGACATGAGTTTGACGATTTGAAAAGAAAGAAGGCAAATCATAAAGAAAAAAAAAGGTCTCTTATATTTCCCCACTTACCTGCACACACATTCTCTCATTCAAAGCAAAAAGAAAGAAAATATTGGTCTCTCTCTCTCTCTCTCTCTCTCTTTAAAAAAGAAAATCATCCCCCACCTATCCATATATCCATCACACTTACTATTTTTGGCCTTCATTGTCGTTGCCATCTCTATAACCATTAAACCAACAGCCTCCCAATGCCTCTAACTGAACCACTATCAATAGCCCTCACCACACAGTAGCACAACAGCTCCCCCTGGTTCCTTTCTTTGTTATGGCGGCATTGTCAACCACCACTAGCCTTCTATCCTTCTTCACCACGTTACCAAACTAGCTCATACGCTTGAAGCCACTGCAAATCGACCTATCAACACCAATAGCTCCACCCTATGATTAGCGAAACCTTATTCACACCAACCATCAGCTAAAAAAACTCATCTTCATCAACACTAAACAACAACAACACTAAGTCTATCTCCTCCACCTGAAAGACCAAAGACCCATTAACTTGAAGAGAGCTTTCAACCTCTAATCGTTAACCGACTCTAGCAGATCCATCAACCTAAACCAATCCCTATCATTATAAAATAAGCCTACCCACATCATCCCATGTTGTTGTCTATTCTTCCCTTTGTCAAATACTAAGAGAAACAACCTTGTTCTAGCCACATAACAACACTAAAAAGTTCAAACCAAATTGACACTCCAATCAATCAGGTTCTTCTTCTTTCATAACAGTAATGAACAATACCTAAACTAGAAGAGAGATGATGCAATAAAGAGAAAAATAAAAATAAAAATCGATTGTTTGTGTTAATTATTTGGTTTTGCAGATGACATTGAAATTCATCAATAACATAAAAAGAAAGAGGAAGAAGAGTTGTTTTAGATCCACTAATTTCCCCTTTCCATAAGCAGCAACACGTGGCGGCAATGGCAGTGGTGCTTGGAGCCCATGTGCCACCACTGTTCTTGCATTTCCAGAAGTTCTAATGGTTTTTCCACCACATTCCGACCATTTGGGTTTTTATCTAGCCTTTTCTAGAAGGTCTAGATTTAATTTGGTATGATTTCATTTGTTTAATTGTGTTTAATAATGTTCTGTAAATATTTGTAATTGTAAGGTGTGTGTGTGATGCATGATTTTAATTCTTAGTGTGTGTTAGAACAAATAACATAAAAAACAACTAGGTGGTGACTCAAGAAACAAGACATTTCCCACCAAAAACCAAGATACCATAAAACCAGTTCTTTTTCCATTTTTCTTTAAAGGTCTCTGCGATGTCAGGTGCAATAAAATGATGACTCCACTAGGGATATTAGGACTAAACTTTGCTATTTTTCTTCAATTGTTATTTTATTTGTTGTGCTTGTTTGTTTATTTTATTGTCTTTATTGTTTTAGCATGCATTCCTGTATATATTATCATGCATCACTTTGAGTTCACACTCCTAAACTTTAAGATATGTTAGGAAGTAGTGGTACTGCAATAGATTTAGCATGTGCAAGACTTGTGAAACCATCCAAATCTCTCTTGATTGTTTACTTGGAAGTGGTTGGTATACTAATTTGATATTATCCATAGTCTTTATTTCCACACTCCTTGTAAGCCTTATATTAACCTTTCAAACACGATCACTGAGCATGCAAGAGACCTTTATGACTAGATAGTGGCATACCTCATACACATATAATGGTTAAAACGCACCTTTATGGAGTTCCTTGTGTAATCTTACTATGGCAAGGCCAAAATATGGCATCTTCAATTCCAAAACCATTAGGTTGCAAATAGTGACCACATAGGGATTTTACAAGAGTCTGAGTTGTTACAGTTGACAAAAAAAAAACTACCCTAAACTGAAGCTGAAGGGCTTTCAAAAACTCGAACTTAAGAAAGATTGGATAAGGATCCCATCATTGGCATGATAATGACATCATGGCTCATATAATCCATGAACGATGAAAGTTATCACCCTATGAAAGGCGAGTCCATAATTAATATACATCTTTCTTTTTTACTAAAATCATCACTTTTGCATCTTATATTTACTTTGTATAATTCCATGACCTTTATTTAGCAGGTTGAAACATAGGTCATTTTAAAAGCCAACTTTTGTCAAAATCTGCTAAGAAACAAATGAAAGACAAAGAGGGAAGTTAGTTAGGGCAGAACCAAGGTAATGTTTTAAAAAGAGAAATGGTTTAGCTAACTAACTTACTAGAATAGACCATTCATTCAGATCTGTTAAAACAAATTATCTCTGAAAAGTTTGAAGGAAAGCTTCCACACATGAATACCAGTACTGTGAAGTCCACTATAGAAATGTCTCCCTTTCATCCACACAGTCTTATTAGAAAAAAATCTCAACTACTTATCAAGTTAATCAAAGCCTATTTTGCTTCTAATTCCTTAGGATCATCTAAGGCTCATATAGTCCTACCTTAAAATCAATCATAAACCAAGAGCCAAATGTCTTCTTCTTTGTTTTAGCTTAGATATTACACTTCTCGAAGTGCCCAAAGACTAAGTTAAAAAGTAAAACGCCATAAAAAATCATCTTTCTTTATAATTTCAATCATCAAGATTTATCAACACCTTGTGAATGCATGTTAAGTGGAACCTCTGCCACTCGAGCCCATCAAATCACCTTTCCCTTTTTGGTACATCAAAAGTGCAAAATGAGAATACCATATATGAGCCATAAGACATTCTATTGATTAATGTCAAAGTTTTAAGAAGCGAGTTGATAAATGATTATCATTTTAAGAGAAAGATGATGTATTCAACATAACCATAAAAAAAACACCAGTCTATTAAAGGTGACAAATATCTATATATTCCTATTTGGATTGTTAGGACCATATATGACTGTAGATAAGAACATGAATTCCAACCTCATACACATCCCTAGGGGCAAGTTGTAAATAACAAGTATCATCGGGTAACAAGTATATAGTGCATCAAGTGACCTGAATAGATTGAATCTCTTTGTACATAACCCAAAATATGTTACGTAGTACCATTGAAAACTAAGAATGCAACCTATTAAAATGTTTACATGCTTCACCATCAAAATGGTGCACCATGAATCCATCTACCATATCATGTGAATGATTACATGTCAGGTGCTTAGTAGTATTTAGAGACTTGAATAACCTTTGTAGTCTATGTTTGATTAAGAAGTTTCTAATTTTTCTATATTCGACAAGAGTCTTTTCCCTGCTAGTTTTGAGTTTAAACTGAACATGCCCATATGTTCTGCACTTAGTCAAATTTGTATTTTCAAGGTAGTACAACATATATAAGTATGGACACATGTCAATTTTCTAGTATCCTAAGCCAAAGGGTTTCATCATGGATTTAGCAGCATAGAAGTTATTTTCAGCTTATTCTCTTCAGGTAAAATGTTTTTCCCCTATTCAACGATTCTATCATAACCGACCTCGCTCTACCTATGATTTAACATTATGGTAAACCCCTGTGCAATAGTTGATAATTTTCTATGATTTGTGTACCCATCCTATAATGGTTCATCTGAATGTTTTAAAAGATTGAAAAACATAGTCACATCTCATTTGGTTCTTCATCTACAATTGAACTTTCATTTGCATCACCCTAATCCATCCCAATCACATCCATAACCATATTCATATAGGGATTGTTATTATCATCTACCACTTCATCCACGTTGCTAGAACTAGAAGTTGACTCAATTATCCTTTCTATCATGGTCTTGTAAGGAACATATGGTTCTCCGTGTGCAAACCAACACAAGTATTTCTCCATGAACCCTTTTTGTAGAAGATGAATCGTAACAATATTATTGAGAATTTTTTTTACACCTCTTACATGGATGTATAATACCGCCTCCACTAATTTTTTTTAGAATTGATAGTGCGTGGTAATAAATCTTTCAACCCCATTACAATAATCCATCTTCCATGACCTTTCAGGTGCAACTCAATACATCCACGAACGATCATCCATTACTTATATGAAACCTATATAGATATTGATGATAATATGTATTAATTAATTATGTGAACCAAATAAATTATGGGTACATAACTAATTATCTATCATTGGTTTAACTCAAACTTATTCAAACTTAAATCATTATCAATTTTATCAAAAATTCAAATTCCTTCATATTTACCAAAATTTTCAACTTAACAATAAAATTGATAATATATGAAATGAACCTATTAAATAAGCCATTATTTATTTCATTACAAAACATCTAAGTCACAAAACCAAACTCCATTTTATTAAATTACAAATAAATATAATTTTCAAAATCTCAAACAAACCCTAAGATGTACAAATCATACATTCATACAACAAATTTCTATGGGAAAAAGCTATAAAACAAGTAAACACATAAACAAACTACATATACTACATCAAAATGCTAAAAAAATTAACATTTTAAAAATGATTTACAACAAAAAAGGGTAATTTTGCTTACTTGATGTGGAGAATCTTCAAAAATATTTGATTCAGAACAAGGAAGCTAACAAAATGTGTGTTGAGGTAGCCATATTTGTGATGATGAGAGCTTGGTTTGTGATAAAAAGGGGATTGTTGTTTTTTTACAAAAAAAAATGGAAGAAGAAGAAATTGGGGAGGGGGAGAAGGGGTCGATTGTTTGGCTATAACTTAAAAACTATCAATGGATATTAGCAACGAGTTCATTTTGTTGGAATACCGTTTGTAATAATGAGACGTCATTTTTTTCATTCCATTATTTCAAACTATAATTCTCTCGGTATACACCAACTTAAAATTTTTGTCGGTATATGTTGAGGGGCATAACGAGGAAATAGTTTGTCGGTAAATGTCACTGTAATTTACAAACAGTAAAAATTTTATCGGTGTTTTTGTTTGTGTTTGTCAATTTCTGGATGTGGATTCTTAACCAATCAGTTCTGATGTAATGTGTGTGTGTGTGTGTGTGTATGTGTGAAACACATCACATGCTACCTCTAGAAATAAAAATTTCTAGAAACAAGGAAACCCTAAAACAAAGCAGTTGCAGATAAGCTACAATACCTTTCACACAACAATCATTGTTGTATATATGTTTGAGTACAGGGTTACCCTCTATGAGATGTTTGTGTTATCCTCTATGACTCTCCCTGTCATACCCTATGCACCTATCACTAAAAACCCTCCCCTGCCCACCATCACAACATCAACCCTAAACCTTCACAAATCTTCTTACCAATATGCTAAAATCCTATCCCAACCGCCTACAACAACCTTAGCTTCTTCCAAACTTTCAGACCACCCTGTTACCTTTACACGAAACCCTACCGCTCCCTCTGTCATACCCTCTGCACCTACCACAAAAAACCTTAGCCCGACACCTTATGCCACTACCCTTTCTGATTCAGACCATATTAAGTTGTTCTTTGAGAGATTTCCTTCAGTGGTGGAATATCAAAACCTGAAAAAGACCTTCTTTAAGTTCGGCCAGGTTACCAAATTGTTTCTATCCAAGCGAAAAACAGCTCTCAGACGACGTTTTGGTTTTGTGGACATATTATCCCCCTTGTTTGTTTCTGACCTTTGTGATCAAACCAGTAATCTTTGGTTCGATACCTACAAATTGAGAGTGAACCTAGCTAAACACCATTCCCTTAAACCTTCCTTGCCAGCATCAAAACCCTTATCCAAGCCTGCACCACCTCATAAACCCAAGCTTATGTTTAGAGATAACAGATTTTTTACTGAGGTACTCACATCCACAAAACCACAAATGGCCATGAAGGAAAGGAGAATGGTACATTATGGCTCCACAGATGAGGATAAGGAATGGCTATATAGGAGCTTAATGGGAAATATCTTGCCAAATATTGATGTAGCAACCCTAGAGGCAACAGTCTTTAAATCAATTGACAAAGCTGTGAGCTTTCGATTCTTAGGAGTTAGCCAGGTGATCATTACCTTTATGAACGAGTTAGTTTCAACGAAAGAAAATAAGAATGAAGGGTCTATATTGTATTCACTTCTCAGCAATCTCTGACAGTGGGAAGAAAGGATTAGCGCCTATGATAGATTTGCTTAGATAACCATATTTGGCTTACCAATTGAAGGTTGGAACAGAAACTGTATTGATATTGTTGGCTATGACACATCTTGTGTTAGTCATGGGTCCATATCAGCTATTAGGGCTCTTATTAGAACCACAAAGCTAGAACCTCTAAATGATCAAGTGATTCTTAAGCTCGATGGAATACAGGTTGAGGTTAGTTTGAAAGAAATAAAAGGTGAGTTCATCCCTTCTCTCACAACAGTCAAACACTCCATGGATGTCTCACTCTACACATCATATATGCTCTCCGATGATGATGAAGATGATATTTATGAGGAAACTATTAGGGCAACACCGACCCACATAACTACAAGATAAAGTGTCGAATTTGAATATGATTTCATTGGATCGTTGGGAAACCAAAATCATATTGACAGCACATTCACCAAGTTTGTCGTATCACCTTTGTACCTCTACCCTAAAATTACAGGGTTATACAGACTCGCAACTTTATCTAATGAGCGTACGTACGAAGTTGATAACCGTTTAGCCCTGATACTTTATGACTACGTTGAGGTGGCTACAGCTGACTGTAGAGTTGTAGATGTGCAGCAAGTCTCTTGCTTCTCTGAGGGAGACGGGCTGGATCAACAGAGGGGTTATAGTAGTGGAGATCTGAAGAAGATGGGCCGTAAGAAAAAACAAAAACCTTCCAGCATGGGTCCGAAAGCAATTGGTAACTCAACAAACATTGGACCATCCTTTACTAACTTCATTACTCGTATTACTGACCCATCTAAACTTTGTGCTCTGGAATTAGGAAACAGGAAATCTCAGAGAAATAAGGCAAAGAAACTGACACGCAGAACACAATCTTTCAAGAGGAGGAAATCACGTAAAATGGGAAATCAAAGCTCTAAGCATTCTGGGACGGTAATTATTGAGTATTCAGTTTCTGATAATGAAATCAAGAATAGAAATGCTATTATTCGATCTGTAAAGGAATTGGTTAGTGAAGATGAGACAAGTAGTTCACTCTATAGATCCTCTACAAATTCTATTGACCAAGCACATGAGCCTTCACATCCTGACACCTAGGCTAAAGCAAATGCTTATTGGGATGTGGGAAAAGCTATTTTACAAGTTCATGATGATAGCCGCCTCATAACACAGATACTGCAGGGATTCATAGAAAAAGAGCTGAAAGAGTAGATCAGAAGGAACAAGACGTAAGTTTACTTCTCTTGACTCGTCTGAAGGTATGGTTTCTATAATCTTTTCTATGGGCTGTATTATTGTTTAGAATGTGTGTGATTTAGGGGGCAGAGATAAGAAAAGATGTGCGAGGAATCTTGGTAGAAAGTTTAGTCTTGATGTTTTAGGAATTTTGAAAACAAAACTGGAAAATATTAATGACTGCATTATTACTTCTATTTGGGGTCGTAACCTAGGGCTTGGTATGCAGTACCTTCTTTAGGCCTTTCTGGGGGGATCTTATGCATATGGAATCCAGATTCTTTTTGTGTTTCTAGTTGTTCAGCTGTCATGAATGGATGTATTTTGCATATTGAAGGTATTTTCACTCGTTTCAATTTAGATTGCTTGGTCTCCTTTGTTTATGCTTCGAATATTGGAAACCTAAAGAATGAGTTATGGAACTACCTTATTACTTTCAGAGATAGTGTTAGTAAGTCATGATGTCTTATATGCGATTTTAATTAAACCTTGTTCCCATCAGATAGGAAAGGTGGTTCTCAAATCTCATCTTCCATGACAAGATTTAAACATTGCATTGATTGTTGCAAACTTATTGATCTCCCCTTAAATGGGAGAAAGTTTACTTTGTCTAGAGGTAACGCGGCGAGCCGCATTGACAGAATTTTTCTATCGGGTGATTGGATGCAATCTCTACCATCTTCTACTTTATTCGGTCTCCTAAAATATTCTTCTAATCATAGACCTCTACATCTGTTACTAGACTTTATGAATTAGGGCCCAAAGCCATTTTAGTTCATGAACTGCTGGTGGCTCGTATCTGATTTCAGGAAGGTGATATAGAGCTTCTGGAATACAATCTTGATTACAAAATCTAGTAGAAAGAATATGGTCCCAGCCTTAAAGTTGTTGAAAGAGAGATGTAAGTAGTGGAGTAAAGATGATGTGGGTAATACGTATAATCAAATTAAAGAGTTAGAACTTGAAGCTAACTCTCTGGACCATAAAAAAAAAATACAAAGACCTGTCAGTTATTGATCTGATTAGACGCAACAACATTGCCTCTAGACTTAAAACCCTGTATAGAGTACAAAAGTCTTCCTAGCATCAGAAGTCAAGAGTCCAGTGGTGTAAGCTTGGAGACAAAAATACTCGTTTCTTTCACTTAACTGCAACAATAAGACAGAAAAAGAATCAGATTTTCTCTTTGGAGGTTGATGGCAAGATTTTGTTCGAACCTACTGATGTGAAACTAGTTGTCTTTAACTTTTTCAGTAACCTATATTCCCATCATGACAGACCTAGAGCCTCATGTTGTAATATGGAATTTCTAATGCTTCAGCCCTCATCCTCAGCTGTTTTAGAATTCTCATTCTCTGCAGAGGAGATTAAAGTTGCTGTTTGGGATTGTAAAGGAAATGAAGCTTCAAGTCCTGATGGTGTTAACTTCTTTTTCATCAAGAAAGCATGGAACATTATAGGTGGGGATATTATCCGAATGGTTGATGAATTCTATCGGGCTAATCTTCTACCTTCGGGCATCAATAGCTCTTTTGTTACCCTTATCCCGAAGATAAAATGTGTTAACAAGCTAACAGAATTCAGACCTATCAATTTGGTGGGAAGTCTCTACAAGATTTTTTCGAAGATACTGGCAACCAAATTGAAAAATGTTATGTCAGAAGTCATTATTGAACATCAAAATGTTGTCATCAAAGGGAGGCAAATATTAGATGTCTTGATTGCAAATGAGGCCATTATGTACATCAAGAAGAAAAAGGGTAAAGCTTATCTCTTCAAATTAGAGTTTCATAAAGCCTTTGATTCTGTTTTGTGGGAATATATTAATGAAGTCATGGCTAGTATGGGTTTTGACAGTAGATGGCGAGGGTGGATTATGCAATAAATCTCAACAGCAAAGATGTCTGTGTTTGTTAATGGATCTCCCACGGAGGAATTTAGCTTGAAAAAAGGCTTACGCCAAAGAGATCCTCTCTCTCCTTTTCTTTTCAATATTGCAGTTCAGGGTTTGAGTAGTATGTTGCAGCGTGGTTGTGATCTGGGATTGATTGAGGGTATAAACATCAACAATGTTGGTCCTGTACTATCTCACTTATAGTTTGCGGAAGACACCCTTATTTTCAGCTTAGCCTCCTTATTTAGCTTGCAGAATATTAAGTGTATCCTCTTATGCTTTGAACTTGTCTCGGGGTTGAAACTCAACTTCTATAAAAAGCAGTATTATTGGTGTGGGTATTAAAGATCATATATGTAACTACACTGCTCAAATTCTTAGATGCAAGCAGGAACACCTTCCCTTCATATATCTTGGTCTTCCCATCAGTGCAAACTTGAGTAGAACTACAATGTGTAATCCTATTGTTCGCAATATCAGTTGCAGGTTGGCTTCATGGAAAGGCAGATTCCTATCTATGAGGGGTAGATTGTGTTTAATCAAATCTGTACTAAGAAACCTACCCATCTACTACCTATCTTTGTTTCCCATGCCTGCTACGGTAGTAACAACAATTAAAAAGAAATTCCTATCCTTTTCATGGTCAGCAAAAGAGGAAAGTAAGAAATTATGCAATGTCAGCTGGGCAATAAACTCTCCCGAAAAGTGTTGGTGGTCTTGGGGTTGGATCTTTAAGGGATAAAAACAAAGCTCTGTTGTTTAAATGGTTATGGAGGTTTGGGTCAAAAGAATCAAGTATGTGGAAGGATGTGATTACAAGCATACACAACCCAAACTGCTCCAAACTGATTCCGCGAGCTCATATCCTAGGAGCTGGAACTACATGGACCCATATTGTGTTAAAGACAACAGGTTACAGGTTATTGTGACTCAACAATCTGTGGTTCTTATTAGAAATGGAAAGAGGACTGTTTTTTGGCTTGATACTTGGATTGAAATTGTTGTTTAGTAGAGCGCTTCCTAACCTCTTCCACTTATCCAATGATAAAGACACTAGCATCGATAAGATGGGAATGTGGGAAGGGTATGAATGGATCTGGTTTTTCTCTTGGATAAGACCTTTATGGGGACGAAACATTGGTTTGCTAGATCAACTTTATGCTATTCTTTCGACGGTGCATTTAGACAAAAATGTATAGGATAGACTAATCTGAAAAGACAATAAAATAAAAAGATTCTCAGTTAAATCTCTTTGTGGGTTGTTAAGTTCCAATCCCTACACAAACGGTGGCTTCTTATTTGTTGGGATTTGGAAAGGTATTGTGCCTCCTAAAGTGGAGATCTTTTGATGGATGACTATCATTAACAGAATCAACACCCGGTGTATGTTGGCTAAAAAAGGTATTTTTAATATTTCAGATTCTAACTGCCCTAGATGCTTAGCGGAGGAAGAGTCAGTTGATCATATCCTTTTGCATTGCCACAAGCATTGGACCATTTGGTCCAAAATCATTAAGTGGTGGGGTTTAGATTGGTGCTGCCCAAAGAGCTTGTCAGCTCTGTTTTCCCAGTAGACTTATCTGGTTTATGGTAAATTTCAGAAGAAAGCTTGGCTGATGTTGTTTTTCTTAGTGGCATGGTCCCTTTGGCTCCTTCGAAATGAACTGATTTTCCAACATAAGACACATGACTATGATACAATCTTCTTTCTTATTATCACTCGTATATGCTTATGGTTAAAAGTTATTCATCCTGATGTCCCCTATTCCCTTTTAGATTTGTTAAGATCGGCAGAAGGTCTGATTCGATGGTCCAATATTCAGTCTACCAAAACTGTTGTTATGTGGTCTCCCCCCATGGTTAATAGCTTTAAATGAGATATGGATGGCTCTTCTCTTGGTAAGCCAGGACCCTCGGGTATAGGTGATGTCCTGCGAAATCATCATGGACATCTTCTTGGTATTTTTTCTTTGCCAGTTGGGATTTTAGATTCCAATATAGCTGAGTTGAGAGCTATTGTCAAAGCTATTGAGCTCTCAGCCTCTAAGTGTCTCCTCCATTATAAGTATATTATCATTGAATCCGACTCTGCCAATGTCATTAGCTGGATGTATAATCCTTATAACAGACCATGGATGCACCATAAGCTTTTCTCCTCTGTCATCAGATTGACTACATACTTTGGCTCAATCACCTTCACTCATGTTTTTCGTGAGAGTAATTACATGGCAGATTTCATGGCTAAACAGGGAGTGCAAAGATCAAGTGATTTTATTGCCTGGTTTTGAACCATCCATCAGTCCTATGGGTTTTTCTTGTGGTAGTTTTGTTTCTCTTGTGGAAATGGGTTATTTGTTAAGGAGACTCTTGATGGTATTATTGTCTATAGGCTGTCTGATAGACCTTGCTTCTCTGTGTGGCAGTGATATCCTGTTGTTATGCTTGTGAGGATGTTAAAGGTAGATCTATTGAGAGGAAAGCTTCAGTAATGAGGTCGAACTGTGGTTTCTTGGCAGTATTCCCCGGCATTATTCCTTTGAATGCCTAATTTGTGCAGAGCTAAATGTTGCTTCTTTGGCTATTTATGCTTTACGTTTTCTTGGTCTGGTTTCTTAACTCTTTTGTTAGTTCTGCTGTAAACTGATATTTTGCAGACTTTGTGTTTGTTTCTGCTGCTAGCCTCTGGCGTTTTAATGGAATATTTTATCTCTAAAAAAAACATGTGTTCTGCAGATATGCACTCAAACCACACCGAAAGGCCATTCCTCGGCTGATGAGCCAGGAATTTTGTTTTTTAAATGATACATGTGATTGCACAACAATCATAATTATTTTAAAATTGAAAAATATTGTGATATCAAAATCAAAAGGTGACAAACAATCATTGAAATTAATCTAAGATGCCGTGGAGATATGAAATTAATCATTGAACTAGTTATTAATTTTTTTTACTCAAGGTCACGAGGGTACTAATTAATTCCCATCTTCATATAGAGTATAATAATTCATTGAACATTTTTTTTTCATCAGTTAAAAAAAATGACTGGATAACACAAATGTGTTTTAAAAAAAATAAAAAAAGACGTGAATCAGAGCATACACTTGAGCAAAAAAAAAAGATGGTATAATTTAAGCAAGTAAAAAAAACATATAACGACAGTATATTGATCGATTTAAAAAGAATCATAGAAATTTGCCAAGAAAATTGTTAATTAAACGAAAAATACGATTGAATATAAGATTCCAACAAATTAAATGAAAAAAAAATCACAACATGTTAAATCCTAGATCTAGATTCAATTAAGAAACTCAATTTCTAACTTATTTAATGTTAACAGATGAATGAAGAAAAAACAAAAAACTTGAGGATAAGATTCTAAATCAAAATTAATTTAAAAAATTATCTCAAATAAAACAAATAACAATAAAAAAAAGGTAAATCAGATTTAAAAGATAAAAAAATTAAAGGGGATGAAATTAGTCCTCTAGCTTACACTTTTGTGTAATTGTACTCCTAATTGACCCTAAACTTTCGATTTAATGCGATTAAGCCCCTGATGAACTTCAATTTGACCCCGGATTTACATGTCTTTTGCACTTTGGTCCTTGATTTTGGATTTATGCAATTTAACCCCTAATTGACCATTAAACTTTCAATTTCACCCCTGGATTTTGTCAATTAAGCCCCTATAGTTTGGCGCCTTTTGCAAAATAGTCCTTGGTTGCGAAAATCTTTAACTTGACTCCTAAGTGACACCAAAACTTCAATTTTCTTGCGATTTTGCCCCTGATTTCAATCAATTAACTTGGTAAAAATTAAATTTGGCCTCTTAAAATTTCAATATTCTTAATTAAGCCTAAATTGAGCTCCCAAACTTATTTTTTCACCAATTAAGCCCCTAATAAAATTAATTTGACCATTTTAAAGTATAATTAAGTCCTTGCACTTAATTAAATCCTTCAATTGGACCCAAATTAATTCTTAAATATAATTAAAATTCAATTTGGCCCATGATTAAATCAAATTGGCTTCTTAAAAATTTAATTAAAAAAATAAAAAAACAACTCGAGTCAACCTGAGTGAACTCGCCAAACTCTTGACATGGATCATGAGACAAGAATAATCTCATTAAAATCAAATAAAAAAATATAGATTTAAAAAAAATCAAAGGAAAAAAACTATTAAAAAAGAAAACACTATTATGTTTTGATATTTTTTCAAGATGCATAAAAATAATATTTTTATTAAAAAAAATACTAAAATAGCATTTTGTTTTGGAGGTCCGAACCGACTGATGTTGAAGAATCAGCGGATGAGTTGTGGTTAGGGGTGAAATGCCACTCGAACCCAGAGCTAGCTGGTTCTCCCCGAAATGTGTTGAGGCGCAGTAGTTTAATACACAACTATTTTAACAATCCGATATGACTCGGTTGACTTGGAGGGTCTAAAAAAATTAAAAACAATTCAATTAAAAACAACCAAACCAAACCGAACCCAAACCAAAAAACCGAGCCAAAATCGAGCCAAACAAAAAAAACCGAGCAAAACCGAGCCAAAACCAGAAAAACCAAGTCAAACTAGTTTGAACCGGTTTTTGTTTTAAAAAATCAAACCGAAACTAGTTGATTTGAACTAATTTTTATTTTTTAAAAAAATTCAATCTAATTTTTTTTTATATATATATAAACTAAACCAAACAAAAAAAAATATCAACCCTATCGGGATATGACCTGGCCTTTTAGTACAAAAGTACTTTGTAAACTGACATTACAATTATTGGAGGGAGCACTAGTTTGGGCCATACATTCCACCAAACACTGGTTTATACCATACATTCCACTAATGAGGACACGAGGGCAGTCCAAAACCTATCTGGTTGTAATCTTCTCACTTGTCCCTACTTGTAAAGCTAAGATTGGCATACAGAGTCAAATCATCTTGAGCAGTGCAGTTGTGCATTAATGGTGTTGTCTCCGCCTCCGAGCTACCCTAGCTCGTCGTTTAGCTACATAAAAAACAGTTTTTCTTAAAAAAATTAAATTGTGTAAATTTTACCGCAGTTCTTATTTAGGGGCGATAATTTTTGGTGTGGTTTGATTTTAATTTATAAAAATAATAAATTTTATAAAATTAAAAAATAAAATTAAAATTAAACTCAAACCGGTTCTAACCAACTGGTTTTAATTTGGTTAGTTTATATTAAAAATCAAAATCCAAGCCACCGTTTCCGGTTCGGTTATTTTATATTAAAAACTGAAAACTATATTGTTTTTTCAGTTTTTTTTTTTTACTTTCTAATGGGTTTTATGATGGACTTGGTTTCGGTTCGGTTCGGTTCGATTATTTTATATTTTTTAACTAAACCAGTTCAGTTTGGTTGATGTTTTTCGATTTCAGATTTATAAAACAGAAATCGAACCGAACCGAAATTTTTTTAAAATATTCTAATCTGTTTAATCAGTATTTTTTCATAATTTAGTTTTTCTAGTTTTTTTGATTTTTTAGTTTTTTTGCTCATCCCTAATTCTACTTGTAAATTATTATAGATTACTATAATAATTTTTTATCTTTAAATAACTTAAATTTAAACTTTTAATTTAGGGTTTTTTGTTTTTTGGTTTTTGGCTCAGTAATTACTAACAGATTATTTGAGAATGTATATATCTTTTTAAGTTTTTTCACATAATATAAATACGTTTTTTATCAATAAAAATACGTTTTTCATATCCTGATCTAAAGCCAACGTAGATTGAAAGCCACGTCAAGGAGCATCCAAACCTCTAGAATTTAGATATAAAATATAATAATTATTTTATAAGTGTCCGACAACTAATTTATTTCTTTCAACAACCCCTTAATAATCATTTTTAGCTTTGGCTTCAGGGCTGCCAGTTGCCCACGTGCGATGCTGCAAGCACCGTTAATGTTGCGGTCGTGGCCAAGTCCGATGACATTTTCAGGGAGTGTTTGCAACGTGTTAGTTTTTTTAAAAATATTTTTTATTTAAAAATATAATAAAATTATATTTTATTATTTTTTAAAATTATACCTATATCAAAAGATTTTTTTTTGTCTTTTCATATCTTATATATTGTATCAGAGAAGCTATAATTGATACGTAAAATCTCTTCCTTCCGTTCCGATTTAACCAAAACAAAATCTCTCTTCTGCTCCCCGTCGTCTCCAACATGGAAGTCGAAAACCAAGTAAACACCATCGATGTCTGCCAAGTTACTCCTTACTTCGACTCATCGGAGTCAGCTACCGAGTTATCTCTTCCGCTAACCTTCTACGACATTATGTGGTTGAAATTTCCTCCAGTTGAACGCATATTTTTCTATAAACTCACTGAGTCAACTCCAACTTTCTTCAATTCAGTGATCCTTCCCAAACTCAAACACTCTCTTTCTCATACACTCCTTCACTTCCTTCCTCTTGCCGGCAACATTATCTGGCCTCCACAAGCCAACAAACCCATCATCCTATACACTCCAGACGATGGTGTTCAGCTCACAATTGCTGAGTCCAATGCTGACTTTCATCTCCTCTCGGGAAATGAAGTCCATGAAGCTGCAGATTCTCGTCCTTATATACCCGAGTTGCCGGTCACTGACTCAAAGGCATCCGTTATAGCTTTGAAAATAACCTTATTTCCTAATCACGGCTTTTGCATTGGCATCTCTGCCCACCATTCAGTCCTTGATGGCAAAAGCTCGACCATGTTTATCAAAGCATGGGCTCACTTCTGCAAACTAGGTGATGAAGACAAACGACAATATCCAGCTTTGTTGACAGAACTAACACCTTTTTTTGACCGAATAGCTATACAAGACCCTGAAGGGTTGGACATGGTGTATTTGAACAACTGGTTAGAATTAAAATGGCCTGGTGTGGATCTCAACCCAAGAAGCTTACAACTTTTGCCAGTTATAGCAGTTCGATCTAGCTCAGTACGAGCAACGTTCGAGTTATCTCGTGAAGACATAAAGAAACTCAGGG
>Ga0307515_10011915_pt1 | contig 16425 bp, 14 predicted proteins | sample 17_EM_MG_FD_194513 | JGI IMG/M metagenome (GOLD analysis project Ga0307515, IMG submission 194513) | Populus trichocarpa ectomycorrhiza microbial communities from riparian zone in the Pacific Northwest, United States - 17_EM | ecosystem: Host-associated > Plants > Roots > Unclassified | place...
CCTCCAAGTGCATCTCTGAGTTCACTCGATCTCAGTCTCCAAGTGCATATCCAAACTCGCTCAATCACGGCCTCCAAGTGCATCTCTGAGTTCACTCGATCTACGTCTCCAAGTGCATCTCAAACACCCACGATCAAGTACATCATCAAGAAGCGACGGCGGTTGTACGGAGATACAGGGGTAACAGAGGTGGACAGAGTGACGGGGAGTATATATTCGGTAGACCCCGGAGTAGATAGACATCATCTCATTTCCATCTCCTCTTATCATACAATGAAAATTCATACTCTATCTTTCCCAACTTTTGGTCTCACTCGCTCTGTCCGAGATTTCGTGGATCCGCGCAATTGCGTGGATCCTCATGGCCGGGTAGTATCATATCTTCTCACCATCCTTCGCTCTTCGAGCTTAATCTAGAAGGAACGCAAGGAGAGATTTTCGCAGCATTACCCATTGCAATCCCGATGCAAATGTGTACCCAATGAACCCATTCCAACATATGGTCACAGTTGGCCACAATGCCAGAGTGTTTGTTTAAAATAGGAGACCGACAGAGCGAAAACACACAGTGAAACGGCGATCGGAGGGCGATATGCAACGCGACGCGTGGTATTGACGCCGGGTGCGGAGTGGTCTGCCACCGGGGTGTCACTGACGGCTGTGACTGAGCACGTCCACTCTGATGGAGCCATTCCGCCCTGACGGAAATGTTTTTTGCTGATGCAGCAGATGTCCAAACGACAATACATTAAAATGAATGTCAATGGAGCGTCAACGATTATTGGTCTTGTAAGTTTGGTAACTGCAAAGTGGTTTTGTCACTGTAATGTATAATCGACATATTGGCATCGTTTATAGGCAAAAGAGACAGCGACACAGTCACTGCCCCATACTGAAACTGAGCGTCAACCGAGTGTCTATGATTTTTGGCCTTCCATCATGGGTAACCTAAGTGGTGATTGGTTGAAAACATCCATAAATGAAATAATGGCTGCCTTCTGTGGCAAAAACAATAGTGACACGCTCCTAGCCCCATCCTGAAAATGAGCGTCAACAGAGCGTCAACAATTTTTGCTGTTGCATCTTGGTAATCTGACTGGCGATTGGTTGCACAAATCCATAAACAAGGTAGTGGCTGCCTTTAGAGGCAAAAACAATAGCAACACACTCCCTACCCCATCCTGAGAATGTGTGTCAAGAGAGCGTCAACTATTTTTGGTCTTGCATGTTGGGTAACCGAACTGGCAATTGGTTGCAAACATCCAAAAATGACATATTGGCCACCTTTAGGGGCAAGAACAATAGCAACACACTCCCTGCCCCATCCTGAAAATGAGCGTCAATGGAGCATCAACGATTTTTGGTCTTGCAACTTGGCTGATCTCTGTGTCGCTCTGTGGCAATGATTCATATACAAAGGAATGGCGGCCTTTTCAATAGAAACAGTCCATGACATATACATCACCCCAACATGCCAATGAGCTTCAACGGAGTGTCAACAATTTGTGGTCTTGTGTATTGGGTAGCCAAGGCAGTGCCCGGATATATGAGCTCATATCGGAACTATTGACAGCCTTTATTGGCAAAAATACAATATATTACAGGAAAAACACGCATTCCAAAATAATCGATATTGCAATCTGCAAAACATGCAAAAAGACATTATTGGCTGCTGAATACGTGATTTTAGTAAGATACTATTATCAAACCGCAAAACCAAGATCATCATATGAATCTACAAATGGACCCACTGGGCAACCCGCTGACAACCTGCCCAATTCAGACGGGTTGGGAGATTTGCATTGAACTGTACCGGAATTGACAGTTCAGGTGTATTGACAACCAGGACCACCAATTTGGCAACGGTTCGGAATTGACCCGGACCCGGACCTGAAGTGACGATACAGAACCATTGATAACACTAGTAGTGTTAGCAACAGGTCCGGGTAACCTGCCAGCTGTCTGGGTTCAGACCGGATAAACTGTTCAGTTGGGTTCCAGACCCATCCAAAAACCCATCCCGCTGCTTGCTAGCCATCCAAACCCTGCTCTGTACCCATCAAGCCGCAGGGTTTGCCATGTTTGGCTAGACACATTAGGTCCAAACACCAGTTCTGCATTTCCAGTGGTTCTATTTATGGCCGCAATCAGATATCCTACTGTTAATTGTAAAATATTAACAATTGTACGTCATTGTTCTTTCTGGATGTACTGGCTGCTTTTATAATCAAAAAATGGAGAGACATGCTCCCTGACCCATCCTGGAAATGAGCATCAATGGAGCATCAATGATTTTTGGTCTTACATTTTGGGTAATCTGAGTGGCGATTGGTTTCAGATAGTCATAACTGAGGTATTGGCCTCCTTTATTGGTAAAACAGGAAATGACACGCTCCCTGCCCCATGTTGAAAATGAGCGCCAACTGAGCGTCAACGATTTATGGTCTCGCATCTTGGGCAATGTAAGAGGCGCATGTTTGTAGACCTCTATTAAGGAGAGATTGGCAGCCTCTCTAGGCAGATAAGCAAGCGACATTCCCACAACAGCCTCCTGGACAGTAACAACTTGTTTCATTTACAATGCTGCAACTAAGAGTTCATGACCATTTTAGCCTAGAAAAACTGTCAAAACATCGTATATAGACAGTGACTGATGCATTGCGCTGTGGTTACCCATGATGAAAGGCCAAAAATCATTGACACTCTGATGACCCCCATTTTCATGATGGTGCAGGGAGCGTCCCGCTATCTCTTTTCCCTATAAAGGCGGCCAATGATTTGATTATGCATAGTAATGACCAAATCACTTTTGAATTACCTGACTTACAAGACCAGAAATCGTTGATGCTCTGTTGATGCTCATGTCCCGAATGGGGCAGGGAGCGTGTGGCTCTCTCTTTTGCCTATAAAGCCAGCCAATACCGCATTTATGAATGGCCCCAACCGATCGCCACGCAGATTACCAATTATGCAAGACCAAAATCATTGACGCTCTGTTGACACTCATTTTGCCATGGGTGTATCCGCAATATGTTATCATTTAATTTGGCATAATATGTCATTATTGGTGTTTTGGCAGCCTTTGTACCATCTTCATGTACTTTCTCCTTCATCACTACATTGTTCTTTAATAATCCATATAAATATATCCTTTAAAATATACTTTAAAGTGTCTGCTAATTGAAGATAATAATACACTCAAAAATCCTGTTCCATTCCATCAATACTCACCTTCACTGTCAGGTTTGCTCAATAGGCTGCTGTCGTCTGCAAAATGGATGTCAGCTGCATTACCACGCGGCAGATAGTGTACTAACCAGTGGATATTCCTTTATCAGTTAGCAAATCTGGATTGAAATCTTTATCGTGCTTGCGATCCTTGACAAATACATCAAGATTGAAAAATCGAGCGCTAGGAAGAGGAATATGTATATACACATATCCGGGTGGCACACGTTCGATTTCAGATTGGTGAGCTCCCTCATTGCCACCCGGTGGCACAGGTGGCATTCCGGGCGGATGTGGCGTCGGTCCTGGTGTCGGCTGTCTGAGTCGCTCTGGTGGAGGAGCACCCATCCCTTTGCGCCTCCAGTGTGTCTGGGGATTCTGTGCTGTGCCATTGTGGCAAGGAAGGCAGCCGTCCATCTAATTTTCCCGAAGCATAGCCGGATTTCTTTCCATCGCAGCCTTCACATTTTCATGCCCAGTAAACTTAACTCCCTGTTTCTTCTCCTCTCCGACTTTAGTGTGAGGTTGTTTGATCAGCAATTGCGTTCCCTCCATTGCCGCGTGCGAAAACCCTCCTTTGGCCATTTTGGCCATATTCAAGGCATGGCGCATGTCAGACTGTTCTAGCTGTACCTGACCTCCTCGCCTTGCCATAGTTGCAGACATGTTGAAAACCTACAAGATATAAGTTGCTGCATCTACATATCAGATTCGCCTATTACCTCAACCATATATGCTTCTGTAGCATCCTCTAACGTGGTTAAAGCCTGTTTCATCCACTCTCGGGGATGCTTAGCAATAAATTTGTCCGCCAAAATCCCAGAGCTGACAGCATCATGATGTTCAATTTCGGGGACTGCGTGGAGAAATGCCTTTGTTGACCATGCAGGTTTCCCATCACGTGCAGCGATAAATTGGTCACCCAGCTCTCTACGTACACCAGCTGTATGTTATATTATCAGGTGATGGCCATGTACCTAAATATGACTATACTCACATTCGATCACATGCTGCTTCTGATTCTTGCTCCTTCCAACTTTACAGACAATGTGTAACTGTACGTCCAGCATCATATTGTTGGTGGCTGTATTTGCAGCGTCGCGGTAGACTAAGTGGTGTCTGCGTTGTAGTTAGGTCTCAGCAGGTGGTGTATTGGATGTTGCGCCTCTCATGCTGCTCGATTCCAATCCACTCTCACCTTGCTGAGGTGTTTGCGGAGCCATGATTTGCTGCCAGTGTGGAAGTGAAGAGATGATGATAACGAAAAGAAGTGGGTAGTCCTGAGGAATATATAGTTAGCTTCAAGTCCTAATGGAATGCGTAACAGCCAACTTGCATGTTCTACACAAGGTGAATTCTGCTGTGTATAGCTGCAGGTTGCACAGGTTTCCAACCATGCTGCAATTTGCACCAAGTCAGTCTGATGTTGTGTGTTTGTTCAGGGGGATAAATCATGGTGAACAACCACTGAAGTTTCATGTTTGTGAGATATAACCAGTAGATTCTTCAACGGAAAGGACCTCTGCTGATGTTTGTATCAAGAAATCTCCAGGGTCTTACATGAGACAGACGCTGAACATCAGGGAATGATGTATGGTCAGCATTGCTATTCCCAATTTAGTGACGGTCAAAACGCAGATTTTGCTTTGTGCAAGTCGATTATGCATACCAATCTCGACATAAACGACGCAGCTTGCCTCCATGTGGTTCATATCTTGCAACATCCAACATCTCGCCCATCAACAAAGTCAACACATAATACCATAGTCAATTCTCTGAAAAAGAACCTTTCACAACAACCGGCAAGCAAATACGGCAAATGGACAAAGCACTCCACATGCTGACATCATCAAGCGAATGAAGGCAAGAGTGGCTCAGAAGCAGAAAGGGTCCGAGCCCTTGGAGCATTGCACAGCTTGCGATCCAAAAAGAAGCTTGCAGAGGGGAAACAACGAGAAACATGCTACAGGGATATTTAGGCCCAATAATCATTACAACATTTATTGAACTAAATAAAGCCGCCTATCCAAATAGTCACCTATCAACCTCCTCGTCTTTCCCAAGACTCAACCTCTTAACAAGTTCCTTTAGTAAGTGCTCGCCTCTCTAGCTCGTCGGTCCAAGGTCGCTCTTCGCTTTAATCTTCAAATGGCAACAACCCTGTAGTGATGTACCGGTTAACTTCAGATCCAATACCGATTGTAATGTGGTAGAACGAAAGAGCTGGGGAGATGTGGGTTATGTGCCAATGGTTGGAGTATTGAATTTGATCTCCGATTGTTTCGACGACGCGTTGATGTGTTTATTGAGATTGTGTCAGTTTGAATGAACACATATAAGGAATATTCACGCCAGTGATTTAGAGAAGTAATGGTTAAGTATTCTTTGGATAGAACTCTTAATAATATTTTAAGGTGTTCTTCACTGGTAATGTTCTGACTGTGGATTGCTGCTAGAGCTTGGTTCATCTCATTGCCGGAACAATGTGAGCTTCTTATAGTCGGGACCTCAGCTCAAGCTTGCCTTTGGCCTCACGCTATGACACATAGTTTTTTTGATGGCTGATCTCGGGAATCATCTTAAGTGATCTGTCGATATTGCCACGAGTTCCCTCAAGGTTATGCTGTTCATGCATGATAGGTTTCACAGCCTTAAGCTCCCCGAATGGGGCCATCATCACGTCATGATGTCAATTGAAAGATGTGCTAGCTCATAACTTCGACTTAGACATCTCGCATCCCATTTGTTCAGTAGTTGGAACATCTGACGACCATTAGTCTTATCAGTGCTTATCGCAATTTATAATAACCCAGGTTATTAAATGCCACGCCATAACATGGTTATTTGGCTATGCGTTCAGAGATTTTAATCGGTGACCAACTGATACTCTGCCAACGTAGATTATGACATGTCACCTTGTATTTGTTATGAGTATGATGTTGCAATGCATGCTGTCTTAACCAAAAGAACAGGTTTGCTTCAGGTCTCTTATCTTCAGCCAATGTCATTGATCCCTCAGACACAGCATGCTTAGGTCTCGGCACTTCCGTAGACCGAGGATTTGTCACAGGGTGAATCCTATCACTGAGTGAATAGGCCTGGCAGTCCCTACATACTCGCATTTTGCTTATCGTCTGCTGCACCTGAAATTCGGCGACATCGCCACTTAACTGTGCGTTGCCCCGCTAGCTAAGGTGCAATATGTGTGGCTAATAATTATGTGCACTGCTGAAGGTTTTTCACTTCCCAGTAAAGGTGTCATAATTGCATCATCATATTTGAATCCGCTAGTGCAATGTGACTCGTCACTAATTAATCGCCACGCGGCTCAGGTGTAATCCCGCTAAAAATCACCTGACTGACAACCAAGTGATGCTCCGTAAATAGGCGGTTTGCAATTAAGTATTTACTACTCAATCGACTTGTATCATTACCGTTGCTAGAGGAGAACCCCTGACACTACATCCCTCTCTAGGACCGGAGACCCAACGGAAGCTCTGTCAAAACAAGTGAACAACAAAAGATACCACTCAGATAGCAAAAGTAAACAATTCCAAAATACGAAATGAAAACAAAACAAAACTTTTGTTAATTTTTCTTTTTGCACTGCTGCGTCTTCCGCTTATCTTTCTTTTCCGAAAACCTTTTATCTTTTTCCATATTCCGATCATCCTCCTCATATCTTTCTAATATTACTCTTGCATTATCATTCACATTGTAGAATGATTCCCATGTATTTTCCTTGTGCGAAAAACCTTCCCACTTAACAAAAAACACATGATACTTAGCATCATCTTGCGAAGGTCCACTCGGTATTATACTTTCAATAGTCCATTCTGCATCATCTGTTTCGATTTCGATAACATGCTTCCGAGGGTTTTTCCCTCGATAACGTTCTAATAACGACATGTTGAATGTTGGATGTATTTTCCACGACTCGGGTAATTCCAACTTGCAATATCGATCATTGTGTCCGACCTTAACTATTGTGAATGGTCCGTACATCGTATCGTCAAGTTTCCGATATTGTCCTTTCGTTCGAATATTTATTCCTTTAAGCATAACAAAGTCGTTGGCTTTAAACAGTTCGATCAACCTTCTCTTTGTATTGTAATATTCCCCCATCATTTCCTCAGTCCTTTCGAGATTGTTTGATAACTTCTTAAGAACTTCAGTCATATAAAGCGAAAACATTTCTGATGCGGGACTCTTAAATGATACTTTTGTCGGCCATATTGTTCTTGGTTCATATCCGTAATTGGTGTAGACCGGGGATATCTTCGTCGAGGAATACTTTGAATTGTTGTAAGCGTACTCGGTGATCGGTAACATCTCTGCCCAATTATTCTGTTCATAATTGCAATAAGATCTTAAGTAGGATTCGATTACTTCATTAATGGTTTTGGTTTGACCGTCTGTCTGCGGATGGAAAGCCGTGCTCATAGATCTTTTGATTTATAGGAAATTGGATAGGTCCGCACAATATTGACCACTAAACGTTCCATCTCAATCTGAAACCACATCCTCTGGAAATCCGTGGTACTTCCTGTTATGAGGGTTCTTAATCCAAATAATCAATACAACATTTATTGAACTACATACAACTGCCTATCTAAGAAACACTTTCTTTCCTCTTCTAATCTTAAGACTCAACCTCTTGCACCTGTGTAGCAAGAGCGACCAATCTAAATCGATACCAAAGGCCTTCTCCCTTGTAGATGTAGATTACACCTCCCCGTCCAATAACCACTCCTCGGAATACTCCTCGAATGGTAGTGCACCAGTGTTCAGATATCTGAGCACCTGGTATTCGATATTCTCGAGTTCGCAGAAACGAAAAACCTCCCGGTAAGTGTGAGTTGAATGGTGCTCTTCCAAACTGAAGAGAAGGTTGCCAAAATGTTTGACAACTTGTTGCAGTGCGTACTCGGATTGTGTCAACTTGTGTCCAGGCATATAGTGCGTAATCACGTAGGTGGATTAAGGAAGTAATTGTGAAAGTTTGTAATAGATAGAATTCTTAATAATATTTTGAGATCGTCTTCGGTGTTCTGAATGTTGACTGTGGATTGCTGCTTGAGCTTTTTCTTCTCATTGCTGGAATAATGCCATCTCTTTATAGTCGTGTTCGAGGGTTTGTACACCCATACTTCGACGCTATGACTTCAAAGCTCATGAAAGAGTTATCGTGGTCACGTCATGAAACTAATTATGCTCCCGGTAATAACTTGCCCCGCATCCCAGTTGGTTGTCATGTTCATGCAATGTGGTTTCAAAGTATTATGCTCCTGATAAGAATCAGGCCATCCATACCATGATATCATGTCAGGCAGTGTGTCCGACGAAACTTGTACTTAGACATCTTACTACCCGTTTGCGACAGTAGTTGGAACGTCTGCCAACAATTCAGTTGGCAGTGCTTATCACAAATTGATGCCTCATCTTAAAGGCTATCTGGCTTGCATCATAGATTTGATCGGCGACCAACCAATACTATGCCAACGTAGAAGTTGAGGCGTGAGCTCGTATCGAATACTAGTCTGATGTTGCAATGCATACTAACCCAAACCAATGAGCAGGGTTGCTTCAGGCCTCTAATCTTCAGCCAACATCATAATTCCCTCGGTCACATCATGCTTAGGCCGAGACCTTTCTCTTTGGCTGGGAAGTACCCTGGTAGTTCTGATCGACTGGGGCAACAAGCCAGAGTTTCGGCATACTTGCATATTGACTATCGACTGCTGTGTTTGTGTGTCGGTGTGATCTCCAGTCCACTCAAACAATCCCACTAGTATCTAGGATATGAACGTGGTTGAAAACAATGCGCTTGGCAGATGTAACATCTTTCAATCTGGCAGCATTGTTGCGTCATCAAATAAGAATTACCGTAGTATGTATCCTTTCAATGAATTCACTAAGCAACATTGCTTGCTTATTGAATCGATTCGCGACTCCTATGTATCCCTGCTGAAGGACATAGGACTGGTTCACTTGTGATATCATGAATAGGTGTTATCCATGTCATGTGACTAGACCAACAGTAACTCCATGGCATGTATTCATTTAACCATCGTAAGTACCATTATCGCTGTTAAGAGAGAACCATTAACACTTCCAAACATTATCCAGATAGGCTTAAGGGACGGTAGGCAAATCTCTTCTCAGTATTGGAATGAAGTTTTAGGGGGATGCTTTCCTTAAAGTATATATACTTCCGCAAGGCCCTAGATAATATATTCTTTCTAAGTGTATCTCCAGTTGACGTGGATTCGTAACTGGTAAAGATCGAATACGCAAATAGGACAAATGGTGAATATAGATTCAGATGGTTCCGAATAAATATTGACTCAGTCAAATCGAGGAGTCAAACAATGTTGGCAGTACATATAATCCTTCGATTCCTTATTGTAGTTTCAATCTTTTTAGTATCTTAGCTCTCCTTTTCCTTTCAGCCTTTAACTGCTTTTTGGTCATTGATACGGGAATAAGCTTTCCTTTCCTTGTTCGTCTTACAGGATCAGCTCGATGCTGATCTTGCACAGGATCCACGTAATTGTCTAGCTGTGGTTGGATATCTCTAGGCGTCGAAGATACTTCTCGATCAATAGCTTGTTGAGTAGGTTCCTGAAATTCGCTTATAACTCTTGTTGAAGGGAACTCCTGATTATTGACAAGGTATCATAACACTGGATCCAACTGTACTAGCGCTGCTATCCACCAAATGCACTGTGCGGCGAATAGGTATTGTCATTCTTGGAAGGTGATAAGTCACTTCCCAAAAGTCCACAACAATACTTCGGCTTCATTCTGGAAGGTGATACTCATCAAACCGGGTGGGGCTGCCGCTACAAGGCTAGTAATATTTGTATGTAATAATAATAGATATAGGCATCATAAAAACGCAATAAAATTTGGAGGTCTTCTTCGCTGGTAGGTTTTTCTGACTGTTTGCCGCTAGAGCTTGTTCTTACATTGCCGGAACTATGTCATCTCTTAATAGTCATGTTCGAGGGCCTCCTATCACCCATACTTGCATGAGATGATTACATTGTTGCATGATTGCTCTATTGCGATCGCGACTTACATTCTTACGAATGCGCCTGGTAATAAATTGCCATGCATCCCTTAAGTTATCGTGTTCATATAATGTGGTTTCAAAGCATTACGCCCCTGATTAATTCTCAGGCCATCCATTATATTAAATCATATCAGACAGTGTATCAGATCATACTTCAACTTGGACATCTTGCATCCCATTCGTTCAGTAGTTGGAACATCTTACAACTTGTTGTCTTATCAGTGCTTTATGGCAAATTTTAATAAACCACATCAGCAAAAACTAAATCTCCTTCATTAAATTTATTTAGTTTATTGTACCCACAAACTCAAAAAAATGAAATCGAGGTTTCCCTGAAATATGGCATTGCTTTACTGTTCCAGAGTGTTCTTCGAGTCGACGCAATGCTGTTTCAAACGTCACGACCAGTGTACCCACGCTTGCGAATGTCACAACGAACACTTGATGAACGGTTCACACTTCCTTTGGCATTATCAAAAAGCATCTCTCAGCGTACTCCTACGTCGCACAATTCGATTAGTCCTCGCGATGATGATAGTACTCGCTCCATACGTTTAATGAAGCGTGTAGTTCTTGTTTTTAAAGACCCTCATGGCTTAATTTAACCAATGATAGTTACCATGCAGAAGTGGTTGACGACATTTAATTTGTTGATACGAGATCGTCAGTAGCTTGCAGTTCGTCGCGGGAGGGTTATGCATCGTTGCGATGATGATTTCACGCATTTGAGATCAGACTTCAGTAAACCATCAGTTCTATTACATTTACTACTATTATGATATATCGACGAAAGCTAGAATAAGATAGCACACAAAGGAAATCCTAAATCCGATTACTGACACCATTCCTAACCTCCAAGCAACATCGCACCCTCTACAATCGTACTTCCATCGACTAATCGCGTATTCTCAATGCTGGTCATGTTGGTGATGTCGTTGCGGTTGCTGTTGCTGTTGCTGTCACTGCAGGGGACGGGCTGGCTGCTGCTGGCAATGGCAGGCAGAACAGCTGAGAATCGCATACTAGCTTCAGTAGCAGCAACAAAGCTGCTGAGACACTTAAAAGAATTGTCGGGCTGCTCAATCAGCTCCTCCGGGACGTAATCAAGGAAGTCCTCATCAAAGCTGCCCTGATCGTTGTGAGGTTGTGCCATCGCTGGGTCTGTACCAGTTGGGTGGATCCTTCGGCGGATCATGCTGCAGATATTGTCTATCTTTTTGGTTTGAACCTCTGGCGAGGAAGAACGAAAATCCGCGTCGAGACAACGAAATACATCTGTGCATGCATTGTTAACCACGTGATTAATGTTTCTTGTATCACACTTACGTTGTGCTCCACCTCCTGGACCAAACTCTGGCGGGACCCTGAACTCGCCTGTTTTCCAGGCCGACAGACAATGGTGGATGGCCGTTGGAGTGATGGCAATGAATGTCGGGTTGATTTTATCAATCAATGATCTATCTTTCATTCCCATCTGTCATATGCCATAGAAGTATGTCCGGTGAATAAGATCCACAATTTCAGTCGCTGCAAATCGAAACTTGCACTCCTAAATTGATCGTCAAGACAACGATTAAACAAGAAGGGAACTTTGAACTTACCTCACGAACATTTGTGGGGCATGAAAACCTGTTCTAGGCCAATAGCCAGGCTACCATTTACCGGATCACTGTAAGCGACTGTGTTCGAAATCCGTAAATAGAGTCAATTGAGGTCTTGCAGAGGTATACCATTGCTGCACGGGAGCTAGTAATCTTTGCGAGAGCCTGATGCACAATGTCAGCGATGAAAACAATCGTTGAGATAATTCATTTACCACTGAAATGTAGGCACTTGGAGGGTCTGAGTTTCTCTGGGCTGGATCAATCCTGGCAATTTCCTCATACCCCCAACAATGAATCTGGGTGGTCTTCACCGCATTCGTGGCAAAGGGATTCACAAACATTGCATAATTGATAGCTATAGGCTTCACACGTGCCATGACCATCGCCGGAACGTCTGAAAGGGTTGTCTGGGCATTGTATTCTGCACCGACGATGAGGCCTGTCACGTCGTCAACAAAGGGCTCATATCGCCACAGATTTCCAGCTTTCCATGCAACCAATTGCTCACCGGCTTCGTTTGAATCCTTCCTCTAGTAAATATATACATTAGCGGGCGGATTCAATCATTCAAACGATTAATTGGATACCTTCTTGGATGCCAGTGGCGCAGGCTCGCGTTCATCCTCCTCCTCCTCCGAGACAATATAGACCTCCCGACACTCAGGATGTAGGGGTTGTGCCGACGTAGGAGTTATTTGAGTTGCTGCGACTTGTTTTCCAAGTGTTGACGTGAAGGAATCTTTTGATGGCCACTTGCACATTGCTTTCCTGGATGGTCGCCAAACAGGCTCGTCGTCGGATTCTGAAATGTCATCTCGACAATCATTGTGATTGTCGGGTATCGTGCTGAGATTGTCATCGAGATCCTCATCATGGATAGATCATCTGCTTCTCCTGGTGCTGGAAGGAAGAGGAGGAGGAGAAGTGCGGCGCCTTCTTGTCTTGATTTAAAAAAGGCGGCGAGTGATAAGTACGAAAAATTAAAGGAGTGACTAAAGGAAATGTGAATGAATTAAAGCGTTGTGTAAAGGAAAGAAAGCGTTGATATGATTAAAAGCATCGTCGTGATGCGTCTTTTTATCCTGTCGACGATTCAAGGATCTTGGCTTGTTCCGCCACCCACACTTCCAACTCCTTGGATGGACGGGAACTCGGAACTAAGAATGGCAGGTGACAAGCATGCCACAGGGTTGTTGATTGGCTTCCTTTGACAAAAATTGTTATCGCAACGAGCTAAAAAGCGTTCGCGTTTCACTAATCATTCGGGCTAACTTCTGCTGGGTAAAGATACCGAACTACCAATTACATGATAGCCATACATGGAGTCCTATCGCTGCCACTATGCCATTCCGAAAAATAAATGTCTCAACAATTAATCCCAACATCGTGAACTCTGAACACAGCCCTTCATGCATGAATATGAATGATGTAATAATAAAATAAACAAAACACCAAAAAGAGACCCAAAACCTCACCAAAAAACTCCAAATTATCACCCATCCGTCCACCCTCCAAAGTGCCAGAAAAATACCCACCCACAACGCAAATCCTTGAACAACCGTCCAGCCAGTGCATTCCATCATCACAATGACTAATTTGCAGCTGGGCGGCTGCTTGTATGCTTCCTATTGGCCAAAGAGCCTGCAGCAGGACGATTCACAATGTGATCGTGCTCGCGTAGCCAAGCCACATCCTCATCAGCAACAACGCTTTGCTCGTAATCGGCAAAGAGACCAAGAGCACGGTTTCGGATCACTTCAAGGTATCGCTGCTGTCTTATAATCCTCTTTTGAAGCTTCCGTTCAAACTTTTGGAAGCCTGTTTTTGTCGCCGGGATGCTTCTTGGATTTGGGCGCCGCGTCTCACGATCATCGTCCGATTCCTCCCCGATATCGTCGATCATATCCTCGGCAGGAGGTGGGAGGATGTCATCCAGAGGGAGGTAGCTGCGGCCACCACGCATAGGCATCTGGGCACCATCTGTGCCGTCAGCTTGTTGGCCATGATAAACGACGCGAAAAAGCGTTGGGTTGCTTAATTTCATCGCCGCCTTTACCCATCCGGCAGCAGTATTGTTATCGAAGATTTGGGTAACATTACGGGCGTACGGACCACCATCTCCATTAGGCTCCTCCAGGCAGCCCCAAAGCTCTCGGATTTTCCGGCTGGGGTCTGGCAGACCGGCAATTGCAGCATTCACGATTGACAAAATGGTCGTATCGACGATTGATGTAACTATCCAAAGTATCGATTCATCATCCCCAGGCCAGTGCCATGAGAATAGCTGAGTATTGTCTTCACCCACCCTCGTCCCAGCAATGTCGCGATCCACATAGGCGATGGTACAGCTAAATGGCTCGACAAGGAAATCGTTCGAGGCGTCGCAACGCACCTTTATCGGCGAAGACCTGTTACCCGAGGTTCCTTCCTCGTCGTCTTCTGGATCTACACATTATCAGGAAGAGTAAAAGAAGCATCGGGGCGATGAAATACATACCAACGTGCACGAGTTTCCTCTTCTTAGTCGGGGTTTCTTTGAGCCTATTCTTCCTTCGGCGAAGGCCAACCTCCGTGAACTCGTCCAGTGCTGCCTTGAGTTTCTGACCATCGAGGTTAGTCTTGTCTGCCATGTACCGTTTCCAAAGCGGCCTTTTAGACTCCAGTTCACTGATTCGAGTAACGCAACGATCGATTAGGAGATCCCATTGCTCGGGGCCGGCGCCTTGCTTGTTGATGATGCTCATGGACTGGGCAATCTCCCAGACACGCTCCCTCACTTTATTATTCATCCGTTGTGTTGTCAAGCCACCCTTATCCTGCCAAATCCCCATGGTTTCTGCTGCCCATTGGCTGACTCCAACACCGGCGTTCTCGGCCCAGATGCGGATTTGAAGAGTTGGCATCTGGATTGTATTAGCATCTGCGACGACTGATTTCGGCAACCAGAAGGCATCACATTACATTTTAGGTTCTCAACGGTGATCAATGATTGAGTTGTGGATATCGAATGCTTGTTACTCTAAACAAGCGTCGGGAGTGTTGAATATATCGTCAAGGGTGATACGATGCGGTAGCAGAGGTGAGGAGGGTGTGTCGAAGGTTCTGGAGATTGTAAGTAAGGTGGGCAGGCAAGGCGAATATATATATGGGCTTGGAGGGTTTTCTTGATCCGGCGACATCATCTTGGCTGCAATTCCGCTAGGAGGCAATTAGCTTAGCATCATCTAAGCGCCCTGATTCGTTGACTGAATGCTTAAGTTCATCACAAAGACAACTAAAAGCATGCTCTGCAGTCATATCTCACTCGTTTGTCCTTGCTCAAGTTCTTGTACCCCGCGATGACGTCGCTGAGTCGGTATCTATGGAGAATGCACGGTTCATGTAAGGTACGAACTTAACATAAAGTTACAACCATAAATCAGGCAATGGGTGTAGGAGGGTCTTGTGAGGGTGCAAAACAATCGCCGTGACGAGCTGAATGCAGATGCGGTATGCTTTTCGAGATCGAATGGATGTTGAAATTGAGAGAGCGAGTAAACACTTTGCAAACGTGTGAAGGAGGATGAGAGAAATCCTACGAGAGTGGTAGGACCCCTTTTTGGAAAAAGTACATTGCGGTGCGGCTTTTTCCGAGGACAGCCGGCTTGTAATGGTGTGAGTAGGTAAAAGACCGTCGAGACGCTTCTTAACGTTGTTGCGATAGATCATTTTGCTAACGAAACATGGATCTTCGTCAACTGTGTCTTTACTGCTCGAAGACGTACTCCTACATCGGCGCTTACATCACTCACCTCCGTCGCGACCACAAAGAAAGGATAGTATACATATCAGCCGAACAACTGCCAGATGATGATTTTGCAATCGAGCACGATATTATTCTACTTCCATTCGTTCAGGAACCGCATCACAACCCTTTTTTTCACCCTTCCGACGATGATTCCAGCGATACAGAAGCCGACAGCGAGAATGCATGTATCGATCCAGAGCAACCTCCAGTTCGGACACGTATTTGTGGTACTCCACACTTGGACAACCGTCTAGCCGGCAAGCCTATTAGTAACGAGTATTTCGATGTCTTCGACGATGAAATTGATCTATGGTCAATGTTTTCTTCCGAGGAGGAATATTGATTAGCGCACTGGTGCGTCAAGCACAACTTGAGCAGAGCTGCTTTCAACGAGCTGTTCAGGGACCCTACGATGGCAACCGTCAGCAACTTCACTTCATCCCACACTTTATTCAAAAGGTTGAACGAAATGTCCTACGCAATGGGCATCGACTCTTGGAAATCCGGCAAAGTGTGTTACAATCGTTTGGCCGATTCAAACAACCTTCGCGACGATGATTACACACGGTTCTTTTACCGCAATCCTGTTGAATGCATTGAGTTCCTCATGCAACAGCCTGCGTTCAGGGAACATATGTCGTATGCTCCAGCAAAGGAATTCAATGATGCTGAGGAACGTATCTACTCAGAGGTGAAATCAAGCAACTGGTGGTGGAATGAACAGGTAC
>Ga0307515_10011916_pt1 | contig 16424 bp, 17 predicted proteins | sample 17_EM_MG_FD_194513 | JGI IMG/M metagenome (GOLD analysis project Ga0307515, IMG submission 194513) | Populus trichocarpa ectomycorrhiza microbial communities from riparian zone in the Pacific Northwest, United States - 17_EM | ecosystem: Host-associated > Plants > Roots > Unclassified | place...
AGGATTTTGAAGGAACCCTCAATGTCTGCCGTCTGAGGTACTTTCTCCCTTGTTCATGTAGTTTATTTGAACTTCGCCATATCACCTCGCACTACGCGTTTTTAAATGAAGTGTGGCACGTGTCAGTTTCGCGCGGACTCGTTTACAAAATCGCAAGTACAACTGAATGTGTGAGAATTCCGCGCGGAATCAAAATTTGGCAGGGGGCTGCCGGTCCCCACTTAGTAGGGTTGGGTGAACTTCCGGACCCTATACTACCCCTTGCATAATTGCGTGGACGCGAAAACGCAAAAAAAACCCTGTTTGATCACCGTCAGTAATGTGGTTCATGAATGTTGTATTTTCCAGTGTGGATTCATACCAAAATTGCCCCCCCTCCCGATTCCGGGTGGTTGTACGGGAGTTATCATTTATTCCCATCCGATGAGACATACTATAGTACTACCCCAACAACCAACTTGCTGTAGAAGACAAGGCGACGACGGCAGGATTTCCGGCTTAAGCTAGACGATGACTGAGATATCCGGGGGTGACAAGAAAGGGATAAACACTCGTTTTTTGAGTCTGTATGTTCGTGCGCGAATATCATTATGCAAGGGGCCTGCAGAACGTTTAGTGCCTTCCCTCGAAACCGAGAGCGACACTACACCAAACAGCGACTCGTGAGAGCATTGACTCACCTTGCTTCGTGGTTTAGACGGACGTCTTCGAACGGAGAAAGGTATACCCGGTTTATAAACTGTGTCTTGTACAGTACGTGCGATGTAGAGAGTTCAAGATGCGGTTCCGTCTTTATTCTCTTCCACAGCTTCATCCACCTGCACGCCTCCCTCTATTTCGTCCTCTTCAGGCCCCGCTTCACTTTCCGAATCGTCAGACCACCAGGTGCTTTCGCAGTCCGAAGTTTGTGGGTTCGAGGTAGACTCAGCCTCGGACTGTGAAGTTTCGCCAACATAGCTTCCAACAGAGGATTCTGGACTCCCCTCCTCCTCGCTAGTCCACAAACCCTCCGGGATCTCCACAACCTCTGCCTCTCCCGGGATGATCATCCCCTCCTCAGGACGAGTGACACAGAATCCACCTGGCTTCGTATATGTGATCCAGTGACCGTTATCATCCCGAGTGAAGATCATGTCCAAAAGATCCTCCATGAACAGGCTTCCGTCGGGGTCATCCTCACTGAGCTTTATACGCCGTCCGACCCAGATTGACCAATGGCCGTGCTCCCCGATAAAGTTCTCGTAAGCCTCTCTTAAACGACTGTTCGCCAGAACAATGATACCGTCTTCCTCATCAAACTTCGCCTCCCAAGCTTCGCAGAAAGCAAGAGTTGCACCTCGCGAAATCAATTCATCAAAGGACTGTGGGTTGCTGTTGCAACGGAATGGGCGAAGGTGGCTGGGAATAGGTTCGGGCGGGGGCGAATTGCTTCTCGCGAGGATCCCATCCCTAAATACCGTAAAGGGATCTCTGGGGTCGACCGCCTCGCTCTCACCATCCTACAGCAGGATATGAACGTGGATAGCTGACAAGGCAATTATGGGCGCACCTCCATCATGTACTTGGTTTTGCATCCGTGACAGTACCCAAAGGCCACCTCCCAGCCACAACCGGGTTTCGCGCAACGATAGACGTCATCCGCCTTGTCGTAGACGGGTTCCTCGTCTGTGTAATCATCGGTACAAGAGGAGCCTTCATTGTCAGATTCACCCTTGTCTGAATCGCTGTTTTGGCTGGAAGTGCCATCGTGAGCGTGGGAGGAAACGTCCTCTACCTCTGGCACGTCCGTGGATTCGGTGGCCTTGGGGATGTTGGCTAAAACCCTTGGTTCGGAAACTTCGAGAACTTCAGCTTCGTCCTTCTTGTGGCCCCTGCCGTCCTTTTGTCGGGAGAGAAGGTCGATTCCCTACAATGATTTTGGTAAACTTCGTTTGGATGCCAAGGAAGACATTCACCCTCTGGATGACGGATCGCGCGTGTATCAGAGCCTCTAGTGCGGTTTCAGGGCGCTCCGTCCGAACGCTCTCAAGCACTCGTTGTACGTTCTATGATATAGTATAGCATAGTCAGTTACGATGCACTTTACTGCGAGCCGGCCACCATACCTTCTCCACATCCCCCGGCCCAGACCGAGGAGGTTCCACGACGTTGGATGACTCAATATCGCGAGAGCGAACCGACTCGAGGTCCACGGTGTTAATGCTGCTCAAGGACATGGACACCGTGGGAGGGTGGGTGGTGGTATGAGAAAAAGTTCGAGCTCGCAACACACCACTAAGTGCGCGACGCTCACATATATATACGATCCCGCCTCTTAAATTTTAACTGTCACTGTTATGCACGTCACGTCCCGTGCTGGAAATTTGACTCGAGTCTTTGATAATCTCGACGTCTCACTTGATGAGTGAAGACATTATTTCTGGGATAAACTACGTTGACCGGTCGTTTTATTTGACCTTGCAACCACGCTGCGACTGACATTACGATTCTCTCGTGTTTACACTGCTATTAGGGTGGGGGTGGGGGTGAGTTTACGCTGGAGGACGGGGGCGGACGGATTGTGGAGGTAACGGTGAGGGCCACGTGTGCCGATCGATCCTTCCGCCGGTGAGGAGTGAATTTTGGGAAAAACTTAACGCTGGCCGAGAGCACTCGACAGCGTTATTGCAATGTCGCGGAAATTCAGCGGTTCCGCTGAGCTGTTGAGGCCCTGGACATTGAGAAAGGCGGGCGCAAAATATAACTCGGAGTGGTCGGAAAAGCGGCGGAAAAACCCGCCGCGACCGCACGCAAAAATCGACGATATAAGTCGTGAGTCGGTGACGACCCTGCAGGCCGAAAAACAAATAGGAAAATCGAGCTCTCATTGAACCTGCTTGAGGCCAATCGACGAACCTGTCGGTGCCGCGCTGCCGTAGCGCCGGACTCCAATACGATCAAAAGGTAAACTGCGAATTGGAGCCGTGTTCTGTAGAGAACGGCCTTAGTATCAAACAGTCATCGATCGATTTGATCACCCCCCAACGGGTGTGAGCGAACGTGTTGTGAGGTAGATGCTTGAAGGGACACAAACCGCTGAATGACATGGCGCCGGCGTAAAATGTCAATGCCATCGTACTGTCTTATCTGAGGATAGTTGCGCCTTGTGTGAGTTTTGCACTGAGGTCTCACTGGGGCTCAGCGCTCAGTAACGGTGAGCCAAAGTCTAGAATGGATCCATCTCATCAAAGTCTTTCGGCATATGCCGAATCAGCCGCCCGGCCAGGTTGGTAACGGTGATCAACTCCCTCGAGAGTACAGTCATATAGCACCTCAGTTGCGCTTGGGGTTTTTAGGTACACCACTGGGCCATGTCAAATCTATCGGAGATGTACAGCGCTATATACGATGGCCGGAGGAAATTACTCTTAGTACGTAATGGTCTTGACGATTCTGTGTGGGAGTCGTACCGAGTGGTTTCTACTGAGCACCTGTTCCGACTTGCGGATAGTCTTCACACTGACGCAGTCATAGAGGTCTATTGTTCCAAGAGCTAACGGCCAAGCCTCAAAGTCTACAAGGGCCAGTATGATGAGTGATCTCCGGCGCGATGCCATACGCGCCTCCCCACTTCCCCCTCTCGCCCTCCGGCCAGTTCGCCGCCCGACTTTTCGGTGGTTACCTGGGTCTAAATATTTCCCAGTCCCCGTATTTAGAGTCTGTAAATACTACAACCCGAGATACACGGTCATCCACGATACCGCAGGACCAATGGACCCCAAATCATAAAGTTGGACTTCAGCTTCAGAGCTCCTCCATACAAAGTCGAATCCTTCCTACTCTCCGCGGGAACTTAGCGGATTCCCCCAACAACCCGCCCCTCAACCCACAGGCCCTCCACCATGGGTCACCCCCTGCAATTCAACGAGGAAGTCTCATGGGCGGGATGGGAGGCGGACAAAGCGGCAGCACCGACAGTTTGAGCCATTGAGTTTTTCCTGAGTCGGTGAGAAACCCGCTGGCTGAAACTCTGAGACGTCTCAGTCAGCGGTTCCGCTCAACGTTCCGATGAGCACCGACGACGACGACGACGACTGAAGCGACTCCGCGCCCGCTTTCTAGGCAGGCGATTTATACGGGCGAGGGTGACGGTGACACATGGAGGTCTGGGTGAGAGACGAAAAGACTCTGATTCAGAGATAGTAGCTGGTGTCGATATTCGGGGGCTGTGGAACGAGGCACCGGACAAAAAACCTTGCTATGAGCCCCTGAGGTTGTGCATACGAGGGAAGCTGGAATGGAACGAAGTTGAAATGACTGGCGGCATGTTCGGTGCTGAGGCTCTCAGTCAGTGTGTGAGTTTGTGGGGGCCGGGCTCGCAAGGGGATTCCATGACCACCGAAAGATCTATCCAGCGTCGCTTGTGCTGGGATTTCTTTCAGTTCAATCAATAAAGTATGCGGGACCAACCCCTTCAGGGAAGAGGCGACGTGCACAGGACAGGCTCAATACCCCAAGGAGCCCATACCTTCACCACACATGCGGCTCGTGCAACCCCGACGACTTCCAGCTCCGAATTTTACCTTGCACCGGGCGCCCGATATTCCTCTGGCGGAAAAATAATCATGAGATTGGCTATAGGGTGTGAGTCCGAGGACATGGTGGTATGAACGGAGAATCCCATAGGGCTGGACCACAGAGAGTTCTTACTGCACCCCAAAGCCCCATCCCCGTCATCATCGTCATCATCGAGACCTCGGGCCTCAGTGCTCATTAGTTGCGTCATGACCATGAGATTCGCGTGTAACCAGGTTGGGTGAACCTCGTAAAAAGTATCAGAGGATCCCATGTCATCCGAAGACTAGTGTTCCACGCGAAATGAATTATGATCTACCCGGCAGACTTGGAAGGAAACAGTTAGCATCGAGGCGGACACCCTCAGCTTCGGCGCCGGTGCCCGTTCTCACATCAACGAGCCCTCGGCTGAAGTACTCGTCCAGCTGTAGCTCGGTAATGGTGCTTCCCTGGTCGAACCGAGAAGAGAAACGGCCACCCATTGCGGAATGTAATATGAACCAGTGATCCCGGCCGGTCAATTGAGGATACCCGACAAAGTACGTCCAAGGCATGTTTGTAATGCTCCTCGTCACGGGTGCCCACTCCGTGCATGCCCCTTCAGCGCTCGAGGTAACGGCATATGGGGGACCCAGAACGAGGTACAAACCAATTCAACCGCCTATCTGCAACCAGCGTCCCATTAGGGCCTAGAGGTTAACGGGGAGCGGATAACAGGAAATTTCTTCCCCGGGCGTCAGATCTCCAGGCCGTGAAAAAAGTTGCTCACCGCTTTGCAGCCCCTTAAATATTCGACGCAGGCCGAATCTCCACCGAGATCAGCACTACAAGGAGCGAGAAGGCAAACAGTAGACAATAGATCGAACGGTGTCGTAGCCAGCTGCGGTAACGTCACCAACGGGTCACTGAGATGACCAGACCCGGGACCTTGGTCAGGCGACCACAGGCGAACGCGAACGCGACCAAGGAGCCCACCTAGGCTGCTCCAGCCACGACTTTCTCGTACCTAGACTTGCTTATCCGATCCTCGTGGTGCCATTACATTTCTGCGGTGGAGATGATCTCCGAGCCGGCGGAGATCCGACCAGTAGGGTTGGGGGCAGTTGGCTGGCCAAAGCGGCGCGTGCCAGGTGTGTTGACAGGCTGGTAATTGGCACGTCTGAAAGGAGGGATAGACTCGGGGGGAGACAGATACTAAGCGCCCGTCTGGTAGTATATGTTCTATAGCTAGAGCCGTGTATTTCACACGTAATTTACACCCCTCTGTCACGCTACACATGCACCTCAAACGGCAGGCAGCCAAAAACTCAGTGAGTTCATCAGCCAGTGCTTCATAAAGACGGGAGAACAAAACCTCGGAGGAACAGGTGGAAAATGAAATGCATATCACACAGTGAGACAGGGGCTGAACACCGCGAGTTGAGGCGCGCGGTCTGTGTCCCCAGAACCTGTCTGGAAAGAGGCCCCTATATGACTTGTAACAAAACAAGGAGCCCTTTCATCCACACCCACGACGAGTTCGCAACAGTGTTGAATCCTCATGTCAATGGGAGACGATGTTGGAAACGGAGTTGCATTCAAGAAGAGGATGGCATCCCTGCTGACACTTTACGAGTTTACTAGATATTCAAGGAGACAAAATACGTAGATCGGAGGTGTACCGGACGAAAAAAAACCTTGTGTTCATTTGCCAGCCTGCCATCAACTGCCAACCCTGGAAAAACCCGTCTGAACTCCCACCTGCCTGCAGGCCAATTGCCCCCAACCCTAACGAGGAGGCGGAGGCCCCCAGCTCCCTTTGGCTTTTTCAACAAAGGGAAAGGCACCAGTCGCCAAGCCTTCGGGGAATTTGGGGCAGCAGGAAACGTTCGTGTGGTCAATGGTTGATTTAGGATGTTCGCAATGCTCTTCAAGTACTGTTACCTGCGAGCCTCGAAACTCCACTGCCAATCGCCACCGATATGACTCTCGTACTCAGAACCTGGGCCAGGGTCGTTTATGACGCAATCCTCTGCAAGTTTGGAACATATAAGTACTCCACACTCTCCTTCACGATCTGTATTAACGCTGTCGACCATGATCCTCGTTTCCCGACCACCAGACGTGCCTATTCCTTCTTCCGCCCAAATTCTGGGCGAGGACCTTGTCGCTTTTCTTCAGAGGCCTTACGAAGACGATCCTGCGGCTGGTGGTGGCTTCCCTGTTACGACTCCGACACCCAGAAATCTAGAGACTCGGGACCGTTTGCTGACCTATGCGTACGCCGTTTACGACACCTTTATCACACGGCAACTTCCCTCGCAATCGATTCCACCCGACCACGCGGCCTTGCTATTACCTCTGCTGGAGCTCTTGCATGGATTATATCCATACAACTCGCCTATCTCCCTCCTCCTTGGATGCGTGTATCACCATCACGATCTCACTCAGCGCAGTCTGCAAATCAACCGTCATATTCTGCAATATGACCCGCACAACGTGCGTTCACATTTTCCCTTCTCCTGGCTGCTGATCTGACGGATGACACAGGTATCGGCAATGTGCAACTTAGGGGTGAATCTTCGCCTGATGGACCTCACGGTGCAGGCGTTCGAATGTTGGTGGAACGCGCTACAACTCTCTCCCGTCAATTGGGACATTCTTGTGGGTATTCTCTGAATTCTCTGATGATATGGGTCGTTGGTTAAACCTATCGAAGGACAACATGCTGGAAACACTCCTTGGGCCCGAGGCTTTCAGTGGAACATTACCGAGGGTGTCTAACGATTCCAACGCTCCGCACATTCTTCAGATACGCCGACAGGCACTACAAGTATGCAATCTCGTCATGGGGCACCTCCCGGAAAACCCGGTTAGGATGGAGGAGGTTCATCGCTCCCAAAACACCTTCCGCCTCCGCGCACTACTTCTCCGATCCTTGCAAGAGGTGGGGGAGTGGGAGGACCTCGTGGACGGTATCGAGATCGGGATCAACACCGCTCTGGCTCAGCTGTCCTCGCCTGCAGCTTCTGTTCGCCCGAGAAAAGCCACCTTCGATGGCCTGCTCCTCCGAGTCCACTGCGTTGGGAAGTCGATCTGCGAGAATACGGAACCAGGCACGTCACCCAACGACGACTCCCTGGACACTCCTGATGGCACCTCCCCCACGGCCGCAGTTAGGCAAGAAAGTTTTAATCTTCTCCAGCCCTCTGAGGCGCCTGGATGGAAAACACTGGAGCCAACGCTTCTTCTCCTCCCAGAAGAAGCCCTTCGACTTCCGCTGATGCTTTGGCCGTCGACACGCGGATCCCTCCCCAGCGTGGCTGTTTCGACTGCACCTGGGAACTCGCGGGATGACGTTCAGATGGAATGGTTGAAGGCCTTGACTAACGCCGCGACGAGTAGGCTACTGCGCGCATGGGCGACGAGAGTTCAGGATTTCCTCGACATCCAGCCTTCAGCCATTGGCCGGGATCACACCACGTCGGGACCAGTTCCCTGTTCGATATTCCAGGCGACACGATCTCTCGTCGTATTGGCCGGGTACCTTGCCCTCGCTCTCTCCCCTACCGCGATGTCATACAACGACCTTGGAATCCTCTTATCGTCCTCTGGCGGTCAATCCGGGGTCTCTCGATCTTCGAGATCTAGCCCCCTGGACGAAACCACCGGTCGCAATCTTTCGAGGGTTTATTTTGAGGCTGGATTAGCGGTGGACCCTGATAACGTACATCTGTTGACGAACCTGGGGTCGCATTGGAAGAAGGAAAGGAACTACGAGGAAGCGATTCGGTTCGTCTCACCGCCACTATGATTATTACGATTCACGTCGCGAACCCTCTATCGGGGTGGCTTTCATCGCTGCTGCAGGTATTATCAGCTGGCGTTGGTTCGAAACTCGGAATTCGCTGCTGCTCAGGTCTTTCTTGAACGGACTCTGAAAGAGATCGAGTGCGTACCGTTCGTCAAATGATCCGAAGGGAATACATATCAACCCCACCCGCAGGCCAGATTTTGAGGGTATTCAAGATGATCCGACATACCAGAAGTTTGATTAGTTTAGGCTTCCCCTCCGGCCCCGGCGTCTCACCACACGATCTTGCCGGCGAAAGTTTCTTTCACAATACCTCTACCTCGGGGTACCCATCCCGTTTTCTTGTTTTCCTCTTTGATTCCCCCTTCCTCGTGCATACCTCATACCGATAAGTACGGCGGTTACATCAGCGATCCGCGGTTTGGTGGACCGCCGAGTATACCACATTTATGCCTTCCCTTTCTTCCACATGCGTATTTCACGGGTATCTGGAACTTCTTACCCACGCTTTCCATTCTTTCATCTCATGCATCATGTCCAATAATTCAGTGCGAGCGAGAATCCGAAACGCGTGAGAACCCGCGGGAGCGGCAAAGCTCTACGTTCATGATCCTCCCAACCGGGGTCCTCATGACCATTCTTACACAAACTGTCCGCGAACGTTCGATATTGAGCCGAGTATCAAACTTCTGTGTCTATGCCAAACATGAAACGATGCATACCTGGACTGGAGACCCCCGGACAGACCCCGCTCGTCTGTGCTCGTTTATCACCGGCTCATTGTACATGCAGCCGGCGCCGTGATCCTCGTTCTTGTTCTATCCCCGAAGACCTCTTCTTCGCTTCCGGTTTCTGGTTTGATTAGTATGACGGGCCACAACTGACAAAAATGATGGTACGTCCCTTGCCCTGGCCCGAGCGCCAGTCCGACGCTTAACCTATCCCACTCCCTCGCGTAGTCCCCGGCTCAGCGCTTACTGGGGACTTCCGCCTGTTTTCTCTCTGGCGTAGGGTTCTTCGGTGGATCTCTCGTTTCCCTCCACTGGAAAGTCCCTCAAGCGCTAAGCCAGGGCCCCTGCGAGGGAGTGGGATAGGTTAGGCGCCGGACTGGCGCTCGGGCCAGGGCAGTTGTGGCCCGTCATAGATTAGAGCCTAAGCGGTAAGTGTCCGACGCTCAGCGGCCAGGCCTGAACGGGCCGCATGTGAATTGCCATCAGATGTAAATGTACCACAGCTTGGAAAACGCACTTATAAGTTACAGTTGTCTGCTTTTCGACATTTAGACCGTTTCCTGTGGAATACCTTCTGATTGTATCGGAATTCGGCACCCCAGCACGACGCGGCGCGTGTGAAAAAGATCTGTGGCAGGTCGCAGGTGGGTGGGATTCACTGGCATGCGGGAGCCAGGCCCCTCCCCACGACCCAATACCCCTACTATTACCGGGGCTGTAATCTGTAGGAAACGGTCTATCGAAACGCAAACGGCTGGAAAGTCATGTGTAGCACCGTATTATGTGATGGTAGCTCTGGACTGGCGGATCCGCGGGACCTGCAGCCACCGTTCGCTGCCACTCCCGGCCGCCACTAGAGTTGAAATGAAGGTGAAATCATTGCGTCCCCTTGATGCCGTGGTTCGTTGACCTTCCGTAGGCGTATCTCTCCCTGGGAACAAGCCATACGCTCTCATCCATTAGAGCGACCAGGTTGTTGCTACGCCAGCCAGGCTTTTTGTTGGATCCCCAATCCCATGTAAACCTATTCCATCCAACATAATCCCCCCATTCCAAACTACCTCCTCCCGAACCATTGGACACAAACTGTTTGACGAACTTGTTGGGACTGTTGACAAATCCTGCCTCCGAACCTCCGGTGCGGAGGTGGCGGGTGCCCTCGACGAATTGCAAAAAGGTCTCTCCTCTCCGGGTAACCTTCCTTCAAGTCCTCTCCCCCTCCATGATGCGGCGAGGTTCCTAGTGGTTTCCATGTACATATTACTTAATTGAAATGTAGCTGTGTTTCCTCAGTCCCAGGCTCTGCCGCTTGTCGACCCTATGCCTTATCGGACCCACCTGCGGGCACCCACACACTGGTGTACACGTCAGCCACCTAACCACCATCGGGCATTTTAACCTCAAACCACTGAACATTAATTCGAAAACTTGTGAGAACTCTCGGTTGCCGTGCCGAAGCTGAATGCAACGCCAAACGACGGGATCAGCGCGTTGCCATGTAGAGATCAAGAGCCCAAATTCTGGTATTATTCCCGTGCAGGGTATACACATAAGTACAAGCGAAGCGAACAAAGGGAACGGTGACGAGGCACGATTGTCGAACGTTGGGAAGACGGGTGACCGAAAATATCCAACTGAAATAACCAAGGAGGGTGTGGAGCGCTTGGGGGCGTCGGGTGCTACAGCGGAGGCGGTACATTAAATACGGCATTCAGAGCCCATGGTGGCTTTTATTTCTACAAGGCGCAGCCAATAAGGCCCAAAGCACTCAAGGCAAATAGAACATTGACGCTGTTGAAACCGGCCGAATTATTATTGCTCCCGCTGGAACTGCTAGGAGCAGGAGAGCTGGTGGAGCTCGGGTTGGAGGTGGAGGTTGGACCGGCCGCCGAAGAACTCAACGTGACACCCTGCACCGAGTTAGATAAGGCGCAACAGACGGCGGACAGAACACAACTTACCACAGAGGCGCACCCATCAATAGCAGCCTCAAGGGATTTTGTGAGATCATCGCCGGTACAGTTTTCCTCGAAACATGTCGTGGTCTGGTTGACAAACTGTTTGTCCTCGCACAAGCATTTTGTGTCACTGCTATTGCATGTGGAGTTGCCGGCGGTCAAACAGGGGAGGGCACAAGCTGAAATGAGTGAAAGTGGGATGAGCGATCCCATTCGGACAAGGAGAAAAACTAACACGCGTAGCCGGTCTGCCTGGTCTCTAGGGTTGTTGCCGAGGCGGTGGCAAAAGCAGCAGAGAGAACAGCGAGAGCGGTGGAGAAACGCATGGTGTTCAAAGAACGAGAAAGAGAGGCTTAAGAACCTAAGGAGCGACCGGGGCAGAAGGCTAATGAAGAGTGGGATACGCGAGGGACGAGTTTATAAGGGCGACAGGATTTGTAAAGGCGGCAGAATTTGCCGTTGTGAGCAGGTTGAATGACATTGTGTACCTGATGGGACAGACAGAGCCACGCGAACGCCCGTTCCTGCCCTTGTCCCGTTGTACGTACTCAAGAGCCCGGCAGTCAATATTCAATACTCAGCCGGTCGACCCAAGAGAGAACAAGCGCGTTTCCTAATAAGGCAACACACCTGATCCTCCATTGTGGTTTCCTTTTTGGCATCGGCAATTGCCGCATAACTGTACAGCACCACCTTCAGCCACAGGCTCAACGCCACCTACGACGACGAGACCTATCTATCCTCCGGTATCGAAGAAATGGTAGGTCGATTCCACGCCCTGCTGTCGCGTTCTGCATGTTGAACGAATCTTTCTAGGCCCCTCCAAACAAAACTAAAAAGGTCGGGTCTGCGGTCAGGTTGTGTCCGTTCTACGAAGCTGATGGTGATCGGTGCAGGGAGGCAAGACCCGCTCTGCTCTCCAGGATGTCGTGGCGAGGGAGTATACCATCCACCTCCACAAACGTGTACACGGACGATCATTCAAGAAGAGGGCACCCCATGCCGTCAAGTCCGTCATCGAGTTTGCTACAAAAGCCATGGGTACAACCGACGTCCGGATCGACCCCAAACTCAACCAAGAACTCTGGTCGCGTGGTATCAAGAGTGTACCACACAGGATTCGGGTGAAGCTTGAGCGTGCGTCAAGATTCTATCTGCTTGGGCTGCGATAGGACTCATTCGGCGTTTTGTCATTTTATCCAGGCAAACGTAACGACGAAGAGGGTGCCAAAGAGAAGCTCTTCACCTACGCCAGCCATGTGCCAGTAACATCTTTCAAGGTTTGACCTTCTATCCTCTCGCCCATTCACCCCGATGGTTTACATCGCCCCACCAACCAGGGTCTACAAACCGCAGTCATCGACGTCGAGTGACTTGGGAACTCTCTCTTTCATATTGACTGCATGCCTTTGTATGTACTCTACCGTTGCAATCCCATGATATATCACTGCAAGCCAAACCGCTGTCCTGTACACCGTGCAACCCGAGAGGCGGTAAGCGCGCGGAAAGTCAAGGATGATAATTATAGAGACCCCGAGGCAGCGCCCGCGCCACCCTCGCTGCGGACGCGCGGAGGGGTCAAGGCAACCTCACTTATATCCACTTGTGCGCTTGTACCACCACCATATCCCTACCTCTTCTTCTTCTTCTTCCTCCTGCTACCTGGCCGGTCCATCGGAAACCTAGCAATCATCATGGATAATACCCGCGTCCTTCCTCAACAGAGAGGAGGAAACACTCTCAGCAGCCGCCTAATGAAGTCTAATCTCCGACCCATCGTCCTCTTCAGTACGTGCAGAAACGCCTCGATGATGCTGGATGCTTGAATTCGATTTCCTAGTTGCGTTTGTCACCGCACTGTGGTCTTTCCTGTGGTACGTGTCTCCCCTTGAACGACTCCGGTGAGGGCCAAGAGCTGATGTCATTGGTGACCTTACCAGGGCTGTATGTTTCTCGCTCGGTGGGGTAGTTCCAAATGACTTTGTGGCTGATGGTTCGCATTCTGGCGTGTAGGTGAGCTCCTTTAGGCTGGTAGCAGAGTCCAATGTCGGTAAGTCCTCTACCTCGCCATCCCCCCAGCAATCCACCCAAGGTTGATGACACGCGCCCGTTTCGTCCACAGATAGGGTGTCTGGCCTCAAGACCGCTGCCTTGACCATGGGCATCCTTTACACCGTTGCAACCGTCATCCAAGTCTTTGGCCTGGCCGCCGTCTCGATGGTAAATCCGCAGCACTACCGCTTCCGCATTTCGTCCGCGTCATATCCCGGCTAACCTTCTGCGTTCTTTGCAATCCACTCCGTAGCGAAAGATCAACCTCGTGAGGATCTACACGTTTGGTTCCATCCTGACCGCGCTCTGTATCCTCGCCGGCAGTCTCACCCAGATCGTCGTCCACTACATCAAGAAGGTAAGCAACCGATCGCCCTGCCTTTGTTATCGTCGACCTGGTTGTCATATTCTTATTTTTAGGAAACACTTATCAGTGTGTGTACCGACAACAACACCGGAGATACTATTTTCTACGTAAGATCCCCTAGCATCAGCCGCAAACGAAAATAGAAACCGACCAATCCCTTGTTGTAGAACTGGGGAATCTGGGGTCCTGTCACCAGCACCACGCTAGATGCGGCTGATGCTGCGAGATGTGAGTCTCTTCGAGAAAAGAAACATCACGGCTCCACACTGACCCCCCTATCCCTCCATAGGGTGTAACCGAGCGTGGAACCGGGGCGCTTGGTCTAACATCATTTCCTTCCTTATCGAAATCTGTCTCGCTGCTTTCTTCCTCTTTATCATCTTCGGCTACTACAAACAACTCTTGGATCCATCCAGCGCGGCCAACCTCGTCCGTCCTCGGAATCAGTACCCGCTCGGAGCGTACCCACAGCAACCTTATACCGGCGGATACAACCCGAACTTCCCCCCTCCCCAGGGACCCCCTCCTGGTGCATACGGGCATGGGTTCGATCAGCCGTTTGTCCCTCCGTACGACAGTGCCAAACTTCCCAGCTACGACGGGCACGGGCCAAAGTACGGTGATACGAAGGATGGCGACGAGTTGTTGAAGAACGGGGATGATGATCCGTTTGGGGACCACAGGAACGGTGCTGGAAGGAGCGATTCTGGTCATGGAAATACTAGGAGTTAGATCCCTGACCGCCCACCCTCGCGTGGTGTGTGTTGGTAAAGGGATGTGGGAGGCGTTTCCCAATGGACAGGATTTTCTTTTCAACCTCTTTCTCCCGATCCTCCTCCAGCTCTTCCGGAGCCATGGAGGTGGATTACTTGTAGTGTAGGCCCCTGCTCTGTTATTTTTACGAGATCTACTTTTTTTTCCGAACCACCCGTTTCACTGTCAACGAGCTGTTCACCACGTGCCTCTTGGCTGTGCACTGACCCTGGACCCATTACCGCCCATTACTGGACCCAATGCGAAACGGCCACGCCCACTCGGGGTATTCGGCGATTCAGTGCTACTCATTTCGCTGGTCTCCAAGCCGTCTCGACCGAAGACGGTCGCTGTTGATGACAAGGAAGACGCCTGCGGTCAAAGACTCCTGTGTCATCTATTCTCCGTAAACATATTTGCCTGGCAGCTCGAGAAATCCCGCAGGCTGTCTGACAGCTCCACCAAGTGATCCCATGCCTGGGCCGGCGGCTGTCTATTCAATTGCCCGAAAGCGCCACTCCGTCCTCTGAGATTCGCGCATACTTATCGGCCCCTCTCATGAATACCCTTGGAGGGATCTAGCGTGATTGATGCGCGTGGCAGTATATACGTAGGGGCAAAAGCCTTTTAGTAGGAATTAGATCTTCCCCCCCTCCTTTCCTTCCTTTCTGCCCAACAGGTGCTCCGACTGCAACGTACTCCATGGACGCGGGGGATCATATACCCGACGCTTTGGTTGCCGTTGGGCAAGAAATGTAAGCGTTTCCCTCGTTTTAGGGATCGTTCAGCTTATCGAGCCTCTGTCTCGGATTAGTGTGGCTACCAAGGTACGAGAATCTGTGCTTTGTGCTTATAGTGTTTGATCCCCAGATCTCGCAGCACCTATCTATAGCTTGCGCCACGATCCTCTTTTACGAGTACTTCTTGACGTTTTTCGACGAGGTGCGTCTTGACCGGATCGCACCGGTTGATGGAAGCTCACTAACGCCGGGTTCGCAGGTGCAATACGCCTGGCGGGGGAAGAAGACGAATTGGGGTGCGTTCTATACGACTGCCCTGCCGAGAGATCACCCTTAACCTCTCACACGGCCCTAGTGTTCTTGCTTTTCTTTATGGTGAGATGGATTCGCGCGCACATCGGCCCGGTCCCTATCGGTGCTTATCCCTAAACCCCTTCCAGAACAGGTACCTCCCAATCGCATACAAGATCTGGGACCTGAGCGACGATGGACAGTATCAGTCCACTCAACTAGTCACCTGGAACTCGGAAAAAGACGTCAGTGCTTTACCGTCCGCATCACGAACACTCCCCGTTCCTGACCCTTTTTCTCGAAAGATGTCACAGTACGCTCCAGACTTGATGTCATCCGGATAGAATTGCGTATTGAACGAGTTTCGGGTAGCTGTTCAGTGGCCACGTTTGCCGAGAACGCCTACCTCGTGTTGGTGACGTTATTCAGCCAGCTGTTCCTTGCGATGAGGTAAGCGTCACCTGCAGGGTCCCATGTGTGTAGGCCCGGGGAGGAGGGCAATATTGACGGAACGGTCAGGGTGTACGCTCTCAAAGGACGTGATAAGCCGTCCTTTGTTGTCCTGTTATCAATGACCATGGTACATTTCGCGTATGGCATAGTGCTCATCGCTATCTTCAGACGAGAGGGTGAGGTAGCTTCTAACTCCATCCGGACCGCCTTGAATCCTGATATCTCACGGAAAAACCAGCGTTCACATATGCGTCATTGGCGTCCCTTGAGACGTACACGTTCTCAGCATGCCTCCAGGGCCATCGCGAAACCGGCCTTCAGTTGGGATATCTGGGGCTCTCTCTAGCGTTCGGTTCGTCCCTCCTTTTCGGGTGATCGTCGATCATGGTGCGGATCCTGACCGGCGCGGGCACGGAATCACTGTGGCGTAGACGTCGTCGCTTTCTTCATGATCGCGGCCTATTCATATAAATCCGCGCGGATGTTCAAGACTTCCGGATTATCCGGGAGGGTGGTGCAAGACGCCACGGTTTACTTTTTGATGATCGTTTGGGTGCATTTGACGGTGACGATTTACACTTCGACGATGGGAGACGTGAGTGTTACTCAAGTCCCGGGTTTCCTCCACAATTGACGGTTGATGTCGTTCTTTTTTCTAGTCACGCATCCTCCGGCTATTTCCCACTATGTAAGGATCTTCTCATCCATCAGTCGCGCTCGTCTCAGTTGACC
>Ga0307515_10011917_pt1 | contig 16423 bp, 7 predicted proteins | sample 17_EM_MG_FD_194513 | JGI IMG/M metagenome (GOLD analysis project Ga0307515, IMG submission 194513) | Populus trichocarpa ectomycorrhiza microbial communities from riparian zone in the Pacific Northwest, United States - 17_EM | ecosystem: Host-associated > Plants > Roots > Unclassified | place...
TATCTTGCGGTTTGTTAACGGCTGGTTGACATATATATATATATATATACAATGCCCACTCTAGCTAGCAGCCAGTAATAATCAATCTGTTTAAGGAGAAGGATTAGTTTATAGTGAAGTTGCATTTAAGAACTCATCTTCCTCTTGACTCTTTCGATCCTAATCTTTCCTCAATGAATAAAAAATCTTTCTATCCCCATGACCATTTAATTTTTTTTTTTTTTTAATTTTCAATTATATCATTCAATCTAGACTTTTTGTTTTTAGATTTTTTAAATTTGATCCTGATTTTATTTTCTCATTTGTTCCTTATTTTTTTTTTTAAACTTTCAATTATTTTCAATCTCATCCTTTAATCAAAAATTTTATTTTTATATATTTGATTCTCATTCTTTTTGGTGGTTTATTCTTTAATTATTTTATGAAATTAATTTTTCTTTTCAATTTAGCCCTTCAATCTAACATTATCCATTCTCTAATTTGTTTTTTTTTTAAATTTGATCCTCATTATTTTAGATGTTATTTTTTCTTTTGAATCCTTTTTTTTTGTGATTGATTTTGTTTTTTCGATTTCATCATTTGATATTTGATTGATTTATTGAAATTTAAGTTTCATGGTTTTTCAAGGTTTGCTGTTTGTAGTCAAATGGCCCGGTCATGGATTCACATCGTTTTTTTATTTATTTTCTTTTTTAATCTCATTACTAGACAATTTTTTTTTTGTTTGTAGAATAAGCTTCTTGTTTTTCTCCATCTTTCTTTTTATAGAATGTTTTCATGATTTAATCCTTAAATTTGACGAATTAACATAAGTAAACTTACACCTTTTTGTCTTTTATTTATTATTTTTTCTTTTATATCCTTCTGTATAGTTATTTTTTTATTTTATCCTTTAATATTTGACCTGTTAGGTATTGTGCTTCGTATTTTTTTTTTCATGTTTAGTGTTTTCAATCAAAAGGTTTAGGAACGAGTTTTATAAGTTAACACGGGTTGATATTATTTTATAATTTTTTTTTTTTGCTTATTTCTTTTGTTTTCATCATTTGATATTATTATTTTTTATTTGATATTTTAAAAAAAAACTGTGCTTACATTATATTGTAATATTATTATTTTTAGATTATTTTTTATCCTACCTGTGAGCTGGTAATGTAGCTAGTTGTAAATATTTCTTGTAGTAGCTCGTCATTATATTGTAATAATACGTTGTTTAACTAATTTGTTGCAGGTCAACTAACAATAATGTCTTGTCTCTTTTTTGTTTTTGGTTTTTTCAGAAAATATTTCTTGTAGTAGCTCGTCATAGCCTTGGGCAGGGGAAGAAACAGGGAAGAGATGAACAAGAGACTTTTGTGAAAAGATTGATGTATAGGATGATCTGTTGATCCATATCTTTATGTGATAAACTGATTTATTTAATAATTATTAAACATTAATGTTATTTTTTTATATAAATAAGTTAATTCTACTTAAATATTATCAATAAAAAAAATGAAATTCAGATATAAAATCTCTTGGTGAAATACAAATTACAAAAAAAGAAAAACCTAAAAAGCATAGATGTTGTCTAGAGGAATCCACAATTTTCTTTTTCCTTCAATCTATTCATTGAACTTTTTGGAAAGGAACAAATTAAAAGGTAAAGGATTAAAATAAAAAAATTAGAGAAAACAAGTGACAATTTTAAAGTTGACGCAAAATGTTTACTTTAGTCATTTTACTTTTCAAATCGTAACTTTTTGGCCCTTCTAGATTTTAAGTATTTTATTTTGGTATAAAACTTTATTTTCTTTATATTTCAGTCATTGGTTTGAGAGAGGAGAAAGAGTGTTGTCAAATTTCGGTAATAGAGAGAATATTGGTTGATATTGATTCCGACTACAAAAATAGTTGATCTTAATGTCAAAGAATTTTATTCGATGGAAAGAGTTTCTTTTAAGTGTTCTTTCACATTCAAATTACTTGAGAAAATAAATCTGACGTTGGAAAGTTTTTAAATTTCAAGTTGATTTTTTTTTGTTATTTGAAGGCATAAACAAGTTTATTTATGGTGTTTTTTTTTGTGTTTTTGGATAAAAATAATTATAAAAATAAATTCTTGAGTTAAAATACTCTTGTTCTGATTTTTTAGTGATCATTTAATCGCTAAAATCTATACACTATCTTTAAAAACAAAAAGCTACTTTTAAAAAAAATAATCAAAGCTTAAGCCCATATGCTTGAGTTGGCAGACCCATTGTGTTTTTTTTTTAATTAAAGCCTGGCTAGGTCATGTAGGCCTGCACTCTTGGTATTTATTTTTTGGGTGTTTTTTTATATTTGATTAAATTTTTTAATTTCATTATTTAATTTTAGATTTTTTTTTAATTTTATCATTTAATATTTTTTTTTAAATTGTTCTTCATGAGTTATTTTATTTTATTTTTTATTAAGGTATTCTAATCTAAATAAACATTTTACTATTTTATTAGCGTTTTATTTTATACGTATTTAATTTTATTATTATTGATTGAGTTAATTTTTACACCGTTTACTTAAAAAAATAAATTAGCCACGCCTCTTTTGTTTTTTTCATTAAAAAAAAAGTTGATTTGACCCGCTCGTTATCTAGATAAATAAGAAAGTGGCTGGACCAACTCAATCATTTGTCTCATACAAATGGAGTCAACAGCATCAGCCTCCTCCTCCCTTCTGCTCCTCCTCCTCCTCCTCCTCCTCCTCCTCCACCATTCTTCAGCCACAACACCAACCCTACCCAATTCAAACTCTAGTTTTCCCAATGAAGCACTGCCTACAAAATCTGGGTACCTCCCAGTCAACCCGAAAACCAACTCAGCCATTTTCTACACTTTCTATGAAGCTCAACACCCAACTTCACCTCTCTCTCAAACCCCACTTCTCATCTGGCTTCAGGGTGGTCCTGGATGCTCCTCCATGGTTGGGAACTTCCTCGAACTGGGCCCTTATCGTGTTGTTTCTGATTCCGAAGAACAAAACGTTACTCTTCAACCCAATCTAGGCTCTTGGAACCGCATTTTTGGCCTCATTTTCCTTGATAATCCTATAGGAACTGGGTTTAGTATTGCTTCTAAGCATGAAGAGATACCAAGAGATCAAAACACTGTTGCTAAGCATCTCTTTTCTGCAATAACTAAGTTTCTTGAATCAGATCCAGTGTTCAAGACTCGTTCGATCTATATAACTGGTGAGAGTTATGCAGGAAAGTATGTTCCTGCAATAGGACATTACATTTTGAAGAAGAATATGAAGCTGCCTGTGTCAAAGCAAGTGAATCTGAAAGGTGTTGCTATAGGTAATGGGTTAACAGATCCTGTGACACAGGTGAGAACTCATGCTGTGAATGCTTACTTTTCTGGTTTTATCAATGAGAGACAAAAGAGGGAATTAGAGGAAGGTCAAAAGGAGGCAGTTAAGTTAGTTAAAATGGGAAATTGGAGTGCGGCAACGAATGCAAGAAGTCGGGTCTTGAGTTTATTGCAAAACATGACAGGGCTAGCTACGATGTATGACTTTACTAGGAGAATGCCTTACGAGACAAGGTTGGTTACGGAGTTTTTGCAATCTGTCGAGGTGAAGAAGGCATTAGGTGCAAATGAATCTATAGTTTTTGAGCACTGTAGTAAAATGGTGAGGGAAGCATTGCATGAAGATCTGATGAAGAGTGTCAAGTACATGGTGGAATTCTTGGTAAAGAATACTAAGGTATTGTTGTATCAAGGGCATCTTGATTTGAGAGTGGGTGTGGTTTCCACTGAAGCTTGGATTAAGACAATGAAATGGGAGGGAATAGGGAAGTTTTTGATGGCTGAAAGAAAGATATGGAAAGTGAACGGAGAGCTTGCTGGGTATGTTCAGAAGTGGGGGAGTTTGAGCCATGCCTTGGTGTTAGGGGCTGGACATCTTGTGCCTACTGACCAGGCAATAAATTCTCAGGCTATGGTAGAGGACTGGGTTTTGGAAAGAGGAGTCTTTACTCATGAGCAAGAGGAGGATTCTGCATCAGGATTGTTGGACGCACTCTGAAATTAGTATTTGAATCAAATTCGCATGGATTTTTTAGGCTTTCAGGCAATTGTTTGTAGTGAATATCAAGTGAGAATCTTTGTTTCCTCGAAGCCTTTTCAACTAGATCGAGGAAATAGATGAACATTGAGAACAATGTTCATCTATGATTTAATGTGTCCCGAGTAATGGACTCTCATGCTGGAAATATATAGTGATAAATACAAGTCGGACTAAGATTTAATTCGCAAGTAAAGTTCTAACAGCCTTGTTTAATTCGCAATCTGAAACGTGAATTTCTTGGCTCGTCTCACACTAAGAACAGACCATTCTTATGCATCCATCCGGATGATACACCTGAGGCTAGCTCCACTGAGCATGTACTCAAAAGCCTTGTTGATTTCAGAGAAGGGGACTTCATGGGTGATAAATTTCTCTAGCTCCAGCTCCTGCACATATTACAACTAGTGAGGATAACAGACTGTTTTGCGTTGTGATATAATGCTTCAAAACCAGAGGAGGAATGGCTACTTTATTGCTCATGTTCATGTTCTTTAAATTAAAGCAATTCACTGTTAAAGATCATTCTGGTTGATAGTTTGAGAAACTTCACATACAGATTTGCTTCCGATCTACACTAATAGAAACCACAATTCTGCTGGCTGTGGAGAGATGATTGGGAACGTATGCACCTACTGAATTTGATTAGTGGGGACTGAAGTTACCTTGTTCATATATTTTTCTACGACTGAAGGAAGGTCTGAGCGCGGCTTATAGTTTCCAAAGAAAGTACCCTTGAGAGTCCTCTCATTCAATATATTCATTGGATGGGTTTTGAAAGCGTCATCTTTGTTCGGCACGCCAACTAGTACAGCAACACCCCAACCCTGCAAAGAAATCCAAAATGTGAAACAGATTTAGGTGTTTTTGATGCCTTTGGTTTTTTTCTTTCTTCTCAATCGGCTAATGGCTAGAACAGTTTTCACAGGAACTTACATCATGGACGCATTCAAATGCGGAAACCATGGCACTGATACTTCCTGTGCACTCAACACTTCGATCAACTCCTCCATTAGTCATCTCAGCTATCACCTAAAAACTGAAAAATCAAAATTAGAGCTGAAGCAGTAGGTTTGCATGAACCCTTTCCCACGAACATGATTTATCTTCTTACAAACCTCGTGGACAGGCTTGTCATGATCTTTTGGATTTACAAACTCGGTCACGCCAAACTTCTTGGCTGTTGAAAGAAACATCAGAAATCAGCTGTTGGATAGCATATTAAGCATTTCTTATCAGAATATGTCAGTACTATCACCGGGAAACAACAGCAAAGATACTCGATGATATGCATATCAGTTTCATCTTAGTTACTTGACAGTGCTAAAGTCCTCTGTGCAACATCCTGTGTTTACTATTATGAACATCATTTTCATCCTCTCTCTCTCTGTTTTTTTTACTTCTTTGCAGTAATTGAGTAGATTTAGATACACCATATGTCTGCTACATAATTAATTAAGTAATGCAGCCAACAAGTTAAGCCAGGAATGGATAAAGAACCCAAAAAGCAAATGAAACAAGAATAGGATTTTACTAAATGTCTGGTTTACCTTCTTCAAATCTGTTGGAATTCAAATCAACACCAATAATCCTTGAAGCGCCAGAAATCCGAGCCCCTTCTGCAGCCTGATCATGTCAAATAATAGAAGCAGTTTTAACATAAGCAGCGGCCTAGCATCTGAATTCAGAAATGGATAGAAAAAATTCCCTTGTTTAGTGCTTTGGAAAAGAAACTTACAGCAAGGCCAACGGCTCCCAGTCCAAAAATGGCCACAGAAGAGCCTTTCTTTGGCTTAGCAACATTCAAAGTGGCACCAAGACCTACAGCACAAAACCAAATCCTCATTAAAAGAAGGTAACAAATTCTTTATTCATATAAGAACAATTGAATTGCTGTTTTAACCCAACCTGTAGAAATTCCACAGCTGAGGACACATACTTTGTCAAGTGGAGCAGCTGGATTGATCTTGGCAGCACAGCCAACATGAACCACAGTGTACTCACTGAAGGTGGAGGTACCGACAAAATGGTAAATTGGCTGCCCTCTAATTGAAAATCTAGACTTGCCATCATTCAGCATCACACCTCTGTCAGTGTTGATCCTAAGAAGATCACACATATTACTCTCCTCTGATTTGCATTGTCGGCATTCCTTACACTCTCCTGTGAAGACAGGAAGCACATGGTCACCAGGCTTGAGGTCTGTCACACCCTCACCAACACTCTCAACAATCCTATACCACCCCAAAAGAAAAATGGAGACGTGAGCAAAAATTATCAAATTAGTCACCCCAATTCATCACTACCAAAATAAACAAAAGCATAATCCAAGTTCAGCAAGCAATGACTAATGGCTCAGATTCATACGCTCCAGCTTCATGACCAAATATGCGAGGAAATAATGGGGTTTGCCCCTGCAATTTTAAAACCAATGTTATAGTATCAATCCCTGCAAGCACAACTAGAAACGCTAGCCCATAAACAAGATCACATGCATGATTCAGTAGCAATCACATACCTTGGCTTCCCAGAAGTAAACATCAGTATGGCAGAGAGAAGTGAAGAGAATCCTCAAACGAACCTCCATAGCCTGAGGTGGTGCCACCTCCACTTCCTCTATCACTAGTGGCTTTCCAGCTTCCCATGCTACAGCAGCTACAATACAACCATCCAATCATTAAAAAAAAAAATTAAATACATTGACCTATTAAAGCATAGTTCAAAAAAATTATATCATATTTTAAAGGCCAAAATTACAGTTAAATCAATCAAATTCATAATCTAGTTTTCTTCTTCTTCTTCTTCTTTTTTTGAAAAAAATAGTGATTATGAGTGAGTTCTCTAATTCTCCACACAATTTGATCTCACCGTCTGGTTGAAAACAAGATTTTCCATAAACAAAAAAGAATCTAGCACTGTTAAACACGCAAAAACAATCTCATTCCCAAGATTTAAGAAGGCAGAAGGAAACATGCTTTGTAATAGCAGTTTGTCTATTACCTTTACAACGTATGACCTGACCAGCAGTGCTTGCCATTCTTCGCATAACCTGACCAACAGTGCTTGCCATTCTTCCTCGTTATTCTCTTGACGCAACAAACTTTGTTTTCTTTTATTACTTTCCTCTGTTTCTTGAGTTCTGAAGTAGCTCTGTGGGGTATTTAACTATTTATAGCGGCAGAATCTAGTACTCCAGTTGGCCTTTAATTTTCTACCAGCTATATTCTTATGAGAAATTCCAAATACATTTTAAAGATGTTCGACAAACAATAGTAAATGGCTGAAATCCTCCATAACATCTGTGCAACAGAAAATGAATGCAGCACATATTATGGAGAATCATTCGATTCTTCCTCATCACATTTTCGCTAGAATCTCCTTTTCTGCGTGCCTACATGGTTTTTATTCTTTTCCCAAATACGTGTGTGTACTATTTCTCTTTTGTTAAACATAAAAAAAAAAAAGAAAATTGTTTCCTAAATTGCTCAACCCACATATCAAAAATAAATTTTAGACAAATATTTTAGCAAAGGATGGATGAGGGCACGAGATTGATTCTCTTAATAAAAACAGAGCTTATGTGGGCTTGTGATTACCAGTCAGTGATCACCGCTAGTTTCGTTTGCTGTAAAGGGAAAAGAGATGTAGGGTGTGATGAATAGATGGAAGCAAGCAAATCCAGGGTCTCCATTGCATGTCTTGGCTCCCATGGAACACGCATGATTGTTCCCTGGTTTTCCATTTTAAAGAGATTCGAGGCTTCACTGCAGATAAAAAGGTGGCGTAACTCATAAAGCGGCATCCAAAGAAGATGGTTATTGTCATAATTAAAGGATGTGGCTCTGTCTAATTAAATAAATGTTACATAAATTAAAGGGTTTTTTTTTTTTATCAACTAAAGCAAAAGATTATCGAGAAAGATGAATATATATGTCCGAATGAATTCTTTATAGATTAGGTCAAATTAGATCTTCGTCCAATTGGAACAAACCACACGTCTCTTATGTGTATTTATTTAATCTAGTAAGATGGAAACCTAATCTTACTAAAAAAAAAAGGACCCCATTAAATGTTGAATTTCATTTAAGGATTAGTTTTCTAAGAAATATTTTCCACATAGTCGAAGGTAAGTATTATAATTGTTAGATATGATATGGCCACTTTTAAAAATACAAGAATTAAAGTTTAACTCGAGTTAGATTTTTAATTAAATCAAACAAGATATTAATTTGATAAAAGTTGATCTAGCCAAACTTAATTGATTTTTCACTCAAGTTAAAAATAATTAATTTAATATAAAAAATAATTAAATGATTGATTTTGGTTTATCCAATAATTGATCTCATAATGTAATAATTTAAGTTTTTTTTCTTTTTATATCAAGTCTAACAACTATAAATACCATTTGCATGGAGTCTCAAATGGGATATTGATGAACAAGCTTGAAATGCGTGTAATATGTATTTGATATTATTATAATTTTTATGATTATAATTTTAAAAAATAGATTTAAATAAAATACTTTTAGTTATGGATTTAAAAATAAATAAAAGACATGTTTAATTAAAAGTGTTGTAAAATGGGTTTTTTTATATAAAATAAATGAAAAACAGATCTTTAACTTATATAAAATAAGAATCTAAAAAGTAATTATATATAAATTTCAATATAAAAAAACAAAAATTATTCAACTAATCGAACATTTTTTCTCAAAAGCTACTCTTAGGGTCCCACTTTTGTTTTCTTGAAGGAAAAACTCAGCGGGCCCAAATTCTGGGTCGTGTGCTGTGAGTGGGAGTGGAGTGGAGGCTACACATAGAATATACAACCTATTAATAAGGCCTTCTGTGATGATGTTAGCATAGTAAATGGACCCACCCAAGAGAATACAAAACCAATCGACCCAAAATTATACTGTGTCTCGCCCCAAATCCACTCCAACTTTAAAATTAAAAAACCAAGACATGGTTTTTGCCTTTTTGCTATGGCTTGTTTGAGATTGTGGTAGCGGTTGCGGTTTAAAGTATTTTTCGCTTTGAAATGCATCAAAATCATATTTTTTATTTTTTAAAAATTATTTTTAAGATCAACACATCAAAATAATCTAACATAAAAAAAAATTTAGGGAACGCGGTTTCAACCGCGTTCCCAAACGGTTAAGAGATTTCACCATAACCTTAGGGGTTGTGTTATTTAGTTAATGTTCATGAACAAAGTAATAGAAGAAATAAAAACTAGTGTTTTAAAACTCGTACTAGTAGTAGGTTAATCCAAAACCTGTTTTGATTCAAGATCTAAACTAGTTTGAATTGAAGAAAAAAAAAACCTCAGCTATTCTAGTAAAAAACTGCAGTTGACCTAGGCCTAACTTGATCAAAACTTGGTCATCAATCTGCTGACTATTTTAAAAAAAAAACAATTATGGTTTAAACGACATCATTTTGATTATTATTTTTTTAATTTTTTTTAGAAACGATCCTCCAAGCCATGACTCTTTATCTAGGGTCAACCCCGAGTTATATTTTAAAACTATAATAAGAAAATGTGTCTAATTAAAAAAAGATGAAGACACAAATATATAAAAAATACGTTTCTAGAATAATTTTGAAGTTAATTTTTGAAATCTCAAAACATGAATTACATGAAAATATATTTCCTCTATTTTCACTATCTTCATTCATTTTTATTCCGAGAAAGCAACCAAACATTACCAATAATACTCTTTAACTAATAAGAATTGAAATCTCAAATCACGATTTAAGAAATAAAATTATCATGAATTCTCTTATTTTAACCTAGATAATATATCTTTGATTAGAATGGAGATGAATTTAAATCTTAATGTATAGAAGCTGATTTCCATTAGACATATATAAAAGAAAAAAAAATGATTTAACTATGGTTCAATGGGAATGGAAACTCTAAATATATAATTTCTCCTCATTTTTTTAGATCCCGCCTTATTTAGTAAATAATTTAAGAAATTATACAAAATAATTTAGTAAATTAAATGAAAAAATATATCTTTCATATACACGTGCAAAATTTCCAACTTTTAGTCTTATTTCTAATAAATTTAAATTTAACGGGCTCAAAACACTATAAAAACATAAATTTAACAAGCCCAAAAAATCTATTAAATAGACTGTGCATAAGCTAGTGCACGAGCCCAATAGAAACGGGTCTAGGCAGCCTTCTTAAGCTCATTTCCCTTAGGTCTAGGTGGATTCTTTAGTATTTTATACTATTTCAATACATATTATTTTGAGTGAAATGCAACTTGAAATACTACATTAATTTATAAAGGTGAAATTACTCTTCAGCCTCTCTTCTCAATAAAAAGACAAGATTCATAAGCTATAAATACTCTATGAATCCACCAAGATCAAAGTTCACAATCTCTTCATTCTTAATATTTTTAGCACATATATTTCAGAGCTTATCTCTCTAAAATATATTTGCACTTTCTCTTTCTACAAAGTTATTTACTTAAACATATATATAAGAGTCCTTATATTCACCAAACAATACATTTTTCAGGTATCAGCTACTAACCGTATTGGCTTATTAGGTACTAGGCATTAATTACCAATCACCTTAACTAGAGAAAATAAATCATATTGCTAAAACTAAAAAATTAATCAATTATCTACCACATAAATTTTATTCCTAAACTATGTTGATATTTGAAGACATCATCACTCTCTAGCTAGAACATCATTTACAACCCTTGGATTTTTCCCTCCCAGGATCTGCTAATCGCATATCACCAAGTTTGGTAGTGCAAATTTATTAAAAACGATAGCTATCATATCCATAATTTGTAGTCCGTTAAAGATTACTTAGTCATGCTTTCAATAAAAGAAAAAAAATCTCAATTTAATATCTTAGAAGAAGGGAGAACATAAATGTCAAGTGGATGTTTGTTATAGGTATAGGGTGTTTTTTAAAAGTGTTTTTTAATTAAAAATATATTAAAATGATAGTTTTTTTATTTTTAATATTAAGATATTAAATTTATATACAAAAAATATTTAAAAATATCAATTTAATATTTTTTATACAAAAAATAATTTAAAAATTACTTAAAAAAACATTTTCAACCACCCAAACAAACACTCAAAATCTAGTACATAAATATCAATAAATTAATGACAACGATCAATTGTATATTCTTTCTATAAACTATACATGATTTCTATGATTATACTTAATCAATGTTTCAAGATAAAAAGAAAAGATATAAAAAAAATAAAAATATGCTTGGCTGGAATAATAAAAATATAAAATAAATTTTCATAAATTTGTCTTTTATTAAAATAATGAGACAAACAACATATCTCATCAAATATTGTTTTCGTCTTTTATATTGCGATATATACATGCATGCACCATAACTTTTGATAGTTTCAAACATTTACTATTGAATTATCAGAAGAATCCAACACGACGTCTGTTGCGAAATTGGACTTTGTAATAGAAAAGTCCCCTGTGATCGAAATCTTAGTTAACGGGTGTCACCATTACCAATTCTCTGTCCATGGCAACTTTCTAGTGGTTTACATCAATGGTATTTAGTGGATCTTGGCCGGCCATTATGATCGAAACCATTCAAAGGATATATCACCTTCTGTCCATGGCAACTTTCCTAAGTCGCTACCATGAACGATGCTTCAACTCCATTGCCTTGGTCTTTGGACAAAAACATCCTTTTTTCTTGAGTGGCTCCTGCACAAGGACCCAACATTCCTAATTCTCTGTCCATGGCAACTTTCTAATGGTTTACATCAATTAATCGTATTTAGTGGATCGAAACCATTCAAAGGGTGTCACCATTACTACTTCTGTCCATGGTAGCGTTCCAGCTGGGTTGCTACCACGAACGATGCTTCAACTCCATTGCCTTGGACGTACGAAACATCCTTTTTTCTCGACTCCCAGGCAATGACCCAACATAGCAGTATATAAAATTTATGTTAGAAAATTATATAAATCATGTCTTGATATTTTATCTAAAAACTTATATTATTGAGTTGAACTAGTTCTTTGACGTGATATCAGAGATTTAATGACCAAGCAGTCACGAATTCGAATCTCACCACTCTCTTTCTATCTAATAAAAATTAAATATAAGATAGTGTGAGTTTATACAAGTTCAAGCTCAAAGAGATTTTACCTGAGAAAATTTGTTAGAAAATTATATAAATCATATATTGAGGTCTCATCTAACAGCTTAAAATGTTAGGTTCGGATGATTCTTTGACATATTGAAAGGGATCGTTGGGTAAATTTAAACCAAGTGGACATGATATTTTGTGTATGTTTATGTAACCAATCAAAGGTAAGAAGAAATTATTTATAAGACTTATTGTTCATTGGTATTTCAAAAAAATAAAAGAAAAGGATGGATTCATTTTTCTTGATAATAAGTTAAATGTTTGAATTTTTGTTTGAATTTTGATAGTTTCTAATGTGGCGAGCATAATAATAATAATATTATTATTATTACATACTTTTAGATTTTATGTTTGAAAAACAAAAACCATATTTTGAAAATTCTTTTTTAAGAATATATATGTATTGTGTTGCTTGAAACTACATGGAGGAAGAGAACCTTATAGCTTTGGAAAAGAAGAAAAATTCAAAACCAATTTCAGATTAAAAGAATGAAATTCTTTCCTTTTTTTTTTTTTTTTGACAGTTATCTTTCTCTTGCTATATATTCTTTTGGATTCTATGGATGCAAGCTCTGTGGACTTGGCCAACATATTTGAATGCCTTCAGTTAGACGGCACATATAAACAGATAATATTTCTTAAGATGCTTTATAGTTGGAGAACAGCTTGTCTACTTCAAGGTGTTTAATGACCTGTATTTCAAGTTAGTGTTTAGCTTATTGTTTTTTAAATTATATTTTTACTTATAAATATTTTAAAATAATATATTTTTTAAAAAAAAATTATTTTTAATATCAATACATCAAAATAATCCAAAAATATAAAAAAAATAATTTTAAATACAATATACATAGCTTTTATGGAAAGAAAATCACATGTGACTTCATATGCTGTGGGCTTGGATTAATTATAGGTTTAGAAGTTCTTGTTAGACACAAGTGTATTTTTTTTTTTTACACAATATTAATTAAATATAAAGGTGTAGGGAAACATTGTTTTATTATATTCATTCGGACTATGAATTATAATAGTAAATATGGTGTTTTTTTACTTGTTTTTTTTTTTAATTTAGATCTTATATTGTATATTTATGGAGATTTAGAGTTGATAATTTGTTTTAATATTTATTTTATATGGTTATTACAGTATAAAAAAAATATCTCAACATCACGGTATAATTTATTTATTAAAAATTTAGTTAAATAAAAAATGATTAAAAAAACTAGGTTATTAACTTTGTGGAGTTAATGACTCGGTTTATGAGTTTAACGAGGTAACCCTGATTATCTTAACTAGCAGATTTAGCACATAAAAATTATTAAAAAAATAAAAAAATTTACAAAACCACAGTTCAATCCCAACATCAAGCACCCTTCATTGTTAATGATCATAATCCATTATATTCTCGGTTTTTAAGAATAATAAAGCACCAACTAGATTTGAATTGTCACTTGAGTTTTTTTTTTATAATGATAAAGTATTGATTTTATTATATTTTCATTTTTTATATATAAATTTATGGTTTCATTAACAAATTATTAAAATGACTTCTTATGATATCATGCACTCATCGGATGACCAATCATAGTTCAACAAGAAATTATATTGAGCTAAAAATATTCAAGCCGAGAAAAGAAAAAACCATAGTTTTAAAACCTGGCTCAGCCCGGCGGGTCGACCCAGGACCCGGCCGATCCGGAACTGGAACTGGAACTGGGCCGGGTTGAAGAAAAAACAGGGAAAGGAAAAACCCGGTATGACCCGGCGACCTGTTAATCCTGCAAGACCCGGTCAAAAACCTGGTTGCAACCTATTGACTTTTGTTTTTTTAACTAAAGCAATGTTGTTTTGATTTTTTAAAAAACAATTTGACCCGGACGACTCGATAACCATTTATATTTATTTATTTCTGCCCATGAGGGAAGGTAACTGATTCCGGGAAGTCATAAGGCATCTTTTGAAATATTTTTTTATAACAATAAAGTAAAAAAAAAATAAAATGGTTTAAGGCACACGGGTTATGCTTTAATTAAAAGTGGGCTACCTCCTGATTTTGAACACACGCGTTTCAAGCGAGTTTGTGACGTGGCGCTTGCGAGTTTGCCCTATCAAAAGCCTTGTTCTTCTTCTTCAAAGACTAATGAGTTCGCCTTTTTAATTCCTTTTCTCTTACAATCTGCTGGCGTTTTTGGATAATTTTTACATAAATAAATAAAATTTATACTTTCAGAGCTGTTAAATTAAAACTAAATTAAAAGTTCAGGCTAAGAAGATTGGTTTGTTTTTGTATTTTAAAAGTTTTTTTAAAAAAATTAAAAGTTTTAATTTTTTTATTTATTTTAATTATTATTTTTTACTATTTTTAAATTATTTTAATGTTAAAAATATTTTTAAAAATAAAAAATATATTTTTAATCAAAAATATTTTAAAAAACCACCCAACCAAACTAAAGCAACATTTCAATGCGCGTGGAAATACATTTTTTCTCTCTCTCCCTTCTGGCTAGCAATTCAGAGGGTCATAGACTGCGGGCCGGCCATATGTGGCCTGCCCAAATGGACAAAAGATGGAAAAATGCAGCTTGTTGCCTTTTCCTTTTCATGCAAAGTGCCTAACCACACAATAAGGTGAAGAATTGTGAGTCTCAACTCTGAACTGCCCTTGAGTGGAAGGGTCTCTCAACTCTGAACTGCCCTTGAGTTGGAGGGTTGGACTCATGTGAAGGACACCATGCTGCCATTAAGGAACTGGGTACGTAGTTATGGAGTTGAAGAAGACAACCAAAATATTTATGAATTCGAAAGCTTGCCTTCCATCTTCCCCATGATTGCTTGGAATGCGTGTCGTGTGCATCATGTTTTGGTTTTTAGAACAAACGTGTAAGCTCTCCAATTCAATGCAAGATAAGGTATTTTGGTCCCCCTCCCTGGTTTTTTCATCACCAAAAAAAAAAAAAAAAAATTCCAACTTGCGACAAGTTGTTTGCCACATTAGGCGACAAGTTTCATGATGCTCGGAAGAGATTAGTTTAATTTATTTTATAAATCATAAATAACATCATTTTGTTTCTCAATTAAAAAAGTTTATGATATATGAAAAGGCATCGAGAATGAAGTTGTATTTTTTTTTCATTTAGGATATAAATTAATTTGAAATCCACCCCCAACATAACACAGATGGGCGGCAGAGGATTAGTTTAAGCTGTTCCAATTTGGAACAAAGAAGAAATTATGAGAAAACTACCTTAAATCTCACAAGATTTGAAAGAAATAATATTTTTCCTTTTGGTATTAAAAGTCGCACTTCACGTGGATATGTTTGGGAATGTGGTTATGGTTATTTTTTAAAGTATTTTTTATTTAGAAATACATCATAATAATATATTTTTTATTTTTTAAAAATTATTTTTAACATCAGCACATTAAGAAAACACTAAAAAAATATTAATTTGAAGTAAAAAAAAATAAAAAAATAATTTTTTTTTAAATGTTTTTAAAACACAAAAATAAACATGCGATACCCAAAATGCCCTTACAAATTTTGGTTGAAGAAAAAGAAGAGAGACCTGAGTTATTAATATGCATGGTTATTTTTATATTTTTATTAAAATACAAAATTGGGTTGACCCTGAATGTAAAATATAAATTGCTCAACATAAAAAAGAAAAATATTATGGCGTTCAAAAATTTTCCATGTAATTATTCCTATGATCAAGATCCTACACTTTAGGCATCATAATTAATTAATTAGAATTCGAGATATTAATTATTGGGCTCCGAACAAAAAGATTGACGGAAACTAAAGCAACATTTCAATGCGCGTGGTTTTTCTCTCCCTTTCGGTTGACAATACAGAGGGTCGTAGACCGCGGGCTGGCCATACGTGGAATTGACGCGCAAAGCCGCTCGAATTAGTTAGCTTTTGCCGCCACCTTTAACCCACAGGAAAAAATATTAATATTTCTCTATAACTACTCTTTAATTTTCAAGCATTCTCCAGATAAATAATCCATTTATCATCATCGGATCATCTTCTTCTTCTTCTTCTGTCATCAAACTCTTGTTCATCATCAACCCAGTTACCATTCACATATCATCATCTCCTTCTAGTTCTGTAACATGGAGATGGAGCTTGAGCAATCCATGCAGAGAGAGACCAC
>Ga0307515_10011918_pt1 | contig 16422 bp, 19 predicted proteins | sample 17_EM_MG_FD_194513 | JGI IMG/M metagenome (GOLD analysis project Ga0307515, IMG submission 194513) | Populus trichocarpa ectomycorrhiza microbial communities from riparian zone in the Pacific Northwest, United States - 17_EM | ecosystem: Host-associated > Plants > Roots > Unclassified | place...
CCTCCCTCGCTCTCCCCCTCCTCTACCAACCCCCCCGGCTCCACAACCACCCACTCAGGCACTTTATACCACTCCCCCCGCTCATCAAAGACCCCGCGCCACACCTCCCCGGTCGGACAGGTACACCCGGCGGCATCCAGCACCCCCTGCGCCTCGGCGACCTCCCCGGCCCTCACGAGCTCCACCACCAACCTCACGACGCCCCACACCTCCGCGCGCCCCGTGACCCGCGTGTCGAAGAAGTCCGCCCGCTCGCGCGCCAGCCGCGCCGCCGTCCAGCGCCGCGCCGGGGGCGACGACGGCGTGCGCTGCGCGGCGCTGCGGCGCGGGCTCGAGGGCGGGGGCGAGGCGGAGGCGGAGGGCAGGGCGCAGGTGTGTGCTGGGACGAGGGGCTTGAGGGGCGTGTTTGGGGCGATGGAGGGGCGGCGGCGCGGGGAGGCGGCGCGGGCGCGGGCGTGCGCGTGGTCGTGCGCGTGCGAGGTACGGGATGCGCAGGGCGTGGTGTGCGAGGCGGCGTGCGAGAGGAGGGAGGAGGCGTGCGGCGGGGAGGAGGTCGAGGCGTCCGGGGCTGGGGGGTAGGGCGAGCTGGGGGTGGAGGCGTGCGAGAGGCAGCAGCCCTATTGAGAGGAGGGGTGGTTAGTTGGAGCTGGAGCTGGAGTTGGAGCTGAAGCTGGAGTTGGAGCTGGGTTGAGGGCTGGTAGCGCTGGTGCTGGTGGAGGGATTGAGGGAGGGAGGAGGCGTGCGTGGAGGAAGAGCGTCGTGCGACTCACCATGATTGTGTAGAATTATCAATTCCTGGTCCCAGAATTAGAAGTGTACGGCGGCAGAACGAGCGACTGCCCTCGGGTAAAGTATGCACATTGGAGAAGGAAGAAGAGGCGTTTGTCGGTGTCGAGTGTAGATGTGCACTTGGTATGTGGGCACTTACTTGGTGGCTTGCAGCTTCAAGTTGTATCAAGTTTGGTGCTTGTGATCATAGATGGCTCCCCCTACCCTACCGGGTCTGGCCTGCACGCTAAAGCCCATGACCTGCATACCGCCCGCAGAAAGGCGGAAAGTTGATGTGGAATCCTGCACCTAGCCAGTCACTCTTTCGCCACTATTCAAATCATTACCATCACTAAAATGTCATGCAGCTGCATCACGCATCATTACAAAGATATTCATTGTATTGGCTTTCCGCAAGATCTACAGCCGTCGCATCCAGATGCTTTTTTAAACAAAGACCGCATTTTCTATTAGTTATTATTAACTGGAGGTAGTGTGCCCTAGTGGCCGCTTGTACATTTCCTAATAAGGCAGTACGCAGGGTATCAAGGGGGTATTCGCAGAAATCAATAACGACAGCCAGACCAAAGTCGATAAACAAATAAACAAGTGCAGCAGTGGTATCAATCTAGACAAAGTAGGCATCATAAGAAAAAAAGAAGTGGAGACCTCCAAACATGTGCAATGCCACAAACATGAACCCACGATGAGCGAGTGATAAGAGTTAGACGTAGGTATAGAGCTTAGAAACGCAAGAGCGATGGTATGTTGGAAAGGTGAGTTGTGCGTATGCGTGGTAATCCAAATCCGAGTCTGAATCAGAGACTCAGTTGTGGATTGTGTGTATTGTCGTTGGGGTGGTCCGTACGGTCAAACAAGAGACATGCTGTTCCGCTTTTCCGTCATTCCGTCGTGGCTGTCGTCCAAGTAAGAAGGGTCTTCCCACCATACTCTATGCAGCGGCAGAGACTGCGGGCGTGCTTTTGGGAGCCTGCCCTACTGTAGCCGCAGCTAGAACCGCGTCGCCGATGGAGTTTGGCTCGGCGGCTGAGGTTGGTTCAACGGGAGCAGCCTCAGCCTCCTTCGCGGGTGTCTCCTCAGTAGTAGCTGGCTCGGCGGCTTCCTCAACCTTTGGCGGGGTCGTGGCATCCTTCTTCTTAGCATCCTTGCTCTTGCCGGCCTTGCTGGCATTGCGGAAAAGTCCAGTGAGCTTGTTTGTCTTTGCCTCACCTTCACCATCCGACTTCTCCTTCTTGACGCTACCGGTGAAGTTGCCAAAGATGGAACCGCGCTTTGACTTGAGAGTGGCAGTGGGTGTGGTAGCAGGAGCTTCCTCCTTAAGAGCCTCCTCAGCTGTCTCCTTTGGAGCCTCGGCAGGTGTTTCTGTGGCCTCGGCTGGGCTCTCCTCAATCTTCGGGGCCTCAGCCGGAGTCTCAGTAGCAGGCTCATCCTTCGCAGGAACAGGTGGAACGATATCAGCCTCCTTCTTCTCAGTTGTTGGGCTCTTCGTCTTCGAAGAGAAGGTATCCCTCACAAGGCTACCGAAGATGGAACCACGCTTGGTTGGCTTTGGTGCGGCCTTTGGTGTCTCAGCAGCCTCTGCGACAGCCTCGGTGGTCTCAGCAGTTTCAGCGGGCTTGGCCTCGTCGCTTGGTCCCTCCAAAGCAGGAACAGGAGCGGCAGCAACGGCAGCAGCTGTAAAATGTTACCAATTGTTGTAATTGAATGGAATTCATCGTGACTTACTGGCTTCTTCAGTTGATTCAGCAGAGGGCTCGGTAGCAGCAGCAGGGGCAGCCGCCTCCTCTTCTTTCTTTTCCTCGGCCTTCTCCTCCTTCTTTCCTAGAAGGCTGCCGAAGATACTACCACGCTTTCGGGAAAGAGATCGGCTCTTGCTCTTGGACTTCTTCTTTCCCTCGGCATCTTCGCTACTGCTCGATCCAGTGCGAGCGGGAGCAGCTGATTCAGTCGGCTTGACCTCGGTGCTCTTCTTGGGGGTGGATCCCTCTTTAGCGACGGACGCACCTGCAACGGCTAGTGCAGCGGGTTTGCCTTAGCTTCATGTAAGCATGCGAACGGGAACAAGCGTATGCAATAACTTTAAATCTATATTAAATGCATTGCGTAAAACTTACTGAGCTTCTCAAGCTGTTCCTTGTAGCCAGCGCTGGCGAGAATTTCTTCCCGGGAATCCTTAGCTTCTTCGCGGACCTTTGCAGCGGCCATGAACCAGCCATCGCGTTCCGGGGCACTAGTAGCCTCGAAAGTGTGCTTGTGGCCGTGGAGCTTGAAGTAGAATGCGGTAGTGCCATCCTTGGTCAAATCCGTCGCCTCAGCCTGTTTTTTTCTCGAAAATTAGCGTTTGTCCGCATAAAAACTCTGCACGCTGCAAACCATACCAAGTTGAGAACGCCAGCCGGGGTTGCCTTCTGATCGGCATGCTTGACAAAGTATAAAAGACCCTTTCCGGTTTGGCTCGACCAGGCAGCAGCTGGGTGTGCGACTTCGGGCTTCTCGCCCCGCAGGTAGTGGCTCAAGCTTTGGGTGGATACTGCCTCATCGCCGAACCAGAAGTATTTCTTGGGAAAGCGGAAGCTGTAGATGCCAAACCAGTTTAGTCGATGCTCGTATCAAGAAAATTGAAATTCTCCAGAGAACTCACTTGACCAATCCTGGAGCCTTGTAGCCTAAGGCACCGGAATGAATGGGTTCAACTGGCTTCTTGGTCTTTGTGATCTTCTCCTTAGCCGGAGCTACTGCAATTTCCTCAGCCGGAGCCTCGGCGGGAGTTTCAGTTGTAGCTGCCTCAGCGGCGGGCTCAGCGGCAGGAATCTCAGTGACAACAGGCGTAGGATCGACGGCCGGAGTCTCAGTAGCGGCTGGTTTCTGTTCCTCCGCCATTGCTATTGTTGGTGTGGATGGATGTTCTTTGCGTTTTGAGTGAAGAAGGGCGGATGAAGATTGTGGCGACTGTGGAAGATAAGGGGTGGAGTGAGTCAAAGCTTAAGAAACAGTGTGAAAGGCGAAGACGACTGTGCCGGCAGGTGGCAGGTATTGAAAGAGCTCGACCTTGAAGAGGCAAGAGCAAGTGGTGTGACGGAGGGAGAAACAAAAGAAGAGCTGGAGCACAGGGGGAAGCTTTTCAGTAAGTAGTCTGGCGTCTGACCGAGTCGGGTTGCCTGGGGAGGGATTCGGGCGCTAAGTCAATACCTGGGCTCGCGAAATTGCGGTGGTTTGTGAAGGGATCGCAAACTGCCGGCTTGGAGGAAACGACTGGGTGGCTGACCGGCCCCGCTTGACCAACGGGCAATAAAACGTGATACACACGACCAAGCGCGAGAGTTATGCATCCGCTAGCTACCACCAAGCCACTACCACGCCAAACACAAAAACACAAAGCCTCAGATGCTGCGCTGCCTGCAGCAAGACAATTTTATGAACGGCGCAACCCAGCGTCTGGCACCTCTGCATCTTCTGCCAAGATGCAGAAGGGTAGGCAGGTATTCGAGCTGCTCCCAGAGAGCACTATAGCCAAAAAAGCCTGCTCTATCTGTCTGATCTCTCACCGTGTTGCTGGTCGCATGACCCGCGAATCGCACCTAACGCGATCGTCCCACCCAGCGCAAGGGAAGTCGAGGCCGTCGCAGTCGTCGCAGCCGTTGCCCAGCCTGTTGGAAGATGCAAGAAAAACGGTGGGTCTTGCGATGAGCGTCCATTTACGTGCTCTGCCCATCAGTGCCGTCACATGGTTGATTCACATCATCAGCCCAGCATCCTTTTCACTGGTACTCTGGCAAACACTGAAAAGGCCGCGCAGCTGGGAATGGCCAAGCTTATCTGCACCCCTTTCGCACGCTGCCGCCACTGCTCACTGCGCCCAGTCCACCCGCTGCCGACAATTCAGCGCTGCCAGGCTTCTCCCATCCAACTCTGTCTACTTTGTCCACTGCATGCTCTCAATTCATTGAGGACAGAGATGCACAAAGACGGGCCAATGCTGTGTGGCAAGCACAAACTAATTTAATTTCGATGAACGGCCAGGCTGCGGCCAAAGCGCCCAGGGCTAGACGGCTTCGAGGCAAATTGCGCCCTCCATGCTCATCGAGCGAATCGTGACCTGTTTCGCACGCTGATCCCCGTTTCGAATACACCTAGTCCTGCTGGCCTGACAGCCATTGCGGGCGAGGTGGAGCTAGGTAGCCGAGGGAGCGGCGTGTGCAGCCGGCTCTTGATTCGATGCCGTTTTTGCCAGATATGGCTCTGGTGGCTGGTGGGTCAAGCATAAAGCAATCCTGACTTTTAGCGTTGACGCAAAATGGACGTTGGCTCTTTTGGTGGTGCAATGCAATCCATGGCCCGTTTCAGCACCCTTACTACTCTTGGCATCGACTTCGGAAAACGTAATGAGTGGTTATACGAAAGATAGGGAACCGCAAGCACGGGTCTCTATCCTGACCGCTTATATCCTGCGATGATACTTTCTGCCAATCTACGTGAGACCGGGCCAGTGATAATCACTTCTATTATCTCCGTATAGCCACTAGGCTGCTTTCGACAACTATACTTACGCCTTTTTCACGACTTTCCATCTTCCTTTCGAGCCTGCAATGTACTCTAGCTGTTCACTTCAGAACTCGGAAACCCTTAGCAAGAAAGGATGCCATAGTCCGATTTCAAACGATACAGCCACCGTCTATGTCTTTCGAGTATGCATTCCCGAGCCTGTCGTATCCAATAGGAATATTGGATAATCTGTCTGAGCTTTCGGGGTTTCCCATCCGTATCCAATGCAATGCTCCAATATGTTCAGAGTACGCGTACATCTTAGACCGATAGCCGTGCCTTCGCGGAAGAATATCTCCACAAGCGATGCCCCGTATGCTTTTCCCAAGAAACCTCCCGAGTCCAAGGCACTGTGAGCTGGGAGGTCCAACCAAGCTAATAGCAAACTGCCGAAAAAGAAAATACCCCGTAGCTCAACTCCGTGGGTGCTGAAAAACGAAGCCATTGAAAATCTAGCAAAATATACAAACCAGCGTACCAGCCATATGGTGACAAGTACCCCCCAAACTATCGCCATAGACGCCCTCGCGCTTACCTCTCGTCGCCTCGTCCGCCTAGGGGCACAGCCACGCTAAGTGAGAGAAACCCTTTGGGTCTCCCACCGGTCAAAGCATGGCCGGAACCTACTACTATGCTCACTCATTCGGGTCGCTGTCATGCGCTGATTGGCCGCGCCATGACTAAAGACCGTGATATCGCGCCTTGACCGCCATTCATAGGAGAATTTATTTTTTACGCTCAGCGGAAAGCAGGAGCCAGCGCGCTGCTCTGCGTAGTGTAGAACTCAGTGGGTCGACGGCAGCGGAGCATAACAAACTGGGGGCCCACGCTAGCGAGTAGCACACAAACCAGACGTTGAGAACTACCTTATGCATGAGTGTGCACGAAAGCGGAAACTGTAGAGTATCGTAGGGGGAGCGGCCATCGAGGCCGTTGCTGGACGGATGTCGAGATGGGTGGGGTACACGTTAGATCTCGATGGCGCAGGCGGTGGTGATGCGGTTTCTCCCAATGAAAGGACAAAGGAGGCCAGCGGTGCAACTCCGTGTCATGTCTCGAGGAGGGGTGATACCAGCGTTGGAGGGAAAAGCAAAGCACCGCACCGCATTTAACCGCAGCCAGCCCTGGGGAAAATCACTTGCTTCGTGATCACCGTCCAGGGCGCCGTCGTCGGTACAGCAACACATAAAGTGTGAGGCCCCCAGGCCTGTCCTCAAATCTCTGCGCGTTTTCGTTCAAGACGAAAATCCCCTCATCGCAACATGCTCCGACAAATCCCTTTGGCAGAGCAGAGCAGCCTTCCCGCATCAACCCCCTCCTACTTGGTTGCCTGCCCTCATCTCACCGCTCCGATACGATCCTAGAAACTTATCGCGTTAGAGATCTCATTACACATGCTTATCTGTTTCAATTGGCTCCACAACGTTAATCCACATGCAAATTACAATTTATCTCTCACCACCGCCGCCAATTGCTGTCTACCCATGAAAACTCAATTTGAGATTGCGAATGTCATATGCCAACCCATCGAACGCGAACGGCTAAAGTGGAATATCGCTAACACAAATCTCCAGAACTCTAAGAGTAGCAAACAGTTTTTTGTTCCTTTCCCTTTTCCACTATCGTACTAAAAAATCCCTCAGGCTTTTTAACACCACCCAGATGCTTTCCTCCATTCGCGCAGCCTTTCCATTATTTGTTCAAGCCATGTCAGAATACACACGCAAGGGAATTGAGATGTTCGATATATGTGCGGCAAGCGATTCGGTTTGCATATAGTTACAACAGCGCGTGCCGGGGGAGCGAGATGTGCGATCAGTCTAGTCGTTGAGATGTGGCGGGGCTCGTTCGTTCAGTCAGGAAGCCGTGACGAGGACGTATCTGACCGGTGCGTTAGCAAATTGTCTCGGACACGCAGCTCGTGCGGGGAGAGGGGGGTCGGAAACTTACGAGGTGATGGCGTTCATGCGCTCACTGGTCAGCCTCAGACCGACTTTGAGCAGCTCAGATGCCACGTCCGGCTGCTTCCGCTCCAATTCTTTGTACTTCTCGCGAGTGAGCAGCCATGCCACCGAGTCGTTCTCTGCGGCCACCGTGCCGGTCCGATCGGTTTCGGAGAAGAACGGCAGCTCACCGCATGTGGTTCCAGGTAGAATCACTTCGTAGTAGTTGCCTTGCTCGAGGTCATACTCGGCTCTGAATCGCCCTTTCTCGAGTATGTAGAATCCGTCCGGCTCATCGCCGCGTGAGTAGAGAACAGTGCCGGCGGAATATTCTCGGCGTTGGAAATACGGGGCCGCACGATGCCAAAAGTCTTCGTTCCGGTCGCTGACGTCCTCGAAAGTCTGGAGCATGATTTTGATTGGTTGAGCGAAGTGCTTCCACTTCGACGGAATGATTGTGTCGTTTCCGTTGACTACTCCATCACCTTGTTCATTCAATGTAGTCGCAGCTGCTTGCATTTGCGCCTCGCGCCTCGGAGACTGGAAAGCGGGATCTATAGAGGGTTCGTTGAAAGGACCTGGCTTCAGAGAGCTGCCGAATGAATTCTGCAGCATGGAGTCTTGCGGTTCCATTCCAGTAGCTGCATTATGTTAGCAAACAACTAAGATTATCATCACAATTACTTACAGATGGACATCGGAGGTGTCTTCTTTCGCCCTAATCTGCTCCGATGCTTGTAGAAAGAGTCGAGGAGTTCATTTTCGCACGACTCCAGTGCCATGTTGAGATCTTCGAACACCCTAGGAGGCGGGCATTCTGTGTCACCCTTTTCTGCATCCAACAACCCAACCATATCAAGACTTTTACCCACAGGGTTAGTAAACGAGACCCCGGAAAGCAGTAGTCTGACATTCTTTCGACACAGTATTCGGTTTATACGCTGGAATCCTTCAGCGGCGGAGAAATCAAGGCCGGTGACGTGGGAGAAGTCAACAACGATGAAGCTAATTGGCTGCTTCTTGAAAGCCTCGTCCTGAATCAATGCACGAATACCGCCTTCCACTGCAACAATTGTTCCGAAGAAGAGGTATCCGGAGAGCTTTTGTACCCAGATCTGACGGCGCACTTGGTGCAGATACCGACGGTCAGCTCGAGGCCGACGCACTGTTGACTCAGCCACCTCTCCGCTGTAGGAAGCTCGGATGGGAGGAGTGCGGGAAGTTTGAACGACATAGTTGAGGCATGCCAAAACAATGCCAACAACTATACCAACCACGAAGTCATAGACTCCCATAATTAATACGATTGCAATAATCTAGGTGTAGTTTAGTATTTCTGCTGTTCAAGCGGTTCGACGTAAAGCATACCGTTAAATACTCTAATATGTGTAACTTTCCAAGTGGATCCCAGACTGCTTCCTGTAACAGCTCAAATCCAAGCATGAAGATTAATGCACCAACCATACACACCGGAATAAATCCTATCATCGCAGGCCCTGCCATCCAGACCGCAGTAGTTGCTATAGCTAATAATATTCCTGCTGCCCGGCTGTCACCGCCATTGTCGATGAAGAGGATGCTGTTCGCATAAACTAAATAATTCTGCTGAAATTAGTACTGCACAAGCCCAGGAAGGTGAAGTATTGCTTACTTGTATACTTCCCAAACATCCCGAAAGGGTGTTAGAAATGCCATGAGCAATTAATTCCCGATTGACGTTGACATTATCCTCCTTAACAGCAACTCCAAGCGCCGGAACATTAATCGGAACATGGATGATACCAAAAAATGATAATGCAAACATGCTGGGTATCGTACTTGCAAGCGCCATCCCATCAACGAGACGAAAATCTATCGACGTTAGCATCATGTGATCTCGGACCTGAAGGGATTTAGACCGTACCAAAATACGAGTAGAAGTGATAAAAGGGTACTCCCGAATCGGGCCGTGGAAAAATCCATCCTGCGTTTCGGACATCTTCCAGATCATGCTTGAGGATTCCTTTCGCGACTATATAGAAAATCGCGGTTACGGATATAAAGAATCCAGGGAGGACGAATGGGCTTTTCACGAATCTCCGTAGTAGCAGTATCAGGATAGAAAGTATCAGTGGAAGCATCCAAAGCATGACAGTATCGCGGTCGAAAAGCTTTTGGAGCGTAGCATAATTATACTCCAAATTCCCATCGATTCGCGCGGAAACCTCTACGCCAGTTACGACGAGGAAGAATCCAACACCTCCAATACAACCGGTAAGAATGCTGCGTGGGAAGAAGCTGACGAGGTTGCCCAACTTGAACAAGCCAAGAGCCAGAAATATTACTCCAGTGACAATTGAACTAAGACAGTACGATACAATGACGGTAGCAATTATCGCTTGCGGGCTTTTTCCAACCATGCGCTGCATGATTGAATAGGCCATCTTATGGAAGAATGGTACGACCTCAATCTGTTCTCGTTAACTTTGACACTCGCTAGCGGATCGTAGGCTTCTCACCATCTCAGAACCCACTCCCCCCCTGAAAATTGAAAGCCCAAGGGAGTAGCAAAGCTGGGATACGATGCAGCTGACAAAGAAGATTGAAATTCCATCAGGTCCTGTCTTTGAGAAGATCTCCTCGCCCAGTGGAAACAGAATTAACCCTGCTTGTTGTGAGTTCACCGTCTGGTATCATGAGTGGAATGACAATACCGTAAGACAGCCCGTCCAAGACATTCAAAAGCAATCCCAAGAACACGGCGGAGAGTACCTGAACACCAGCGACTGCATTGTGGGCCACCGCTTCTTTGGTATAATTCTTTGGATTTGTTGCGGCACGCACATAATCGCGACCAATCGATAGCGTTTGTCTGAATCGTGTCCTGATTTCAGACGAGGCTGGTCTTTCTGACCACGACCGTCCGATAGCACCATATGGATGCTTGGAACTAGGCTGTGAGAGTCGATTTCTAGGCAAAAGTAGTGCGTCTTCACCGTCCTCGGATATGTCTACATCTTCCACTGCCACGGCAGCTCTACCAAGATCCCCCCGTCTCCTTCCCAAAGAGTTATACGCATAGTTATTGAGGTCTGGGTGCTGCGACGGTGGTATGAAAGGACTTTGACGACCCCGGTAGGTTTCGGGGCCAATGGTTTCTGGAGAGACGGGTTCGGAAACTTCCTCGATAACGCTTGGGCCAATAGATTCAACGGATAGACTCCCTTCGCTCTGATCTGTATCGTGGGATAAATGAGGTGCGCGGCGCGTAGAGTTTCCATCGGAGTCTGTGAAGCTTCGACCACCGTGGAAGGAATCGGAGTCCAGGGCATACGAAGCTAGTTCTTGTGTCTTCTCGCGGACGCCATGTGACGAGTACTGAGGCGTGTCTACTTGAGAGGTAAGTAAGAATCAAGACGGATCCTTAGGTTTTGGAGCACCAGTACCTGAAGATCCATGGGATGCCTGGTGGAAGAAGGATCTCGCGGGTGTTCTCTGCGTGAATGAGGACGAAAGAATGGAGCCGGAAGTGGAAGATGGAGATCTTGCAGTACCCAGACGGGCTTGTCCTGCTTGGTCTCTGGTGAAATCCCCGTCTTCTACAGTGTGACTGGTGAAGGGAAGCTGCTGCTGGGCCGAAGCTGAGGACTCCCCAGACCGTCTTATGAGGCGTGTAGGCATCGCAAGAGCTAGAGTTCTTCTTACGCAAACGATGGAACATCCAAGGTCCTTACGACCTCAATGGCAGGCAAAGGGCGAGCTAGTTGAAGGCGGCAGTTCAGCTGGCGCAATGGCTTAGTCCAGCAATTGACTGCACTCACACCCTAATCAGTTTGTGAACGCATCGAGAGAGCTAAACATGGTTGCGAAGGTTCTTCGAGACCGAATGACGGCTGGCGTCAGGTAGGGGTAGAAATTTCCCCACCCGGGCTTAAGCAGCGTGAGTCTCTATTCGCCGCCACTGCGGGACGTAACAACCCTACTATGATAAAATACTGACATGGCTGAAAGGCTATCTGCTGAAAGACGCGTCGCACCCAGTGGCATCAAAGAGCCTCTCCATCACACCACCGGTGCACGCCATTGCTTCAAGGTCAGAAAGCAGGCGAGGCAGGCATCCCACACGGCAGCTAGGCTATATCGGTCGGCCGTTGTTACAGTAGGCTTAGCGAGCCGCAAGCCGGCGCCTCAAGTCTCAGCAAATCAAAGCACTCACTCTTTTTGTGTGACGGCAGATTTATTTTCGCGAGCGTCCGTTCCTAACGCGCCCGCAGGAGCATAATTGCTTTTTTTTACTCTAGCCCAGAAAAAGCCTTGGAAGCCCTGAATCCACTCCACCGGTGTTCTTCTCCGCACTCTAGGGGAACTAGCGGCGGACGTGCCCACGGCTGCACGGACAGAGTCATGATCCTACATAACCGCCTCCCTTCCGCTCATGTGATGCGATTAAGGTCAACCAGAGCGATGTCGGGACCGCCCGCTCCATGCGCATTGCCTGTAATGGTAATCCGACCTCTTCTTTAAGCACCCCAGGAATATACGGACGGAGCAAAAAGATATTTCTACTTCCTTTTTGTTACTAGTGGCTACCCCCATAAGGTCGCCAAACTTATGGGGGCTCCGTCGCCTGAGTAGCAAGATTTTATGCCCCTAGACCCGCCAAAGGCCCCCTAAAGAGGCCCAAAACCTCAGCAACCTTATGGGCACCTTATGGGGAGAAAACCGCTAGTCCCAAAAAGGAGGGGGAAATCTCCTTTTGCTCCGTCCTCCGTAGAGAGAATATAGTCTCCGAGGCCTTTTCCACTTATAGGCTAATCAGCTGAGTCGCTGAAGATAGCCTTGTGCAATGAGGCGTTCAACATCGCCTTGCCGAACATAGAATTGGCTGTTCTTGGTCAATGTGATAGCTCTGAATGCTAGTTAGCCCCAGCCATTGCCGGTTATCATTTAAACTACGCACCCATATTCCGTTTGGATCTCCCCTGCATCCTTGAGTACTCGCACATCAATGAAAAGATCCCTCGGAGGCTCTAAACTCCCAGTGAGGTCAATGTCTGTCCATTGACCTTTGTATGCTGCTAGTAGATCACTGTATTGTCTCACGTATTCTTCCTCCTCGGGGCTTAGGCTGCTCGTGTTGCCTACTTCTGCGCCAAGAGAGGCGCCACCTTCTCCTCCATTTTTCCCAGACTGTTGCTGCTGCTGTCTCTCAAGCACGTCAATTCCACTCCAGCACATTTCCTCGAGCTTGTCGGACCTGACACGGTGGTAGGCCAATAGACATCGCTTGTTCCGTCTCATGCAAAGGTGATTGACTAGGAGTGCACATGCCGTCGCAGGCTCTGCAGAGGGGTTGAATGACCCAGCGAACGGCTCCAGTATGGCGGAAACGTCCTTGTCCAGATCGCGAACCTCTCGCGTTACAGCACGGACAATCTCTGCTTGATATGGCGGAAGGTGGGCGAGAGATTGCGTGCGCTTCGCATGCTGAACCTGAGCAATATTAGATCATTCTAGAGGTAGATGGCGAGACCTTTTACCAGCTTATTTCCCAATTCCCCATACATGGCCGGGGAGTTGAGGGCCGCGAGGTTTTTGGCGCTCGGACTAATAAACAATATACCCTGAGTATGGCGTCAGTAGCCGATGAAGTCGAGATCTATCAATCTGAAGCACTCGAAGCGAGATTCAGATCGAACAGCTGAAATCTCCAATGTTCCAATTCCTGACAGGGGGGAGGCTTTCTCTCCCAATGTCGTGCCGCGTCGGAAGAAGTCCGGGATTGTTGAACCTGGAATTAGAGATCCTTGGCAGCTTGGAAGCCGAGTCAGAATCCTCGACAACCTCTTTCACATCAGCAACCCAATAATTCTGTCAGACCTGCTTTGCGAAAATGGTGGACACTGGCTATAAACCTGATAATTTTAGACCCCACAACCACACATGCTAGCCTCTCCACACCTGCCAAACGACTAGCCGTGGAACAATGCCGTTGTACCCCTAAACGAAATGGTAGCGAAGAGCCACATCAGAAATATTCATAATCTCAACTTCCCTCCAATCAATCCTTCTAACCTCAGAGAAATTGAATTCTTAAGCAGTCGTATCAAAGGTGAGGACAGGTTAATTTCTCAAATTAGACAAAATGCAAAAACAGCGTGCATTTCCCATCTATAAAATCCTCGAACTCCAACCTCAACTCTAGGAATAGAAAAGTTACAAAAATCATGGAACTCATGTGTATGACACAGAATTTTTGTACCATTAAAAGGATAAGAGGTACATTTCATACTCAAATTATACATTTCTCCTCTCCTCTCTCCGGTTGAACGCCATGTCCCAAATACCACCGTTTTAACGAGAACGTAAACCAATGTATTTGCTAACTGGCAGGGTGATCATCCATCCACTTATCGAACTCGGATCCAGGCTCCATCGGTACGACCGTTGTGTCGACTTGCCAAGCCTCAGGACGATATTCCTCATGAGCAGCGCCGCTTCCGAGAAAGCTGTGCACACTCTCCTGATCAAGTTCTCGTTTCATCATTCCCATGTGACCATTTCCAAATTCAGTGCAGTGTTCCATACCTATTATTACGTCACTAGTCTGGCCAGGCTGTCCTCCAAGCTGATCGTCAAAGGCTAACAACATCGGATCGACCTGGAATTCATGCGGTATTGGGGTGCCCATATGTGTATGCATCTGAAGCAATTCGGGATGGCGACCGCCTGGCAGCCCTAGGAGTGAATGGCCTTGAGGAAATTGCATAACTATGCCCGGAGTGTCCATTCTCCGCATCCTTACATCCTCCATTCCCGGTACTGACATGTTTGGTTGTATGGTCATCTGGTAATATTGGTTGTACAAGTCTACTTGACCCATTGGGACAGGAAGAGGCTTTCCTTCGTTGCTCGCTTCCCAGGTTGACTTGTTCATGCCGTTATTTGGTCCGAAATACTGACCGTCAAACCCCGTTGTCATGCTGTTATTTGATGGATAGCCTGCCCCTTTGCCCTGCCGTCTAGTGGATTTTCCCCTCGACCTTCGTTGGCCTGGTGGCCCCCACTCTGCATCAGGATCATCCAGTTCACTCATTTCATCTTCCTCTTCCGAATATTCACCCTTTCGTTTTCGGGTTGCACTCAATGCCTTGCTTGGGGAGAACTTGTAAGTAGGGTGCGCATTTTGGTGATTTATCCTTTCGATTTTCGCATAGTCATTGTATAGTTCGCGTACCTCGGGCGGTTCCATCGGCCAGCTTTCTCCAGACACAGATGACACAACTTGGTGGTTGTTCTGTAAGCACCACTGTTTGGTCCTATCGGCATATGCGGAGCGGTAGAGCATAAAGGAATTCATAGGCCTCGTCACATATCCGTTTCGTTTCTCCACTTCTGTTCGTCTCACCTCTGGTGGTCTATTGACCCACTCCTCCATGTTTCGAACCGGAATATTGACAAAATTTTTCGTCAAGACGCTCAAAGGGGCCGTCAGTTTCGGAGTTTTTGGTTTGTCCGCCTTATTGGCCTTCGCCTTTTTTGTTTTAGTGGTTTTCACCACTCGGGCTTTACTGGTCTGAGGCGAACCGGACCGCGCAATCGATCTCCCACTTCTGGTTCGTCGGCCGATTTCGCTATTGTCGGTAGCCGACATTGGAGTGGGTGGCGAACCTGATAGTGTGCCTCGGTGTGCATACTAGCAGTTTTGCCAGTTAGTCCTTATCACCCAAAATCTCGATCTAATGTCCTGGATAATCCACTTACCGGTAATCCAATATCATGACTATCATGTTGGAAATAATTTGGAGGCGCTCCATACCCATCCTACGCAATTCATTAGTACCCTTCTGCCATAGTTTCTTCATCCAGGCCTTACATATTGAATTCCTAGGCCAAATTCGCCACCGTGAGGGTCTGGATAAAGCCCTGGTTCGAACTGCTGGGTTTGAAAATGTTCACCAGATTGCTGTGACCCTACTTCCTGCATCATTGGGCAAGGCGACCCATAGGTTGAGCCTTGCCTGCTAAGGTATTGTGCTTCTCGGTAGTCATGGTGGTAATGGTGGCCTGTGTTGTGGTTGACGAGATGATGGAGGCCATACTGAAGCTCAATGTTGCCACTGGGCGGCATGGGTGGGTGTTGCTGCACCATGGTGACAGCTTTCATAACAGCAAATCCTCAAGGTTCAGTACAAGGCACCCAACTCTTCTTAACGTCCTCTGGCAGGCGATTTGAAAGCGAAATATGTTCTCGTAATTGTTTTTTAAGATGATGTTGATGCTCATAAGATGGATCTAGGATTTTGTGGAGGGTGGTCGATAACCGTACGCTGTCTACGGAGACTACTTCGTCAACTCCGATTGCGGTCTTGGATTTCCTAAGACGCTTCACGGTTGGATTTCGATAATCCTATTCCTTCAAGGCTGTGCTGCTCTTGATCAAATGACGTCGTCTCACCGAGAGGCCGTGCTCTGCCGTGAGCGTACAAAAGGTTTCCTTCTATCAGGCTTCTGGAAAGACTTTGTGGGTCAAGCTGGCTTCTAAATTACCAGGAATTCATCTGAACTAGTGTGTCAGCGGTAAGGCGAATTCGCAATGTCGCAGAGAAGGGGTTTGCCTTCCACGCTTTGATGCAGTAGGTCAGAAAGAGCTTGGGAACCAACCTGTTGCAGATACCCGTTTCTCGCTACAGCGCTTCTTTGACCGTTCAAGCAATCAGCCTGGGAGTTTTGACTGAGCAAGGTCCCGGCTACCAGAACGTGGTGTTTCTGTGTTGTTGTGGTCTCGGGGGAGTTTCTTTGTCGAAGCAGTCGGTCGGACAAATGTGAGGAGGCAAATTGCCTGGCAGCAATTCTTTGTTTGATCCGATGGAGTACCCAGACAGGTATTTGTACCGACTTAAGGGCCTCGAAGTCGACTGCTTACGTAGAGCGCGGGCTATCTGGATGCTGAAGACGGACAAGTGCACCGGATCCGTGATATACTTGAAGGGTTACCACATTTGGCTGCCAGCGGCTGCTTTTGGACGAGGCGCTTTCTGAACGACAACAGATGAGCGCAAAACGAAGAACAAATACTCCTAGGGATGAGATGTTGCTTGCTCTAGTATACCAGATATTGTTGAAGCTCGATGGGGCTAAATGCGGCCATATGATCTATCTATGCTGG
>Ga0307515_10011919_pt1 | contig 16421 bp, 16 predicted proteins | sample 17_EM_MG_FD_194513 | JGI IMG/M metagenome (GOLD analysis project Ga0307515, IMG submission 194513) | Populus trichocarpa ectomycorrhiza microbial communities from riparian zone in the Pacific Northwest, United States - 17_EM | ecosystem: Host-associated > Plants > Roots > Unclassified | place...
TTGCCTGTCTCATATTCTTCATGAAAAAATTCTTGGACAACCAAATTTTTACTAATTGAAGTAAAGGAATGTCATTTCCTATTAGTAATATGTCATTTATATATAAGATTAAGAAAACGACACCGCTCCCACTAATATTTTATGTAAACACAAGGTTTATCCATAATTTTTATGAAATCAAATTGTTTGATTGTCTCATTAAAACAGATATTCCAACTCCTCGAAGCTTGCTTAAGTCCATCAATAGATTTTTATAGTTTGCATACTTTGTTGGAAAATTCTTTATATTCAAAACCTTCAGGTTATGTCATATACACATCCTTGTGAAGATTCTCATTCAGGAAGTATGCAACTATAGCATGCAAAATCCTTATGGATTTTAACATAACTATCAGTGAGAAGGTTTCATCAAAGTCAACACCTTGTCCTTGTCTATAACCTTTGGCAACTAGTCTAGCGTTGTATGTTTGTACATTACCATCCATGTCAGTCTTTCTATTAAAGACACACTTACATCTAATGGGTTTTATCCCTTCAGGTGGATCAACCAAAGTCCATACTTGATTGGTGTACATAGAATCCATTTTAGATTTCATAGCTTCAAGCCATTTTTTATAATCAATATCAGATGTTGCTTCATGTAGTTGGTGGGCTCATCAATCATGAGCAACTCATCATTCTCAACATCTATGAGAAGTTGATATCTTAATGGTGCATGACGTGTCCTACCAGATCTAGTAAGTTGTGTTTCTTCAACTTGAGACTAATAATCCAATAGTACAACCTCATACTCATGTTTCACTTGGATGTTAGTTTATAGCTATTGAACTTCTTTAAGTTTGACGCACGTGTGCGGCGTCACGATGATTTCTCCACTTTCAGGTATATTGTATCTATCTGGCAAATATGGGGAGACAATAAATTCTTGTCTTTTATCCGTGAAAAGCAGGAATGGGAGTTGCCAACTAGTATTTTGGTTACTAGAAACCCTAACTGGTCTTAGAGATCGGGCACGGGGACTGGTTGCATAAAGGGAAGGTATTAGCACTCCGAATACGCCCTACCTAAGGTAAGCTGCATTGTTTAATTGTCTGATATATGTTAAAAGGTTATTACATTTCTAATTGTTGGTCCATCTATGGTTTAAGAAAAGTTCTCCTCGGTAAGGAGATCCTATTCTTATTGCGTTAAACCTAGCCATTCTAACGTCAATAAGAAAACTATCATTTTAATATCGAGAATACGTCTTACGTATAAGCGCGAAATCCTTAATATTAAAAGAAATAAAATGATTTTTTTGGAGTTTTTGAAATATTGGCCTAGTTCTCATGACCTTAATAAACTGATTATTAAAGGCAAAATGCATGTTAAAACATATTTTTTTAAAATTTTTCGTGCTATGAAAATACAATATGATTTTTTTCGAGAGACTTGGTCGTATGCAAGAAAGCAAGACATTTTTTTTCTTTTTGCAACATTTCAGAGAAAGCCGGGTATTTTAATACCGGATTTGTATCTTTACGGTATAAAAATACAAACCAATATTAAGTAAAATTCAGTAGAAAATACGCGAAAAAATCACAAATTTGTTTGAAATTCTTAAAATATTTTTTGACTGGGTTGGACCCGGCCCAATGCATTTTGGTCTGGGCCGGGTGGGCCGGTGTTGCCCGGCCCAGTGAATAGTGGATTACACTCCACTGTTCACATGGAACGTAAAAAGTGGATAGTGAATTAATTCACTCTCCATTGTTCACTTGTGGAATAGTGGAGCACCTGACGAAGAAGAAGAAGAAGAAAGGGAAGGGGAATGAGGCTGACCTGCGGTTGCTCACGGTTCCAAGCGACGGTTGCTCCTCTTTTCTCTTATGTTTATGTGGTGCTTCTTCCTCCTGTTTCTGTCACCTTGCTTCTCTGTTTCTTATTCTGTTTCGGACGCCTTGCTTCTCTATTTCTTGTTCCATTTCTGACGGTGGCGGGGCTGTTGTCGATGGTGGCTCAGGGCAGTTCTTGTGGCGGCGACGAGGAAGGGAGTCAGTGGTGGTGGTGTTGTTAGTAACCGAGGGAGATAAATTGTTTTTTTTCTTTTCCTCTATTTTTTGTCCTTCTGCGTTTCCTTTTCTTTCCTTTCTTCCTCCCTTTTGTGATTTCCTTTCTCTTTTGTTTCCCTCCTTCTCTCTGTTCTTTCTACGTTATCCTCTCTATATCTTCCTCGTCCATTGTTTCTTTCTCTCTATTTTTTTTTGCTCCTCCTCCTTCACCGTCCCTTTTCTTTTCTTCCCCCCCTCTCGGTTTTTCCTTTTTGGGCGGTATTTATAGGGGCAGGGGGAGCGGGATCGACCCTATCCATGTCCCTATCCTAGCGGATGGGGAGGGAGGCCACCTGGTGCTGGGTAAACTGGCTAATGGGGGTGTCGCTTGCAGGGCACGACTCCCTAGTTTCTCATCATGAGGGGGTGTGGGTGGCGTCGGGCTTTAGGTTTTGATAGAACAGGTGGGGAGGGGGGGGAGGTAGGAAGAAACAAAGAAGAAAAAAACAAAAAAAACTTCTCTTCCCGTGTTGCACGTCTAGGGGAAAAAGAAGAAGAAACGGTGTTGCTTAAAGCGGCATTGTTTTGTTTTCTCTTTTTTATTTCTTAAACAGTGCATGAAACGGTGCCGTTTTGCCCAAAAGGCTCCAAAACGTTACTTTTTCAAATTCATCTCTCTATTTGCGTGCTTTTTTCTGTTTGGTCTTTGGTTTCGGATTTCTTCAATCAAGTCCCTAATTGGCCATCAAACTTCAATATTTATGCAATTAAGCCCTGATTTGACCAAATCAACTCTCAAAAATTATAATTTGACCCCAGAACTTTAATCTCTTCCAATTAAAGCCTAAATTGATTTAAAAATCCATCTTAATCAAACCCTTTATAAATTCAATTAAACCTTCAATAAAATTTAATTGAGTCTATAAACATTTGATTTTGGACATTTCTTCCTCAAATTGAATTGTCTTTGTCAACAGGGCTCTCATCAGTCAACGATATACTATCAAATTCCAATCTTTGTAGTTTTGAACCTCCTCAACCAATTTTTAGCCATTTTCTAGGCACTCTAGCATCCTCTTTTCACTGTTATTTTTTTTTATTTCTTCCGAATATATATATTTTAATTTTTTTTATTTTCTTCTTTTTTGTGTAGGGACCTAAAAATGGGTTACAACAGATGCCTCATCTTTACAATACTTACAGATCAAAGACTTTGCGTAGTAAGTTTTGTAAAGATAAACAAAACTGATCTTCTCGAAGTTTGGTTGATCTGAAATTCTGTCTTTATATCAATCCCCTTCAACTCGAAACTAACGATCAAAACTATATGCAACTTGGTCATCTTGAGATTCCGATCTGGCAATCCTCTGAATTCTATCTTTGATTGGGTTAACTTGAAATCATATCCGGTGATTCTCTTTAACCAGAATTAAAGTTTGTGTAGCTCGGTCAACCTGAAATCCCATCCAGCGATTCCCTTTAACCAAAGTTAAATTATGTGTTGCGGTTAGGTTAACCTGAAATCCCATCTGGCAATCCCCTTTAGCTAGAACCAATAGCCTCTGTGTGGTTGGGCTAACCTAAGATCCCATCTGGTGACCTCCTTTAACCAGAACTAAAATCTTATGCGTGGTTGGGCTAACCTGAGATCCCATCTCGCGATCCCTTTTAACCAGAATCAAAGTCTGTGTGTGGTTGGGCTAACCTGAGATCTCATCTGGTGATCCTCTTTAACAAGAACCAAAGTCTATATGGTTGGGCTAACCTGAGATCCCTTATAGCGATCTCTTTTAACCAGAACCAAAATCTTGTGCGAGGTTGGGCTAACCTGAGATCCTTTCTGGCGATCCCTTTTAACCAGAACCAAAATCCTCTGCGTGGTTGAGCTAACCTGAGATCGCTTATGGCGATCCCCTTTAACCAGAACCAATATCTTCTGCATGGTTGGGCTAACCTGAGATCCTATCTGGCGATCCCCTTTAACCAGAACCAATATCCTCTGTGTGTGTGCAGCTCGGTTAACCTGAAATCCTATATGGTGATTCCCTTTTACCAAAGCTAAAATATGTGTCGACGATTTGATAAACTTGAGATCCCATCTGGCGACCTCCTGGCAAAATGACTTGGCTGGAGAAGTCATGATAGGATAGGGCTGGAAAGCTTGATGCTTCCTGATTGCAGGGTTGACTTGAAGACTCCTCCTGTTGACAAGGTTGATCTTCTCATTTCTTTGAGATTTTCCTAATGGTAGGGTTCATCTCATCTTCTTCCCGTTCTGGGGGCACAACCATGATTCTCTGTTTTTATCAACTCAATGATTCTTTCTTTGTCCACAATCTTGCTGGATTTCATTGAGGATTTTCTTGTAACAAATCAAAAATATGTGTGCACCCTTACCTCATTTGAAACATAGGTCCCTTCAGTTTCGTAAAACTCTCTCTTAGCAGGAGCTTGTTCCTGTGTTTAAAGTCATATGTTGAATTATGTTTCTCACGCTGTCCGCCTTACCCATCACATCTCAGGGAAGAAATCCCCAATTTGTTTTTTGTTAGGTGACCCTTTTCCAAAAATGCATGATTTGTCATTGCTTTTTATCATGCTCTTATCAATGATTTAATTTGTCTTTCTCAATTTAAGGGCTTTTTGGTTTTGTTCCATCACAAAAATCTTTCTAAGAAGAAAATTCTTTAAAAGCCTTAACTTTGTTCATGACAACTAAAACTTTCAACATACGTATTGAAGATTCTTTTAAGCAACTCCCATTGAGGGTTTTATAGGTTTCTAGAATGCGGCTTGTCTTTAGGTCGAGCTTTTACCAAAGGTGACCTTGTGTTTAATCTTTTCGAAAGGTTTCAAGTATCTACTTGAAAAGGCTGTGTAGAAAAGGGGATTGTCTCGTATTAGCGTTTTTCTTGCATGGATAAAAGCGGATTATCACTCCTTTATCAAGTCGTGTGAATCGTAAGACCAATATCTATCAATCCAGGTTATGCGCACTTGATTAGAAAGGACTTTTAAAGACTTGTAATGTAGGCTATATCTATGGGCTATAAAGGAAAAGGATGCTTTAAGGCTCAAAAGTGTTTGAGGGTTTAAAGACCTAACCACTCTTCTTCTATCTCTTGTTCTTGTGAAGTTATCTCATAGGCTGTGTTTGGAGAAACTTGCTTAAGGGTCCTCCTCTCAAACCATCATTTTTTTTTCATCTTTCCACTTTCATGTTGATGCCTCTAAGTGTTGGGTTCTGACTTTCAAAGATCCAAATGTTCTCTTTTTTTGGGTAATTTGCTCAAATTCCTTCTCCATTTTCTTCTTAGCCTTTTCTCAATCATTGGGCTTCCATTCTTAACCCTTTCTTACCATTGATTCTACCATTGTCTTCATCTTTTCTAACAAAAGATCTCTCATTGGCCCTAGTGTGGGGTGTGGTCCTAGTCAAGGTTTTCATAAAAAAGAAACTCGTTCCGGCTCAAATGGGGACCACTAAGGATATAATCTTTAGAAAGTGAAGGGCTAACAAAGATGACTTTTCCTCATTTCAAAACGCATAGTTTAGGATTGATAAACTTTGTTCTTATCCTGAAATGAAATTGCATGTGATTACAGAGTGATTACCCGGCCATTTTATCTATGCAATTCAAAATGCTACCAAAGACAGGGTTTTATATTTAGCTTTGGTTTGTTTGGTTTGGTCACCTCTTTACTGGGAAATGCTTAAATTTCATCTTTGAGCATTTTATGATACTGCCTTGTAATCATGCACAAAGCCAATTCTTTCAAGATTTTCCTTTTTAGAAAATAAACAAATTAAGTGTTGTGAGATCAATGCAATGAAAACAAAGGGGGTTCTTTACATAAAAGAAATCATGGCCAAACTTCACTTTATTGATTTTGGGAAAAAACTGAACACATTAGACATAATATCTCTTTACAAAATCAGAATTCACATGTCTGGCTAGACCTTCTCCATCCATTCCAGACAACTTCAGAGCTCCTCCTGAGAAAGCCTTCTTCACTACATAAGGACCTTCGTAATTTGGAGCCCATTTGCTTTGATCTTCTCCTGGTAAAGAAAATAGTTTCTTCAGCACAAGATCTCCTTCTTGGAACATACGAGGTCTGACTTTCTTGTCATATGCCTTGGCCATCCTTTTCTGGTAGAGTTGATGATGACAGATTACAGCTATTCTCTTTTCACTAATCATGTTTAACTGTTCATATCTCACTTTGGCTCATTCAACCTCTTCTAATTCTTAATCCATCAACACCCTTAACGAGGGGATTTCTACTTCCAAAGGCATCACCGCCTCCATTCCATATACCAGAGAATACAGAGTAGTTCCTGTCGAGATTCTTATTGCAGTTCGATACGCATGAAGAGCAAATGACAACATCTCATGCCAATCCTTGTAAGTGACTACCATTTTCTGAATAATTTTCTTGATGTTCTTGTTAGCTGCTTCCATGGCACCATTCATCTTTGGCCTGTAAGGTGAGGAATTTGAATGCTTGATTTTCCATTTGGTACAGAGCTCCACTATCATTTTGTCATTGAAATTCTATTCATTATCGGTCACTATCTCTTCTAGAGGACCATAGCGACAAATCAAGTCTTTTTCTATAAACCTCTTCACTACCTTCTGTGTTACATGGGCGTATGAATTGGCTTCTACCATTTCATGAATTAGTCAATAGCTATGAGGATGAATCTATGCCCATTGCTGGCTTTTGGGTTAACATGCCCAATCACATTAAATCCCCACATAGCAAATAGCCAGGGAGATGCTAGATTAAATAGAGGAGTCGAAGGCGCATTGACCTTATCACTATGTACTTGACACTTGTGACATTTCCTGACATAGTCGATACAGTCTTTCTCTAATGTCATCCAGAAATAACCAGCCCTTTGTATTTTCCTTGCTATCATCTACCCATTAGCATAAGTTGAGCAAGTCCCTTCATGGACCTCTCGTAAAGCATTTCTAGCATCTATCTCATTCAAACACCTTAGCAAGGTTCCGTCAAATGATCTTTTATACAGAATCTCTCCGTCTAAATAGAAATCCATGGCCAATCTTGTTAGGGTTTTCTTATCCATCTTCGAAGCTCCCATAGGATATTCCTGATTTTGCATAAAATTCTTAATATCGTAGTACCAAGGATTTCCATCTATCTCTCCTTCAACTGAGCAACAGTGAGTTGGGTTATTTCTGATGTCAATGTGTAAATGCTGTACCTTATGCCCGAGATCAATCATAGCCATAACAGCCAACGTGGCTAAAGCATCCGCAAAATGGTTCCCTTATCTTCCTAGATGGGTGAATTTTATCTCTTCGAATTCTTCTGACAATGTGGATAAATATTCCTGGTACGACCTTAGTTTTTCTTCCTTGGTTTGTCATTCTCCTTTCACCTGACAGATAATCAACATTGAGTCACCATACACATCTATCTTTTTTTATCTTCAGTTTTAACGCAGCTTCTAAACCGAGGATACAAGCCTCATACTCAGTTGTATTGTTGGTGCATTCAAAATGCAATTTAACTGAAACCGGATACTGCTTTTTATCCGGATAGATTATAACTGTGCCAGCCCCATTACCATACACATTCACTGCCCCATCAAAAAACATGGTCCACCAATCTGTCTTCTCTTCTTCTTCCTCTATTGATAGTACATTTTCATCAGGCAAATCAAAATCCAATGGCTCATAATCTTCAACAGCGTTATCAGCTAGGTGGTCAGCAATCGCGCTTCCCTTCACGACTTTTCTTGTCATATACACTATGTCATTTTCTGATAACAAAACCTGCCTTCTTGCAATTCAGCATGAGAGATAGGGCTTGTTACAAATGTACCTCAATGGATCCACTTTTAAAATCAACCAAGTGGTGTGATACAACATATAATGTCGTAATCTTTTTGTCATCCATACCAACGCACAACAAATTTTTTCTATCACCGTGTATCTTGACTCACATTCGGTGAGCTTCTTACTTAGGTAATAAATAACCATTTCTTTCCTCCTAGTTTCATCATGTTGACCCAGTACACATCCCATAGCTATTTCAGTTACTGTCAGATATAGTATTAAAGGTCTTCCTGATATAGGAGGAACAAGCAAAGGTGGACTTTGCAAATAATGCTTGATTTTATTGAATGCCTCCTCACACTCCTCATTCCAAGTCCTAGGATTCTTTTTCCTCAGTAGCCGGAAGATAGGTTCACATGTTGTGGTTAGTTGAGCTATAAATCGGGTAATATAGTTCAATCTTCCCAAGAATCCCCTCACCTCATTCTCCGTCTTTGGGGATGGCATGGATTGGATGGCCTTCGCTTTATCAGGATCCACCTCTATACCCTTTTCACTTACCACAAATCCTAGCAGCTTTCCGGACTTAACTCCAAACGAACATTTTGCAGGGTTGAGCTTCAGTTCATACTTCCTCAACCTCTCAAATAACTTCTTTAAAACCTTTACATGATCTTCTCCCCTCTTGGACTTGGCAATCATATCATCTACATACACCTATATACCCTTCGGGAAACATGTGATGTTACATCGTAGCTTCGAAAAGAAACGAGCCATGTTTTGTCTACTTAGATAAGGACTATTTTATAGGAAAGAGATATTAGGGTTTCCAATGTATCGCAAAAAAGAATGTAAAAAATCAGGGTTGTTACAATAGTTATTGAAACACTTAAGTATAAATTATCTACTTAGGTAAGGACTATTTTATAGGAAAGAGATATTAGGGTTTCCTATCAAATAAAAAGAAAGAGAGAAAGGAAGAGGGGGCGACCAACCAAGAGAGAAAAAGCGCACCTTCCTTTAAAAGAACCTGAAATCATGCATTCTTCTTTCTTTTTGATTAGTTGTTCAATAGACATGCAAGGCTAAACTTTTTTTCTTGGTTGCAAGGACACAGAAACCTTCAGATTTCAAGAACTGTGAGATTTATTTTATCTTTTCTTTTCAGTTTATATGATGAATGAATATGTTTGTTCTCCTATGCCTATTTTCTATGATTGTTTATTTTAATTGCTAGAGTGGACTCTAAGTTATTATTGTGAACAATCTAATGCTAAGTTTGCTATCAAAACCGGAGTTGTGGGTATATAAACTTGTGAAGCAACTGAGTTTAATAATTGTGGCGGATCTACGTTATTAATCTTAGGGAGAACATTCGAACAAATCAAACATGAACTACGGACAGTTATGTTGTCTAGATTAATCAATTTATCTAGTTCTTAAGGTTGCCATTGAATTAAATTACTAGTGCGGACACTATGGTTGTTTGATGGTTAGAATTAGTTATACAGTGGATCTGTTAACTAATCAACATAAAACAAGATAAATATTCAAAGTATAAATTGACATTTCATTTCCATGATCAGTTCTGATTTCTGTAGGTGGACGTTTGCTTGTGACCAAGTTTTGTTTTCTTGATAAATTTTGGTTTTCTTTGATTTAGAATTGATTGTTTCTTTTTGTTTACTATAGCATAGCATAGATAACTTCAAACTCCTCCCCTCCAGTTGCATATCAAATAGCATAAAAATTTGAACTAAACCTTCCTCGTTGGATTGACCCCTTGCTTGCTTTATACTATCTTGTTTATTTAAGTTAGGGTAATTAATTTGTGTGACCGCGACATCTCAATATTATGACTGGTACAAGTGTGTTGGCCAACGGTTGAAATCAAGAGAGGGATCAACTGTTTTTTTAACATTAAGAGGGAGACATGCGATTATTGGTTTTGTCTTTGAAAGGGATTGTCCACACTAGTGATTGAAAGGGCCAGAATGGGTCGGCCACTAGAGGTTGTTGTTAGCACTAATTGGTAGGTCTTGGTGCAGTGGTTGTGGAGAGAGCTTCAGTTGTCAATGATGAGAATGGATGGTGGTTGTGATGAAAGGAGTTATGGTAGATGTTGGCTATGTTGGAGGAGAGGAAGCAATTGGTGGTTTTTATATTTGACAATAGAGATGATGGACTTGTGGTTGATGTTGGGATGAGATGATGGGTCACAATTGTTTGTTTGTTAAGACTGTTGTGGGATGGGTCGCGATGTTTAGTGGACAAGAAGGTGTCGATTTGCTCGGTTGTTTGGTGGTGTTGTTAGAATGGGCTTTCGGTTGGAGGTTGAAGGCTGTTTGACAACAATGGACTGTTTGTTGGTTTTTCTAGTGTTGGTTAGTGGACATGAGAGAGGCTGTGAGTTGTGTGATAACAACTAGTAGAATGGGAGAGAAGATGAATGCTTTGAAAACAAATTTTAAATTTTAAATTCATTCAAAAAGACATTGAAAATGATGTAAATGCATCAAACATAATTGGATTTTTTTTATTGTTTTTCACTATTTTTGGATTGTTTTGAAAAATATTTGAAAAAGAATGTCAAAATTGGGTTATGACACGTTCCATGATATTTTAATACATCCTTCACTTACTCTCTCTCTCTCTCTCTCTCTCTCTCTATATATATATATATATATATATATATATATATATATATATATAATGAAGTTATTAACAATTATAAACTACAGAGTTCGCATAAAAATATATACCTAACAAAAATTGTACAATAATAACATCTAAATCAACACTACCGTGTTGTATATGATGAACCTGCATGAAAAAGTAACATTATAAGAAATATTAGCTAACCATAAGACACATATACATATTTGCTAAAAATAAGATTTAAACATGTTTATTATAACCTTTATCACCACTTCCCATCATGAACAATTCAATTTAAATGACAAATTTATAATTTCACATAAAACATTAGTACTTATTTCATATATATTCTTATAAGTCACAGCCCAAATGATTGACCTTGAAACAAAGTATTTACATTACCCTTCAACCAACTGAACGATTATGATACTATGAAATCAACAATCCTTTAGTTGTCATTAACGACCATCTAAGTCTATAGTCCCCAACACAGAGACTAACTATGTAATCAACAATTCTTTAGTTACCATACCCGGCTATCTAAGTCTGTAGTCCCCATCATAAAGGTTGATTATGTAATCAATAATCTTTTAGTTGTCATCGCTGGTTAACTAATTACATAATCCCTGCTGACTATGTAATCAACAATTCCTTAGTTGCCATCCCCAGCTAACCAAGTCAATAGTTCCCAACACAAAGGCTTAATTAATTTTATCGAGAACTTAATTGCAAGAAAAATAAGTTTTTGAAGTCAATTTGGGTGTTAATTGGAAGATATTGAAGTTTGGGGACTAAAATTAGACTTTGAAAAGTTTTAATTGGTCAAATCAGGGGCTTCATTGTGAAAAAAAACAAATTTTGTAGGCCGATTAAGGACTTAATTGCATATTCCCGAGACTAAGAACCAACTTATAAGTGGCGCTCAATTTCGGGGGTAGAAATTGGTGAAATAAGGGACCAAATTGAAAGGAATTGAAATTTTGGTGGTTAATTAAGGACTTGATTGCATAACCCCATGCCTATGAAATTATATGTTTGCACCCCAATTTTTCCATAGAAGTCTCCAACATCTTGTCCCCGATCAACTTTCCTTGCATTTTGAAATTCTGAGCTGATCAAGTTGACATAATTAAACGAATGAATGTGAAGCTACAAACCTCCAAATTGAGAAAATTTGAATCCAAACAAAAGGTATGCACCTTCTCTACCAACTTCAGGTGGTTTTCGATGACATTTACATCAGAGTTGCTCCGGCGAAGCCTCGAAAGTAATCAACCTAATCAGTCTTGACTGCAACATCCATTTTTCAAAAACAACCTATTTTTTCCGTGTGTTCACACTTAAAGCTTCTTAAAGGGTTCTTATCAATGGCTTTAAAATCTCCCTCTCAAGATCAAAAGTCCAAAAATAGCTTTTTGCCCTATAAGTCTAGCCAAACCACCAAGTACCTCTAAAACCAAAACCAACATAGTACAAGAGCTTCTAGTTGTTAGCTTCCGTCCATAACCCTCTCACTTTGATCAAAGGGCTAACCTTTAATCAATCTTTGAGGGAATCCATAAAAAAAACTTAGAAAAACCCTATAAATACCCTGGAGAGGAGAAAAGGAAAAAAAAAGAGAGAGAGGAAAAAACATGGGGAATACTCTGTTAATATACCTTATTGTTAAGGTTTAAGAGCCTAACATAGAAGGTCTAACAAAGTTTGAGAAGAAAGAGAGTGAAAGGGAAAAAAAGAAGGAAAAAAGAATATAAAACAACAACCTATAGTTGACAAGCTTGGAGAAAATATAACCATGTAAAAACTCAAGGGTAGAGTCCATGTGGCCTGCCTATTCATGCTTTCTTAATGTTTAAACCTTTTTTTGATGTTTTTTCAACTTGTTTTAGTGTCATGATGTTTTCTAGTTTTGTTTTGATTAATACATAAAATTATTTTTTTATTATTTAAATCTTATTTGGAGTTGCTATTGATGCTATTGAGTGTCAAGATAATATGTTTATAACTGATTTTGATAAAATATGATAGTTTTGAATTCTGCTAAAAGGTGGCAGTGGTGATGTCAAAAGGCGGTTTAGGTTTCAAGTGTTCAAATAGTTAGTTTTGAATCAAAATTTGATGTTTTTGTTGGCTGTTATTGGGGTTGTAGTTATAAAGTTGGAATTTAATGCATGTTTATGATGATTTGATTTTTTTATTAGTTCTTTTGATTCAACTATGCTTGATATTGACAATTTAGGTTATGAGGATTAAGAGCAATGTGTTTAGAGGCATAAAATGTTTATTTCTTGGGCTTGGCAGTGCAAGGCAATGGCTAGGTTTTTGTTAGGTTTCTAGGCAATGTTCTTCATGTTCTTGGAAAGAACATTGCTTTAGCCCCTGGATTTGAATCAATTTTGGTCAATTTCTTTACACAAAACCTTTCTTTATACTTGATTAGTTAATAATCTAGGGTTTCTTATCATCAATAACATGTTTTTTTTTTTAATCCTAGGGTTTTAATTTTGAACCGAAACCTATTTTGATAAAATCATGATTTTTTAGTGATAATGGAAATGAAATGGATGCTAAATTATTAATCCTTCTTTGATTTCTAACATTTTTGTGTCCTTGGTTTGTCCATATCTGGTCTGATTTGGGAGTCATGTGACTGGGTTTATTGTAAATGTTCTTCATGTTCTTTATTTTTTTGTGTTTAATCTGTTTTGCTCAAGATTTTTTTAGTTTTTGTGTTTGTTTTTGGTGTTTTTTTTTCTTTACTTTTGTTTTGGGTTATTTTTCGAGTCAAACAAAAAATCTTAGGTCAACCCGGTCGAGTCAATGGCTAAGGTTTTGTTTGGTTTGCAACTGTTTTAGTACAAGAAATTTAGGCTTAAAGACATGTTTGGCAAACCCGCCTTTAAACCTGTTTTGACAGTTTGTTTTAAATAAAAATGGGTTTTTGCCAAAGAGTCCCTAATATAAATTCCAAAAACAAAATTCTAAAAAATTTCAAGGTCAAAATTATTTATAGGTCCTTTGCATATTTTTTCAGCAATTTTATTTAATATCAGAACTGTAGATTTATACTATAAGATGCTGACTTGGTATTAAAATACCTGCTTTTTGTCAAAATCTGAAAACTTTCCAAAATTTCTAAGAAATTTTCTTATTAAAAAATACAAAAAAATATATTTTATTTGGTGTGCATATAACCAAGTCTCTCAAATATTAAAAATCATATTTATTTGGCTTAAAAAAATATACATGGTATGATTTAGTTTTTTTATATACACAAAAATTTAAAAATATCTTTGCTTGTATTTTTTTGAATTTAATAATCAGTTTATTAAATTCATGAGATCTTGATCAATATTTCAAAAACCATAAATGTTTTTTTTTTTTAGAATTAATAGTCAACATTTTGATATAAATATTGTTCATACAAGTAGGCTGATATTTAAATAGTAAGAGTTGACTAGAAAATTCTTATAATTATTTCGGATATTCATTAATTTTAATTGAAAGTATTTGTCACCGTGATTTATGAGTTGTGAAAAATCCTTTTACCTTCCAGGATAGGTTAACCCTGTCAAGACACCTATATGGATTTTTCCCCATAAATATTTATTTGGGTATATGAGCCTATAATAAATTCAAAATACTAGATTTATTCATCATCATAAATCTTTGTCTTAAGCCATAGATGAACCATCGGTTAGGAGCTCATCAATACCTTTAAGCTACATCTAAACCATACAATGTAGTTTATCTTATGTAAGGTGCGCTAGAGATTGCTAATACCTTCTATAGCCACAACCAGTTCCTTACCCTAGAATTTCATATAAGATCAATCCACACGGGTCTCCTAGTGACCCTGAACCAAACAACTAAGTGGCGACTTATCAATCCTAACGTCCCGCACCGCGTGCGCACGTGCGACACATTGCATCATTATAATTATCATCTTTTAACTTCAACATATCAAAATTTCCATACTTTTACTTTAATTATTTGACCCATTCTTTTCCATTTTATATTTTGTAACCATGTTAATTTTCCGAGTTTTCCATAGTAACAAAGCATCACCAAAATTTCTGATTAAACCATTCTTTGTTATTTCAAGTATTTTACATAATCTCAATCAAACTCTTAATAGTTTATAATCTAACCCAATCAACTAATTCAACCATTTTAGTCAATATTTTTCCCATTTGTATACACAATTTCCTATTATTTCCAACTTTAAGCTATCTTCCATTTACCAAATCTTACTTTCATATAAGATATTTAAATCATTTAAATGATCTAGTATTTTGACCCATTTGCAAGTTTCACAAACATACATACTAACTATTTGACTAGTATGAAACAAACTCTAACAAATTTTCAAGTTTCCTTAACACATACTCAAACATAATATCACATCAAAATAAAAATACAATGCACACATAATTTGCTAACATTGACAGATACTCCTTCCAATATATTCTACATCATCTATATACTAACATTCGCACCAACATGTATTCAACAATAAGATTACTTAATCTATTAATTTTTTAAAAAAATTCCATTTACTTGGCTACATATAACATCACAAAAGTTTCACCTTAAAGTCCACATCTTTACCAATCCCACCTTCATATATACAAAATATGTATATTAACATAAAAATCTTTTCTTAAAACATAATTATCCATGTCAATATATTTAATAACATGAAACGTTACCGTTATTAAATCAATTATGTTATTCCCTAAGACTATCCATATGGTTGGCCCTAAGGTCTCTTTTATTACCATGATTTCTTATTTGATTCTTCATAATTTCATACTAACCATCAATTATTCCACACCCATTTTATCAATTTATAACTAATTATACATTTCCCCCCAGCATTCATCATAAATCCTAGGTGAGGAATGTAAACACCCAAAAAAAGAAAGAGTTAGGCCAAAAACAACTCCACCGTTGTTGCCGATTTCTGCATCGACAGCAGCACATTTTTTGGTTGTCCATCTCTGCATCGGCAGCGTCGCAGTTTTGCTGCTGATTTCTGAATCGGTAGCGACAAAGTTTTTGGCTGTCGATTTCTGAATCGGCAGCGACATTGTAAAACCTAACAAAAATTTATGTTGGATCGGCCTATCCTAGGGGGACAAGGACATCCTTGGTCCAACACCCAAACACTCCGGCACACTTATTGGAGTTATAAATACATGGAGAGAGAAAAGGGTCACTCTTCCTAAAAATGAGCTGCATGCTCTTGCCCTCTCCCTCTTCCCCAAATGGGCGGCCAACAGCCCTAAGCAGCAGGCCCTCTCCCTCTTTCCCAAAGCAAAACTGACACGACCAAAGAGTTGATATCTTCTCCCAAGTGTAGGAGTGTCAAAGTACCCGGCAAGACCAGGGTCGAACCACAGGAGGTTCACTGTATAAACTACAAATAAAGAAATAGATAATAACAAAAAAGGAGTTGAAGAGAGCTTTGAGATATGATATTGCTATAAGGATTAAACAAGGATAAAATAATTGTCAAGGTTAGAGGATCCACTAATGGTATTTCAAACAAGTATAGTATAAACTCTTTTATTACTCAACTAGAAACCACACACAAAGGAGGTTTCAATCTGATTATAAATTGTTAACATGATTACATTAGTTATCTTATTCGAATAATGTTAATACTTGTAAATGTTGTCAGGTATTCATGATTATAACTTATATTAACAACAAATCAAGTTCCTTTCATAGCACATGTGTCGGTTATACCATACGGTTGGGCTATGAAAGTGCCAAGTATTTGTTGTTCCAAGGGTTATACAATATAAATCTAGATTAACCATTTAACAAGCAAAGTATTAAAAGTGAACAAGATAACAAATACAAAACATGTTAGTATCAAACATTAAAGTCCATGTTGAGTTTATACTATACT
>Ga0307515_10011920_pt1 | contig 16420 bp, 12 predicted proteins | sample 17_EM_MG_FD_194513 | JGI IMG/M metagenome (GOLD analysis project Ga0307515, IMG submission 194513) | Populus trichocarpa ectomycorrhiza microbial communities from riparian zone in the Pacific Northwest, United States - 17_EM | ecosystem: Host-associated > Plants > Roots > Unclassified | place...
AAAAAAAAGGAGGTTACTGGTTAGGTTAATGTAATTATTAAAATTATAATTGTAAAATAAACTAAAGGAGTTGGGGTTATTGTACTATATATATATGATACTATTCAGATGAACATTTCAGTTTTTTTTTAAATTTTGGTCCTCGCTATGTTCGTATAAACAAAGCGATCTTTTTTTGTTATTTTACTATGGATTTTGCTCATCACCTCAGTTACATTAACATGGTTTTATGTATTTGAACTTTTTTTTCAATTTCAATTTGCATGCTCTCACTTTTACAAAGTGTTGAAAAATATTCTAATAATTAATCAAAATTAATTTTATAAAATAGAGCTTTAGGTTACAATTAAAAAAGAAATTAAAAGAAGAGGTATCAATATTAATAGAAAAAAGAAAAACAAAACAAAGACCATTTAGACTTTGGCATAGAAAACTTCATTTTGATACCTAAAATTTCAATTTATTTATTTTTTGTTCCATATTACTTTAGAAATTTATAATTCAACCCCAAACCTCATTTGTTTTAAGTTTCAATCCCTAAATGTTGAGAGTGGAAAGTGACAATCACCAAAAAAAAATATAGAGGGGAGAGAAAGTGCTTGGAAAGCTATATTTCAAGTATCAAAAAAATTAATATTGATGCCCATGAGTTCATCTTCTGGAGGGATGCTCAATATTGAATATGGTGTTTCTATGCCATCATGCTGGAAAAAACTAATTTGGGTCTGTAAATTTTCTATTCGAGTGATTTTCACTTTTTAAAATGATTAGAGAGTGTTTGAAATTTGAAATGGGTTGAAAAATAGATTTGTTAGATCCAAAAGCTCAAATCTTAACCTTACAAGGACCGGAGATGAATAAAAAATTGTCTAGTCAAATAGTCTACCATAACAAATAACATATCTTTCATTAAAAAAAAAATGAATGATATGTCGTTTGCTCTATTAAAAAATAATTAATCAAGTGAGCATGACTAACCTTCTAGGCCCAAGCGTACCAGAACTTTTTCATTATTAGTCGGGAGCGCAGATCTGACTACTAGGCCTAAAAGCATTTGATTTTTTTTTTTAATTTTGATTAATTTTTAATTTAATTTTAATTTTAATTAATAGCTCTTCTCTATTTATTTTTTTTACTTTTCATTAGTTTTTTATATAAATTTTAATTAATACCTTCTCTTTTATATTATTTTATATTGTTTTGTTCATTTAAAAAATAATAATAACTAATCCTCTTAATTTTTTTTATTTTTTTAATATTTCAAATAGATTATAGTCATTTTTTTTTAGATTTTTTAGATTTTATATAAATAAATTTTATTTGTATAATGACATTACAAGAACAAAAATTGTTTGTTCTCGACAACCAAAATTAACCTTTGAGGTAAAATAAAAAAAAAACATATAAATTAAAAAGTACAATCAAGATTAAATATTTATATATGCATGCATATTTTTACTAGGATGATTATTTTTTGTTTTAGTTTTTAACTAATATATTTACTTATTAGTTCAGTGTAGCTTAGTTATGTAACTAGTTTATAAACTATTTGGGTGATATGAAGGCTAGATGAAGGTGAGATGCTCGCCGTTAAAAAATAATATAAATTATATTTTAAAACTTCATCTTATAATTTAAAGTTATTGAGTTAAGATAATTTTTTGACATGGTATTAGATATCAAGTGGTCACGAGTTTAAATCTCATCATTCCTATTTATTTGATAAAAATTAAGCACAAAGTAGTGTGAATCTGTACAAGTTTCAAGTCCAAAGAGCTTTCACTTGAGGGGGGGTGTGTTAGAAAATAATATAAATCATATCTTGCGACCTCACCTAACAACTTAAGTTATTGGGTTGAAATGGTTCTTTGATACTTGCAATCTGCATATTTAATAACGTTGGGCAAAACGCCATGGTTTACACCCTTTGACTACTTTTTTTTTACTATAATTCAAAAATTGAGCTATAATGGTTTTGATTTTTTTTTAATGGTGTTCATGGATATAATCGGTTTAGATTTGGGTTAATAATTTACAAATTATAGTCCCAACTCATTTAATTTTTTTGGATCTGAATGAGTTGGGTTAATTTTTTTATGGATATTATAAATATTATTTGGTTAGGTTTATGAATTTTTTAATTCCTACACGATCCTAAAAGAAATAATTTTTGAACACTACAATTAAAAAGAAAATCAGGCAAAAATCAATTGAGGTTCTAAAACAATACAGTCAACAGAAGAATTTTAGAGTTTGAAATGGATATGCACCTTCACACACACATGGGAGAATAGCAAGTTCTGGGCTTGAGATGCAGTAGAATTTAGTTACTTTTTCAGCAGCTGTTATGCGTAATTCAGCCTCATTATCACATAGTAACCGCATATACGCAAGGACCTAATCCATAAATCACAGATTTTGATTACAAATGACAAAATCCATCAACTCAAACACAAAATTGGATTGGAACTTAAAATGAAAATGGTGACAAAATTGGATTGGAACTTAAAATGAAAAAACTTGGCGTATCTACTAAACCTGTATTAATTTCTAAAACTCGCAACTAGAGAGATTTTAGACCCGGTTCAATTAAAAAACTCAATTCTCAACTAATTTAATATTAAAGGTTGAGATGGGAAAAGTATCAATTTAAAAAATTTGTCAAAGTAAAAAATAAATAATAAGAAAAAATAAAGATCAAATCTGATAAGAAAAAAAATTGGAGGAAGAAATTGTAAAAACAATCAATTTTAAAAATTATCTCTAATAAAATAAATAGACATCAAAATAATGGGGATCAAATCTAACAAATAAAATAAATAAAGGAGTGTGAAATTGAAAATAAAATTCAATTTATAAATAATTTCAAATAAAATAAATAGTAATCAAAAGAACATAGATCAAATCTGGAGGAAAAAATAATTTAAAAGGTTGCTTTGAAAATTTAGAGGGTCAGGCGTGGAAATCGAAGATGAAAGAGAAAAGAAGAGAAAAGAAAAAGAAAATGCTATCGAAGTCAAACCAGAGGGCCGTTGGTCACACGCGTTACCCAGGGATGGAGGGGTTGCCAAGACAATTCTAACGTCGCCCGATAAACCACCATATGTTCAACCAAACACCTCGTTACACACCGGCCAAATAATGTTAAAACAATTTACGCGTGCAATGCACACAACAACCTTTTTTAAAAATAATATTAATATTTATTGAATTAACAAGATGAAAATACAAAAAAAAAAAAAACCATTGAATATCAATTAAAAAATTTTGTTTTTAAGGCTAATTTAATCATTTTATTGTGTTTAAAAAAGTCAAAAGTCAAAAAAGACCCTAGACTCCAATTAAGTAATATTTGATTTTAAAGGTAATTTAATCACTTTACCATGCTTCAAAAAGTTGAAATGATCAATTTTCTTCTAATTAATCTGATAATTATTAATGGACTCTAAAAAAAGGGTTGTATTACCTCCAAATAGTTAGTTCAATGACTTTTACTTGGAATGATAAAATAATCATTATAATGTTAAATTTACAATACAATATGTCTTGGTTTATAGTAAAAAACTGATTCTTATTAGTTTTTTTTTATAAAATAGATCAAGTTTGTGCAATTTGATAAAATCCAGGACGACATAACAAAGTTTTAGAGATAAATTAATATTTTAATTTTAAAAAAAAATTGGAGTCATATTTAGAAATTTTTATTCAAATATAATATTTATCCATCTAAAAAATTAAAATACTAGTTTTAAAAAAAAATTGTACTGTGGAAAATATATTTTAGAGGTTCTTCATTGTTTACTAGATTTTCATATAAAAAATATATATAAGCAATTCAATTTTTCTCTTTTATATACAAGTTATTTTTAGTAATGTAAAAATTAATTTCTTTTGACATTTTTATATTTAGTTAGTAGTATAAGTTTAATTTTATTAAAAATTCAATATAATTTTTTTTCAAGTTAACAATATCACTCTAACATGATGATTTTTAATTTGAATGAAATGAAATTAATATTTTATAATTATATTATCATGAATATAAAATATTAAGATGACTATTATAAATTATAAAAATAGTTTCTTATAAAAATAGTTTTTATCTTGATGTATTTTTATTTTTTTAACAAAAACTTTGTTTTCGTTTTCAATAAATAAACATGTTTTCTAATTTGTTTTATTAAAATAAATAAACAAAAACTAAAAAAGAAAAAAATGTTAATGAACATATATGGAATTATCAAAGATGCGCTAAAGCATTTGGCTAGTTTATCCTGTAGAGTAGGTACATTGCAATGTGGCGCAACGGAAGGAAGATAGTATAAAAATTTCGTTTAGGAGTTTATTTAAAAAAATATTAAAATAATATATTTTTTATTTTTAAAAATTTATTTTTAATATTAATATATCAAAACAATTTAAAATAAAAAATTAATTTAAAACTTTAAAAAAATTAATGAAAACACAATTGAATCCTAATGAGACATAAAATTTTATGTTTAATAATAATATAAGTAATTTTTAATTTTTTTAATTATAATATATTAAAATAATATTTTTAATATCAACACATTAAAATAATTAAAAAAAATATTAAAAAATATTAATTTAATATTTTTTTTAAAATAATTTAGAAAACATATTCTACCACATAAACAAACACTCAAAACCACAACGCCATGTGTCGTAATTCTAAGCGGCTCCACGTCTTGTGGAAACCTCGAGTCGCTCCGACCCCACCGTTAACCAAAATAAACACAGCTCCAACTTTCCCTCTTTAAGCTCCTCAAAAGCTACAATCCCAGCTCTGACTTCAAAGTTCAAAAACCTCTCAACCAATCAAAATCAAACCCTACTAACACATCTTCTACGTGTCGCACTCTTATTAGCTATAATGGTATTACCGTAATTTCTACAAGGACCAAGGGCATTTCCAGATCAAACCTGTCTCCTCCTCTCTTCCTCTTAAACCCCACTTTTTTTCTCCTTCGAAACCCTCCTTTTCTTTTTGCTCATATTTGCAAAAGAATCTCTCTCAATAGCCGCCATGGCCTGGCTTAACCGATTAGCCATCACCGCAGCGCCATCACTCCGTCGTGTTAGCCGATTCCCCGGCAGTCGAGGTTATGGATCAGCAGCGGCAGTCCAATGCAACTATGATTACTATGATGACTATTATTCAGAAGCCGTAGAAGACTACGGACAGCTTAATCGGCTAAAGCCGAATTTGGAGTCGGTGGCTGGGTCGGCTTCAGGGAGAGGAGTGCAGTGGGTGTTAATAGGAGACCCAGGAGCTAAAAAGCATGTTTACGCAGAGAAACTCTCGAAGCTTCTAGAAGTTCCTCACATTTCCATGGGTACCCTTCTTCGTCAAGAGCTTAACCTTAACTCTTCTGTTTATAAACAGGTGCTTTTTTAGGGTTTTTTTTATTGTAAAGTCTTGGTCTTTATTTTTTGTGGTTAATGGGATTTGATATTGATTGGTTTTTGGAATGTTTTGTTTTTAGATTGCAAATGCGGTGAATGAGGGAAAATTAGTGCCTGAAGATGTGATTTTTGGGCTGTTATCAAAAAGGCTTGAAGAGGGTTATTATAGAGGTGAAAATGGGTTTATTTTGGATGGAATTCCCCGAACGAGAATTCAGGCTGTAAGTTTCTCGTTTTCTGATTATTGGCATTTGTGTTTCGCAAGCAAGTGGATGATTGTGGGGTTTTGTTTTAATTGGTAGAATTTAAGGACTGTTGAAGGAATGGAAGTTGAATTTTTTTTAAAAAAAAAATTATTATTATTTTGCATCTTTTGGTGGTGTTTTATATGTAATTATGGCATTTTGTCTTATGATGATTGAGGAAATGGTGGGATTTTTCTTTGCAGGAGATTCTTGACCAAATTGCGGATATTGATCTAGTTGTTAATTTTAAATGCGGTGAAGGGAATGTGGTGAAAAAGAATCTTATAAGTGCAGAAAATTCTAGTTACTCTGTTGCTGATGCGGGAAGTGTGTCAAATGAAAAGTCTCGAATATACGCGCAGGAGGTACAACGTGTTCTTTTTCATTTCTGAATTAGATTTCGCATTATTGGTGTTTTGAAGTGTTCATTTAGTGATTATGAGTTTTTGTTTGTTCAAAACAATGCTTATCTATGTTCTTACTTCTGGCATCCTAGATGCCTCTGAAAGGGCTGTATGTTTTCGCCTAGTTGCATTAGAATTGCATTTTGCCACCGATACCAATTTTCATGGCCCTGTGCTTTGTATTACTCATGATATTTTCCTATTCTTCATTATCAAAGTTCGAGTAAATTTTGGATATTGGAGCGTTTATTCAGTTCTCTGGTCATCATTATCGGAATATGGTTACATCGAAGAAAAATGAGTTATATTATCATACGTTTGCTGCTTGAAAGAATATACCACAAAATGTCTTTTCACGTTGTCAAACGATTGTTTGAGTCCTTTGGTTCAAGTGGTGAAAGTTTATGCTCAAGTTAATATTTTAATCAGAGGGGGAATTCGGTAATTTGCTCATTAAGTATTTGTTCTTTTATCAGGGAAAAGCGTTGGAAGGATACTACAGGAAACAGCAGAAGCTTCTTGACTTTCAAGTGGCAGGTGGATCTGGAGAAACATGGCAAGGCTTGTTGGCTGCATTACACCTCAAACACCTGAGTGCTGTTAGTTCTTCACCAAAACTGGCTGCTTGATTTTTCTTCCATGCAAACTGCTGACTGCTTCGGTTTCACTCCCAAGCAGGCATGGTATAGTAAATATTTATAATGGGAGCACCGTACGAATTTGTGTGGCGATTGTCCAATTGGATTTTTGAATCTTTCTTTTTGAAGTTTAGCTTATCTAAGCAGTTGCAATTTTGAGAATGTATGGTTGTAAGGTAATTTTGGCGAGAGATATAAAACAAAGAACACCGGCAAGTGTATTTTTGCGTCTTGTGTCTGATTTGTGGTCTATATTGTGTTTCAATTCAACCTGTCCTGTACACGAATTTAGTTCTGTGGAAGTCATATGCTTGTTCCCTTCGTGTCTTTTCTTCTTTTCCTCGACTTTCAGAAACTGGGACGGCCTATGAAGCTTTGATTCAGTGATGATGGACTGACTCCACGGTCAAGGATGGAGCTCCAGGAGTTAAAAGTTTCTAGATTCAAACCTCGCACTCCTAGAATGATAATGATAGAATGATAATGACGGGAGAAAAGAAAAACTGTAGCAGCTCAAATGGCGGGAACTGAACCTCGATTTGAACTAATTGTTCGCATCTGCAGGCTTGCCAGGTCTTTTTGAACATCCATGTCGTTACATGAGCTTACTGCATGGCGCTTTAGATAGTGTTTTAAAAAATTTAATTATTTTTTTAATGTTTTGGATCATTTTAATACGTTAATTTTAAAAATAATTTTTAAAAAATAAAAAATATTATTTTAATACATCTTAAAATAAAAAATACTCTGATAACCCTAACCGCTTGTAGGAATATTGAGTTCCTTGAGAAATGTTATGAAGACCAGCTTCAGATACAGAAGTATGCATAAGGGATACTAACTTCCACGTCAGTTACAATGGCACTCTGTCAACCCAGTTTTGGACCGTACAAATTCCAAACACTATCAGGGCAAGTTAGCAACTTGGTTTTTAGCTTCAAGACCCGAACATTGTATGTGCACGCTAATACACATGCCTAAAAATTCAGGAATTAATTAAAACAAACAATACCTGTTTACTTGAAACTTTCATGAAGCACTTTATCAGTTGAGATTTAAGAATCACAACGAAGGTCATGAAAAGAGAGATTTCTCTTCAGAATGCTAAAACAGGCACTCCATTTCTACATGCAGGTTTGAGATGTTCTCTAAAGCTACACGATTTGCATTTTCCCTTTTTACAAGTACAAGATGACCAAATGGACCCAAAACTTGACTGCTGATTTACTACTAAAAAACAAACAAAGCTAATCATACATTATTTGTATAGACATGTGAATTTACATATATAGTTACTCACTGTTCATCCATATCTCTCTGAGAAGTTCATATCTGATGGTATTGTCAATGCCCTTCTTTGATTTCCAGCTGGGCTTTGTTGGGGCAGGTGAAGACCGCACCCCATCAAGTATGATCGAAGCCAAAGGTGAATTCAATTCATCAAGCTCATCATCACTGGTGTAGGATTTTCTGACAATTGAGGAGCCACTTTTTCTCAGCTTAGATTGACTTCCAAACTCTCCAATGATTTTGGCAATGGAAGCTGCTGAAGGTGGTAAATAGATCGGAGGAGCTGCAATGCATGGTACCGTTGTGACAGACTCCTCTCCAGCCTCAATAGCATCCTAAATGAAATAAAAAAAAGAGATGATTGCTTATGATCTCGTAATGAGCTTATTCCTGGTGGTGATACCATTATTACCACAGTACTCTTAAATCAGCTAATTCATGGTGGCAAGAATACATAGTACTCTTAAAATGTAGTATAGACAAGAGGATGCAATTTGGTCTATGTGGTTCTAGCTAGCTTTAAAATAGAGCCAATTCAAGGTAGGCTTGTGGCCAACTCAAAACCAGCAAATTAATCATTGGAACAGGGTAACAACAAAATGCAGAATTCTGGGGGTCCAAATTTTTCTGTTCTTGTTTTAAGATCTTTTTGTGCAATTCTTTTATGCAACATTTCGGTAATAACTAACAAGGATTTGGTCCCAGTTAGATCAGTTACCAATTTACCAACCAACATTAAATTGCTTGTATATTTTTTAACCAATACCAATTCACTGACAACTTGCACCCTTACAAAAAGATTCATGCTAAATGTCATCAGCCTCCAGGAACATGCCTGAGTAGAACCATTGATAAGTACAGAAGTGAAACATATCCATTCATTTTGAATGTGACTAACCTCAGTGTCCAAGGCTTCAAACACAACATCTGGAATGGGATCTGGACAGAACTCGTCTAAGACAAAATTATCAAGAACCCTCTTGATCAATGGTGCAGCAAATGTGGGGCATACCTTCAAAAATAACATGACGTTTATTAAGGATTGAAAACATGGCTCATGCAAGTTTGAGATGAATGAAGGGTGTGAGTATGATAGCTTGCGATGAATAAATAGCGTGAGTATGTCAAACCTCTTTTCTGATGGATTTACTTAAGAGCATGTCCTTTGGAAGCATCATGAGATCACTTAATGCATTAAGGAGATGGAAAGGCTTGAATGTCGTGTCTGGTCTCTCATCAATCTCATCGTTTTCATTGTCATCTTCAAGCAAGTCATCATCATCCATACCAAATAGATCAGTCAGCCATCTTGACCAGTTCCCAATCTGATATTTTCAAAAAGTACAAGGAAAGTTACTTCATTAATGGCAGCCATAGAAAACCTTAAACACCCTCTCCAACAATACAGGTTAATGGTTTTCAAATTGGTGTCTCTTATCATCAAGTCTAGTCTTTGGTATGAGTAGGATTTATCAACTTGTGAAGACAAATGGACAATCAGCATCAAAATATCATATGCATGCATGGTATGTAGATGTTTTTCTTAGCATGAAAAGCCTCTTTTCCCTTTCTTTCTTTCTTTTTTTTTTTTTTCTGAGAGAAGCATGACATGCATTATTCAAATGTGGAAATAAGAGGAGAAAAAAGGTCACATCTAGTACAACTTTTGGAGATGTCAGATGGTATCTGAACTGTCCTCCCCTTCAATTTTGAAAAAGGAAAGGAAAAGATGTGTTTGGCTCCCATTTTACAACTAAATGGTTGCAAATTTAAGAGAGGTAGCAATAAAAGATCAAAATGAAGGTCAAACTCTAAAAGATAACAGCAACAAGTTCCCTTAGGTTAGGCTTCCGTGTCAGAACTTTATCCTCACCACATTTTTCAGTTGTGCACCAGCCCCAAAGCTCGATGACCCTGCTGGAATTGGGAGAACTTTTGGATCACTGATGGGATCAGATACTGGATCAGTTGGTATCTCATCAACAGATTCACGAAGGATAGCATTGAACATTGCCACATCTAATCTAGCTACGCATTGCTCCATTATCTAGAAACATAATAGTGATATATTATCATGCCATATTGTTTGCAGAAACAAATTATCAATAGCTGGAAAAGCATAATCAAAGACAACTAATATTAGTTAACAAATGAAAATTAGTTGAAACAAATATCAGCAAACATGTTGTCAACAACCATATGAGTTCAACAAATCAGCACTCTTGTTTTCAGATGATATTTCAAATATTCCTTCCATCTACACAGTAAAAGCAATACCATATGTTGTTCACGTTCAAAGAATTCCATTGTAAGCTATGTTGGTTGTTCACATGCTATAACTTGTCAGTGGTATATAAAAACACATTAACTTTGATGACACCATTGAAATTTATAGATTTACCAGTCTTGCCAGCACAGGTAAACAGCCACATTCATGGCCTCCAGCTCGAACAGGACAAAGCCTTTCACAGGCATCTTTGAATGCCTTCTTCCAATGCTCTAATGAAATGTTCCCTTGGTCTTCGTGAACCAACCTTGATGTCCTTCCAAAGTTTTTCTTTGAGCCAGAACTATCAAGTTGAGCAATTTCCTTTGTAGCAGCAGCTTGCATGTGTGGGGTCAGAGTCTGGTGCAGAACCATGAAAAAGATTCATGTCAAGTAATATTAAAGAAGCAGAGTTTCAATATTTTAAAATAATAGTGCAGTTTAATGAGAAACAAAGACAAAGGAGAACAGGATGAATTAATGAAGAACCTGCCACCAGATTGATTCAATGGTGCGGGAGAAGATCCAAGCTTCAACTCTTTCCAGTGCAGATGTAAATACATGTGGGTCCTCCCAGTCACTGGAATCTTCATAAAGACCATTCTTATTTCCCTTTCGGCTGGGAGATACCTCTTTCCATTTCAATGAAGATGATATGATCTTGTTTCCCTTCCTTTCCGTATGTTGTCCTGAAGAAATTTTGCTTTCTGTATCACCAATAGTTTGGCTTATAATTGTCCTCAAAACAACAGAGTTTGATAACCAAAATGTCAACCTGTATTTAGAGTAAAAGCATGAAACATGAGCTTGCAAAATAATTTTGAGAATATCAGTTAGATAGTAAAGAAAGTCGCAGTAGAATGAATAGTACCACAGGTGACATGGTTTTTTAAACAATTATATTTCCACCACAGGATGTTTTCAGGTTGAAAAACACATCATGGTTCATGGCCAGGGTTGTGGTGTTCCAGTCAAAATAAAATGATTTTCTTTTTTCCTTCTTCGGCTCCAATATTGTTATGGAGTAGGGTCAGGTAATTTAGCCTTTGTAAGGCAGATACTATATTCACTTGGTCAAACCAGAATAGATAACTTCTTGGGTCCAACATGTAACTTTGATGGGAATCCAACTTCACATACTTTAGAATGTCAAAATAAATGATGATTGCATGGTGAAAGATGCCTGGAGATGTAGAAATGCATGTGAATTAGAAATACCTAGGGACGTCATTTCCACATGCTTTTGCAACCAGAACTAGTCCTGAAATGGCACTTCTAGCTGCACTAGCTCTTCTTGACTGGAAACTTTCTCTACAAGCATGAAGATATAGTCTAGACAGGCGGCGAGCCGGAGCATGAACCTTACTCATGGAACTTCCATGCTCAGCAACAACAGAGTAAAGAGAAGCCTCAATAGCAGCAGCTTCTTTCAACTCTCCCTCGAGCATCTTTATTTTGTGTTCCAATTGCTGGATCTTGCCATCTAAAATGGTTGTTCGGGTATCTTTTGGATAAATCTTTGCATTTTTTCTTTCATTGAAGCTAAGGCTCCCAGCACTGTGATGTGCATCTCTCATCAGACCAACTTCATTGTGCTGATTTCTGCTACCAAATCCATTGCTCCTCAGTGAGTCTGATGATGACCTAACAGATTTCACATGCTTTAATCTATCAATTTTGAGGATATTTCCCTTCATATCAAAGCCCCCGGGTGAAGTAAATGTATCACTCCCCAGTGAGTCGTCATCTCTAGAATCATATGGAAAATTATCAATTGGTTCATCTTCTGAGAATTGCTTTTGCTCTTCCCCATTCTGACTACGCTCTTCATTTACTTGAAAATCACCAGAGATTGTATTGCCAAGCTTTGCACCCACGTGGCGATTTTCATCTGAAGATGTATTCTCATTATTGTTCTGGAAAATATCACCTCTCCTAATTGTGGTGATGCTATTAGTCACCTTTCCATGAACTTCCTGCCACAAATCCTGAGGACCATTGCTTCTCTTGCTGGTATTAGCCTCTTCATCTTTGCTTTTGTAAGTGAAGGATGGGGAAGAAGAATGAACACTTTGAGCAACATCATCTTTCAGAATTGACGATGGACTAGAGATAGCAGAGTTCATTACAGAAGCATGACCATTGACTGGGCTCCCAACATCAGATGATAAATCTATAGATGACGAATAAGATGAACTTCTTTTCAGCTTTTCTTGTGGTGCAGTCTGTTTTTCCATCTCAATCTGTGAAGCTGCAGTAGGCTCCTTGTTAACAACATGCTTGCTCTCTGTCATTCTGACTGATCCATTCTGCAATTCAATATGAAGGGTTAACTTATCTGTTAGTTACAATGGAAACTAATTTCACAGGATGGCCATCCAGATGCGGAAATGCAAGAGGTTGTTCCTTTTATAGGTCCTGACAGATGAACAACATATTGCAAAACATAATTGCTGAAAACTAGAAATAAGCTGTCTTGACAGGATTTGATAAGAACCTGAACGGATGATTGGTAATTATTCAAATCTGGTTCATTTCTGAAGTTTCTGGATAATTGTGGAGCTTATTGATTGAACACCGTTATTATTTTTCAATGGTAGTAGTGATGGTAAAACCTTTTTTGTTTGTTTATTTTTTTGAGGAGTCATAAAAGTAGAAAGTTGATGCAGGCCAAACTGGTTAACTGATAAATAGGTTCAAAATTGAATACTTGATTTGAAAAGTGAATCCAAAGAATCAAACTGAGTACCTCATCATTTTGAGGAGGCAAACCCCCATTTGCCAGAGATGAGTGAGACGAAACATCATCGTCAGTGAAAGAGGCAACCTCGGCTTCTTCAGCATATCCTTCGTTCATTAATGCTGAAACTGATTCACCACCATTCTTGTCCATTGATACCCCTTTTGATAAGGATGAGGAGGTAGTGCGGCCCTTATCAATTGGCTTGATTTTAAAGTACAAAATAGGCTGAGGTGTGCTCCTAAAGCTCCGCTTGCTGTTTACTGGAGCAGTTAGGCTTATAGTTTCCTTGATGACACCATAATCTGCCAAGTCTACAACAGCAGTTGCCAGCAATTGAGCCTTATCCCTTCGAGGCTCATACAAATTGAATTCTAAGCAATTTTTCTGGAAGGTATCAGTATCCTTGCCTTTGACAGGCACTTCCCTCAACAAAGTCACAGGTAATCTAAAAGACTCATTGAACTCAATTTTCCCCTCACCAACAACAGTCCCAAGCGAAGGAACAACAGTGTTGGTAGACCCAGAATTGCGATCGCCATTTTCCCACTGAATGAGGACTGAACGAAGGGATCTCAGAGACTGAGATGGAGGCCAAGGCTTAATATCCTCAATGTGCACTAAATAATCAACCTGAACTGAGGAGCTTCTCCTGTTCTTTCCATTCATACCTAGAACCATTTCTGAGCATACACTTGAAATCCACCAAATCCAAACACCGTGGCAATGTGGTTATGGTTGTTTAATTATACAGCCTAGAACTCCAAGATCCTAAAATTCCAGAAGGCATATAAAACTCAGATGTTAAAGAGTTTCATAGCTTTACAAATATAGGGGTAAAATCAGAACCAGACAGTGAACAGATTAATTACACAAAAGAATTTTTCTATTCAATTGCTAATGAAAGGAAAGAAAAGGAACTGAAACATTTTATACCATTTTTTATTTCTTAGTACAGAAAATTGTGAAATCTCACTCAAGCTTAGATTAGCTTAACTATTCCCCTTATTTGAGTTTAAAACCCAGAAATTAAAGTCTCATTAAAGATAAAAATTCACAACTCCAAGGCTATGAAGACAAAAACAAAAATTCCTCACAATTTTTTTTTAACAAAAAAAGCAGAGCAAGATATGTCTTCACATCCTTGAAAGAACTAATTTTGAATAATATCTGCATGGTAAAATTTCCAAATAATGGAAGAAAAAAATAGTAACAATTAAAGCAATTACTGAACAAAATTGAAACTCATTTTTAGCTCATTAAACTGCTGCAAGTAAAAAGAACATTAAACATGAAGAAAATAAATAAATAAAACAATACTACAAAGAGACGTCGAGTAATCCTAAGAAAATCTAACAAAACCAAAATGCAACCAGTTTCTTAGTCACTTTATCATGGTTACACTACTAGATCCACATAAAAACAAATACCCAAAACTTATCCATAAAAGAAATGTCAACTTTCAACAAGAACTAGCAAGTACGAAAGGGAAACATTAAAATGCAGGTATCAAAAAAAAGAAGAAGAAAGAAACCTTAGTATTATTGTAAATTTGTATATATGGAACTGATGAAAATGAAATTACAAAAAAAATTAGCATTTTGATGTACTCACCTACTACCAGAGATTTCGCAGGATTTAGAGAAACTACAGAATCTTCTCTTTCAGATTTTTTGTCATTAGTCAAGCTGGTTCTTGACTCTTTCTTTCTGTTTGTGACTGTCGGAGGAAGCTTGTGTGTGTTTCTTTGTTGAGTGAGCAAGGCAGATAAAAAAAGAGAATGTCTTGTCTGGTAATAAAACATTCATAAAAAAAAATAAAAAAAATAAATAGAAAGCAAAGCCGACACCAACATACAGAATTTACCTAATTATTTATATATTTGATTAATTATATTCGAAGGAATTAGCTTAACAATGGATAGTTGTTTGCTATCGTTTACGGTTTTTATTTTCTCTTTAAAATAATAGAAATGAAAAAAAGAATTTTACTTGCTTTAGAAAAACTGTGAACTCACGCTAAATCTCCTAAAAATCAATTTATTTTGTTTTGATAAATTTTAATAATTTGGTTGCAGTTTTTGGTTTCAAGAATAACAAACATACTACTAAAATATATGGGAGAATCACAATGGTGACGGTTTTTTTTTAATTGTTGTTTCGTATAGGATAGTATTATAATTTATCATTAATATAATATTTTTAATTAAAAATATGCATGCTCCGGTGAGTGGGAGACGCTATGTTTATTGGGTGGCGTGTATGGCATTTTCCGGTAATAAAAAATAAAATTTCATCGAATATTTTAATTTTTAGTTATCTCCTCTTTCATTATACGTGACATATGTAATCCAAATAATCTCAGCTTATTATCAATGATTTTTTTTTCCCTTTATTTCTCTCTTACCCTAATAAATATATTATGGCCCTTAGTGTTATTAGTATTTCAAATTCGATCCTTTTAGTTTTATTTTTATATTTTTGTCATTTTTTGTTGTTGAAGTTTTATGTGTTTTTAATTTAACCATTGGTTTCTAATTTGTATATATAATGATTTTCAAATCGGTCCTTTTGCTTTTAATTTTGTATTTTTGTCTCTTTATTCTTTTGACAAAGTTTTTATGACTTTCAATTTTATCCTTCAAATCAAATTTATAATTTTGGTTTTTCCAATGATAATAATAGTGATTCCACTTTTGTCTATCTCCTTTTGATTTTTTTATTATTTTTCTTGGTTTTTTGTCAAAGTTTTTATAATTTTCAATTATGTTTTTATAATCAAGCTCAAGGTTTTTATTTTTTTAATAATAACAATGATGATAACGATATGATAACAATGATAATGATAATAATAATATTAGTTAAGAAAATAGTAATAATGATGATAACGATAAGGATAATGATGATGATAATAATAATAATATTAGTTAAGAAAATAATAATGACGATGGTGATATATTATTTTATTTTTTATATAAATAACTTTTTTCTCTTATATTAAAGTGATATATTTAATTTTACTTGCGCAAAAAAATTAAATAGATACCATATGATCATGGGAAAAAAATGATTAAAATGTGTTTACTAATATGATTCAATTAATTTTTAAAAATATTTTTTAAACTGTATTTTACTTTAAAAATATTAAAATAAAATATTTTTTAAAAATTATTTATAATTTTACCTTGTTAATATAAAAAATAAAAAATATTATTCTATTATATTTTTAATTAAAAAATATTTTTTTTCATATAACCAAGCACACGAAAAGAAGTGTTGATATAGATGCCTCGTTCATATTAGAAGAGTTTTGTCGTTTATCTCTTTGTTTACAGAATGATACCTCGGGACCAGATTCACTTTTCCCACATAAATTAACTATTTGATTAAAAAAGGTTAGCTAAGGAGTAT
>Ga0307515_10011922_pt1 | contig 16420 bp, 8 predicted proteins | sample 17_EM_MG_FD_194513 | JGI IMG/M metagenome (GOLD analysis project Ga0307515, IMG submission 194513) | Populus trichocarpa ectomycorrhiza microbial communities from riparian zone in the Pacific Northwest, United States - 17_EM | ecosystem: Host-associated > Plants > Roots > Unclassified | place...
GTCCTATTGGGCCAAAAGATAGGGTATTCTTCTGTTTCCGGAGTTAGTAGATTGAGAGTGAATTTATGCATTGCACCAATGCTCCTAGCTTGTTTTAGAACTTTGAACCCTATTTCAAGGAGGAACTATTGCTTCATGAGAAAAGGTTTATATGTAGACATTTGATCTGATATTTATATGATTTTCCTTGTTCTTGAAAAACACGTATATTGTACTTGGACAAGTATGATTTGTGAAGTGTTCATCATGTGATGCTCTGCATAAGATTGCTTATCTTCACTAGATTAAACTACTTGATTTGTGAAGTGTTCATTCTGCATAATGTGGATGGCTTATCTTCACTATATAAAAACTACTACCCCAAGTGAGTGTTCCCCCCCCTTTTTTTTCTATTTTGAGAGAGAATATGCAAATTGTTGCAAGGTGTCTCAACAAACTATTTTTATCAGTTTTTTGTGCTTCATGGAGAAATTCTGTTGAAAACATGTTATGGTTAGCCTCATGCTTGAAACTTTGCATGTTAAATCTCAAATGACATATAAAAGCTACCTTCGATTGATGAAGATTATGAAACTACGATTCCTGGAACATGATTGATCATTGATATAGACTCTTACCGTACTATATTTTTCTTTCAGCAAATTTCAATGACAGTTCCTTAATCTTGTGTTTGCTGTGGCGCAGATCAAGAACGGCTTGAATATGAAGCAAAAAAACTGCAAAGCTATGTAAAGGAAAAGACCCTTCTAATTTCAGAAAAAGGTGTGCTTGCTGACATGATTAGCCCGGGTGTGCTTAGGTCCTTAGTAACCTTAACAGACAAACCAAAGTAAACTAGGCTTGTAAACTTAACCTTACCTGTTCAATAATGGTTTTGCAAATGCTGTGTGTTAGCTCTCTCGTTTATCTTTCCATGTTCAGTTTCAACTCGGACAAGGATTGAGCTTAATTTCAAATTATGTGCCATTACTTGGAGTGTTCATATTTAGCTTCAGTTAAATGGTATGGTGGCTTCCAGAATTGCTTTCTTCTGAGTCTTGTATCTTGCTAGGCCACCGACTGCCGCATTCATCTTAATATTGGATTAGATCTTGATGGTCCAGCTGGGAATATGCCGTTGTATATTTCATCCTAATTTCATTCTACTTCATTTCAAGTAAATTATGAACATATTATATGCTTCAACATATGGACTATTACAAATGCATGGTGTATTGTTGTTTATACCTTTTTAAAGCTTGAGTGCATGCATCCAACTTCAGTTTTAAAATGTTAGAGAAATAAAAATGGTCGCTTGTTTTGCAATCGGTGCCCCCCCCCAGAAAACTTAGCACGCGTAATTGCAGATATTGCATCATGATAGTTTAGGAAAAAACTATTCTGGTTTGGTCACTGAAGACGATACTTAATAGTTCTGATATTGAACACGTAATAACATTTTTGTTGATCTATAATGGCTGTGATGATGCCCCATATAGCTTATGTTAATCTATAAATGTTCCTCCTATAAGATAGATAACGAGACCAAGCTATGGTGTTTATTTTTCTGGAGTTGCTCTTATACCCAATAGGGTCATTGCCTGGTTCAGTGACAAGGATTGGTGAGAATAAAACTTGAAAGCAGCCAATTGCAGGATAAAACTCTCCCTTATTTCTCCCTCCGAAGGAACATCTTGTTAATTGCTTGTTATCCTATTATTATCACCCTGTTTGGGGTTAAAATTTATTTATTTTTACTTTAAATTATATATTCTTTTATGTTTGGTGTTAATTTTAAAAATAAATTTTTAAAAATAAAAAATATTATTTTAATAAATTTCTAAAAAAACCAATTTAAAAACTAACTTCTACTGTAATTGTAATTTTAAATACTTGCTACGCGAATTGGATGTCAGAAAAGAAAGGTGTCAGGTTTGGGACCATATGACTTTTAAGACTTCACATGGTCTCCGCGCAGCTGTACGAAAATTGGTAACCCCCTTGTGTTTACCTTCTTTTCTTTCTCACTCACTCTCTCTTTTTTTTTTTTTTTTTGTCTCTTCTCATCTAGTACACTGACATGACCCTGACTTATCAACAACGAAGTACTGTACAAATCTGTGCCAACCTCTTTCTATCTGTACTCTGCAGGATGAGCCTATATCTAGGGCATTTCAGATGCTCAAATGCTGGATTTGTGATTAATTGCTCTCTGTCTTGATAATTCTGGAATTTGGAAATTGATTTCACTACCTATGTATCTTGATTATTCAGCTTTAGTTTGAAACTTAATGACGACAGTTTGGTTTTGGGGATAAATGTTAGCATCTATCTCTTCCTTTGTGCCTTGCCTCGAGGGCTTCCGGGATAGAAATCTTGAACTTCCAAGGACAGAGATGCAGTTCCAGTCTTGAGAGCAGGTGTGGCATCCGCCTGATTTAATGATATCTTCGAGTTTTCCTCCCATAATTCCATTTTCCATTTTAGGATGGAACCTAACTGGATATTGGTGAACTTTTGTGGGATCATATGTTAGTGTATATATTCGATTAATTACATGTCATACCAATTTTATTTATGTAAAAAATAATTTTATTATTAATAAAGATATTTTGTTTAATATTTATTTTTGTATGATTAATAAATTTAGAATAAAGATAAATTTATTAGAAAAAAAATATGTTGCAAATAAAATTATAAAATTACTCTTATTATAAAGATTTGAATTACATCTGATCATTGTTTCTAAGGTATGCTTTGGTTACCATCTCAGAAAAGAAGAGACGAAGATAATAGTGATAGAAGGGATAAATTTAAATTATTCCGACATTTATATAAATGTTTTGAAAAACCCATCTTTTTATCACTTATTAAAATCTCATGTTCGTTAATTGTCCATGTATTCACGTAAACATAATTTAGAACTAAATTGATCTCATTCTTATTTCGTAGATAATGGGATAAGCATGAAATTCTTAGTCAAATAGTTGGTATGCTATCGATTATCATTAAAAAAAAAAAAATTGGTCTGATAAACTAATTACCAGTCATCAACCTAATGAATATAGCAACCTTTTCTACCGTGACATCGTTTTACATGTACAAGCTGTGAATTCATGCCCAGAGACAGCAAAAGTAAGAAGATTTGTGGGAGTTATATATGCTTCTGTTTGTTTGGTGGTTGTTTGTTTGTTTTTTACTGGCAGGGAACGGCCGGGTTCTGTTGTCCTTGACAGGAAATTTGGATTCATTACATAGCAGGCAAGCACAATTACCATATCATAAGTAAAACATGATTGCTGGTTAATCTCATGGATGGTGCTTGCATCTAGCTTTTAAAGAATACAACTGTGGTTCCTGGTAAGCCTCTATTGCTTCCCTTACCCATGCTGAGACGAAGTTGTCTCATATATGATGCTGCTGGTTACAGTAGTGACAGAACGAAACTAATTTCTCTTTTTTTGAATGAAAGAAGTGGTGATTTGTGTTAGCATAAACGCCATCATTGTCTTTTTTTAGATAATGATAGCACACGTTGCTATCATTTGTCCTCTTGGTTTAAGTTTAGAAAGATCATCCATGCCCAAACCGACAAAAAAAAAACTTACTTCTCAGTCTCCACATGGATTTGAATAATAAATGATAAAGAGTAATCCTCCTTTCATCACCTGAGTGAGAAATATAAGGATGTTATATATTGTAGATTATTATTCGTTCATTTCTTGGTGTTTGAGGGTTTTTAAGACATTTGACGCAGAAGTCTTGGACAACATAACGTCCATTTTGTTGAACAGGCCAGCAAGTCTGCTAGACTCCATAGCTTTCTGCAGAGATATTAACCTGAAATTACAGAAAACAAATTGCCAAATTAGAAAGAAAAGAGAGGAGCAATTAGGATCTGAAAAGCGGTCATGGATGACATATGCGGACCTTCAGAAGGACAGCAAACGGTATAATGTGAAAATCTTAAAAGTTTTGATTTTTTTTTTTCTAAAATTAGCATAGTAACCTAAAAATTTTGACGGAATAACACAACTTGAAAATTTTTTGGTAAATTAACATATTTTTATCTTGTCGCGCTTTTGAAACGCGACATTTACTAAATATCGCTTTTTCTAAATGCGGCAAGATAATTATCGGGTTTCAGAAGCACGATAACTTAACAAATCGCGTTTCAAAAGTGTGACATGTCGAGAAATTTAAATCCTGTCCTAGATCAAACATAGACAAACACAACTTCTCTCTCTCTCTAAAAATCAATGTCCACAACCCTCCTCTCTCTAAAAAAACCCACCAATCACTGGTTTTTTTGCCTTTAATTAAAACACCAAAAACTTGAACTCATCTTAGTCTCCAAGTATCCTATGATATATATTTTTCTCTTCAAGATCCGCTGCTTTCGCCACCCCAACACTTTCTAGTGCTACAGGCAAGTTAAACATACTAGATTTCTATTAAATATATGGGTTTTATATTTAATTTGTGTGTGGTTTAGTTGAAATAAAATTATTGTTTAGGGTTTAGGTTGAATTTAGGGCTTTTTTAATTAATAATAAATTAGCTATGAAAATATAGTTCATCCTATCCATCTTACATTTAACCTTTCTATAAAAATGGTAAGGATATTATATCTTGATTTGAAATTTCTTGAGGAGATTATTGAAAAGAATATGTGTTTACAATCATTTATACACAACATTTGCAACACACATTTCTTTGGGTTTATTGCTTGACTAATGCATTTTTTTATTGCAAGGTCATTGTAAAATAAAAGCCAAGAAGAAACCTAGAACCCCAGTTTCAAGTTCTTCTAATAAGAAGAAACATGGTACCTCATCCCTTAAATAGACTCAAGTCCAACCCTCTAAGACTCAAATGATAGAAGAAAATGGCAAATTGGATGGTTCATCTAAATCAGCAGCACAGTCTAGAAAAACTAACCGCTTCACTTTTCTCAGTGCTGAGATGGCTTACAGAAACAACTTCTCTAAGAAGAACGTACTGGTTGAAAGTGAAGTTTTGGTAAGTGATCTTTCTGACTCCATATTTGCGTTTATAGAAGACATCTTTATGAAAAGACAATGGGATAAACTAAATAAAGAAGCACCTACTCCACTTGTTGAACTAGTTAGGGAGTTTTATACCAATCGTGATCTTTTAATCTTGATGACCACTCTATTACTTTCATTGTTAGAGGTCAAACTCTTGAGTTCTTTCTTCTTGTCGTTATAAAGTTATATGAGCTACCTGAAATTATAGATCCTAGCCTTCCCTATAAAGGAATAAGAGCCCTTTCAAGACTTAGATGGGTGATCTATTTTTTTGGCTCTACATGACCAAAATGGTCTACCAAAGCACATGGACTACTTATGAACACTACGTTACCTTTTAACATGCTGTTAGCAAAAAATGTGCTAACAAACCTCTGGTATATTGCAAGACATATTGAGCTGACAATTAAGAAAGCTCAATTTATGTATGCTATGCTACTGATGTTCTTATTGACCTAACCACTCACTTTATCGATGTCATACGAAAAGCTACAATTGAGAAGAAAATGAGTCTACCTTTAAGAGGGTTGATAACTAGGATAGGAATCACGATGAAAATATCCTTGCATGACAGTGAGCTAACAATCAAGATGTATGGAAAGATATCAGCTGTAACTGTTATCAAATCTGAAGCTGTGGTTAGTAAAAAAAGGTTAAATCTTCAACAATCTACCTCCTCTCAGTTCGAAACTCCTCAAACAACCCTCTACTCTCTCTTATAACAGAATAATTACTAGTATTAGCAAACAAGTTTGATAGTTTTACTGGTAAATGAGAAAAAATGATTGATACAGTTGATAAGTTGCTAACATGTATGCAATAAGATATTATATAGGTTAATGGCAGATTTGTTTAACTCAGCTTATGTGTTAAACAAGCATCAATCTATTATTGGTGAATATAAGAAATAAGATTGGTGAGAAAACAAATGGGAGACAAGGAAACAGGATGCATGCAAGGGAGATGAAGCAAGCCAGGCAACCAACCAAGTCAGCAGCTCACCTCGTCAGATTTCTTTTTTTGTTCTAGAATTTTACTTATTTTTAATTAGTAATGAATATCACATATTTAATATTCTGGTCTATAATAACTAGGATATTTTTTTAAGCATAGAAACCTTTATGTTGAATACTTGATACACTTTGAACTTGATGCATATAGTTGCATAACAATATCTAATGTATAATAGTTTTTTAACATATTATAAACTGTTAGGATGCAACATATTGCATGAATTATTCTTTTAGGATGTTATGAATTTTTTGCATGAAACATGTTAGAAACTGTTAGGATGTTGTTGCATAAATATTGTTAATTATTCTCATGCTACATAACATAGTTTCAATTGTATTTGCAAGTATATTTTAATAAAGTATCTATTTATGATTGAACTATCTAAACTACTTGCATACTAATTCATACTTATTATGTTTTGTCAAAAATCAACCAAATAAGGAGATTGTAAATGTCAAAATACTGGCTTTGATTAGTGAATGATTATTTGCGTTGTTAAAAGATGAATTTGTTTAGAGTGATAGTTTATCCAAATTAGATAATGAATTAGTCTAGTTTATCTTATATGATATAAAATGATTATTTTTGTAATTATCTAGTTTGTTTGGATGAATAGGAAGTTCATATAGATTTTATAAAAAAAAAAATACAAGTTATCCGAAGATAAATATTAGAGAAATATTTTTTGTAAAACATGAATAGTAGTCTGTTAAGAACATAACGGGTTAGGAAGCTTGAAGATAATGTTCTTGTCCTTATAACATGAAAATGTGTGTGTGTGTGTGTATGTGTGAAAGGACAATCTATAACATTAAATGCAACGAGAGCAACACTGGGTAGAGTAACATTTACAGTAAAGCAAGAGTGCCCTACAAGCTAAGTAACTACACAGAGTTTCGTTACATATACTCTTGACAAACGAGTGAAGTGTGAAGAAAATTCTTGAGGAGAATTGTTTGTAAAAGAGTTAGAGAGCCTGCAAACTCCAAATGAGAGCTCTTGTGTTAACTGTTAGCAACTGGATGTTCCAATTAGAATGACAACAATTTGAAGATCATTAGGTGTTTTAGCAAGCTGCTGCAGCAGAAGATAAAATAAAGTGTTTGTCTTCACAAGTAAGGTAATATAGTTACAAAGAATTTGTAGTAAGAAATACTCCTTTTTGTAATCTTCTAAACTAATGAAAATTGTTTATCCTGGGTTTAGTTGCCTCAGATGGTTTTTTTATCTTTTGAAAAGTTCTTTAAAAGGTTTTCTTGTTGTAACCAAATAACTTGTTTATTTAAATTTTTCATACTTATGTTTATTTAGTTACTGATCAATGCTTGCAAAGTATTAACAGATTGCTTCTTAACATAAATGGAACATAAACGGGATTGTCATCTTCCTTCAGGTTCCTTCTAACATAAAGATCAGGCATAACTTTTTTTTTCTCTCACCATCTTATAATTGATATTGAGTTGGTTAATGATGTAGTGTTTGGATGCAGGACCTCATGTGGTAATCTATTCATTTGCAATAAAAAATAAATAAATAAAATTGTTTTCAAACACACTCTGTAGGAAGCTAACTCTTTTGTTGACTCCCTAAACAAACAAGGTGGTAAGAGGGAGATATAATTCTAAAAATAGATATACAATATGATGTTAATTATATTATCCATATGCTTAAGCTTTAGATATCTACAATATGTTTTTTTAATGTTATGTTCATATTACATTTTTATTTATGACCATTCAATATGTTGTTGTAGTGTGACCTGATCCTTGCAACAAAAAGTAGTATTTATCCTTTGTATACTATGTTACAAGTTTTACTTATGCCTTTGGTATTGTGGTGCAAAGTGTTTTTCAAAATTGTTATTCGCTTGAAAATATATCAAAATAATTTTTTCAGATTTTTTTCTTATTTTTAACATCAGTATATCAAAATCAGCAAAAAATTCTAAAATAAAACATCAATATGATTTTTTTTCAAGACAAATACACTTTTAAAAAGCACATAAAAACAGAAGCTACCACACTCTCAAACGAGTTCATGTTGTTTTGGTGGCCACTCGCAATTTGTTGCTTTTATTTTAACAGTGCAATGACACCATCATGGTTCTGGTGCTAATTTGGTGGCCATAATTGTTAATGAGAAGATTTAGACAGAAACTAGTTATTAGATTCACGCTTTGTCGCGAGTTGAGTATTTTTTTTCTTTCTTAAAAAAAAGTTTATATGTAGATTTTTACAACGTGTTTTTGTGTATAAAAAAATTTCAAAAGGAATTCAATGCATACATCTAATTACATAAATCGAGAACTATTTACGCAACAAAAAATTTATCAAGCCCGATCCCTACCTAACCAAAGTTAATCAGTCAAACATGTGACCCGGATCATGGACTCAATTGAGTTTAACAATTTTTTTTATCTAAGATAGACAACTATTAAATCAAGAGTCGAAAAATATCAAAGTGATTGGAAAAAAAAATCAAACTGAAATAAATTACGTTGTTTAATTAATAATCAATCAAATATTAAGTGATGAAATTGAAAAAAAAACAAGAAAAAAATGCAATTGTAACGTATAAAAACAAAACAAAAAAGACCTCGTCTCTCTGGCTAGGAATGCCCAAATTTCCTAAGCCTTATTTTTTTATATAATTTTCTTAAAGCAATGCGTCATCTGTACTGCCTAGATTCTGGTGACCTCTGGTCGCTGAAAAATCAGGCTAGTCTGTTTCAGATCAAGAGAGGCTCATTTTAAACTATATTTCAACCCGAAAAAACAAAAAAAAAAAAGTTTACCTTGAACACTTTCTAAAACATATCCATAACTTCTAGCAACTTAAAAATTAGCTTGAAATTCTATAATCAACTTGAAATAAAAATTATTTTCGGATTCAGATATGCAATTTCAGGCAAGTTTAAGGAGGGAAAACATCGTATATAAACTTTTTCCGTTAAAAGGAACTCATTAACATCAAAACCACCTATTTTTATGATCAAAATTGGTCTCAACCGAGACTTTTTCTCTCTACCTTTGGAATCCAGTGACTTTCTCTCTCCTCTCTCAAAAGAGGACTAACAAATAAGAAAAATAAAGTTTATGATCAAAATTGAATTTCATAAATTTTTAAGAACCGAAAGTTTATAATTTAAAAAAGTTAAAGGCTCAAAATGTACGTGTAGCCTAAGTTTAGAAAAACTATCTTTTTTATTTGTTTTTCTAATCTTTGTCCGTTATCTTTAAATCTTCTTATTTCGTAATAAATATGCTGTCATTAATCTGGTCTAGAATGATGTAATAAACAAAGAAGAGGGGCTAAAAAAATCAAATCATTACAGCAATCTATAATGAATTGTTTTTTTTTTTTTTAATAGCGGCGTGGATAACAATATTTTTCCGACAGCTGTTATAGTATTTTTTAATATTTTGGGGTGAAACCAGTGCATATGCATACGGTGTTGGAGACTTTATTATTTAGAAATCTTTACAAGAATAGAGAATAAACAATAACTATCAATTGTTAACTTTCAAACGAGATATTTACATGGTTTTCACGTAGCCTCTTGGATTTCTTTCTTTACCTCTTTCATTTGTTGAACGTTGTTATTCAGCCTGCAACGAAGTGAACCTGATTTAGGTTTAATTAAACATGTCGAAGTTTAAGTTAATCTGCCCTATGGATTTCAAGGTTGTAATAGAAAGATCATTTAACAGAATATTTTGAAAACAGTTGATTCTAATCACGGTTTCTATACTGGGTGCATGATACGTCTCATTGATTCATAATAAACCAGAAGGACCATTTATAATTACAGGCATATATATCATGCACAAATAGTTTGGTTCTCAGCACAAAAGGTATTTAAAACAAGGGAAAATGTGGTTGCGAGAAGGGACAATCCCATCTTGCAATTATCTCAATTAATGTTCTTTTTTTCTTTTTAACGATGAAGTGTTTTTTTTTTTTATTCGAGGAAACCCCACACCTCGGAAAGCATATTTTATGGGCCCAGATGAACGAGTAAAACATTGGTTGTCCCAAGATTTTACAAAAAATACACGCTCTGACTCGAACTCGAGACCTGTTGTGCAGATCTCAAGCCCTTTACCATCACGTCACGCCTCTTTAAGACAGATGAAGTGTTTTTGCCCACTCCTTACAGTTATGGAATATGCTTGATAGAGTCATGGTGTTGTGCTTGTCCCTTTCGAAACACACAAGGTACGTAGAGTTTCTAAAATGAAAGCAGGGATTAGAAATAATAGATCAGTAGAGAATGTGGAGCAGAAACTTAAACACGGACAGTCACAATGACGACCCTTCCGTGCGAATTGATCAAGATCAGCAAGGGCAAAACAGCAAGTAGGCCCCCAAGTTCTTCAGCAAGAAACTGCGTTGCTTTTTAACCCTTTTACCAGAAACAACAACACTGTTGTTATTGTAGCTAGCTAAGCATTCACTGCAAGGTAGCAAACATCCAGATTTTCTATAATTAAATCCTTACTGGTTGGGGGCTTGGCTTGTGGGTTTTTATTCCATAACTTCCAGGTTATCATAACCTCAATTAAATTTAACTGAATTACAGGCACTAGGTTTATTTTTCCATAACAGAAGAGTGAAGCCACCGAATGACTTGAAATCATTGTAAAATCACCCTAATTTCTGACCCCAGCCATTTATTTTGAACTTCGGCACAGAATTTGATTGCAGTGGCTTTAACAACAAATATGTTGCCATCAAATGGGTAAAATGGTAGTTTTGATATTCACTTGCACACGACCCACCTACCTCTGCACAAGCCGCCTCATAACTCAGTTTCTCTCAGCCTCGGAGACTCTCACCTAGCTAGAGAGAGAGTGGTTTTTTTGTCTTGAAAGTCATAGACAGGGAGCTAAATGAAGAAAAGAGAGGGGACGGTAGAAGATTGAGACTTTGAGAGCTTAAATTATTGTGCACACAGCACACCCCAACCCCAGTTAAATAGAAATTCGCATCCTCTTCTTCTCTTTTTCAGTTCACTGACTGAGTTTTTCATAGGTGAGAGTTTTTTATTTATTTATTTATAACTTACAAACTGTTTGTGATATGCCATAAAAACCCACCTTAACTCCAACATGTCTCCTAAGGACACTCCTACCTCTCAGAAAGCAGAAACTCCACATCAACAAAAACCAATCAAAGCAAAATAATAATAATATTCAAGAAAGATCAAATCTTTCCAATCTCCTTTTCGTTTCTTTTCTTTATCATCTATAACCCCCCTCCTCTTGATCATAACTTCTTTCTTTCTTTCTGTGTCTTTTACAGGTAAGGTAGAGCTAGCTAGATTGATTAAGCTTTCGATATTATCTTGAAACAAAAATGTTGGAGTACGAATGGGGAAACCCATCAACAATGATGCTATCAGGAGGCGATGAACAAGCTGCGACCAACCAAGAAGTACAGCACCTAAATCGTCAAGCCAACATTTTCGATCACTACACGCACTCTTTCAACGACAACCACCTCATCCCTCAACAAACCTCTTCGACCTTAATGTTTCAGAACCACCCCACTGCCACCAACTCTGCACATCATAGTTTCAACTCTCTTTTCGACCCTCGCGCTTACACCGGTTCCGGTGCCTCCTCTTATTCCGCCAACGATACCTCCCTCCTTTCTCTTGACTCAATCCCAACAATCACATCAGTTGCAACTGCAACCCCTTATTTCCTTATACCAAAAGGCGAGGAAATTTCTCGGCCTTCTGATTTGATCACTTCAAGGATAGGACTGAATTTAGGGGGAAGAACTTATTTTTCTTCGGCTGAGGATGATTTTGTGAAGCGGCTATACCGCCGGTCTAGACCACTTGATCCCGGTTCTTCGTCAAATGCTTTAAGATGTCAAGCTGAAGGATGCAATGCTGATCTTACCCATGCTAAACACTACCATAGACGCCATAAAGTCTGTGAGTTTCACTCTAAAGCTTCTACTGTCATCGCAGCCGGGTTGACCCAGCGATTCTGCCAGCAGTGTAGCAGGTTCTTTTGAAATTACATTATTGCCCTCCCCACTAACTTTTCTCCATTTCACACCACGTTTTGTAGATGCTGACAGTAATGAACTGACGATGAGGATGACGACCCTGTGATGAAAATTACGGGAATACCCCTGTTATTATTTCATTTTTAAGTGTTTATGATGTGGCCGATGACTGGTTCGGAATGCATGGGGTAATCCCGAGGGCATTTGAGTCCGTTGCGCATACCATTTTGTTTTTTTTTTTTTTCCTGTTTCCTTGTATAATAATGGCAGCATTACATATTTTGAATTAGTCTAATTTAATTAATAAAATGCAGTTTAGTAAATTGAAATTACAAAGACAACCTCCATATACTTTCTTATTTTCAATTGTCCCGTCGAGTCCTTTTCTGTCTTTGACATCCCGACATGCTCACAAAACGACTCACCTGACGATAATACCCCTGGACTTATGTTTTGCTGCCAATGATTGCTTGTGCCGTACATTTGGAAATCCCGAGGGCATTTGTGTCCGTATGTTCTTATAGAGACAACATGAGTTTCTTTTACGTACTACTGTTCGTTTTCTCTTTATATATATATAGACAATATATAACTAATTAACAATACTGAGTAAGGTTTTGATTAATTAATTGTGATTAGTTACATTAAGATCTTGTACAGGTTTCATATTCTCTCGGAATTTGATAATGGAAAGCGTAGTTGCAGAAAGAGATTGGCTGATCACAATCGTCGCAGGCGAAAATCACACCAAGTTAATCAAGAAAATCAGAGATCACAGCTAGAAAATGCTGCTAATCCCTCATCTGACATTCTCACAAGTAAGCTCCATTTGCAATGTTCACACACACGCACAGAGATATATATATCTAACAATTTCTTCTTTGCAACTAATGTCACATTGAATCATCTATTAGATATTTTTATGATTCGTTTATGTTTTTGTAAGATCAATAAATATATATATAGCCTCATAATCACAATCAACTTCGTGATTCTTTTTTTTTAACTTTGTTGGGGGTGGGGGTAATTATAGGGTCTCCACTTGACTCTGGTGCTCACTCTACTTCATCGGCGACTACCGTAGCGATATCGCCACCTCGAATGTCTTTGGATTGTTTCAAGCAAAGAGCATATCAAGCTACGGCTCCCTCTTTTACATCATCAAGCTCACCTTTTATCTCGAGAGGATAAAAAGGGTCAATGAAATGAAGAAGGATTTAGTGGATTAACTAAGCAGTAACATATATAGTGTTACTCTCAAGTGTTATATACTTACTTTTCCTTCTTAACTTGCCCTCTCTTTATTGATTATTGTTCATTTAATGCTCACTCTTAGATTGTGTTAGTAAAATCAAATGTAGTATCTGCTCTCTGCTAATGTTTTTTCTCTCCTCAAACGATAAAATAACTATTTATGTAGAATACCTTCCATATGTTTTTCTGTATTTACTAGAAGGAATCTCCAGAAAGGAAAAGGGTTTTCATTGCCGGGAGGACTTTTCAAATAGAAGTATCTGTTTCTTTCAGAAATGGTTAGGTAGGCACGGGGATGCACGATTAGCTAGTATCATTCTGGGCATTCCATTATTATCCCTTTGTCGGATCCTGACCTTGGAAAAGGGCAGGAATTAAACATGCATAAGTAAACACAAAACAAGATGCGTTGCAATAGAAATTTAAAAGAAGATCAAGTCGTCTCTGTGAGCTTGTGAGTAGGGATAAAAATTTAATCTACACCTATAGGAATGAATGAGTGGTTTTTTTGGATTGTTATATTAAAGTAGTGAACAAGTATAAATATTGTTTTGGTAGTGATGAAGTATAAGTACGGTGAAATTCAATTCGAAACTTAATCAATTCATTATAATCCATATTTGTGATATGCTGCAGTAAAGCATATTTAGAGGGTGTGTGGCACAATTTTGTTTTTGTTTTTAGGTAATTTTCAAAATTATTTGTGGTTTGAAAAAATATTAAATTAATGTTTTTTTAGTGTTTTTTATAGTTTTGATATGATGATATAAAATATATATAAAAAAATTGAATAAAATTTCGTTTTAAGTGTATTGATTAATTAATTAATACCAATCAATGATTAGAGCTTAGAACAAATGAGCTCATCTCCCTTTTAGCTATCTTTTTCGCTCTCTCTACGTGGTTTTTTTCCCTCCGTGTGGAATTTAGTGCTGTAAATGTTAAGACAGCCTATTATTAGCCACGTTACCTCTAGCTAGCTGCACCTACCAGGCCAGGGAAAAGTCTTGCAAGGTTGGGTTTAGTCTTTCGGCTTTTGGCTCAAGTCTTGCAAGATCGTGTTTAGTCATTCGGCTATTGGCTTATAGATGTTGGACACCAAATTCAGTGGCATTATCGGACAAGAGATTTTGCCTACCTCTTTTGCAATTTTCTTGGCTTGGAGGTGACATTTGATCATGTGAGGTTTTATTGACGCATCGATCCTTTGGTCTGTAGCAAAGAATAATTACAAGTGAATTCAAAAAAACTATCTGACCATAATCATATGATTACTTACTTCGCGATGGCTAGTAAGTATCCACCCATCAAAGTGTTTTGGTGAAACATAATCCAGGTCGGGTGATAATTGTGGGTCCTTACCTCCTCCTTTTTGTGCTTGTTTTAGTATTGTTTATTATGATTTCTTGGCACCGTATTTTAAGAAATTATTGTAATTATAAGAAACTCTAAAAGACAGGTTTTTCATTGTAGCAATTCGATGTTTCTCTAGTTTTTTTTTTTAATTTGGTCTTTAATCTTTGTTTTTCTTTAATTGTGTCCTTCTATCCCAAAAAATCATGGCTAATTTATTAATAATTGTTAAGGAGGGATAAAATTTAAACAAAAGGAAAAAAAAGTGTAAAACAAGGAGGAAAAGGTGGCGGTTTCAAAAAAGAAACCAAAAGTATACTTCGGTCCTCTTAAATAACAAATGATAACTTTTCGATCCCTAAAATTTTTAAAAATTCAATTGTAGTACAAAACATCATTTTTCTTATTCTTTTAGTTTCTAATTTGAGGTAGAATATAGAAAGTCACTAGATTCTGTTGATTGGAAAAAAAAATATCGTTTGATAAAGATTTTGACCATCAAAATAGTCGATTTTGGTGTCTACACATTATATTTGATGAGAAGAGTTACAATAAAATGTTTTTTCACCTTCAGATTGTCTGGAAAAAAAAAATAGATCTTACCAAAGAAAGCTTTTGGGTTTTAGATTGATTTTTTTTTTTGTTATTGGACTTTTATTTGGGTTATTTGAAACATAAATGGGTTTATTTAGGTCACCAGAATGTTTTTGGGTCAAAAAATGGTTAAAATAGATTTTTTAGGTGTTGAACACCCTGATCGACTTTCTTGTAACATCTTGTCGCTAGAATCTAGGTAGAGTAAGCGAAGTGTCACCTTTTTTTTCAAAAAAAAAAAAAACAAGGGCGGACTACTTAGAAAAAAAAAAAGAAAAAAATAGTAGGCCTAGGCATGCAAGCTGCCTCAACCATTGCACAAGGGCCTTTTTTTGGGAGCCTAAGCACACGGGGCCAACCGAGCCTACATGTTATGCCTTTTTCCCCTTCTTTTTATTTTTTTTCTGGATTTTTTTATAATTTGATCATTCATAATCGGGCTTTTTTTCATTTTTTGGATTGGTTTTTTTCCCAATTTGATCCTTTCCAGTTGGCCTTTTTCCCTTTCTTTCAAATTGATCATTCAAAATTGGGTTTTTTTTAGTTTTCATACTTATTGTTTTCTAATTTTATCCTTTAATATTTTATTATTTCTTATTAGGAAACATAATTTGTTTCAATTTGATATTTTTAGATTTATCGCGATCTCAAACAAATGCCTCGATATTTAGTTGGTTCTCTGTTTTGCGAGCGTCTATTTTTCTATTGTTAAACCCGATTGAATTAATGACCTGAGTCATGGGTTTGACTGGTTAACTTTAATTGGTTAGGAATTGGATTTCATAATTTATTTTGGTTGCACAAATAATTCTTGATTTATTTAATTAAATTCATGCATAAATTTTTCATTTCAATTGAGATTTTTCTCAAGTCACAAAATGTGTAGGAAATGCTGACATATTCATTTTTTTGTATTGAAAAAAAAAAGAATTTATCTTATTCATGGTGGAACACTAATTAGATATCTAGTTACCTTAATAGTTAAAACAAAATGGGATTGAATAATGTAGATATTATAGCTTTTTGTTTCTTTTCTTCAATTTTATTTTCAACTCAATTTGTAAATTTTTGTTGATGAAGGAAAAATTCAATGACATGGGTTAAAAGTGGAGGACAAAGAGAAAAGTCATAGCGGACCTATATTTTGGGGA
>Ga0307515_10011923_pt1 | contig 16418 bp, 14 predicted proteins | sample 17_EM_MG_FD_194513 | JGI IMG/M metagenome (GOLD analysis project Ga0307515, IMG submission 194513) | Populus trichocarpa ectomycorrhiza microbial communities from riparian zone in the Pacific Northwest, United States - 17_EM | ecosystem: Host-associated > Plants > Roots > Unclassified | place...
GATGTTGAACCAGGTACTTAAAAATTAAGAAGGTGGCCTTCAGGTTAATGAAATGAGAAAGCTAAAGCCATACTTGAAAACACACAATGTGATTGTGTTGATTGACCAACCCCTGATTTAGATTCTAACAAACTTGATATGTTACGATGACTAGTAAAAAAGGCCAGTGATTTAGGGGAATTCATGCTCCAATACCAACTAAAACCATCTATAAAGGTGAAAACCCTATCATATTTTATTATAGAATATGCTCATTCACAACATCATCAATACCAAAATAGTATAAAATGATAGAGTCCAGGGTGAGCTCAAACTTGTGGAGATTACATATGGATGAACCTCTAATATGAATGGAAGCAAGGTTAAGAGGGGAAATTTCAAGGGCACTTTGAAACCAATAAGCCTTCTATGATGAAATATCAAAGCAAAGTCCCTGCACATTTAAAATCAAAGAAAAAAGAGGGAAAATGATCTTCATAGAGAAAATTATGTTATAAGAAAATGACAAAGAAAACCACTCATCAAAACTAGTTAGCAATAATAAAATAGAGTTACCTCATGATGTTGTATCTATTGTTTAGATTGTATCTATAGGATAAAAGCACTCAAGAAACCTTACATAAAAAAGGAAAAGAGGTTGTATCTATCGTTTAGATTGCATTAGAAAACGAAGATTAAAGGACATTACTCAATCAGTAGCTATTTATAGGAGACTACCCCAAGACAAGGTAGAAGTTACTCGATTGACTATGTGAGCAATTAAGTACTACTTTATTGATGGTTTATTATATAAGAGATCAACCGCAACTCCTCTATTAAAATGTTTGTCCCTTGAAAAAATAAGAATATGCAGAGACATATCTATGAGAGGATTTATAACACTCATATAGGAACTCGAGCTCTGGCTACTTAAACTATATGAGCAGGTTTCAATTATCTTAGCATCTTTTGAGATGCCACTAATTTGGTTAAAAAATGTGACAAGTGTAAGAGATTTGCTCTCGTGCCTCACTAATCCTCTATTAAGTTGATTGTCATTGCCTCACCAAGGCCTTTCTCCTAGTGGTGAATGAACATCTTAGAACCATTCCTTAAAACCTTAGGTAAAAGGCAACTCGTCCTAGTTACAGTGGAATATTTCATTAAGTGGGTATAAATAGAAGCCCTTGTTGAATAAAAAGCAAAAAAGTTATCTCATTCATATGAAAAATATCATTTATAGGTATGGGCTTCCTAGGGTTTTGATAATTGATAATGGTACCTAGTTTGATAAGAAAAATATGAGGGATATGACTTAAAGCTCCATATTGAACATATATTTTCCTCCACGTCCCACTCATAAATAAATGAGAAGGCAGAGCTTACAAACACGCTTCTTTTAATTGGGTTGAAAAAAAAGATAATAGTAGCCAAATAAAATGGGTTGAACAATTTGATGAAATCTTATAGACTTATAAGACCACCTAGAAAACCTTTTATACTAGAAACACCTATTCTACTCACCTATGGCATTGAAGCAGTCATTCTTATCGAAATAGGGTGTTTCAGTAATCGGGTACTGCATTTATCACTTAAGAAAAATGAGATAAAATTAAAGACAAATTTAGATATAGCAAAAAAAGCTCAATTGGATGCAACTATAAGGAATGGAGCTTCCAGACGTAGAGAAATCTAATACCATAATGCTAGAGTTAAAAACATACCATTCAAGTTAGAAGACTTGATGTTGAGAAGTTTGATGCAACATGTAACTTTGAGGGAATCAGCAAACTACTCCTAAAATGAGATGCTCTGTTTAAAGTTACAAGAATGATCAAGGCTAACATCTATCATCTCCAGGATATGAAAGAAATTTGTTTTCTTCATACGTGAAATTCAAACCACCTCAAAATGTATTATTAGAAAACAACATTTATACTCTATAATGAAAGGATTTTGCTCCATCACTTTTATCTCTAGCATTATAATGTGTATCCATAAAAAATCTTATTGTCACCATTTTCATCTCCATTTTGTATGTTAAAATCTCCATATCGCCAAACTTCCTATTAAAAATATCTAAGTAACACATTTCTAATATTATTAAAAATAAGTTCATGTTCAATACAAACAAGTTCACTCCACAGGACTATGGCAAATTTGATACAAACCTAGAGAGATCTTGTCTCCATGATCATCATCTCCCTTTAACTCCTCATCACTAGGCTCCAAGGAAAGATACCCACCTCGTGCAGCAACTTGGGCATGCCGAGGAAAATTTTCTTTAAATTTAGGAACATCACTAGGATGAAAAGTTGAGTCAGGTTCACACTGGTGTTCTTATCAAAGTGGGGATCATACATCAAGTCCACTAGTTGATCATCCACTAATGACCTAAAAGGAGTATCCCTATACACAACCTAAAAATTTATAGAATTATTTCTAAGCTACCACATTCATGATATATCTACTTGAGTAGTGGAAAACATGGATTCCAACTCAGTTTTATGCTGATAAAAACTAATTGTTGTCTAAGTCCCCTTATCTCATCGTGAAGCATTCTAAGATAAGTTAGATAAGAGTCTTTATCATGAACCACAAACATGTATAATGGTTCTAGTTCATGCAGTCTAGTCTCTACACGTCCTTGAACAAATTTAAAATGCTCAAGTTCTTTCAACTACTACCATGCCTTTATCAACACATGGTTCGTATTCTCCCTTTCAGCCCCTATCTCCTATAAACCAAGGATTACATTTGATAAAAAGACTAAAGAGAAAACATTTTAGTATTCAACATAAGAATAAAAAAAGGATGAATACAAATGATAAAGTATGATGCTATAAGGAGAGTCAGTCTATTGTTATTTTGAAATGGTCAGATTGGCTAGTTATACACCCAATATCCAAGTCTTTAGGAATTTAGGATATTCATGCAATAATATTCATAGTCTCCATATGATGCGAATCCTAGCAGAATTGAATGAAATTTGTGAACCCAAGATCTATCTAATCCAAGTTTGCTGAAAATAAATGGAAGACCTGCTCCAAGGCAGCAAGAGTATAAACCAACTCAATCACAACGCCTACACCTAGAGACGAGCAAAAGGAGTATAAATTCACAACAAAGATTGATCAATTCTTTGAAGAGTTGAAAGTTCAATCAAGAACCAAGATTGGCAACCAAAGGTTGGCAAAAATCAGAGTATTAGCAAAAAAAAAAAAGTGTGCTGAAAATTATTCTCAAGAGTATTTATACCCCAAGCCAAAAACCCTAGCTTTCCTAATGGGTCACATATAAACCCAATTTAAATAATAATCAACTCAAGCTAAAACTAGCCCAAACTAATTAAAATATATAAAATAAACAAGTCTGAAACCCAAACAAGTGTTTCCTCACAAAATAAAAAAAACTTTAATAGCCCAACTAATTTAATAAGACAAGTTCAGTTATTTCTGCATTCTGTCTGGCAGCAGCAAAGCTCAACTTCAAATGGATGGTTCTCTCTCGTCTTAAAGAATTGGAAGGCATGCCATATACCTTTGGAAAGGTATGGAAGTCTAGTTTCCAGCCCAACTCGAATCACCTAAAAAGTAGACATGTAGCTCCAATTATGATAAAACAAGGTAGCGAAGGTCAAACTGTCCGAATCTAGTCTTTTTCTCCCAATCCTTGTGTAATGGTCTTGGTTCCACCAATAAGCCCTCTTGAACATGAATAAGATTAATTATGGCTTGCTCCTCATTATTTAATATCCTTTCCTCATTATTTAATATCCTTTTGAAGTCCACCTTAGTCCATGTATCTTGAAGAAGTCCATTGAAAGCCTCTTTGAACCTCTTAGCTCTAAGCCTTGTAACTGAACCAACCAGAACCTCCAATGGATCCTTTGGTGCTTGGATCGCATCATCCCCTCTCTCCTCAAAAGGATTAGACCTCAAATCATCACCTATATCAAACAAAGAAAGATTAGGAACATTGAATGTAACACTAACACCATACTCACCTACATCATTAATCATTTCTATGATTTGAAAAGGACCATCTCCTTGATGCATCAACTTTGATCTCCTTTGTTCAGGGAACCTTTCCTTCCTCATATGCACCCAAACCCAATCACATGGTTCAAACCTCACCAATTTTTATCCTCTATTAGCCTTGTGTGCATATTGTTCATTTTTTTTTCTCTATTTGTTGTCAAATCTTTGCATGTAAATCCTTCATGACTTGCGCTTTTTGAGTACCATCAAGACTAATCCTTTCATCCACAGGTAAAAGAATCAAATCTAATGGTGTCAAAGGATTAAAACCATAAATAATATTAAATGGTGAATAATTAGTAGTAGAATGCACACTACAATTATATGCAAATTCAATAAATGGCAAACAATCTTCCTAATTTTTAAGATTCTTTTGAATGATAGCCCTAAACAACTAAGTTAAAGTTCGGTTAACAACTTCAATTTGGCCATCTGTTTGTGGATGATAAGTAGTAGAATATGAAAGCTTACTCCCTAACTTACCTCATAAAACCTTCCAGAAGTAACTTAAAAACTTAACATCTCGATCTGACACAATGCTCATAGGAACACCATGTAGCTGAATGACCTCTCTAAAGAATAGGTCAGCTATATTTGTTGCATCATCAGTTTTATGAAAAGCAATGAAATGTGCCATCTAAGAAAATCTATCAACAACAACAAATATAGTCTCTTCCTTTCCTAGACCTAGGTAGACCCAAAATAAAATCCATAGAAACATCAACCCAAGGTTCCTTTGGAACAGGTAAAGGTGTGTATAACCCATAAGGCATTACTCTAGACTTAGCTTGTCTATATGTTATGCACCTATCACAAATTCTTTGCACATCTCTTTTCATGTTAGGCCAATAAAAGTGTTCATGTAAAACATCCAAAGTCTTAGCAATTTCAAAATGCCCCATCAAACCACACCCATGAGCTTATCTTACAAGCAATTCACGCAAAAAACAATTAGGCAAACACAATTTATTTTCCTTAAACAAAAATCCATCATGCCTAAAAAACCTATCCTTGGCCGAAACTTTGCACTCATCATATATAGAACCAAAATCATTATCATCAAGATACAATTCTTTAATATGCTCAAATCCTAATAATTTAGTATTCAGAGTATTAAAAAGAACATAACTTCATGACAAAGCATTTGCAACCATATTTTCTTGACCTTGCTTGTACTTAATCACATATGGGAGTTTTAATAAACTCAATTCACTTGGCATGTCGCCTATTTATCTTACCTTGAACCTTTAAATGTTTTAATGACTGGTGATCGGTATGTATAACCAACTCTCGGGACTATAAGTAATGTTGTCAAGTTTCCAATGCTCTCACTAATGCATACAACTCCTTGTCATAAATGGGATAGTTAAGAGCTGCTCCATTAAGTTTCTCATTAAAATAAGCAATGGATAATTTCTCTTGCATTAGAATACCTCCAATACCTATTATTGAAGCATCACATTCAATCTCGAAAGCTTTATTAAAATTAGGTAAAGATAGTAATAGTGCCGAAATTAACTTTAATTTTAACAAACTAAAAGCACTTTCTTGTTCTTCACCCCATTTGAACCCTACAGATTTCTTAATGATTTTAGTCAATGGAGAGGCTATCGTACTAAAGTCTTTAACAAACCTCGTATAGAAATTAGTCAAACCGTGAAAACTTTTGACTTATGTTATTGATTTTGGTGTAGGCCATTTTTGAATAGCCTTAACCTTAGACTTATCCATCTCTTTACCTTTTGCACTAACAACATATCCAAGAAAAATAATTCTATCCATACAAAAGTCACACTTTTTCAAATTAGCATATAAGGACTCTTTTCTAAGCACATCAAGAACTTGTCTCAAATGATCCATATGCTCATCAAACTTTTTATTATAAATCAAAATATCATCAAAGTAGACAACTACAAACTTACCAATAAAAGCACGCAAAACATGATTCATCAATCTAATAAAAGTACTAGGTGCATTAGTAAGTCCAAAAGGCATAACCAACCACTCATACAAATCATATTTAGTTTTAAAAGCAGTTTTTCATTTATCCTCTTCTTTCATCCTAATTTGATGATAACCACTTTTTGAATCAATTTTCAAAAACATTTTAGAACCATGTAATTCATCCAACATATCATCTAATCTAGGAATAGGATGTCGATACTTTATAGTGATGTTATTGATAGCCCTACAATTGACACACATTCGCCAAGTCTTGTCTTTCTTTGGGACAAGAAGCACGGGAACTGCACAAGAACTCATGCTCTCATGAATGTATCATTTCGACATCAACTCCTCCCTTAGCCATTGGAGTTCCTTAAACTCTTCAGGATTGCTCCTATATGCCAGCCTATTTGGTATAAATGCTCCTAGAACAAAGTCGATTTGATCAATTCTCCTAATTGGCGGCAAGCCACTAGAAATCTCTTCTAGAAAGACATCTTTAAATTCCTGTAAAAGAACTTTAACAAACTAGGAAAACTAGAATCCAAATTATCAGAGTTAAAGTATACCTCCTTATACACAAGTAAAATCATAGGCAATTCAGAAACATAAGCATATTTAAGATCACTAGATTTTGCAAAGAAATTAAGGTTTTTCCCCACTTTTTCCACACACTCTTCTTTTATCACCCTTTCTTTCTTCTTTCCATTGATTTTCTCTCCACTCTCGGCCTCCCTTCTATTTTTTTTCTTTTCGCCGTAACCCTCTCCTAATTTCCTAAGGGTCGAAACTTTGTCCCCTTTTGTTTTCAACTCATGGCTCACTTTACTTTAACTCTTCCTCATATTTTCACCATGTTGTTCGACTTATTCTTCCACTTTGACTGAATCTGAGTGCTCCTCCTCATAGCTTTTCTTCAACTAAATTTGATCTTCATACATTTGCTTTGGTGTTAGTGGGACAAGTGTATAAATTCTACCATCCTTCTCCAATCAATACATGTTCTTAAACCCATAATGCTTGACTTTTCTATCAAATTGCCAAGGCCTTTCTAATAACAGACGAGTAGCATGCATAGGCACAATATCACATAACACTTCATCCTTATACTTACCTACTGAAAAAGAAATCATCACCTGTCTATTCACCATAACAACACCACATTCACTCAACCATTGAAGTTGATAAGGCCTCTCATGCTTTATGGTATTCAATCCCAACTTTCTAACCAAAGTAACACTAGCAATATTAGTACAACTACCACTATCAATGATCATATTACATACCTTATCATTGATTAGGCATCTAGTATGGAAGATGTTTTCCCTTTGTTGCTCCACATCATCCTCCTTAGTCTGAACACTGAGCGACCTTTTAATCACCAAAACTTTATCACCAACAACATACTCTAAATCACTAGCATCCTCAAGTGGTGGAATGTCATCATAATCAGACTCCTCACTAGGAGGCACAATCTCTCCATCATCCTTTAGAATCATAACTCGATGATTTGCACACTTTGATGCATAGTGTCCCAATCCCTGACACTTGAAACATTTTATATCACAATTACGCTTCGGTTGGACTTCTCCCTTAAGTTTTTTTATCATTGGCCGAAACCTGCTTCTTTATGGAGGTAGGTTCAGCAACTTTAGAAGTCACCAAGGGTTTCGATGGCGCACTACCCTCTCTCTTATAATTCAACTTCCAACCTGAAGAAGACCCCAAATAAGCTCCAGATCGTGTACTACCCTTCCTTTTCAACTGTCCTTCAACCTTAATGGCCAAATGCACTAACTCTTCCAATTCAACATAAAATTGCAACTCCACAACATTAGCTATGTCTCTATTCAAGCCATTCAAAAACCTAGACATAGTAACTTCCTCATCTTCATTAACATTAGCTCTAATTATAGCCACCTCTAATTCTTTTTAATATTCCTCCATACTATTATTACCTTGTGTAATCATTTGTAAATGATTAAACAACTACCTATAATAGTGTTTAGGACCATACCTCTTCTTCAGTATTGTCTTCAACTCCTCCCGTGTGCTAACTGGTCTTTTTCTATTCCTTCTTCTTTCTACCAGCAATCTCTCCCACCAAACCATGACATAATCAGTAAACTCCACTACAACGAACTTAACCTTCTTTTCTTCAGAGTACCTATGGATGTCAAAAATCATCTCCCTTTTTTTTTCCCAATCTAAGTAAGCTTCCAGATCAATTTTTCCCTTAAAGGCTGGGATTTTTAACTTAATACTACCCAAATTTCGGTCTACATCACCCAAATCATCAAAATCCCCTCGATACTCAAAATCGCTATGTGGCCGAATATGTCTCCTCGTTGGCCGATTCTCATACCTCTCTCTCTTATGTGTACAGAACCCACTACCACGGTTAAGATCATCCTCGGTTTCATCCATAGAGTTTCTAGCAACACTCTCCTCCTTCCTAGCTTCTCTACCCTTTTTACTACATCCCCCATCAGACCTAGTCTCTAATTTTTAATCCTAGTCATCAGCTCACCAAACATAAATTACATCTGTTGTTGTATTCTCGAAAGCCCATCTTCTGGGATTTCACCCTTCTTCTATGGCATATTGTTAGAAGACATTATTTCTTTTTTTTAAACCTGCACGAAAATCATTAGCAATAAAAATAACACTTCACACACTCGTGTTTCACATAAATTTATAGGTTTTTAACTCTAATATGCTCCCTACGCCTTTTTCCACTCAAATTACCCTTCTTTAGTTCTTGAAATCACTTAGCAACAATTCAGAAAAGCAACGAACTATGCAGTGAATTAATAAATTTGATATACACTCAAGAAGCAAAAAATTTATGAAACTAACAAAACAAAACTACGATGACAAATTCACGAGTAGAAATGCAAATTTGTGCGAGTAATATGACAATTTGAAGACGCGAAATAAATTAAATGGAAGCAATAATACTAAAGAGATTTACTATCCAAACTAAAAATTAAATCGAACAATGATAGAACCTGAAAAAAGATAAAGAGCAACACAAATTTCTAATGCCAATTTTCTTTCCCTAGCTCTCGGCCAAACTCCAAAATGCTGGTTTGTTTTTTTGCGGCAACAATCAAAATTTTCAAGATCAGCCCCCCCTCTTTTTTTTTGTATACCAATTCAGCAATTAAGAAAAAATTTCAAGAACACACTTTTTTTTATGTATATATTGCGGCAAGATCAAGAATTCAACAAGAACACTACCTTATTCAACAAATTCAACAATTCAAGAGGATGTAAGAACCATAATTTTTTTTTAATATATGTGGCCCAAACTAATCAAGAAAAAATCAAGAAACAAAAGACACAAATTGAAGGATATAACCTGTGATTAGATCTGCTATGATACCAACTGATGCAAATCCTAGCAGAATTGAATGGAATTCACAAACCCAAGATCTATCTAATCCAAGTTTGTTGAAAATAAGATGAGCTTATCATAATGAAAGACCTGCTCCAAGGCAAGAAGACTATAAATCAACCCAATCACAATGCCTACACCTAGAGACGAGCAAAAGGAGTACAACTTCATAATAATGATTGGTCAATTCTTTGAAGAAATGAAAGTTCAATCAATAACCAAGATTGACAACCAAAGGTCGGTAAAAATTAGAATATTATTAGCCAAAAAAAATGTGCTAAAAATTATTCTCAAGAGTATTTATACCCCAAGCCAAAAATCCTAGTTTCTCTAATGAGTCACATATAAACCTAATTTAAATAATAATCAACCCATGCAAAAACTAGTGCAAACTAATTAAAATAAATAAAATAAACAAGTCTGAAACACAAACAAGTTTTTCCTCACAAAATAAAGAAAGTTTAATATCCCAACTAATTTAATAAGACAAGTTCGGTTATTTCTGCATTCTGTCTGGCAGCAGCAAAATCAAACTTCAAATGGATGATTCTCTCTCGTCTTAAAGAATTAAAAGGCGTGCCATATACCGTTGGAAAGGTATGGAAGCCTAGTTTCTAGCCCAATTGGAATCACCTAAAACGTAGACATGTAGCTCCAGTTATTATAAAAAAGGTAGAGAAAGGTCAAACTATCCGAATCTAGTCTTCTTCTCCCAATCCTTGAGTAATGGTCTTGGTTCCACCAACAAGCCCCTCTTGAACATGAATAAGATTAATCACGGCTTGCTCCTCGTTATTTAATATCCTCTTGAAGTCCACCTTAGCCCACGTATCTTGAAGAATTCCATTGAAAGCCTCTTTGCTCTAAGCCTTGTAACTGAACCAACTGGAACCTCCATTGGATCCTTTAGTGTTTGGATCACATCACCATGCCAGTTTCTTTACTAGCATGTGTGTTATCTTCTAGTACCACCCTTATAAAATGAATTTCTTTCCTTGACCATATAATGTCACGAGGGTTTCCATAACCTATTAATTGGTAATCCTAGTGGAAACATGACTAGACTAGACCTCGACATCTATTAGATGAAAAGCCTTTATAAAAGAGTAAGCCATATTAGTCTTTGATGAAGAAAAAACCATTGTGGAAGAGCAGGGATTTCCATATGCTTGGCTACTCCTATGTTTAGTTATCATAACAGTTGTAGATCTCAAATCTCTTTGTTCAATCGCTTTAGAAGACTCTTCATTTGTCTCTTTTTCTATCCCCCCTCCTTTTCTATCAAGCAATGATTTTCCTAACTTGTCTAACAGAACTAGGTCCACCTATAAAATTTCAAGGAAAAGAACAAAATATCAAGAGATAGTGATGGAAAACAATCAATAACAAAAAAAAAAAAATTTACTCCATCTACTCTCCTCTAAAGAATGTCTCTTGGATAAAAGCACGACATTGTATCAATTAGGAATACACCGTAATTGGTTACACAATAACCTTTTTATGCTGGTTAAAAAGGAGACAACGCACTCTTCTATTAGAACTCTCCAAAACACATTACCCCCTATTTTTCACTTCAACCAGACTTTTAACTAGGTCCAATATTTTAAGAATTATATATCACTACCAGAAAATTATCAAATATAAATAGAAATACCGATGAAAAATTAATGTTGGTAAATTAGGGTGGCATTTATTGATGAAAAAATAATGTTGGTAAATTAGTGACATTGTTGTTTCCATTGGTATTCACAAATATAAAATTTCTGTCGGTAATACTTAGAGAATTACAGTTGTAAATCAAGGAATGAAAAAATAGAAATATAGGCGGAATTACTTATGAAATATAATCATCGCTAATATATGTCGGTGAATTCATCAGTAATATTTAAATTATAACCTGTCAGACGATCCCCCTCTTACCCTCCCCCATTTCTTCTTTTTCCTCCTTTTTTTATGTAGAAAACAACACCCTTCCCTTTATTTTATCACAAATCAAGCTCTTGTAATCACAAATTCGGTCATACTAACACTCAGTCTGTTAGTATCCTTATTCTGATTTTTTTTTGAAGATTTATCATAACAAGTAAGCAAAACTACCCATTTTTTTTGTTGTAACCCATTTTTTTATGTTAATTGTTTTTGGCATTTTTATGTACTATATATAGTTTGTTTGTGTGTTTACTTGTTTTATAGCTTTTTCCTAAAGAAATTTGTTATATGAATGTATGATTTGTACATGTTAGAGTTTATTTAAGATTTTGAAAAATTATATTTGTTTGTCATTTGATGAAATTGAGTTTGATTTTATAACTTGGGTGTTTTATAATGAGATAAATAATGAGTTATTTAATGGGTACGTTTCATATTTTGTCAATTTTATTATTAAGTTGAAAATTTAGGTAAACTTGGAGGAATTTGATTTTTTTAGAGAAAATTGATAATAATAAAGGGTACTATTAATAATAAAAACTAACATGTGTCTAAACTTTTACATGTTGCACTACCTTGAAAATACATATTTGACTGAGTGTAGAGCCTATGGGCATGCTCTGTATAAACCCATAATTGGAAAGAGAAGGACTCTTATCGCACATAGAAAACTGAGATAATTCCCAATCACTTCTAGATTGTAAAGGTTATTCATGTCTCCAAAGACTGTTGAGCACATGACATATCATTATTCACATGACACACTTTTATGATGGTGAAGCCTACAAGCAGCTTAATATGGTGCATCCTTAATTTTCAATGGAACCACGGAACGTACGTGTTGGGTTATGTATAAATGAATCCAATCCATTTGAGTAATTTTCTGCACCATAATCTTGTTGGTCGTTGATACTTACAATTTACAACTTGCCAATGAGGATGTGTATGGGGCCGAATTTCATGTTCTTATCTACAGTCATCCTTGGTCCTAATAGTCTAAGCAGGAATATAGATGTTTGTCTTAGACCGTTGATTGATGAGTTGAATTTGTTATGGTTATTCAGGACTTGACATATGATGTCTTGAGGAAACAAAATTTCTAATGAAGATAACTTTGATGTGGACTATCATTGATTTTCTTGCATATGGGATGGTTTCTTGTTGTAGCATGCATTGAAAATTAACATGTCCATACTATGTGAATAATAATAAAGCTTTCACCTTAATAAGTTGTGGTAAAACATCTTTTTTTATTATCACCGGGGTTTTTGCCAACCAATCACAAGTACAGAAAGAACAAAAATGACTTCTTTGTAGGTAGATTTGAAAGGGATATTACACTATCAGTATTGTTGTGCATTGTCTAGTAACGTGTCATGATCTCCCAAATATTAGGAAAGTCATAAGTGGTTTGACTTAACCTTTCAGTAATCGGTTTCTCTGTGTAATTATTATCCCTTGGTCAATAACATTTTGATTTAGACATTTTAGCATGGAGTGTGTCTGCCATGTCAAATCATATTTTTTCGCAACATTATAGTCATTGATCATTTGAATAAAATTTGAAACTCTTATCAAATCTCATTCCACCTTGCACGAGGATTTAACAATTAATACTATTTGTGAACATGTAAAACATTTTTCCTAATTCACCTAGAGTGATGAATTCTCTCTTGATCACTCAAATACCTTTATATAATTTATATTATATCCAATGTCCGCCCATTTGTTACCTTTACCAAGATAACGTGTAACAAGATCAAAACATAACTCCCTATATAAGATAACTTAGTGATCTCAAGTCTAAGGATCACTTACATAACCGTCTCATGAGCCTTTCCATAGACACTAGTGATATCTCCATATGAAATTCTTATGCTAGTTAAATTAGTGTACATGTCTTATGATAAGTACCTACATATTATTTCTAGGTATCCCTTATACCTCAATTTATGAGAACAATTGCTTCCTTTCATAAAGGAAAGAACATAATATGTATCAGTCTCTATGACTCTAATAAATGTCCAATATTTAAGAGACGATTGATCAGGAATATTTTAGGAACAATGTTTTAATGCAATAAAAATCCTATAATTATAACTTTATAATTTCTTTCACAAAACATTTTTGTCCCATGGACTTTATCTTTACTCTAGATTCATAAATCAAATATTAGGTTCATTAATCTAATATTATATGAATATTAAAGATAAATTAAGCCTTTATTAATGATAAATATGTAGTTACATTAATATAATAATGTCACGTGTAACCAACTGATTGGTTACAAGGCATATTAAACTAACAGAGGTCTAGTAGCTAGATTTGCCCCCAAGTTTTATGAGTTGAGGATAACAGGAGTTGTTAGTGGCAGTAACATGGTTGGCTACTGACTGGATGTCCCTCCCCCAAACTGTGCTTGCAGGAATTACTCGAGTAAGCTATCCAACTGAGCCATAATGTTCTTAACGTCTTTTAGTTTCTTTTGTTAATGGGCCTTAAGGTGAGCCTTCTTTTCATTTTCCATCCTTTTACGAAGCCTAGTATTGTAGACTCTAGTAGGGGGACCTATATTTTGAATACTTGCTGACACGATCAAAGAGTTGATGTCTTATCCCAAGTGCAGGAGTGTCAAAGTAATAAATAACCTGGCAAGACCGGGGTCGAACCATAGGGAGGTCAACTATATAAATTATAAATAAAGAAAAAGATTTGAAGATAATAATAACAGAAAAAGAGTTGAAGAGAGTTTTGGGATGTGATATTGATGTAAGGATTAAACAATGATAAAACAGATGTCAAGGTTAGAGGATCCACTAATGTTATTTCAAATAAATATAATATAAACTCTTTTTATTACTCAACTGGAAACCACACACAAAGGAGGTTCCAATCGGATGATTTATCGTTATTAACTCATTATAAATTATTAACATGATCATATTAATCATCTTATCCAAGTAACACCATACTTGTAAATATTGTCAAGTATTCATGATGCTAACTTATGTTAACAACAAATCAAGTTCCTATCATAATAACGATGTCGGCCAAAAACTATGAAGGATCAAGCATTTATTGTACCAAGTGTTATACAACACAAATCTAGATTAACCATTTAACAAGCAAAGTATTAAGAATCAGTAAGATAAAAAGATAAAACATGTTAATAACAATCTTTATTGGATATAAACATTAAAGTCCATGTTGAGTTTATATTATACCTATTCTAACACCATTAGTGAAACCTTTTCACCTTGACATAATTAACTTAGCTAAACATAATGAAGAAGAAAAACATAAATAAACAATATAAGAACATAAACATGATATAAGTTAACTAAGTATAGGAAATGAAATGAAAAGCATAAACAAGAGATTAATATAACATGAAAGAAAACTTGAACATTACAAAGAGAGAAAGCAAGAAGATGATCTTGATCTGAAAACCAAGATGACTAAATACATGACAAATGCCTCCTTTTATAGGCTAAAATTTGAAACTATTGATTGGTTGACAAACTATTTAGTTGGTGGCCAACCATTGACTTGGTGGCTGGTTTTTGACATTGCTGGTTTCTGGTTATTGATATTGTTGGCTGGCCAAAATGTCATTGCTAACATCAGAATTCGAGCACCTTCTACCAATGAAAGTTGTGGGCAATTGTCTCAGCTTTTCAAAAAAAAAAAAACCAGAGCTCATTTGGACTTCTAGAACTCGAGATATGAGCTAAAAACCGAACAGTGTCTGGGCTACTAGATAGATTCTGACTTCTCCGTTGTTGCTAAGATTTGAACTTGAAAATGGTAGAATTGAGTCTAGGACTCCGCATGAAAGTTTTAGGTCTATATCTTAGCTTTCCATACATATAAACCAGACCTAAATCCAAGGTCTACAGCTCCAGTTATAATCTAATAACTGAATGGTGTTCCAGTTTGAATTGAACCAACATCTCTTCTCTAAGTTTAGTCTTTTTTTTTGTCTCTTCACTTTCAATAGTTATCACATCAATCAATCCTTTGAATTGTGAGATATATCTGTATTAAAAATAAGCATTGACAATAAATTAAAGATATCTTATATTATCAGACTAGTTATTATAAAACATGTTTTAGTTAGGGAAGTTAATGATACTTTAGTACAATATGATGATATAAAGCCTTAATGAGAATGAACTTTTAAGTACTAATCACTTGCCATGCATATTCCATAATTCATAAATGTAAATGCATATAGATGTATCGTTATGCATGATGATGTATGTTAGATGTAGATTAACTATACCCCAGGTTGATATATGACCACAATTCCTTTATAAATGTGTAAGGTTACAATCCTTTCATAGTTGTCGAGATAATTTAATCTAAGCCAATGCTTAATAAAAAAACAATACACTCATCACAAAGAGATATTGCTTAAAAGGTTGGGTCTAAGCCCTTTTCATTAATACTTGATGAAAACTTTTACATTTGAAAGATAGTTTACTCATCATCATCGTTTATAGAGAGAAAGGCTAAGCTTTTGTATTTTATGTTCCTAAGAAAAGCGTCACTCTCAGCCATACTTTGTTGATATTGGTGGAAATCCCTTTCATTTTATCGGGTATTGTGGCAGATTCTTTGGGCATAGATAGAGGCTCGATTAATCTGCTCATCCATGTTTCTTATCTTCTTTAAGATGAACATGTTGTTCCTATTTAGTTGATTATTATTGATGTCTTCTTCCAAGTGTAGGAGTGTCGAAGTTATAAATAACCCGGCAAGACCGGGGTCGAACCACATGGAGGTTAACTATATAAATTAATAATAATAATAACAATAACAACAACAACAATAATAAGTTAAAGAGGACTTTGAGATGTAAGATTAATGTGAGGATTAAACACTGATAAAAACAAATGTCAAGGTTAGAGGATTTACTAATGGTATTTCAAACAAGTATAGTATAAACTCTTTTTATTACTCAACTGGAAACCACACACAAAGGAGGTTCCAATCAGATGATTTGTCATTAATAGCTCATTATAAATTGTTAACATGATCATATTAATTATCTTATTTAAGTAACACCAAACTTTTAAATATTGTCAGGAATTCATGATGCTAACTTATGTTAACAACAAATC